>ERZ1673752.3156-NODE-3156-length-16386-cov-9.648950_pt1 | contig 16386 bp, 11 predicted proteins | sample MGYA00580195_ERZ1673752 | MGnify/ENA primary metagenome ERZ1673752 (study PRJEB41218, sample SAMN15661744) | gut metagenome | host: Homo sapiens | place: Canada: London | collected 2015-08-20/2019-03-30 | study: EMG produced TPA metagenomics assembly of...
CCCGCACCGCCCGGCGCCCATTGTTGGTAGCCACTGCGCGCCCTATCAGCTCTTGTCCTTTGCGGAGTCGATCTTGTTCTACCGTTACCCGCAGCGCCAGCTCGCCCGCGCCCCGGGTCTGTGCTACCGCCGCCAGCAGTGCCAATAATGCAGCAAACATTATCGCCGCAGCTTCCGCCCAATCCCAAGCCCAGTAGGCACCCAGGCTAGCTAGTCCCCCGAATAAAACTAGCCACCCCAAACCGGTAAGCGGAATTTTGCGCACGGCGGTAAGAGGAACCCGCGAGCGCGCCTGTTTCCAGGCTTTATTTCCGCTTTTCAGCGCATCTTTTAACGCGGTAGTGGTGGTTTCGGAAACTTTCATTATTTTAGGCCTGGGAATCCACTGGCGCAGGTACCTCGTTCAGCGCCCTCTCAACTACGCTTTGCGCAGTGGCTCCTTCGAAGAGGGCATCGGAGTCCATAATAATCCGGTGCGCCCAAACTGGTACTGCCAGTGTCTTGATATCATCGGGCAACACATAGTGGCGTCCTTGGGAAGCGGCCCACACTTTGGACATCCGCATCATCCCGATTGTCGCCCGGGTCGAAACCCCCAGGTTCACCGCATCATCTAAGCGGGTAGCTTCCGCGAGTTGCTGCACATACCGAGTAATCTGCCCGTCCACGTAATTTCGCAGACCTAGCTGTTCCCAGGTAGCGATTTCCGCGGATTCAACTACCGGTTTTAGATCTTTAGATAGATCCGGTTGGGCAGCACCGGAAAGAATCTTAATGGCGGTTTCCTGATCGGGATACCCGAGGGAAATCTTAATCAAGAAGCGGTCTAGCTGCGCTTCGGGAAGTTTATAGGTGCCTGCCTGCTCTACTGGGTTCTGGGTGGCGATCACCAGGAACGGAGATTCCACCGGGTGCACCACTCCATCTACACTGACTTGCCGCTCTTCCATCACCTCTAGCAGAGCAGACTGGGTTTTGGGGCTGGCCCGGTTAATTTCGTCCGCCAATACGATATTGGCGAAAATCGGCCCGGCATGAAAATCCCATTCTTTAGTTTTCTGGTCATAGACGGTTACCCCGGTAATGTCGGTGGGCAACATGTCCGGCGTGAACTGAATCCGGCTATGGGAAGCATCCACCGAGGCAGCTAGCGCCCGCGCCAGGGCGGTTTTCCCAGTTCCAGGCGCATCCTCTAGTAGGACGTGTCCACCTGCAAGGAAAGCCGCTAGCACCAGGCGCACCTGGTGTCCTTTGCCGAGTATCGCCTGATCAACATTTTCGGCTATCTGCGCGAAACGGGTAGCAAACTCAGCGGCTTCAGCCTGTTTCAGGATCATATTGCGATCTCCTTTTCGGTTTGCCGGGCAAGTAAATCTTGCCCGTTAAGACTAGTTTTTAGGTATTTATTGTCCCCGAGGGCGCGTAGCGGAAACTGGGAATCTGCATACCGCCAGCAATCGCGGGCTGTGGTTGGGAACACCGGCAGCTCTATTAGGGGTGTCAGGTGCGGCCAGAGCGGCTTTGAAACCGGCAGCAACGGGGTCAGCTGGTACCAATTTTGCAGGTAGGACACCGACTCTATCGGTTCATTATCACCGGGGTTTTCGCTACCGGGATCGGGGGTAACCTGCAGGGTCGAAACCTCCACATTGTTTCTACTCAACCGGCTTCCTTCCGGAATTAGCTTCAGATCTGCCGTTATTATCCAGCTCTGCCCCGGTTGCAATTCTTTGAGCTTAATCACCCATCCCGATCCCGCAATCATCTGGGTTTGATACTGGTAGTCTGCGAGAGCTGATCCTCCTGATTCTTTTCCCGATACCGACAGCTCCAAGGAGCTGCTATCCCAGGTATCCAAGCCGGAAACGTCTACTTGTATTACCGCTCCGGTCTGTGTTCTGCTGCTTTCCAGCTCTCTCATATTGGTGATTTGGGGACTCTTTTGTGCTCCGAGATTTGCACTTAGCGGCTTGTAGGCACCTTTGTTATATCTAAAATTGCAGGTGTATTCGACTTTCAGACCAGTTCGTGCCCGCGGGTCAGTGAAATAGAAAGTTCCATCGTCTGCTACTGAGTTTCCCGCTACCCTGGTGGGTCTACAGCTTCCGTCATCTCCGACAGGGGCATCCGCCCCCTGCAAATATACTCTGGCCAGTTTAGATCCCGCGCGCTCTAAAGTAGCGCTAACTGTACTTTCGTTGAAGGAAGCGAAAGTTTCGAATCGGCCAGTAGCCGCCGGCCCCGCCTTGGTATTGACCGCGATGACGGTGAAATTATGTTCTCCGCCAGGCAGGTCTTTAACCTCTAGCTTGGTGCCTTTAACTTCCCGGGGACTGCCTCCCGCGACAGTAACCACGTAGTGATCGATGGGAGAACCCCCGTTTGTACTGGGCGCTTCCCAGGTTAGGGTCGCACTTCCCGCTGTCTTGCCGATGGTGCCTAGCAGATTTGTGGGGGCACCGGGAGTAACCTCTACCTCTATCGCCGGGGAAGCCCCCGAGGGCTTAGAATCTCCCACCCGGTTGGTGGCCACTACGGTAAAGCTATGAGATTTCCCTGGTTCCAAGCCCGGAAAATCTACCAGCGTTGCCCGGGAAGTAACCGTTTTCCCAGAAACTGAATCGGTAACTTTGTAACTAGTAATAGGAGTGCCGTTAGCGGCAGGGGCGATCCAGCTAATGGTGGCGGTAGTGGATTCGCTGATGGTGGCACTTACTGCTGTAGGCGCATCGGGCACAGACAGAACCCGGATCCGGGCGGTACCGGTTACTTGGCGATCTGGATCGCCACTGGCATCTTGCAAAGTAACGGAAACCACCAAGTCGCCTTTAAAACTTGCTGCCGGGGTTACTTCCAGGTGGGTCCCGGAGGCTGACGCCTGTCCGGCTCCTTGCACAATGCTAGGTGACCCTACGGTTTTCAAGGGTTTTCCAGGATACGGGTTCGTAGCGTAGCGACTTAAGTCAATGTTGACGCTCTTGCCGGATTCGCCCTCTAAATCAATCGCGGTTACCTGGATCAAGGGACGAGCGGAGCTGACCACTCGCACCGGGATTTTCCCGATGGTAGGCCCAGAGCTGTCCTCTACCGTGACTTCGATATAGCCGGCATCTCCCTTAGCTTTACCAGCTTCGGCCGAAACGGAAAGCTGGCTGCCCCTCAACGAGGCCTGAATACCTGCAGGAAGCGCTCCCAGGCGGTAGCGCATTTTTGCGGGGTCGTCCCCATCTTCATCGCTAATCATATCCGCCAAGTTGACATTAACCGCGTCTTCACCAGCAGCTACTTCTATGCGTGTAGGGGTAAAAACTGGCGGGCGATTACTGGAGGGTTTCACCTCGATAGGCAGCGTTAAAGAGGCACTCAGGGCGGAGGAATCGTTAGTTTTACCGTCGCTGACCTGCATTACCAGCGAGGTTTTCCCGAAAAAAACAGGGTTAATACTTACTTGGAAGGAATCATCTCCGGACATTTTGACTCCGCCTGCAAACCCGGCACCCAAGGTAATGGCTTTGGCGGAATGAATATGCGGGGTGCGTGCCTTGCGAGTAATCACATAAGAAGCCAAATCAACGGTCAAGGTCTCGCCGGATTTAGCTTTTATAGGGATAGTATCGGGGTCGATATAGGGTTTTTGTTCGGAAACTCCGGGGACATTAACTATGGCGTTAGCGCTTAACCCGTCCTGGTCGGTGACAGTATAGAGCACCAATTGGCGCTGCGAGGGCGCGGGAATCACTAGCTTTTTGCCCTTGACGGTTACTCCTTTTTGCTGACAACTTACCGTCAACGCCGCCCCATCCCCGTCAGGGTCAATATCATTGGCGAGGACGTCCACTTCGATGGGCTCGCCCACTTTTCTTCCCGCTTCTTTCGCGGTGACGAGGTCATCGGCGGCCTCGGGGGCTTGCAAAGGGGCAAAGGGGTCTACTTGCACGGTGGCAATGGAGGTATCCTGTCCGCCACGTCCATCATCGATGGAATACTCGATCCCATAAGAATCAGCTTTCTTGGGGGTATTGAGCACAACCGCGTTTTCGCGAGCAGTCACTTGCATACTGTCCCCCGGACTTTGTAGCGATTCGGCAATCAGGCTAACCCCGTCACCGTCGGGGTCAGTATCGTTAGCAGTCACTGCTACTGCGAGGGGGCGGCTTGGCCGCACTCGCACCTCATCTGGGTTGGCCTGCGGGTTTTGGTTCAGGGCGGCCGCGGGAGCCACCCCCACCTGTACCCGGGCGGTTCCTTGTTTCCCGAAACGATCTTCCACGATATAGCTGAAAGTGTCAGTCCCAATTTTCCCAGATATTGGCTGGTAGTTGAGCCAACTGGGTCCAATATCTACTACTCCCATCTTGGGGGCATCGGCGATTCCCACCAGCGATACGGAATCTCCGTCGGGATCAATATTGGTTAGACCTACCGGTATTCGGGTGGCTTGCCCGGAAATCACTCTCCCGGTCACTACCCGGGGTTCGGGAGCAGAGTTATCGGAGGGATTTGCCGGTTTTATCTCTACACTTACCCGCGCACTAGCTTGGTTTTGGTTAGTGTCCCTCACCGTATAGGTGGCGTCATATTTTCCAGCTTTTTTAGCCAGGAAACGTACCTGGTTTCCGGTGACGAAGAACTTTCCAGCTTCCGGTGGAGTGGAGGTGGTTAGTTTCGAGTCAACTTTCAGGGTCAACCCCACCGGGGAACGGTCATTTGCCAGTACATCTACGGTGGCCACATCCCCTACTCGGCCTTTGGCCTCATCTGGTTTCGCGGTCGGGGGCGTAGTTGCCGACTGAGTGGTTACCGGAATAACCGTAACTACCCCTTCGGCGCTCTCGTGCCCATTCGACACTTGGTATTTTAAAGTTTCGGCTTTGGTGAGTCCGCGCGGAGCCGTAATATTTAGCAGCGAATGATCCATTACGGTTGCTCGCAGTGGCGAGGACGCCCCCACGGTAACCGCCTGGGTTACCAGCACTTCTCCCGCTGGATCAGAATCGTTTGCGAGCACATCTGTCAACACCTGCCCGCCTACTGGCAGCACCGCCATATCGTCTTCTACCACCGGTTTTCCGCGTTTTCCAGAAGCAGTAACATCAACTCGGATAACTCCGGTGGCGGTGGCTGGCCCGTCAGAGACTGTGTAGGTCAAGTAATAGATTCCTTCTTGATCTGAGCGGAAGGAGAGAGTTCCTCCCGCCAAATCCGGGGTGACCTGCGGCCCGGCACGTTCAATATTTACCCCTGCCAGGGTCAAAGGGTCGCCATTGGCGTCGGTATCATTTGCCAAGGGACGAATGGTAATGGTGGTTCCGGCTCTTGCGAACGCGATATCTCCGTTAGCTTCCGGAGGCACGTTTCCAGCGGCACGCACATCCACAATCACGCGCCCTGATATTTCTTGTCGCCCATCGGATACCAGTACTTTTACTTCTTTTTTCCCAACTCCACTGGCCTGGTTACGGATCACCAAGGTGCCTTCTTGACGGTATTCCACCTGGTTGTCGCCGTTAGAGGAAGCACCCGACAAAAATACCGGATCTCCATCGGGATCCGAAAACGCCGGGAGCGCGTTGTACTCAATTTGTTTTCCGGATTCGACCACTACCATGGGTACCCGTTTTTGTACTGGCGCAGAGTTTTGTGGTTCCGGGGTGACATTCACGGTCACATTGGCGGTATCGACACCTCCGCGACCATCCTTTGTCTGGTAGGTAAATTTAATGACTCCGGAGGCAGCGGCGGGCAGTTCTATGCGTAATGCTGCACCTGCGCGTACGGGTTTTACTTCACCTTGGCTGACTGGGCCTAGCACTTCGGCGGTTAGTAAATCTCCATCGGTATCGGAATCATTCTCCAGCACCGGTAGCGTAGTTATTTTTCCTGGCCGAGCCCCGAACACGTCATCGCGAGCCACCGGCGGGGTGTTTTCTTTTTGCCGATCTTTTTGCGCTATCTGTTCGGTTATCTGGGGAGAATCTTCTCGTTCTTCCTCTTTTTTCAACATGGTGGAGATCTCATCCCAGTTATCCACCAGTTCCATGTTTTTGTCAGCTAACCATATTGCCCCATCAGTGGTGTCATTAAGCACCACCAGGTCGCGGTTCTTGCGAAATACCGGGGTCTTGGCGGTTTTCAGCCGCTCGAGTTCTTGGGTGGGGCGATAAACCTTTCCCGCGCATTCACGCACAAATTTGCCGCTGCCTGCCCAGGCTCCATACACACATTGGGCTTTTGCTGCGGGCCTGGCCGGTTTGCCCGCGCTCGCCCCGGAAGGAATCTCCCGGGTGGATCCGCTATTCAGATCTACTTTTATCAATTTGTCTTGGTCGGCCAGCAGCACATAGGGTTTTGCCGGCCCGGATTCTTGCAGCGCCAACTGAGAACCGGCCACTTTTATTCTTTTTCCACTGGGCAGGAACAGTACCCCTTGGGAACTATCGAGGGCGACCGCTTGCTTGCCGATTCCCGCCACTTGCAGCTGGGCATTAACCGGGATTTGCGATAATTCTACCCGTTCATCTTTCCAAAGTTTTCCCTCTTTGGTCACGGTAATTAGCTCTTTGGAAGTCGGTGAGGCCAGGAAGAATGCTCCGGTGTCCCCTCCTGCTAATTGGGCTCCCCGCAGGGAACGCACCGTAGCGTTAGCTCGAGTGCGCTCTTGAGATAATAGGTCTTCTCCGCTCCAAAGTAGGCCGGCTTCCGGGTCTAGGATCGCCAAGTTTGTCCCCGATTGGGCTATCTGCTCACCTTTCTCCAGGGAAGAGGAAGTCTCCAGGCGCACCTTCTTAGGGTCAATTTTGGCGACTTCGCTGGCGGCCTGGTTCTGGAAATTTACATTCTCGCCCGCCTGAGTGACGTCAAAATCTCCCGCTTTGGATCGCACCGCCCCATCCAGCGTACGCGCCGGAAAGTTAAGGTGTCCCACTAGATGCTGAGATTGATTGGTTACCCAAATTCCGCCATCATTTAGATCCACCTGCGCCCGAGTAATGCCGGGGTGCTGCCAGGCCAGGTAAACGATTAGCAAACTCAGGGTAGCTAGTATGGCGACCGTAGCTTTTCGCAAGCGTCCCCGTAGTTTGAGACTGTTTTGTTTCCGGTGCTGGAGGGCAGAATACCCAGTAACTCCGGCGTTTTGTTGCCGCCCGCTACTATTTACAAAACTGCCAGTTTTCCCCCGGTTAGGGCGCGAGGAGCTGCCCATTCTCCCTTTTCTTCCCCGCACTCCAGCCACAAGCTCGTCCTCTTCAGTAGATCGAAGGTTCCCCGCGACCGACCTGGATACGGCACGCAGATGGGGGAACAACCTGCAGATTATCAGCAATTAATCACTCTACTAAACCTACCCCCGCTTTCGACTGTTCTAAAAAGTTATCCACAGCTATGGTTTGACTTCTAGGGGATACTTCCGGTGCAGCTTAGGTTTTTCGTACACCTTAATCGCAGATAGATACTCTGCCCTCCGCTGGTTCGGAAAGTAACCAGGTATTGAGCTCCACTTTCGTTATTTACCGCTCTTTTCGGCAAAGTTACCTGTTGTCCATCTGTCTGTTTGATAAGGGAATTCGCGGTTTCAACACGCCCCACCAATTTGGCTGTCTCCGCCTGGTCTTTTCGGCTGAGGGCAGCCGCAATCGCCCGGCTTTGCTGCTCTATCTGCGCACTAGTGGCTTTATTGCGCTCGTGACTATCAAGCCAAGCATTAAGCGTTTTCGCTCCCCAAACAAGACAAAGCGCAATTGCAACTATTTCGAGGACAATAACCGCCTGCCAAATAAGGCGCTTACCGGTAGTTTTTCTTGACATTTTTACCTGTCGGCATTCCTGCTTGCTGCGCATTTTCATAAGAATAAAGGAGTTAGCGACCATATGGATACCAAACTATTGATAGCAACAGCTTCATATTCAACTTGGCGATAAACCCGCCGGTGGCTATTGTTTCACAGCGGTTTTCTCTCAGCAAGCATCTCTGCCTTTTCAAGGTAGCTCCTGGTCAGCACTTTTCGTCGCGGCCTGCATGGCTGGGCAAGACGTCTGAATATTCTAAAACATAAACAACTTGGGCGAGCCGTATAAGACAATACGGAAATGAAGATAATTCCTCTGCCGTCCTCTAATATCCCCAATGAACCGAATCGATTTATATACAACAGGAAACCACAACGGTTGCGCCCCCCTTTCCATTAACATAAAATGAAAATATGCTAATAAAGAAAAAGGTTTCCTCCGTTTTCCAGTTCCTAGCCACTCTCGCCACCCTCGCGGTGATTGTGGCGCTGGGGTCAACCAATCCGGCAGCAGCAGAGGGCGTAACCACCTGGGACGACCTGGTAGCTAAAGCCAATTCCCTCACCTCCGGACAGCATGAGCTGACGATCACCGGGAAGCTCACCTTGGATGAACAGGCAAAACCACTGGTGGTTTCCGAGGGCGCAGAGCTAACCCTGAAGGGGGCGGGCACCGTTACCGGCTCTAACTTACCGGCAGTGGAAGTTAAATCCGGTGGAAAACTGAACCTGGAGGGCCCGTCCTTCACCAAAACGCAGTTCACGGTAAGCGGACACCTAAACTTTAGCGACGGTTCTATTCACGATTCCGATCCTGCCGGCCCGGTCATCTTTGTTAATGGTGGCACTTTCACCATGAGTGGCACGGCTGACTTTTCCAATAACCTCACGCCAGAGAAAAAGGTAGCTAGCGCTGCCACTCCCGAAGGTGTCGATATCCAAAAACTCGCCCCCATCACCGTCTATAACGGGACAGTATCGCTAAATGGCGGGACTATTAAAGGTAACCAAGGTGTCCTTAAAGGTGGCGCGCTGGGAATTTGGGGCAGTAAAGAAAAACCTGCCTCCCTAAACATCAAGGACGGAGAAATCTTTGAAAACAGCGTGCAGCATTCCAGATTTAACGGATATGGCGGTGCAGTTTTTACCGCATACACCAACGTAGACATCTCCGGCGGAAGTATTCACGGCAACTCCACCGAGTACGGCGGCGCCATGGTTATGGAAAATGGTTCCCTAGACATTAGTAACGGCACCTTACAAGGCAATAAGAGATCCGAATATGGCGGCGCAGGCGGAGCCCTCTTTCTAAATAAAGTCAATACCAAGATTTCTGGTGGCACTTTCAAAGGCAATCTCGGTAGCGACAAGGGCGGCGGTGCCATAAAGATTATTAATAGCGATTTGCATATTACCGGTGGAAACTTCACTGAAAATGAATGTTTAGCCTGGGGTGGAGCTATTAACGTTGTAGGCGGCACCGTAAAAATTGATGGTGGCTCCTTCACCGGAAATACTGCCGGCTCCTCCGGCGGGGCGCTTAGCCTATCTGGGGGAACAAAGGAGGATAAGAACGGCGCAAAAACCGTTATCAATTCTGCCTATTTTGCTAATAATAAATCCTCAGGATTCTGGGGTGGCGGGGCTATCTACAACGACACTTTCTCTTCTTTGACCATTAATGATGCGCTGATTCGAAATAATTCCTTTAGAGACTGGCGACTGGTTCAAGCCGGGAATCATACGGTTAGTATTCAAGGCGGTGGGGTCTGGAACTGTCCTACTGGCCAAACCCACCTAAACATCACCAAGGGTGCAGCTATTTTCGATAACACTGCCCCAGATGCGGGGAAAAACAAGGAATACAAGGGTGCCGGTGATGATTTTGCAAGTATAACCAAGCATAAGTCCGGCACCGATTTCGATGGCGGAAAACCAGTTTCCGTTAGTCCACGGGTACTGGGTGGCGGACAGCGCCTCTGGTATCAGGACGGCTCCATCTACAGCATCCATTCTAACTGGGATCCTCCACGAGAGCCTCGCTATAAAGATGGCGGCGAAAACAAGCTGATCCCCTACGACACCGAAATCAATGAAAACAAAGCTTTCAAGTCGGTTCTCAGTGAGGACTCTAAGAAACTCGCTGAGAAACTCGCCCGAGTAGTGATCGAAAATAATGCTGCTACTGGTGTAGGCATCAGTGGGGGAGGTATTGCCAACAATGGCATGCTCACTTTCGGCAGCCCCGACAGATGGAAGCTCCAGGTTAAGAAGGCTTGGCAAGGTGATGACCCCGCGCAGCGTCCTACTAAGATAACCCTGGACGTGCTAGTCGGCGGTTTCCAGGTTGACCAGGTAGAACTAAGCGAAGAAAACAACTGGACAGGTGCGGTCGAAAACTTCCCCGATCCCGATACCCTCATCGACGCGAAGACCGGGAAGAAACTGCCGATCACTTTCCGAGAGCATGACGAAAACGGCAAACAGCTAGATGACTACCAGCTAGCGGTAACCGATGAGTCCAAAGACGAAGCTAACAAGACCTACACAATTTCGGTAGTCAACAAGATGACCACCGAGGTGGAAGTAACCAAGAAATGGTCTAATCCCCACAAGACTTGTCCAGATGCCACCCAAATTGAGGTGAAGCTACTGGCAAATGGGCAAGATACCGGGAAGAAACTGCTGCTAAATGCTGCTAACTCTTGGGAAGGTAAGTTCACCGATCTACCGAAGTATATTGACGGTAAACTCGCTGAATACACCATTTCCGAGGTAGAGATTAAGGGATACCGTAGTGAAATTATGGGAGATGCTACCGGAGGGTTCTTGATTACTAACAAGTGTACGGTTCCACCCGCTGACATCACTCCTCCGCCTCCATCGCAAACTACTCCCCCTACCACTACCACCCCGCCTCCGCCAGAAAAGACTCCTCCATCGACAGGAAACACTCCTCCACCTCCGAGCGCTAAGACTCCTCCGCTGCCACCTACCGGCTCTGAAATCAGCGCCGCCTTGGCACTAGGGATCTTGGCACTAGCGAGCGGAGTAGTCATGATGCGCCGACGTGCAAACAACCGCTAACCGAACGCTTAGATTCGGAAAGCTATTTAAGGTAATCGCGCTTAGGGCGTAAACTGCCGCTATGGCTGCAGAATCGAGCAACATTAGCGGCTACCGCCGGGGAGATCCCGAATATCGCCGCATTGAACTTGCGCTATTTATTGCGGCATTCGTCAGCTTCGCGCAAATGTACGAAACCCAGGTGTTACTGCCGGAAATCTCGGATCATTTTCACCTGGATCCCTCCGCGGCATCCCTGACGGTGTCTCTCACTACCGCAGGCCTAGCGTTAGCCCTGTTCCTGGTCGGCCCCTCCTCGGAGCGACTAGGGCGTCGCCCGATCATCCTCACCTCGATTTTTGTAACCTCCCTGGTGGGCATGGCGCTCGGGTTTGCACCCAGCTGGCACCTGCTGCTTGCCGGGCGATTCCTGCAAGGTATAGCGGCGGCAGGTCTACCTGCCGTGGCGACCGCCTACCTGGCCGAGGAAGTACGCGCCCGGGATTTACCCCGGGCAGCCGGAGTTTATATCGCTGGCACCGGACTAGGCGGTCTTTTCGGGCGGATCCTCAGCGGGGTCATCTCCCAATTCCTGCCTTGGCATTGGGTGTTAACCGTGATTGGAGTGGCCGGAGTTTTATTTTCGCTGTTGGTCTGGCGGCTGTTGCCTCCCCAAGAAAACTTCCAGAAGTCTCCCCCAGGTATAAAAACTCTAGTTGCCCACACCAAAGCGGTGTTGACCGAGCCGGGATTAGCCTTGTTATTTCTAATTGGCGCCTTAACCTTGGGATCCTACCAGGCGGTTTTCAATATGGTGCCCTACCGGTTCAGCGCTGCCCCCTACCTCTTCCCCACCTGGATCGTCTCCGGGTTCTTCCTAGTCAACGCCTTCGGTTCCCTGGCCGCGTCGGTCAGCGGCAACCTCGTTGCCCGCTACGGCAGACGGCGAGTAATGCCCTTGGCCGCGCTACTGACCTTAATCGGGCTGTTACTCACGATTTTTGAGACCTTGTGGATCGTGATTCCCGCGCTAATAGTTTTCGCTATCGGATTCTTCGCAGTCCACGCGACCGCCTCCGGATGGGTAACTGCCCGCGCCGTGGCCGGAGTAGGCGCTGCCGGGCAAGCGGCCTCCGCCTATTCCATTTCTTACTACCTGGGTGGCTCCTGTTTCGGAACCGTAGGAGGGATCGCCTGGTACCACTGGGGTTGGTCAGGTTTAGTTGCCCTCACCGCCGCCCTGATCGCTCTGGTCGTGGTGTTCGCCCTGCTCCTGCGGAAAATCCCACCCCTAGAAAAATCGGGGTACTAATTTACTAAACTGTCGATTCGCTAACCGAGACCTATCTGGACGCTGGCAGTTGGGGGTGCGAATAAAATTTCTTCAGCCAGCACCCTTGCATTTCACGGAATCATATCGGTAACCATGAACTGATTTTAGCACGTCATTGAGGTTTATATGACATTTCATTGCGGTTATACAGGGTGGCTGCTGCGGTTTTACAGTGTATCTGTTGCGGTTTACGGGGTAGTCGCTGCGGTTCTACAACAGAGGCAAGCACCTCTTCGCCCTCCCTAGACAAAACTGCCCTCCCCAGGCGACCAATAAACCGTTAATCCGCCTCTAAACCTCACACGGGAGGACGATTTTAGATCTGGAGAGCAATAACGTCACCCCTCTCACTACCGCTGCCACCAGCACGGAAAGATTTGAAAAACGCTACTCAGCCCGGAAACCCGTGCGGAACAAAGCAAGAGCCTCTGACCCCAGGGCGATAAGCCCTGGTTGACATCGACACTTCACTCATCCCTAGGTGACGTGACACACATGCTACGCAATTCTCGACCGGTAATAGGATTGGGCTCCCTGTCTGCTTATTCCAAGCAGCCCGCCGATTGCTTGCCAGGTCATTCCGGCTTGTCGGGCTTTAGCTACCGCTTGGGTGAGTTCCATTTCGGCTTGTTCTTTACGGTCTCTAGCCACCTGGATATCGCGGAAGGCGTCAGTGTCCCAGATTCCCTTGGCAGATTTCATGGTTTCTTCTGGGTCGGTTTGAGTGAACTTGGCGGCGTATTCTTCGTCGGTGAGTTTAGTGTCGGTAATCATGGGTGCTCCTTACTGAAAGAATTTGGTTCTAGCGGTCATGGCGTGAAAGCAGTCTCCGTCTCGGTTGGTAAGGACTTCGATTATGTGTCCATCGGGGACGGGACCCAAAAACAGGGTTACGCCCTCGTCAAGGTCGAGGATGCGCCAGGCGTTGCGGATAGCGTGGCTGATTTCGGCTTGCGTGTATCCGTGTTTGAAAGCGCTTGCCTTAAACCTCATAATGCAAGTTTACTTGACAGACACGCGTGTGTCAAGAAATCTTGCGTGCGGTGATTTTATTGTTCCCATATATCCTCAGCTCACACAAAATCGCTTTAGTTACTGACCGCGTACGCCTATACACCTTCAACGCCTCACGACGCTGCTCCCGAGAATACGAAACATTCATAAAACACTCTCCAGCATTCCGTCCGCACCCCTTGACACCTCGAGAAAACTACACGAGGGATCCATACAGTAGCAGTGCCTAAAAATCCAACTTGCACAACAGAAACGCTCCAACTTGCACAACAGAAACAGTCCAACTTGCACAACAGTAGTGTTAGAATAGGGTATAACGAGTGAAAGGTGGAACACTAGTGGACAGCTTTTCGCCTCAATCAGCCTATTTACCGCGGGTAGCGGATGAGGTACTGACGCGAAAACTCAAGGTCGCTGGGGCCGTGCAGATTCAAGGCCCAAAATGGTGCGGCAAAACAGCGACCGCGCAGCAAGCAGCAGCTAGCGCTATCTATATGCAAGATCCTGACAATTCCGCCGACTATCTACAGCTTGCGTTTTCAAAACCTTCTCTTCTTCTTGAGGGGGACACTCCCCGACTCATTGACGAATGGCAGATGGCTCCACAACTGTGGGACGCGGTACGTTATGCCATAGATAGGGAGCATGGACGCGGCAGATTCATTTTGACAGGTTCTTCCACTCCCCGATTATCGGAGACGCCAGCCCATTCAGGGGTCGGCAGATTTGCGCGCATCACCATGCGCACCATGTCGCTTTGGGAGGCTCGGGAATCAACCGGCGCAGTTTCCCTGGCTGATCTTTTCGCTGGACGCCACAACATCGGCGCTTTAGTTGATTTCGATATCGAGAGAATCGCTTTTGCGATATGTAGGGGTGGCTGGCCTGAAGCCGTCACTGAAAAAGATGATGCTAGCGCGCTTGAAATGGCAAAAGAATATGTCAGTCTTCTGTTAGATACCGATATTGCACAGATTGATGGAATAAACAGAAATCGTACCTGGGCACAAGCTATTTTGCGTTCCTATGCGCGTAATACTGCTTCTCAAGCAACACTTGTCACCATTGGGAAAGATCTGCAAAGCGATTCACCCACGCGAAACACCGTTTCTGATTATGTGGACGCTTTAAATAGAGCATTCGTGTTCGAAGATTTACCTGCGTGGAACCCTCGCCTACGCTCGAAAACGGCAGTTCGTACCAGCCCCACCAGGCATTTCTGTGACCCTTCGCTAGCTGCCGTCATGCTCAACGCCACTCCGAAACAGCTTTTAACAGATTTTGAAACCTTTGGACTTCTTTTTGAATCACTGTGCGTTCACGACCTTCGCGTTTACATTGATTCGTTGGGTGGACACGTATATCACTATCGTGACAAAACCGGGCTAGAAGCCGACGCTGTTTTGGCGTTAGACGATGGGCGCTGGGCTCTAGTAGAAGTAAAACTGGGGAAACAATCAATTAACCAAGCAGCCGAACACCTAAAGAAACTCGCACAACGAATCAACACCAATCACGAGGGCGAACCGGCGTTTTTACTCGTGCTCACCGGTACCCAAGCGGCATATCGACGTGAGGACGATGTCCTGGTCTTGCCTCTAGCTGCACTTAAACCTTAATTAGCACCCCGGGGTAAGTAAGAAATCCAGCCCGCCTGCAACCACAGGACACAGCGGACTGAACGATTAGCTAAACTCCACCTCGCAACCAAAGCTAAAGGCCAACAGACGAATCAGAACTTTTCGCCGTGGGTTGTTCTCAACTACCGGCTTGCTAACAGATGGCTGGCATCAAGGAGTTCTTTTCCTCTCCAATGCGAGAGACCGCCAAAACCTGGGTGCAGCGGATAGCCGTTCTTCGATAAATAAGCTTGAACCTGGTGACCAGCACAAAGGCATGCACTAATCTCGGATATTAGCTGCTTGAGCACCTCCATTTTCCAGGGGAATTTCTTGCCGCTGGGGCTGCCCCACATCAAGTGAACTACCGGGCATTCTGGGAGGATCTCTTGAAATATCTGCCTGGTAATTTTTAAGGAATCAAGAATTTTTTGATGACCAGAACCGCTACCCCAATCAGGCAAGTCGCCTGGCTGCCCGGTAAAAGGAACCAGATTGAGGATAGTCATTGAGCGCCAATCTCGCGGCGTTCCCTCTGCATTAAGTCGAAAATACTTCAAAATCATTTCGGTTGTGGGATCCCCACCGAGTTTTTGAGTGGAAAACCGGGTTGCAGTGGAGGGGTTAATCCCAATGAAAACCAGATCTCGACTGTTATTAGGATTCACCGGAGTACGCAAAAACCAACGTTCGCCAGCCATTTCAGGGTTCGCAGGGAAAACCAACTCTCCCCTGCGCCACGCTTGTTGGAATCCTGCATCCACACGCACATATTAACCTCACCAGATAACACCCATCAATAAGTGAGTCCTTTAAAAGCTAGGGGGGGACGAACGGCTCTACACGGGGAGTCTCTTTGCTACGAACCTGAGCCAGCTCATAGGCAGTCTGCATATCCAGCCATAGGCGGGCATTACCGATTCCCGCAAGCTCCAGCCGCAAAGCCAGATTGGGGGTTAACGCCGCTTTCCCATCCAGAACCCACGAAAGGGCAACTCGAGACACCCCCAACTTACGACTGGTGTCACTAACCGAAATGCCAAGCTCCTTTAAGAAATCTTCTCGGATTATCGCCCCAGGATACACCGGATTTTTCTCATTCATCCTCTCTAATCCTCCTCAGCGATAATCCAGGTAATCAACAAGTTCCACATCTTCACCCACGAATCAAAAGATCAACCGCCAGTTCCCACTGACTCGCTGCGACCAATAACGCAAGCGATCCCGTCAGTTTGTGCGCGCGGTAACCCGGAAAGGTCAGCAGCGGCGCTAAAATTTCACTCATAGTTTGGCAGTTTCCAAGAAAATCAAGAGGATAAATAAGTTTAGAGAGAAACAAACAATGCTCGTACCGCGCTCTTGTCCACCTTCGAACCAGCGGTGAGCGGAATGGCGGAAACCTGGCGGAAGTACACCGGAACCTGGTAGCGCGCCAACCTCTTATTTAGTTCTTGTTTCAGTTGTGTTTCACTGGTATTTGCCTCATCCGCAAGCACCACGGCAGCAGCAGCAACTTCACCATAGACTGGGTCGGGAACTCCAACCACAGATGCATCTGCAATCACGT
>ERZ1673752.3165-NODE-3165-length-16331-cov-4.573298_pt1 | contig 16331 bp, 10 predicted proteins | sample MGYA00580195_ERZ1673752 | MGnify/ENA primary metagenome ERZ1673752 (study PRJEB41218, sample SAMN15661744) | gut metagenome | host: Homo sapiens | place: Canada: London | collected 2015-08-20/2019-03-30 | study: EMG produced TPA metagenomics assembly of...
AACCATAGTTGAATCAGCGCTAGTAGCGTCGCTAGTAGTTTTAGAAGAACAAGCTGCAAATGACATTGCAAATGCAACAGCGAAGAACAAGACTAACTTTTTCATTTTCTTTAAATTAAATATAAAACAATAAATTATTGCTTCAAAAACGGTTCAAAGGTATAGATTATTTTCTAATGTTGTATCACCTGAACTCATTTTTTTTCAAAAAAGTCAACTTTTTTCTTCAGAAATGCTATATCGGAGAAAAATTTGTATAAAGATACCGTTTTATACTCCGTTTCGGAGTTTTCTCAAATTCAGTCGGATAAAGATGAATTTTAGCGATTTGTTCATAAGGAGCAACCTCCTTATTTAAATTTTTCCGAATTTCCTCCATTGCTACCGGCAAATCTTCATTCGCAATTCCATAATCATCAACAGCCTCATAGTCAGGATATACCAAAGCGACCAAACGTCCATCCTTTTCAATAACAAGGCTTTCCATTATAAACGGCATATTATTCAATTTCGACTCGATCTCCTCCGGATAGATATTTTGCCCGCTCGCCCCCAAAATCATTGTTTTGTAACGACCCTTTATAAATATGGTATCATCGTTATTCACCGTACCCATATCGCCGGTATGCAACCAACCATCCTTATCGATCACCTTTTCGGTCGCTTCCTGATTTTTATAATAACCGGCCATTACGTTCTCACCTCGTACACAAATTTCTCCCGGAATCAGCTCGGGATCAGAAGAGTCGATCTTCACTTGCATATATCCTTCAAGAATTCGTCCAGAAGAACGTGGTATAAATTCAGAATGGTGAGTATAACTGATCAAAGGACCGCATTCTGTCATTCCATAACCGATAGTAAAAGGGAATTTGATTTTGTAGAAGAATTCTTCTACTTCCTTATCCATAGCGGCGCCACCGATAATGATCTCTTTAAACCGTCCTCCCAGTGCATCAATCAGTCTTTTACGTATCTGGTTGTAGATTTGGGTGTCGAGCAGAGGGATATTGAGTGCCCACTTCATACCTTTTTTATTAATGAGTGGCTGGATAATATTCTTATATATCTTTTCAATCACTAACGGGACGGTAATAATAAGGTTAGGTTTCACTTCCTCAAAAGCCTTCATTATAATTTTAGGAGAAGGCGTTTTTCCAAGCAAAGTGACATGGGTGCCGACAGCCGTTGCTGTCAGAAAGTCGAATGCGCAACCGTATGCGTGGGCGAGGGGAAGGAAAGAAAGCACTTTATCCCCTTTTTTAAGGAGTTCGGTACGAATACCGAAAGTGACATTGCCGGCAAGGTTGTTTCCTGTCAGCATCACACCCTTACTGAAACCGGTGGTTCCGGAAGTGTAATTTAACAGCATCACTTTGTCATTGGATAAAGTGGTGTACTGAACATCTTCACGGGTAAATCCTTTCGGATACAAAGCATGCATCTCTTTATCGGTATTTTTCAGAAACTTCTGTATGGTTTCCCCGTCACGTTGATAAAGACACCGGAAATCCGTCAATGAGAATACTCCCCGTAGTCCCGTTAATTTTTCCTCTTCCAGATTCTCCCAAATGCTGTCACTGGTGAACAGGAATACAGATTCGGAATGATTGACGATATGATGAACGTCATTAGGCGTAAAATCTTGAAGGATAGGGACAATGATCGCTCCGTATGTGATCGTTGCCATATAGGCGATGCACCAATGAGCGTTATTTTTGCCGATAACTGAAATCTTATCTCCTCTGCGAAGGCTACAATGTTTGAATAACAGATGTAAACGGGCGATTTTTTCAGCTACCTCACCGTATGTATATTGGGTATCTTCTCCATAATCAGTATAACAAGGCAGATCCCAATTCTCACGAAAACTATTTTCGTATAGTTTAATGAAATTCTCTTTAATCATTGCACGTTTTTTAGTGAATTGTGCAAAAATAGGAATAAACTTTCGTATCCTAAAGTGTTTTACTGATAATAATGTGTAACTTTGCAAAGTTAATGTGTTTATAACAGCTTATGATAGATACCACTGTATTTCAAAATAAGACAGCCGTTTATTATACTTTAGGCTGCAAATTAAATTTTTCAGAGACTTCAACTATCGGTAAAATCCTGCGTGAGGCAGGAGTCCGGACTGCGCGCAAAGGAGAGAAAGCAGATATCTGTGTGGTAAATACCTGTTCGGTGACAGAGATGGCGGATAAGAAATGCCGGCAAGCCATCCACCGCTTGGTAAAGCAGCATCCCGATGCTTTTGTGGTAGTGACCGGATGTTATGCGCAATTGAAGCCTGGCGACGTGGCAAAGATAGATGGAGTAGATGTAGTGCTGGGAGCGGAACAGAAGGGAGAACTACTTCAATATCTGGGCGACCTCCAAAAGCATGAAAAAGGAGAGGCTATCACCACTACAACCAAAGATATCCGTTCGTTTTCTCCCTCGTGTTCACGGGGAGACCGTACCCGTTTCTTCTTGAAGGTGCAGGATGGATGCGATTACTTCTGTTCATATTGCACGATTCCTTTTGCCCGCGGGCGAAGTCGTAACGGGACTATTGCTTCCATGGTTGAGCAGGCCCGGCAGGCAGCTGCTGAAGGCGGAAAAGAAATCGTTCTGACCGGAGTGAATATCGGAGATTTTGGTAAAACAACAGGAGAGAGTTTTTTTGATCTGGTAAAAGCATTGGATCAGGTAGAGGGAATCGAACGTTATCGTATCTCTTCCATAGAACCCAATCTGTTGACTGATGAGATTATCGAGTTTGTGTCTCATTCCCGCAGTTTTATGCCTCATTTTCATATCCCTTTGCAATCCGGTTGCGATGAAGTTTTGCAGTTAATGCGCCGTCGTTACGACACTGCTCTTTTTGCTTCGAAAGTGAAGAAGATAAAAGAGGTGATGCCGGATGCTTTTATCGGAGTGGACGTGATTGTGGGAACCCGTGGAGAAACACCCGAATACTTTGAACAGGCTTATCAGTTTATTGACGGATTGGATGTGACGCAGTTGCATGTGTTTAGCTATTCCGAACGTCCCGGAACGCAAGCCTTAAAAATAGAATATGTGGTTTCTCCGGAAGAGAAGCATCAGCGTAGTCAGCGTCTGTTGGCACTATCGGACCAAAAGACACAGGCTTTTTATGCACGTCATATCGGGCAGACAATGCCGGTATTGATGGAAAAATCGAAAGCTGGTGCTCCGATGCACGGATTTACGGAGAATTATATTCGTGTAGAGGTGGAAAGTGATGACTCGCTGGATAATCAGGTAGTTAATGTACGTCTGGGAGAGTTTAATGAGGAGATGGCAGCACTTAAAGGTACAATTTTGATATAAGTTATGAGATCAAAACTTATCTATTGGTTGGTATACAGTGGAATGTGGCTGTTTTCAGCTCTTCCGTTCCGGGTTTTATATATGCTTTCGGATTTAAATTATCTGCTGATGTATCGTGTTGGAAAATATCGTCGGAAAGTAGTTCGGGGAAATCTATTGAGATCATTTCCGGAAAAAACTGATGCGGAGAGATTACAGATAGAACGCAAGTTTTATCGCTATTTGTCGGATTATATGCTTGAAGATTTGAAATTGTTGCACATGTCTGCCGAAGAACTTTGTGAGAGAATGACTTATAAGAATACGGAGCAATATCTTGAACTGACAGAAAAGTATGGAGGTATTATAGTAATGATTCCTCATTATGCCAATTATGAGTGGTTGATAGGCATGGGAGCAATCATGAAACCGGGGGATGTTCCCGTACAGGTTTATAAACCGTTGAGGGATAAATATTTGGATGAGTTGTTTAAACGTATTCGTTCTCGTTTCGGGGGGTATAATATTCCGAAACATTCTACAGCCCGTGAAATTATTAAGCTCAAACATGATGGAAAAAAGATGGTAGTCGGTTTGATTACTGATCAATGGCCCAGTGGATATGATAAATATTGGACTACCTTTTTAGGACAGGAAACTGCTTTTCTGAATGGTGCGGAGCGAATTGCCAAAATGATGAATTTCCCTGTTTTCTATTGTGAGCTTAGTAAGAAGCGCAGAGGATACTGTGAAGCGGAGTTCAAGTTGATGACGGAAACACCGAAAGAAACAAGAGAAGGAGAAATCACGGAAATGTTTGCTCATAGATTAGAACAGACGATTCGTAAAGAACCGGCATATTGGTTGTGGTCTCATAAACGTTGGAAAATGACTCGTGAAGAAGCCGATCGATTAGAAGAGAAAGAGCTGAACAAGAAAAAAGAATAATAATGAAAGTTTCAGTTGTAATTTTAAATTGGAACGGGTGTGATATGCTCCGTACTTTTCTTCCGTCCGTCGTCCGGTATTCGGCAGGGGAGGGGATTGAGGTCTGCGTGGCTGACAATGGTTCTACGGACGCTTCCGTTACTTTGCTTCAACAGGAATTTCCTTCTGTCAGAACGATTGTTCTCGACCAAAATTATGGCTTTGCGGATGGATATAATTTAGCATTGCAGCAGGTCGACGCAGAATATGTAGTTCTTTTGAATTCGGATGTCGAGGTGACGGAGCATTGGTTGGAACCAATGATTGCTTATCTTGATAAGCATCCGGAGGTAGCTGCTTGTCAGCCGAAGATACGAAGCCAGCGGCAAAAAGAATATTTTGAATATGCCGGAGCAGCCGGTGGCTTTATTGATAAATACGGTTATCCTTTTTGTAGGGGGCGTATTATGGGAGTTGTGGAGAAAGACGAAGGTCAGTATGATACGGTAATTCCTGTTTTCTGGGCCACGGGGGCAGCGTTGTTTATCCGGCGCACTGATTATGTGAATGTCGGAGGATTGGATGGACGTTTCTTTGCTCACATGGAAGAAATAGATTTGTGCTGGCGACTCCGTTCGCGGAATCGTGAGATTGTCTGTGTACCTCAAAGCATTGTCTATCATGTGGGGGGAGCTACTCTTAAAAAAGAGAATCCTCATAAGACTTTTCTTAATTTCCGTAATAATCTTGTCATGCTCTATAAGAATCTTCCACAGGAGGAGTTAAATAAAGTGATGCGTATCCGGACCTGTCTCGATTATCTGGCGGCGTTCAATTTCTTGTTGCAAGGGCACTGGGATAATGCTAGTGCTGTGATGCGTGCGCGGAAAGAGTATAAACGATTATGTCCGTCATTTTCTTTATCCCGTGAAGAAAATATGAGAAAAAAAACTTTGAATCCGGTACCTGAACGGACAAAAAGTAGTATATTGTGGCAGTTTTATGCGAGGGGATGCAAACGATTCTCTCAATTGTCGGATTTAAAAGGATAGCAAATGAAATCAAAGGTTAGAAGAGGCATCGGGCTGGTAGCGCATGATGCAATGAAAAAAGACCTCATCGAATGGGTACTGTGGAACTCGGAACTGTTGATGGGTAATAAATTCTACTGTACAGGTACTACGGGTACTTTGATATTGGAAGCATTGAAGGAGAAACATCCTGATGAAGAGTGGGATTTTACGATTTTAAAATCAGGTCCGTTAGGTGGTGACCAACAGATGGGATCACGTATTGTGGATGGGCAGATTGATTATCTCTTCTTCTTCACGGACCCTATGACATTGCAACCGCATGATACGGATGTAAAAGCATTAACCCGTTTGGCCGGTGTAGAAAATATTGTTTTTTGTTGTAACCGTTCTACGGCGGACCATATAATTTCCAGTCCGTTATTTATGGATCCTGATTACGAACGCATTCATCCGGACTATTCCAGCTATACAAAACGTTTCCAGGATAAACCTGTGGTGACGGAAGCTGTCGAATCGGTAAATAGAAGAAAAAAGAAGAGAAAATAAGCCGGTAGTTTACGGCTGTGAAAATAGAAGCAGATCTTGCTTAAAAAAGGAATGCAGATGATACGGATTACTTTATTAATATCGTATTATCTGCATTTCGTCATTTATGTTTCATTTCTAGCTGTGATTATCTTATTTCTTGCTGCAGTGTAGCTCAATTCCTGCGGACTCTATATCTGCTCCCATCGGTGGGTTTCGTTTGGAAAGCCGGAGTTCGATTTCTTCAATACAGGGGAATTGGTCAAAGAGTTTTTGTATAATCCGTCTGCTAACGTGTTCCAGCAATTTCGAGGGAACAGCCATTTCATTTTTTATCACTTGATGTACTTCGGCATAGTTGACGGTGTCGGTAACTTCATCTGTCTGGGCAGCTTTGCTGATATCTACTTTCAGTTTCAGGTCAATGAGATATTCATTCCCAATCAGATTTTCTTGCGGTGCGACTCCATGATAGGCGTAACAACGAATTTCTTTCAAAAGGATATAGCTACTATTTATCTTCATATACTGTCTTTTTAGTGTGATCTTGTTTGACTTTTAACAGGTCTTTCTGTGCAACCATTTGTGGAATCACTTTAAGAAAGACGGGTGTGAGCAGAAGGCAGATGCTTAATGTTATAAGCAGAAGTGCGCTTGCTTGTGCCCAACTATTGTGAATATAACGGCTGACTAATGGACCTAAAAAATGAAGTATCGGTCCATGAATACTCAAGGTGATGATTGAATATCGTCCCAAGTAAGAAACAACCTTTATCTTTTTCACTTTTTTGCAAAGTAACATAATCATAAATATTCCTGCAAACGCAGCGATATATACTTGAAAAATATTTCCCGCATAATTGTTGGTACGCATACCCAATGTGGTAGCGGTAAAGTACATTACCACCAGTGCCAATACAACAAAAACCGGTATCAGTTTGTCGAAACGATGGCTGGGATATAGAAAGAAATTATACCGTCGGATCCAGAAACCGGCCACATAGAAGGGGAGGGCAGTCATGGAAACATCTATATACAGGGGTAACTCTATCTGTAATTTTCCGAGATAAAATCCTGCGCAACCAATCAGGATTGTCACAGCGAACATGACAGGCAGATGCTTTTCGCGCAGAAAGTGAATTAGATAAAACAGGATGTTGCAATTGAATAATGCGAGTAGAAACCAGATCGGTGGATTGAACTTGATAAGGTCGTGTCCATGAAATACAACCAAGAGTTCATTCCACGACACAGGCAGTTGAAATACCCCCGGAGCAATCTTCCAAACAATGTATTTCATTAGAAATGCACTTAGATAGAAGAAAAGAAAAGGAATAATCAATTTGTTTATTTTTCGTAGGATGAATCCGAGCAGGCCTTCGTATGATTTGAAAAACACTCCCGAGATAAAGAAGTAAAGCGGCATGCGGAAACAGGATAACATCGAATTCGTATCCAGTTGTTCGAAGGCCCCTCCAACGTGTGCCATTACCACAAGGATAATGCAGACTCCTTTGGTTAAGTCCACAAAATCAATACGTCTGCTCTGGTTGCCTTCCATTATCTCTTTTAATTTCTCTTTTTCGGCGCAAAGATACTTTATAAATCGGAATAAAAAGAGGAACATTGAAAAAATAAACGAATGATGCGAAAAGCGAAAAAGTATGATATATAGTAATGATATTATTGCGAAAAAAACGGTTGACTATGTTTTGAAACTCCTTATTTTACCTCTGTTATCAATATATCCTTGAAAAACGAATGACGCGGATCACATAGATTTTTAGCGTTCTTAATCTAGTGTTATCCGCGTCGGTAGTGTCCGGAAAATATCCTTTTTGAAAGTTACTTGTACCTTTTATTCTATTTATTCAGATCTCTTCCTGTGTATTTAATCAATTCGCTAATCTTATCATTAAGTGTTTTTGCTTTCATCAACTGTTCCAGAGTGAGATGCATCCGGTATCTCCAGTAGTTTCGTGGATTGGATGGAACATTAATTCGCTCTTCCGCCACATTCGGATTTCTCCATTTCCCGTCTATCGATAACCAATCCTGGAAAGACAAGATACAGAGAATGGAATTACTGTTGAGATGGTTGCGTACGATTTCCTCGCACAACTCCGGGGTGGCAGTTGTCGGTGCAACTCCATAATGTCCTAACGTTGCATTATAGTAACGTTGGGTCTGTTGATAATCTTCTTCCCACCAGCCACGCAACGTAGACATATCGTGAGTGGAGATTGTGCAGACAGACCGGTACGGATACTCATTTAAATGCCCGAATTCATGCATCGGATTCTTAGGCATCCGCTGAATTTCCAGACTAAGAATCCGGAGATCATTCATCACCGACGACACACAAGCAGGAATCATCCCCAAATCTTCTCCACAAACCAACATGCGGGTTGATTGTGTCAGTTGAGGTAACTTCTTCATAGCCTGTTGATACCAGAACTCGTTGTGCCGGTGATAATAATACTGGTCGTATAGTCTGTTAAACGCATTTTTCTCTTCTTCGTTCAGCGACCGGAATACGAAATCCCGTTGCACACCGATGCGCGGGTGGTATTTACCTTCCTCTTTCTTATCCGCAACAAATAAGACGTTGCTGATTAATGAATAAAGCCCTTCCCGAATCCACACACTATCTTCATCATTTCTACCGGCGAAGAATTGCTCTACCTCCCGTTGTGTTTCGAATCCCGGTTTCATCCGATAAAGTCCGGAGTTATCAACCGATTCAAGGAAATCCTGTTTGACTAAATGGGTATGCGGTCCGAACAACTGTCCGAGGAAAGATTCATGGATGAATGGTAGCAGATATTCATCCCGGAACGTTAGACCATAACTTTCGATTTCTTCCCGGCTCATCGGTAAAGAAGGATCAAACTGACCTAACAATCCGTGTACAGCGTGCATTGGTATTTCCCAAATACGGAAGAACCCGAGGATATGATCGATCCGGTAAGCATCGAAGTATTCCGCCATTTTCTGAAAACGCTTCATCCACCAGCGGTATCCGTCTTTTTCCATGACATCCCAGTTGTATGTGGGGAATCCCCAGTTTTGCCCGTTGATCGAGAAATCATCGGGCGGAGCACCCGCTTGTCCGTCGAGATTGAAGTAATGGGGTTCTGTCCAGGCTTCCACGCTGTTGCGGCTGATGCCAATCGGAATATCCCCCTTTAATACGACACCGTGTTGGCGGGCATATTCGGTTGCAGACAACAACTGTAGATGCAGATGATACTGGATATAATAATACAACGAGATATGAGGATAATCTGCCGTTCTCGGTTGGCACATTTTTTCTATATCTTCCGCTTGGTAAACAGAGTGTCTCGGCCATTTGCGGAAATTGGGCGTTTTGTAGGCGTCGCGCAGATAACTAAAGACTGCATAAGGTTGCAGCCATTCCTTGTTCGTTTCAAAGAAATCTTTGAAACCTTTGGAAGCCAATACCTTTTCTCCTTCCTGTCGGAACAGTAAGTTGAAAAACTCCCATTTAGTTTGGTTGACCGCTTCGTAGTCAATAGCAGGGAGGCTGTTCAGTTCCTTTTGTTTCTTGCTGAATTTCGATGCCGCTTCTTTATCTTTCAGAGTTCCCATTTGCCTGATATCCGCATACATCGGATGGAAAGCATAAATAGAAATGCTGTTATAAGGATAAGAGTCCGTCCATGCATGAGTCATGGTGGTGTCGTTGACCGGTAAAATCTGAATAACTTTCTGGCGAGTATTTACTGCCCAGTCTACCATACGTTTCAAGTCGCCGAAATCACCTACTCCGAAACTTTTCTCTGATTTTAAAGAAAATACGGGTATAGCGATTCCTGCCCCTTTCCATGCGGGAATGTCGAAATAAACATATCGGTCGGAAATCACGAGCGTTTCGTTGGTTTTCAGTTCCGGGTCTGCCAGATAGCGGTTAGGGTTTTTCTCCCAGCAGTCTGCTTTCTTTTCCTGTTTGTTGTAGAGGATGAATTTATATTCCAGCGGATATTTTAGTTTGCTGGCGTCCAGTTCTATCTGCCATTCCGGGAAATTGGTATCACTCATCAACACCGCTTTCTCCGGGTCCCAGTGACCTAATGATTTCTGGTTGCCACAAATTGCCAGACAATAATCTTTGTTGATACGTGGGGCGTAGGCCTTGATAACCAGTCCCTTCTTATATCTTTGCGGGATATTCTCTTTTTCAGGATGTGCCAGTAAGGCTTCTGTAAAAGCAGAACTATAAAGATACAGTTGTTCCGGAATATTTTTCCAGCAATCATTGATTCTGTATATCTTTCTGGAGCTGCCTGATAAGAAAATAGATCTCGAAAAACTGTCCCATTCCTTGCGGATAACTATTCCGTTTTGCTCTATCTGATAGCTATAATTGATAGTCATCCCTTCTTGAGGGACTTCAAGCTCAAGTTCTGCCGTCCAATAGATACCATCGGTGGTGTGTAAAGGAATTGATTCCGGAAATAAGCCGGAAATCCTTACTTCTTCTCCCCAATTGGTGCGGTATTCAATATTAAATGATAGAATCATATATATTAGATTTTGATTGTATATGTAAGACACTGCAAGTATAAGACATTTTTTTGAATAAAAAATAAAAGGAGCCGCACCGGACTCCTTTTAATCTTTTGTTTATATATTAATTAACATACGTAGGATTATTATCCACATCTGGAAGCGCCGCAAGTAGTACAAATCAGACAGCCTTCCTGATAAACCAATGTCTCGTTGCCACAGTTCGGGCACTTCTTACCTTTGGCTTCCGTTCCATCCTGAATATACTTCTTCAATGCACGTTCTACACCGTTTTTCCAAGTGTTGATACTTTCACTGTTCAATTGCAGAGAGCCAACCAGTTTGATAACCTGTTCAATCGGCATCCGGTAGCGAAGCACGCCGGAAATCAATTTTGCATAGTTCCAGTATTCCTTGTTGAACTTCTCTGACAATCCTTCAATGGTCGTCTTATATCCGCGTTTGTTCTCGAATTGGAAGTCGTAACGTTTGGTACCGTCTTCATCCACATTTTTGATGATACGTCCGCAAGTTACGCTCTTAGGCAGCAAGATACCTTCGTCGTCATCTTGCAAACCAGTGAATATTTCATAAGGGTGTCCGTCCAATAATCCGACAAAAGCTACCCATTTTTCCTTGTTGTTCTGGAAACGGACAACGTCTGCTTCCAATATTCTCGGACGTACCTCTACAACCGTAGGCGGTTTGCAAGGAGGAAGTCCTTCTTTCTTGTCTTTATCCGATTTCGTAGAGATCAGCACTCCGGAGCGTGAACCGTCGCGATATACGGTACAACCTTTACAGCCGGATTTCCATGCCTCTACATACAGGCGGTTTACTAAATCCTCGTCCACATCGTTCGGCAGATTGATGGTTACGCTGATAGAGTGGTCTACCCATTTCTGGATTCTTCCCTGCATCTTCACTTTCATCAACCAGTCGACATCGTTAGAAGTCGCTTTGTAATAAGGAGATTTGGCAACCAGTTCGTCAATCTCTTCTTGGGTGTAACGTCTGGCCGGGTCGTATCCGTTAGCTTCCATCCAAGTAACAAATTTATGATGGAATACGATGTATTCTTCAAATGCGTCCCCTGTTTCGTCTACAAAGTCTACATGCACATTCGTATCGTTCGGGTTCACCTTTCTTCTACGTTTGTAAACAGGCAGGAATACAGGCTCGATACCCGAAGTGGTCTGCGTCATCAAACTGGTCGTTCCGGTCGGAGCAATCGTCAGGCAGGCAATGTTACGGCGACCATATTTCTTCATGTCCTCATACAGTTTCGGGTCGGCTGCTGCCAAGCGTTGGATGAACGGATTGTTCTGTTCACGTTCGCTATTGTATATTTCGAAGGCACCGCGTTCTTTGGCCATTTCCACTGAAGAACGATAGGCACCGAGAGCTACTGTCTTGTGTACTTTTTCAGAGAATTCCGTTGCTTCTTCCGTTCCGTAGCGCAATCCTAATGCAGCAAGCATATCACCTTCTGCAGTGATACCTACGCCGGTACGACGACCTTGTCCGCTCTTCTTGTAGATTTTCTCCCAAAGTGCACGTTCCGCATGTTTCACTTCTTCGTTTTCCGGATCTTCGTCAATCTTGGTCATGATACGTTCGATCTTCTCTAGTTCGAGGTCGATAATATCGTCCATGATCCGTTGAGCGAGAGCCACGTGTTTTTGGAACAGGTCGAAATCAAAATAAGCATCCGGTTTGAACGGATTTACCACATAAGAATATAGATTGATAGCCAATAAGCGGCAAGAATCGTAAGGACATAGAGGAATTTCTCCGCATGGGTTGGTAGATACCGTTCTGTAACCCAGGTCTGCATAGCAATCAGGCACAGATTCACGGATAATCGTATCCCAGAACAAAACGCCCGGTTCTGCTGATTTCCATGCATTGTGAACGATTTTCTTCCACAAGGTAGAAGCGTCGATTTCCTTGGTGAATGTAGGTTGGGCAGAGTCGATAGGATATTGCTGTACATACGGCTTTTCGTCTACGGCAGCCTGCATGAAAGCGTCGTCCAACTTGACAGAAACGTTTGCTCCGGTCACTTTACCTTCGGTCATCTTGGCATCAATGAATGCTTCCGAATCCGGATGCTTGATAGACACGCTCAACATCAATGCACCGCGACGTCCGTCTTGAGCTACTTCACGAGTGGAATTCGAATATCGTTCCATGAACGGAACAAGACCGGTAGAAGTCAACGCCGAGTTTTTAACGGGAGAACCTTTCGGACGGATGTGTGATAAGTCGTGACCTACACCACCGCGTCTTTTCATTAGTTGTACCTGTTCTTCGTCGATTTTGATAATAGCGCCATAAGAGTCGGCTGCACCGTCCACTCCGATAACGAAGCAGTTGGATAGTGAAGCAACCTGGTAGTCGTTACCGATTCCTGTCATCGGGCTACCTTGGGGGACGATGTACTTGAAGTGATCCAGTAAATCATACAGTTCTTTTGCTGTCAACGCATTCGGATACTTCGATTCTACGCGTGCCACTTCATTTGCAATTCTCCAATGCATGTCTTCCGGGGATTTTTCATAGATATTACCGAAAGAATCCTTTACTGCGTATTTGTTTACCCAAACCCTTGCAGCAAGCTCGTCGCCTTGAAAATATCGTAAAGATTCTTCATAGGCTTCGTCGTAAGAATAAATCTGTTTTTCCACGATTCAATTTGTGTTAAATCTCGTTTTTAATAAGTAATATGTAGAAGTTTACTTATCGTTAACAAATGTAGGCGCAAAGCTAAGAATGTTTTTTCATCTATCAAAATAAAAATGAATTAATTTATTAACAGGTTGCAAGTTTTCCATTTGTTTATGCTAAGTGTTTGATAAACAGATAAAATTGAAATTTGTTCAAAGGTTAAAGTTCTCCAAAAAGAAAACTATTCTATTCTGCTAGTGTGGTGGAATATTTTTTTCTTTTTATATCTTTGCAAAAAAAAGATATGTTTGAAACCGTAAAAAACAGAAGAACTATCCGGAAATATCTGCCTAAAGATATAAATCCGATTTTGTTAAATGATTTGCTTGAAACCTCTTTCCGTGCTTCTACGATGGGTGGGATGCAACTTTATAGTGTGATTGTGACCCGTGATGCGGAAATGAAAGAGAAACTTTCGCCTGCTCATTTCAATCAGCCGATGGTAAAAAATGCTCCAGTTGTACTGACTTTTTGTGCTGATTTCCGTCGTTTCAGCAAATGGTGTGAACAGCGGAAAGCAGTGCCGGGCTACGATAATTTAATGTCTTTTATGAATGCGTCTATGGATACTTTGCTTGTTGCGCAGACTTTTTGTACGCTGGCGGAAGAAGCAGGACTCGGCATTTGTTATTTGGGAACTACCACTTATAATCCTCAAATGATTATTGATACCCTCCAACTCCCCGAACTGGTATTCCCTCTTACCACAATAACGGTAGGTTATCCGGATGGTATTCCCGCACAAGTAGACCGTTTGCCTTTGGAAGCTGCCGTGCACGATGAAAAATATCACGACTATACACCGGAAGAAATAGATAAACTCTATGCCTACAAAGAATCATTGCCGGAAAACAAGCAGTTTATCGAAGAAAATAAAAAAGAAACATTGGCTCAAGTCTTTACGGACGTGCGTTACACAAAGAAAGATAACGAATTTATGTCCGAAAATCTATTGAAAGTACTTCGCCAGCAAGGATTCTTGAAATAAGTATTAAGTATTTTTCAAGTATTAAGTATAAAGTATTAAGTATTACCCTGGTGCGAAACCGCATAATAAAGCCTGTCCGCATGGATAATACTTAATACTTAATTTCAGTTTCTCTTTTTCAGTAACGATTCTATTTCCTGTACTTCTGCACTAAAGCTTTTGTCCACCTCCAATTGTCCTTTTACGGTTTTGCAGGCGTGAAGTACCGTTGCATGGTCTTTGTTACCGATAAACTTACCTATCTTAGAAGTTGAAAAGTCTGTGTGGTTTTTAGCCAGATACATGGCGATCTGTCGTGCTTGAACGACTTCCCTTTTTCTGGATTTTGTATGTATGGCAGACGGTTCCAGATCAAAATGTTTGCATACCACTTTGAGGATATCATCGATGGTAACCGCTTTTGTTTCGTTATGAACCACGCCATGTACAATGTGTTGTGCCAAATCCAAATCTATTTCTTTGTTGAAAATAGTGGAACGAGCCATGATAGCAATGACGATACCTTCCAGATCGCGTACACTTTCATTCACATTTTCGGCAATATAATCGATCACTTCCGGCGGGAATTGTAATCCGTCGCGGTGTATCTTGTTGCGTAGAATGTTTTTGCGAAGTTCTACTGTCGGCTTTTCAAGCTCGGCTACCATACCCCATTTGAAACGGGTCAGGAGGCGTTCTTCAATACCTTGCAACAATACAGGAGCACGGTCTGAAGTTAATATGAGCTGTTTGCCGTTCTGGTGTAAATGATTGAAGATATGGAAGAAGTTGTTTTGAGTCTTGGTGACACCGGCAAACTCCTGAATATCATCAATGATTAATACATCAATCGTCTGGTAAAAGTTAATAAAGTCGTTGGTCGTGTTATTGCGTACAGAATCCGTATATTGTACCTGGAACAAATGTGCCGAAACGTACAATACTCTTTTCTCTGGATAAATTTCTTTGATTTTCGTGCCTATTGCGTTTGCCAGGTGCGTCTTTCCTACTCCGGATGCTCCATAAAGGAATAACGGGTTGAAAGCAGTCCCTCCCGGTTTTTGCGCTACGGCTTCCGCCACACTTCTTGAAAGTTTATTGCTGTATCCTTCAATGAAGTTCTCAAAATTATAATTGGGATTCAAATGCGGGTCCAAATCCTGAACGGCAGGGGCCTGTAGGAAGCTGGGAGCTTTGTTTCCTCCGATTATGCTTTTGGGAGTAACAGCCGTAGAACGATTGCTTGCTTCGAGATTCACGGTTTGATTCGGAATCGAAGTCTTGTCCACCATGACATTGTACATCAACTTGGTTCCTTCGCCAATGACCTTATATAATGTCTTACGTATAAGATCTACGAATCTCTCTTCCAGTATTTCATAGAAAAACTGGCTCGGGATCTGTAAGATCAACGTTTTGTCCTCATATTTCAACGGAACAATAGGGGCAAACCAAGTATTATATGTCGTCTCGGGAACATTGTCTTTAATAACGTCGAGACAGCGGTTCCAAAGTACGACATGATTTGATTCAATCATAGTAACTTTTAATACATTTATTAATTAAGCAAAACTTCTACGTTTGCAAAATTGGGAATCTTATTCGGAAAAAACAAATCTATTTTTTCTTGTTTTTCTCAAGTGAATAATAACGTGTTTACTTTCAATGACTTATGTGTTTATGTCTTTGTTCTATCACTTATCCCAGTCTTGCTATTTTATAAGTATCTGTTATATAGAATATTATATATAAAAACTGTGTCTTTCTTCTCTTATTCTCATGTTTGTATAGGAATCTTATTTCGGTTTATAGATAGACATTTGAGACGCAATAAACTTGCTTTTTATAGCGATTCGTTATTTAGATAAAATCTATATAACGAGATTTTATTACTTGTCTTTCTTTCCGAATAAGGAGAAGTGAACGTAGCGTTTCGGGTGCTCTTTCAAGTCTTTCAATAAGCCTGCTGCATTTTCAGTAGTAGCATTTAGATTATTGTATAAAGTCGGGTCGTTAAAGAGTAATCCGAGTGTGTTATCTTTGCTATTCAATTTTTCTGTAAGCATCTTTACATTGGATAATGTTTCGTCTATTTTCTTGAAAGTAGCTGCATAGTCAACTTCTTTAAGATTACCGCTGATGGTTACGAAGTTGTCTCCAATTGTATTCAGTTTGCTGGTAAGCTGTGGAATATCATTGCTCATGAGACCTTTAACCTGAGAACTGACTACGGCCAAGTTGGCAGTGGTCTTTTCTATTGAATGTAGGGTGGCAGGAATACTCTTGTCACCTAAGATTAT
>ERZ1673752.3170-NODE-3170-length-16313-cov-48.246525_pt1 | contig 16313 bp, 8 predicted proteins | sample MGYA00580195_ERZ1673752 | MGnify/ENA primary metagenome ERZ1673752 (study PRJEB41218, sample SAMN15661744) | gut metagenome | host: Homo sapiens | place: Canada: London | collected 2015-08-20/2019-03-30 | study: EMG produced TPA metagenomics assembly of...
GATTTTATGGGCGCTGCCCAAACCCGCAATTTTTGAAAAAATTGAGTAAACTTTTATAATTGCTTAATAAAGCAATTTGCTAAAACACAATTTGCAACAACTTTTAAACCCACTCAACATAAGCTACATACAAAAATCCCCTCGGCATAAGCCGAGAGGATTTTTTTCATTATAGCATTTTTTATTTTCTTATGCTGCCCAAGCACCTATGTATGTCTTTGACTCAAACTTTGCGTCAGAGCAACCGTTGATTACAAATGTAAGTCCGTCATAATCTACAACTGAATGTGAAAGCTGATCGTATTTTCCGCTTGTTGTTGCTTTCATTGCCGAATATGCTAACTTTCCTGCATTTGTTCTCATATTTGAATTTGCTGAATTTACAAAGCCTACCATTATGCTCTCGTCTATTGCCGAAATCTGGTCTGCTGTGAGTGTTACCTCATATACTGCCCAATTACCTGATGTTACTGTCTTTAAGCCTGTAACCTCAACTGCCTTTGTGCTTGCTGTCTTCTTCATGGCAATTGTCTGTGCTCCTGTAATTGTTGGTGCATTGTTGTAATAAAGGTTTACTCCCTTCCAGCTTGACGGTGCTGCAAATCTTATTGTTGCTGTCGCTGTTGATGTGTAACCTGCTTTTGTGCTCCAATATCCTGTGTATGTTGATCTTTCGTATGACTCGCATGACTTATCATAAGCGTCTGTTATTATGAATGTCTTGCCTACAAACTCTTTGATTGATGTCTTGCTTGTTGTAAACTTGCCGTTTGTTGTAGTTGAGTTAAGGATTGTTTTGCCTTTTCTTGCACCTGTTCTTACTTCTCTTCCCTCTGCAACAAATCCTGCGAGCTTACTGCTGTCTATTGCCTTTATCTGCTCTTCTGTGAGTTTTACTGTATATACGCTCCACTCACCTGCTTTAAGAGTTGTATTTGTTGTGTTTGGTTCTGCCTTAGTAACAAGTGTTGTCTTTGTCATTGGTATGCGTACTGCATCTTTGATTGTTGCGGCTGTTGTGTTGTAGTACAACTCTGCTCCTGTCCATGTTGACTGTGCTGTTGTTCCTCTCGGTGCCGCAAATGAAATCTCGTAGCCTACGCTGCCGCTGTTATTTGCCCAATATCCTGTGTATGTTGAGTTTTCGTATGATGGGTTATAGCAATTTGTAATAACGAATGTCTTACCGTCAAATGCTGCTATTGACTGTGCCTGTGTTGAGTAAGTTCCGTTATCTGTTGCCTTAAGAATTGTGTATGTTGTTGACATACCTGTTCTTACAATAGAGTCTGCCTTTGCAAAACCTACTGATTTTGCTGCGTCAACTGCCTTTACCTGATCCTCTGTAAGTGTGAGTGAATAAACATCAAGGTTGCCGCTTGTAATTGTCTTAAGTGAAGAATCTGTAGTTGCAGCAATTACCTTATCTGTCTTTGTCATAGAAAGTCTTGTTGCGTCTGCAATCTTTGTTGTCTTGCTGTAGTAGAAATCAGCGCCTGTCCATGCATCTTTTCCAGATACTGTTCTCGGTACTGCAAAGTAAACTGTTGTTGTGCTGCCTGTTGTTGCCTTAGCAGCCTTTACGCTTGTATTAATTGTAAAGTTTTCAAAACCAGGAGTTGAAGTAACATCTGTCTGAGCTACTCCGCCTCTTACAACAGGCTTGAACTTAAGGTTGTAGTTGCTGTCAAGGTAACCTACGCTAAGTGTTTTAAGGTTGAAGTCAACTGTTGTGTCGCCTGTGCCGATTACATTGAAGTAAACTCTTGCAAGAGCCTTGCCGTTGCTGAAATCAGCAAGATTCTGAATTTCACTGAAGTTAGATTTGATTGTGCCCTTAGCGTCCATAATGTTAGTAACCTCGTTAGTAACATATGGCATAAGCTTAGCTGAACGCTCCTTATCAACAGCGAGCTTTGTGTTATCGTAAGTAAGTGTCCACTCGCCATTTACAAGATTCATTGATGAATCTACAATGTACTCAAGACAAACTGTATCGCCCTTCTTAAATGTTACATTTGCATTTGAGAAGTAGTTAGATTTACTTGAGATATTAAGGTTTGTGCCCTGTGTAGGTGACTGTGTTGTCGGAGCTACTGTAGTCGGCTGTGTAGGTCTTGCTGTAGTCGGCTGTGTAGGTCTTACTGTTGTTGGCTGTGTAGGTCTTGCTGTTGTCGGCTGTGTAGCCTGAGAAGCTGTTGTAGGAACAATAAGGCTTGTAATGTCACCGCTTGACATATTGTATGCACCTACAGCTGATGAAACGCTGTTTCTCTCTGCCTTGAATGTAAGCTTTGATGAAGCGTTAAGTGTAGCTGTTGTAACTGTAAATACACCTGTTACATCGTCAGCCTGTGTTGTGTATGCTGTGCCGTTTACTGTTACTGTTACCTTTGAAGCAGGAGCAGCAACACCGCTTACTGTATTCTTTCCTTTAACTGCATAGCCGAGTGCAGGAACATTAAGCTGTAACTTAGCCTTTGCATTCTGTAATGTTGTTATCATTGCAGTAACCTGATCGTCGTCAGCATCACTGCCCTGTGCAACGAGTGCGTCAACCGACTTCATAACTGATTCAACAGTTGTCCATGAAGATGCTGTGTAATCGGAAGAAGTCATTGCTTTAACTTCTCTTCCCTCTTTCTTAAGCTGCTCGAGCGGTGAAGCAGGAGTTTCTACAATCTTAAGATCATAAGAAGAGAATGATGTATTTTTAACTGTGATAATTGCGTCGCCTGTAATGCCTGCAATATCAGCTGACTGTACTTTGCCGCCGTTATTGAGTACTACATTGTAAGCTTCTGTTGTATTAAGGTCAACATAGTAGTCACCGTTATCATCCTTAGATGTAAGCTGTGTGCCAGGCCATGCACCGAGAAGTGTGTTGCTTGCGCCTGTCCAAGCATATACATAAGGAGCTGAACCGTCAGCTGTCTTTACAACAAGACGAGATGTTGTTTTTACAGGAGCTGTTGAGCCGCCCTGTACTTTTTTCTTGAATGTTGCTTTTGACTCAGAAGAACCGATCTCGTTCTCTGCCTCAAGAGTAATTGTAATTGTATCGCCATCGTAAGCTGTGTTACCGATTGTGATTGTGTCGCCGTCTTTTACGATAAACTTGTTACCGCCGTCAACAGAGCACTTAGCCTGCTCGCACTTGTCAAGGCTTACTGTAACAGTCTGTGTACCTGTAAACTCTGCGTCACCCTTAACAGACATAAGAGGTCTGCCGTCAGGCTCTTCAACGAGGATTGTACCGTTCTTGCCGCTGTTGAATGTAACCTTACCGTTTGATACAACAGCAGATGACTGATCGTAAGCATTTACAAGATACTGACCGTCGCTCCAAGTGTCGCCAACGCTGATTGTAACATCAGTATTTGCATTAGCATAGATACAGCCGATTACCTTATCTGTAATGCCGTTCTTGTCGTAATCTCTTGCAAAAGCATAACCTGATGTTGATGCAAGGCTTGTGTTAGAACCTGCACCTACAGAGATGTGGTTGTTACGGAATACACCGACTTTCTGCCAATGCTCAAGAACATTTGTATCCATTGAGTCCCAGTTCATATCACTTCTGAGTGAGTGACCTGCGCCGCCGTTACCGTCGTTAGGAACACCTGCTACCATTGGACGGTTTGTTTCGTCACCGTAGAATATCTGAATTCCGCCCGGGCATAAAAGAAGGCCTGAACCTGTACCTATAAGGTCGCCTCTTGCGAGAACAGAGTCGTGTGAAGATACATAAGAAAGAACATTGAAGCTGTCATCGTTATTGATAGCCTTTGCAAATCCATCATATGTGCCCTTAACTCTGCCTGCGCTTAAAAGTCCGCCACCCTGAGTTGAGAAGTTGATCATTGAATCAAATCCGCCCTGTGTGTAGTAGCCGTCCTTATTAACACCGTGATCCCAACATTCACCTGTCATCCAGAAATCTTCATCCCAGTCTGCGCCCGGCTTGTCAGGGTTGTTTGCTCTCCACTCTTTAAGAGCGTCAACACAAGCATTCTTAAGGTTTTTCCAAGAAGCAAATTCAACGTGTTTTGCGGTATCGCAACGGAAACCGTCAACACCGTACTCTCTTACCCACTCTGAAAGCCAGCCTGCAAGGTAGTTGCTTACAGTCGCGTTTCTGCCTGTTTTGGTGAAGAAGTTATTAATCTTTGCTGTTTCAGAATCAAGTCTGCCCTCTCTGCTCCACTTTTTCTGGAGAATTTTTGGAAGACCTACTGTAGAAGCCTGTTCTGTTTTAAAGTCAGGAAGACCTGCAAGAGATCTTGTGAGGTCACTGCCGCCACCTTCTGTATAACCTGCTACACCGCAACGAATCCAATCAGGACCCCACCAGTTAGCCCAGTCTTCTGCATTTGTATTGTAGTCGATAAAGCTGTGATATGTTTTGTTGTTTACATTCTGATGTGAATAGTATGCTTCTTCCCAGCCCGGTGCTACTGTGCCGTAACCATACTCTGCCATATCGTAAAGCGAGTTGTAACCTGAGTGGTTCATTACGATATCCATAATAACTCTGATGCCGTGCTCGTGAGCTGTGTCAACAAGAGTTTCAAACTCCTCGGCAGTACCGAAGTTTGCATCTGTCTGTGTGTAGTCGAGAACATAGTAGCCGTGGTATGAATAGTGAGCGTAACTTGGATTACCGTCGCTGCCTACCACATAACCGTGTGTCTGCTCATACGGAGCGGAAATCCAGATTGCGTTTACACCGAGGTTATTGAAATAACCATCTTCGATAGACTGTGTAACACCGGCAAAGTCGCCGCCGTGGAAGGTAGCTCTGTCATCAATGTTAGATACAACCTTACCGCTCTGGTCAAGACCTCTGTTGTATGAGTGGTCGTTTGATGTGTTTCCGTTTCTGAAACGGTCGGTTAAGAGAAAGTAAACCGATGCATTGTCCCAAGAAAAGTTATCCTTGCTCTTTGTTGTAGAAGCAGATACTTTTTCTGTAGTATCAACGGTAGCAGCACTTGCCACTGTTGAGAATGCAAAGGTTGTGCTTGACATAACGGTGCAAAGTGCAATTGCAACGCTTGTCGCTTTTAGCATTCCGTGCTTGTTCATTGGTTTGATTACTCCTTTCAAAACTTCCAAGGGCATCCTGCCCTATCGTTTATAATGTTATCACAAAATTATCACAATTTCCATAATTTTATTATAGAAAAATGAAAAACGGAAAATTTTACAAATTCAACTACGGAATTATGTGCAATTTGCCGTTCCATTTTCACATTATTATTGTTAATCAAACAATTCCGGGTGCATTCTGCTGTAATGAAATATGTATTGTTGTGCTATCCCCGCACAATCGCCGAAATCCGACGGCATCATACCGGGGAAAAGCTTTTCCATTGCCCTTTTCATCCATACATCAACAGGAAAAGCCTCTATTCTGTGTAAACCGAAAAGCAGAGTGCAGTCGGCGACCTTAACTCCGACACCCGTAATTTTCATAAGCTCTTTTCGTGCCTGCTCGTAATCAAGCGTGCGGCAGCTTTCAAGGTCAACCTCACCGCTGTAAACCTTTTGTGCCGCATCTATAAGGTAACGATTACGAAAGCCTGCCCTTAAAGGCGCAAGGTCATCGGCTGAAAGTTCCGCCATTTTTTGCGGTGTAGGAAAAGCAAAATCTCCGGGAGAAATTTCTTCTCCGAAGTTTTCGCAAAGTCTTTGAACAATGCCCTTGATTCTTTTTATATTGTTATTTTGTGAAATAATGAATGTGCAGAGTGCCTCATAAGGCTCTTGCCTTAATATTCTTATACCGGGAGCATATTTTGCCGCCTCTTTAAGCACGGGGTGAATTTCACTTATCTCTTCTCTGATTTTACCGTAATCAAGTTCGAGGTCAAAGTAATCTTTCCATATACTTTCAAAATCGGCTTTATTTGAGTTTTCGATATACAGACGCTCGCCGTCAAGTCTTACTCTGACTTTTTTACCGAAAGCGATTCCGTCAAACGAACCGTCGGCATTTTCTGTCCAGCGAAAGCTCTGACCGCAGTCAAGTGTTTGTCTTAAATCAAGGTCTGTTACATTGTCGATACAGATGTAACCGTCAAATTCGGTGCAGGTCATAATATCCTCCGTATAAATTTTGTTTACAGAATTATTTTGATAAAAATTCTAAATAACATTATACATAGTTTTTCATATAAAAACAACTTATTTGAATTTTGTTCTGAATGTTAAGAGGTGAAATTGTGGTTTAACAAATTGATTTGCCAATTAATTATAAAAGTTTGGTCGACCTTTTCAAAGGTCATGGGTGTGGGCAAAGCCCACAAATACTTTCCGTTTATGCAATCTAACGATAGCCGAACAGCTTGCTGTTTGGCGGCTTGAACACAACGGCGTTAGCCTTTAAAAGCGATAGCAACAAGAAAAGAAATTCGTTATTTCATTAATAAAATATAGGTTCTTTAATGGCTGTCGCCTGTTTTAACAAACTTAGTTTTAACACGCAAACAGCGTGGCTGTTTGCGCCTGATAAATTGTTATATCGGAAGATTTTATGGGCGCTGCCCAAACTCGCAATTTTTGAAAAAATTGAGTAAACTTTTTTGTTTTTGGGAGGATAATTTAGCGTTAGCTAAATTTCAATGTCCGACCGACACTCCGCTAAACCATAATTTAACCCGACTTTTGATAAAAAAGCACCGCCCGTAAATTTTCGTTACGGGCGATGCTTTATCAGATTATTTTAAGTTGTCAGCTGTAAATAATTTAAAATTCATCAAAATATCTCGCAATGTACTGCTGAACTCTTGTTACATCCAAGACAGAAATTTTTCCGTCCTTATTAACATCCGCTGCTTCTTTCTGCTTATCGGTAAAACTTTGATTCTGAGCAATATAAAGCTGTATAGCGGTTACATCGTTTACATCTATCTTTCCGTCGCCTGTAACATCGCCGAGCATTACATCATCGTCACTATACAAATATGCCTTTGTATTTTTGTTTATCGCAAGTTTTTCGTAACCCGCAACAGAAGTAACACCGCTCTGAACTTCGCTGTTTCTTACAACTGCCGCAAAGTTGACTTTTAAATCATTGTCAATAAAACCTACGCAAAGAGTTTTAAGATTAAGGTCTACTGTGGTTTCGCCTGTGCTTATAACCTTAAAGTACGCTCTGACAAATACCTTGCCGCCCTTGAAATCGGCGAGGTTTGAAATATCCGTAAAGTTTGACAGTACTTTTCCGTCTGCCTTTTTCACATTTGTAACTTCGTTCGGAATGTTCGGCATATAATCTTTTGAACGCACGGTATCAAGTTCGAGTTTTGTCTTGTCATATGTGAGTGCCCACTCTGCATTTACAACATCCATTGAAGAATCAAGCACATATTCTACACAAACTGTCTTTCCCTTAGTTGCTTTGACATTTGCACTCGGGAAGTAGTTTGATGTAGCGGTTACATTAAGATTTTTGCTCTCTGTAGGTTTAGCTGTGGTCGGTTGAGTGGTCGGTTGAGTGGTTGGTTTTGCGGTAGTCGGCTGTGTAGGTCTTGCTGTTGTCGGCTGTGTAGCCTGAGAAGCTGTTGTAGGAACAATAAGGCTTGTAATGTCACCGCTTGACATATTGTATGCACCTACAGCTGATGAAACGCTGTTTCTCTCTGCCTTGAATGTAAGCTTTGATGAAGCGTTAAGTGTAGCTGTTGTAACTGTAAATACACCTGTTACATCGTCAGCCTGTGTTGTGTATGCTGTGCCGTTTACTGTTACTGTTACCTTTGAAGCAGGAGCAGCAACACCGCTTACTGTATTCTTTCCTTTAACTGCATAGCCGAGTGCAGGAACATTAAGCTGTAACTTAGCCTTTGCATTCTGTAATGTTGTTATCATTGCAGTAACCTGATCGTCGTCAGCATCACTGCCCTGTGCAACGAGTGCGTCAACCGACTTCATAACTGATTCAACAGTTGTCCATGAAGATGCTGTGTAATCGGAAGAAGTCATTGCTTTAACTTCTCTTCCCTCTTTCTTAAGCTGCTCGAGCGGTGAAGCAGGAGTTTCTACAATCTTAAGATCATAAGAAGAGAATGATGTATTTTTAACTGTGATAATTGCGTCGCCTGTAATGCCTGCAATATCAGCTGACTGTACTTTGCCGCCGTTATTGAGTACTACATTGTAAGCTTCTGTTGTATTAAGGTCAACATAGTAGTCACCGTTATCATCCTTAGATGTAAGCTGTGTGCCAGGCCATGCACCGAGAAGTGTGTTGCTTGCGCCTGTCCAAGCATATACATAAGGAGCTGAACCGTCAGCTGTCTTTACAACAAGACGAGATGTTGTTTTTACAGGAGCTGTTGAGCCGCCCTGTACTTTTTTCTTGAATGTTGCTTTTGACTCAGAAGAACCGATCTCGTTCTCTGCCTCAAGAGTAATTGTAATTGTATCGCCATCGTAAGCTGTGTTACCGATTGTGATTGTGTCGCCGTCTTTTACGATAAACTTGTTACCGCCGTCAACAGAGCACTTAGCCTGCTCGCACTTGTCAAGGCTTACTGTAACAGTCTGTGTACCTGTAAACTCTGCGTCACCCTTAACAGACATAAGAGGTCTGCCGTCAGGCTCTTCAACGAGGATTGTACCGTTCTTGCCGCTGTTGAATGTAACCTTACCGTTTGATACAACAGCAGATGACTGATCGTAAGCATTTACAAGATACTGACCGTCGCTCCAAGTGTCGCCAACGCTGATTGTAACATCAGTATTTGCATTAGCATAGATACAGCCGATTACCTTATCTGTAATGCCGTTCTTGTCGTAATCTCTTGCAAAAGCATAACCTGATGTTGATGCAAGGCTTGTGTTAGAACCTGCACCTACAGAGATGTGGTTGTTACGGAATACACCGACTTTCTGCCAATGCTCAAGAACATTTGTATCCATTGAGTCCCAGTTCATATCACTTCTGAGTGAGTGACCTGCGCCGCCGTTACCGTCGTTAGGAACACCTGCTACCATTGGACGGTTTGTTTCGTCACCGTAGAATATCTGAATTCCGCCCGGGCATAAAAGAAGGCCTGAACCTGTACCTATAAGGTCGCCTCTTGCGAGAACAGAGTCGTGTGAAGATACATAAGAAAGAACATTGAAGCTGTCATCGTTATTGATAGCCTTTGCAAATCCATCATATGTGCCCTTAACTCTGCCTGCGCTTAAAAGTCCGCCACCCTGAGTTGAGAAGTTGATCATTGAATCAAATCCGCCCTGTGTGTAGTAGCCGTCCTTATTAACACCGTGATCCCAACATTCACCTGTCATCCAGAAATCTTCATCCCAGTCTGCGCCCGGCTTGTCAGGGTTGTTTGCTCTCCACTCTTTAAGAGCGTCAACACAAGCATTCTTAAGGTTTTTCCAAGAAGCAAATTCAACGTGTTTTGCGGTATCGCAACGGAAACCGTCAACACCGTACTCTCTTACCCACTCTGAAAGCCAGCCTGCAAGGTAGTTGCTTACAGTCGCGTTTCTGCCTGTTTTGGTGAAGAAGTTATTAATCTTTGCTGTTTCAGAATCAAGTCTGCCCTCTCTGCTCCACTTTTTCTGGAGAATTTTTGGAAGACCTACTGTAGAAGCCTGTTCTGTTTTAAAGTCAGGAAGACCTGCAAGAGATCTTGTGAGGTCACTGCCGCCACCTTCTGTATAACCTGCTACACCGCAACGAATCCAATCAGGACCCCACCAGTTAGCCCAGTCTTCTGCATTTGTATTGTAGTCGATAAAGCTGTGATATGTTTTGTTGTTTACATTCTGATGTGAATAGTATGCTTCTTCCCAGCCCGGTGCTACTGTGCCGTAACCATACTCTGCCATATCGTAAAGCGAGTTGTAACCTGAGTGGTTCATTACGATATCCATAATAACTCTGATGCCGTGCTCGTGAGCTGTGTCAACAAGAGTTTCAAACTCCTCGGCAGTACCGAAGTTTGCATCTGTCTGTGTGTAGTCGAGAACATAGTAGCCGTGGTATGAATAGTGAGCGTAACTTGGATTACCGTCGCTGCCTACCACATAACCGTGTGTCTGCTCATACGGAGCGGAAATCCAGATTGCGTTTACACCGAGGTTATTGAAATAACCATCTTCGATAGACTGTGTAACACCGGCAAAGTCGCCGCCGTGGAAGGTAGCTCTGTCATCAATGTTAGATACAACCTTACCGCTCTGGTCAAGACCTCTGTTGTATGAGTGGTCGTTTGATGTGTTTCCGTTTCTGAAACGGTCGGTTAAGAGAAAGTAAACCGATGCATTGTCCCAAGAAAAGTTATCCTTGCTCTTTGTTGTAGAAGCAGATACTTTTTCTGTAGTATCAACGGTAGCAGCACTTGCCACTGTTGAGAATGCAAAGGTTGTGCTTGACATAACGGTGCAAAGTGCAATTGCAACGCTTGTCGCTTTTAGCATTCCGTGCTTGTTCATTAGTTTGATTACTCCTTTCAAAATTAATTTAAAGGGCAATCTGCCCTATTTTTGAATTTCTGTCATAAATAATATTATCACATAATTATCACAATTACCATAATTTTATTAATTAAAAAATAAATACGGCAATATTTACAAATAATTTGAGCTACTTATGTGTATTATGCCTTATGCTTTGTAAAATTTAGCGGAGTCGACTATGCTTATACGGTGCTTTATGTAAGGTCAAAAAAAGCAAAGGAACCCGACATAACAATCGGATTCCTTTTTGAAAAAATATATTATTTGTCGCCCGACTTAGTGATTAAACCTGCAATCAAGCCAAAGAATATTGCCGCAGAAATACCTGCCGCAGCACTTTTAAGTCCGCCCGTGAGAATACCGAGAGCGCCGTCCGCAGCAAGTCCCTCTTTTACGCCCTGACTCATCAAAAATCCGAAACCGCTGATAGGAACTGCCGCTCCTGCGCCCGCAAACTCGGCGAAGGGTTCATAAAGTCCGACTGCGCCCAAAATCACACCTGCCACCACAAAGCCTGTAAGTATTCGAGCGGGAGTAAGTTTTGTTTTGTCAATTAAAATCTGACCGATTACGCAAATAAGTCCACCTGTCCAAAATGCATTTATATAATCCATAACAATTCCTCTTTACAAGATTTTATTACCTTTAGTTATTTGCAAATGTGCGATTTTTATTCCGAAATGTGACAGGAAAATGAAAATTTGTGTAGCCGCTATGATTTTTCATAAAAAATATACACAAAACTGTTTTTATATAGTATAATATATGCTGTTGCGATATGAATTTGCGGAGTACACAAAGTTTTTATATGCTTACTATTATTAAGGAGTGAACAAGTCACATGGTTGAGGTTAAAAAACTCACAAAAAATTACGGCAACATCAAAGCTGTCGATAATATCAGCTTTACTGTTGGCGAGGGCGAAATCCTCGGATTTCTTGGCCCGAACGGTGCCGGAAAATCTACCACTATGAATATAATCACAGGGTATATTTCTTCCACATCGGGCACAGTAACTATTGACGGAAAGGAAATACTTGAAAATCCGAAAGAGGCAAAGGCAAAAATCGGTTACCTCCCCGAAATTCCACCGCTTTACACTGATATGACGGTGAAAAAGTATCTTGAATTTATGTTTGACCTCAAAAAGGTTAAACTTCCTAAAAAAGAACACATTGAAGAGGTTATGCGACTTGTTCGTATTACCGAACAGGCAGACAGAATTATTAAAAACCTCTCAAAAGGTTATCGTCAGCGTGTCGGTTTTGCCCAGGCTTTGCTCGGCAATCCGCCCGTGCTTATTCTGGACGAGCCGACTGTCGGACTTGACCCTATGCAGATTATCGAAATCAGAAAACTTATTAAAAGTCTTGGCAAAAAGCATACCATTATATTATCTTCTCATGTGCTGTCGGAAATTTCAGCAACCTGCGACAGAATTCTTGTTATTTCAAACGGTAAAATAGTTGCTGATGCAAAGACAGACGAGCTTTCGTCTTCTACCGCAGGCGAAGAAAAACTTGCGCTTGTAGTCGAGGGTGCCGCTTCGGATATTATCTCTGCAATCAAAAACATTCCTGCGGTTATTCGTGTAAATAAAATCTCCGAAAAGAACGGCAACTCGGCAAAATATATGGTTGAGTACGAAAAAGATCACGACGTACGCCGTGATGTATTTAACGCAATGGCAAGAATCGGCTGTCCGATTCTTGATATGCAGTCGGGCAACGAAACACTTGAGGAAATGTTCCTTAAGCTTACTGCTAACGGCAATTATGACACAGTCGGAGGTAAATAATAATGGTGGCAATTTTAAAGCGAGAGCTTTCTTCTTATTTTAATTCAGCCGTTGCCTATGTTGTAATGGCGGTATATTTCCTGTTTTCGGGCTTGTTTTTCAGTATGATTTGTATTGAAAACGATACTTCAAGCCTTTCCTATGTTTTCGGAAATATGTTTATTATTATTCTTTTTATAATTCCTATTATCACAATGAAGAGCTTTTCAGAGGAAAAGCGTCAGCGTACAGACCAGGCGCTCCTTACATCGCCTACAAGCCTTTTTGAAATTGTAATGGGCAAGTTCCTCGGAGCACTTATTCTCTTTGCAATATGCTCGCTTATCTTTGTTGTATATGCACTTGTAATTTCATTCTTCACTTCTCCCGACTGGGCGGTTGTGCTTTGTACCGTACTCGGACTTTTGCTTTTAGGCTCTGCTCTTATTGCAATTGACATTTTCATCTCTGTACTTACAGAAAGTATGATTATTTCCGCAGTTGCAGGTATGGGCGTAGGTCTTCTTATTTATATGCTAAGCAACCTTTCAAGCAACATCACCGTTGACTGGATCGCAACTATTGTTAAAAAAATTGATTTTCTTACATACTACACAAACTTTACATACGGTATGCTTAATCTTACAGACATTATATTCTTTTTAAGTGTTACGGGATTGTTCTTGTTCTTTACCGCCCGTGTACTTGAAAAAAGACGCTGGAGCTAAGGAGGTAAAGAGCAATGAGCGAATTGAAAAAAGACACCGTGGCAGAAAACACTGCCGAAGTTAAAACAAAAACAGACGACGATAAAGCGGCTAAGACCGAAAAAACCGAAAAGCCTAAGAAAGACAAGAAAAACGGCGGATTTAAGAATTTCTTAAAATCAAGAAAAGCCCGCCACGGCTCAATTGCGGCGGCAATTGTTGCAATTGTAATCGCACTTGTTATCGTTCTCAACATAGTGGTTTCGCTTCTCGTTGGAAGATTCCCGAATATGGTTCTTGACTTTACCAAAGAATCTTCATTTGCACTTGAAAACGACACTATAGACTATGTTTCTCACATTGACAAAGACATTAAAATCACTGTACTTACAACAGAAGAAAAGTTTGAGGGTTCGGGTGCGTATTACATTCAGGCAAACAAACTCCTTGAAAAAATGGAGAGCGCATCAAACGGCAAAATCAAACTTAATTACATTGACCTTTCAAGCAATCCGTCTATTTCACAGAAATATTCAGACGCAGATTGGAGCAAAAACTCAAATATGATGATCGTCGAGTGCGGCGACCAGTACAGAGTGCTTACAATTGACGACTGCTTTGAATACGACAAGGATTACTATTCACAGTACGGCACTTACTATGTAACATCTTCACTTGTTGAGCAGGCCGTTGTTACAGCTATTCTCAATGTTACTACAGAAGACAAAGTTGTAGTTGATATGATTACAGGTAACCAGGAGCAGGATTCGTCGGCAATCAAAACTCTTTTACAGAACAACGCTTATCAGGTAAACGATGTTTCTCTCGCTACAGGCGACCTTGATGAGGAAGCTAAGTTTGCAATCCTTTATGCACCGTCTGTTGACCTTGACGAAAGCACAGTCGAAAAGATTTCAAAGTGGCTTGACAATGACGGCAAATACGGCAGAAACCTTATCTTTATCCCTACAGAAAACAATGTAGACACTCCAAACATTGACAGTCTTTTAAACGAATGGGGTATGCAGGTAAATCCGGGCTATGTTTATGAAACAAGCACAGACCGCCTTGTAAGCAACAGCTCACCATACATCTTCACAGTTGACTACACCGACTACTACACAACAGGACTTAAAAATCCTAATATCCCTGTTGTAACACTCTTTGCAAGAAGCGTTACACTTTCGGATTCAAGCGTTTCACACGCACTTCTTACAACATCTACATCAGCAGGTATTTACCCGACAGACGCAGATGACACTTGGAATTACAAAAACGGCGTTACAGGCGAAAATATTAATGTTGCCGCCGAGGGCGTTAAGTCAAATACAGACAACGCATCTTCAAAAGTAGTTGTTTTCGGTTCATATTCAATGTTTACTTCTGACATTATGTCATACAACAGCTTTAACAATGCAGGCTACTTTATGAATATGATTAACACACTTGCAGATAAGGACGATGCGGGTATTACCATTGAGGGTAAATCAATGCAGAATGCCGAGCTCGGAATTACCGATGCAACAACAAAGAACACTCTCTTCGTTATATTTGTAATCGTAGTTCCTGTTGCAGTTCTCGTAACAGGCATTGTAATGTGGTTACGCAGGAGGAACAAATAATGAAAAAGAATGTTAAACTTCTTATTATAATCGCAGCCGCAGCAGTTGTGCTCGTAGGCGTAATGCTGTTGCTGATATTCCTGCCGAAATCAGGCGATAACGCAGACCCGATGGACAGCATTGACCCGGGTATCGATATGTCAACATCTGTTGATGGAAACGGTATGCACCAGGCAACCATCAAAACAAACGATAAGGGCGAAATTGAAAATAACAGCTACGGTACTTTGATTGATTATGTGCCTGCAAAGATTTCAACAATCAATGTTGAAAACACATCGGGTACACTCGACATAAAGTCCGAAACTCCCGTTGATGATAACGGCAAGACAGAAAAAACCATTTATACTCTTGTAGGCTTTGAAGATTTTGATTTGCAGACAGGCTACGCCGATGCAATCGCAAACGATGCTGCGGCACTTGATTTCAGCAAAGTAATCAGCCTTGACGGTGCAAAATCTTCGGAGTGCGGTTTTGACAATCCGAAAGCAACAGTCCTTGTTACATATACAGACAATACAAAGGCTAAATTCATTGTAGGCGGCGATGCTCCGTCATCGGCAGGAACATATGTAAAGTTCGGTACATCCGACACAATCTACCTTGTAGCAAGCGATGCCGTAGACTCGTTCTCATACAGCCTTACCGATATGTTCTCAAAGGCAATCAATGATGCCGCATCGGATACAGACAATTCACAGTTCAGCAAAATTACACTTTCGGGTAAAAACTTCCCGCAAGCCGTAGTTCTTGAACCGAACAACGACGGAAAGAACTCCGCTGCAACAGTTATCACTTCACCTAATAAGGCTTACGCAAGCGAAGATGCAAGCAGTAAGGTATCGGGTGCAATCAGAGGCTTGTATGCCAAGTCGGTAAAAATGGTAAAACCGTCCGACGCTCAACTCAAAGAACTCGGACTGGCAGATCCGTATGTAACTCTTGAGGCTGTGTATCCGGACACAACAATAAACCTTATTGCATCACAGCCTGACGGCTCGGGCAATGTAAACATTATGGAAAAGGGCGGAAAAGTTGTTTATTCAATGGCATCCGCAAACTTGCCTTGGGTAGATATGAGTTACGAAAAACTTTCGTCAGAGTATGTTCTCCATCCGCTTATGACGGCTGTTTCCACACTTACGGTAAACAACGGTTCCGACACTTATACTTTTGACATTGGCACAAAGGAAACCGCTACAACAAACGAAGACGGCGAGGAATCAACTACAACCACAACATCTGTAATGTACGGTGACAGTGAGATTAACTCATCATACTTCTCAACATTCTTCCAGAACCTTACATTACTTAAGAAAAGCGACACAAGCAGTGACAAGCCAAGCGGAAAGGCGGTATTTACAGCCGAGTACAAATATACAGACGGCAGTACAGATACAGTTAAATTCTATGATGCAGACGGAAACAAATACCTTGCAGAGGTAAACGGCATAAGCGTAGGACACCTTTACAAGACAAATCCAAGTAAACTTATAGAACAGGTTAAAACTGTAGCAAATAATAAAGAGGTTTCAGACTTCGCAATATAATTTGTTATAATTAAACGCTGCACAGCCCGATTCAAGAAACGAATCGGGCTGTGTTTTTGCTCTTTGTAAAAATTATAGTTTAGCAAAGTGCTTTGTCAAGCAATTATAAAAGTTTGGTCGACCTTTTCAAAGGTTGTGGGTGTGGGCAAAGCCCACAAATACTTTCCGTTTACGC
>ERZ1673752.3174-NODE-3174-length-16303-cov-25.378077_pt1 | contig 16303 bp, 22 predicted proteins | sample MGYA00580195_ERZ1673752 | MGnify/ENA primary metagenome ERZ1673752 (study PRJEB41218, sample SAMN15661744) | gut metagenome | host: Homo sapiens | place: Canada: London | collected 2015-08-20/2019-03-30 | study: EMG produced TPA metagenomics assembly of...
CGTACACCTCCACGACATTCATGGAGTGTTTTTCCGCATATTCCCGGCAAACTCGGACTTGACCCTCTATACTCTCTTCACGCTGGTTATCGGATGAGTAGCGGGCGTAGATGACGACTTTCATTTTCACTACCGCTTTATTATTTATAAATGATCAGTGTGTGGAATCCTTCCATTTCACCTGCTAACCCCTGATTTTTAAGAGAGCTGAATTTTATATCAATAATTTCGTATCCGTCTTTCTGCATGAGAAAAAGTATGGCATCTATTTGATTCGTATATTTACTTTCACAATCAAAACTTTGATTTAGCCACTTGGAAAAACTGTTGACCATAACAACATGGACCTTTCCATCCTTGGTCCTAAGACAAGGTTTAATAGATTCCTCATAAATGTTAATAGCGGCTTTAATCTGGGATTTTTCAAACATTTTATTTTCTCCTCCTAATCAAGATTCGTGTTGCCAAAACAGCAAATTAAACTGTTGATATTCTAGTTGCTCATTCTGATCACTCCTCTGAATTTTGTTTGCTGAAATAATGGGTGTAAGCGATAACTTCACCAAGGATTTTAATGTCTTCCACGCTATTGCTATCAAAAATAAGTGGCTCATAATTCTGATTAGCTGGAGATAAAATGAGAGTATTACCAGTTTTGTGCACTCTCTTGATGGCGGCCTCTTCGTCGATCAAGACAACAGCGATCTTTCCATTATCAACGATCGGTTTACGACGAACAAAGACCAAATCCTTATCCTGAATACCAACATCAATCATCGAATCCCCCTCAGCTATGAGGGCAAAATCAGCATTGACATCTGTGTCCACGAGATCCATATATTCCTGATCTGCATATTTGGGGGTACCACAATGGACGTTTCCAAGTACGGGGATTTTACGTTTGGCGACCGGGAGAAGGCCATAGCGGGAATAAGCATCTGCCTTTTCGCTATCACCGATAAGGACAGACCGCGGGATATTGAATATGCTCGCTATTTTATCGATCTTATCCATTCTAGGCATATTATTTCCGAGCAGCCAGTTATTCACTGCACTATTAGATACATTCAACCGGGAGGCAAGCTCAGACTGTGTGACATTGTTTTCTTCTAATAATTTTGATAGTTGGCGTCTAAATGTGCTTGATAAGTCTGACATACGCTTTCACCGTCCTTGTTACAGCTAGATTACATGAGGCTATAATATCAAGCCTGACTTAAAAAAACAAGTAAAACTAAAAATATTTTCAAGCAAGGCTTGACATCAAGAATATCTTGATTTAAGCTGTACACATCAAGGATGAAAGGGGGGCAATATGATGCCTAAATACACGTTAAAACAAGCTCGCAATTTGGCAGACATGACATTAGCTCAAGTTGGCGAGGCCGTAGGTAAAGCACCTCAAACGGTTAGCCTATGGGAAAATGGGTCAAGTTCTATTAGTGCTGCTGACTTTGTTGAGCTGTGCAAAATGTATAACGTGTCAACCGATCAAATTATTTTGCCTAAGAAATCAAGTTAAACTTGAAATTATAAGAAGAAAGGAGAAATAACAATGACACAAGAAGAACTAAACGAACGCATTAGAAAGCACGATAAATGGCTGCGTGGAGAAATTGGCGGGGAACGACTTGATATTGGCGCTCAGTACGATGTGAGAGGATTGGATTTTGACGGGCGTGATCTCAGGAGCGCCATTTTTCAAGGGGCTGATCTCAGCTTTACAAGCTTTTGTGCCGCCAATCTAAAAAATGCTTACTTAGATGATGCCATATTTAATCACACAGATTTTTATAAGGCAACCATCAGCTACAACGAGGATTTAATTTTAAAGCTTGCGGAGAACATCAAAAAATCAAGGCAAGAGGAGAAACAGCAATGACACAAGAAGAACTAAACGAGATTTTGAAAAAGCATAAGTTGTGGCTGAGAGGAGAAGCAGGCGGGGAGCGTGCTGACCTGAAAGATGTCAATCTAAGAGGGGCCAAACTGATGAATTCCGACCTGACACGTGCCGATCTAGCCTATGCCGATCTGATGGGCGCAGACATGACGGCCGCTAATCTAACCTGTGCCAATCTGATGGGCGCAGACATGACGGCCGCTAATCTGACAAATACCAGGCTGATTAGAGCTGATATGACGGTGGCAAACATGACGGGCGCTACCATGCGTGTCGCTGACATGCGTGGCGCGGATATGCGTGGTGCCTGTCTGCGCGGTGCCAGGCTGATTAGCGCAGATCTGAGGGACGCTAATCTGACAGATGCCAGACTGATTGAGACAGACCTGACGGATGCTTGCCTGGGCGGAGCCAAGCTGATTGACGCAGACATGTCGGGGGCCTGCCTGCACTTTGCCAGACTGATTGACGCAGACCTGACGCGTGCCTGCCTGCACGGTGCCATCCTGATTGACGCAGACCTGATGAATGCCTGCCTGAACTGTGCCAGGCTTATTGAGGCAGACCTGACAAATTCCTGCCTGACAAATGCCGACCTGACAGGCGCCGATCTGCGTGGCGCTCACCTCGAACGGGCGATTTTCACAATTTGCAAAAAATCCAAGGATTTAATCCTGCAACTGGCAGAGGATATCAAAGAATCAAGAAAAAAGAAAAGCCCAAGCGATACCAGCGCTCAGGCCGCGTCTGCAAAAGCAGACAAGAAAGGTCAATGAAATGCCTAACATGGATATTTTAGCACAAAAGCCTTACGCAGTGCCAAGGCGGGGCATGGGAAAGATTTACTACACACTGTTGCGCAAAAGAGAAGACCCAGCTTACTGGCAGAGCTACCTTGATTGGCTCTCTGAAAAAGCCACATGGGATCCAGCTTTTATGGACGATTTAGCGGAGGCAATGGTGCTCCCTCACGATCAACTTTATAAGATCTTCCCGGGGGATCCTTACGAGGAGGTGCCCGCATGGAAGTAGCCGTGATGCTCTTAAGAGCCGTGCTATTTATGGGGCTTTTTATCATCGGCAGCGCCTGCGCCGTGAGTATCGTTGACGGCGAGATATCCCCTTTTTTAGGGCTTGCGGCCTCTGTTATCTGCTTTTGTCTTGCGGCGTTGTTTCTCCCGGGAGAGGCGCGCCAATGAAAAATAATACATGCTCAATCAATCCCGATGATAAAATGGAGCTTTTTTACTCGATCGCCCCGGATCAGCGGCAAGCGCAGTTTATTTATGATTGCCTGCGTACGGGGAAGCCGATTGTGCTGCGCCGAAACGGGCAGCAGGCGCGCGAGCAAGTGCTCTTTAACTGGCTGCGCAAGCGCGGCGCAAAAATCACATTTGTCGATAATATCGTCGAGTTCGAACAACCCAAATCAGGACGAGGCGGCGAAATAGCGTATCTAACGAGAAAAAATCTCGTTAGACGGGAAAAAGTCAAAAAGGAAAAACAAGACGAAAAATCAGACAAAGGAGGTGAACCCAATGGAAAGTAAGTCCATGATACAAAAATTAAAAGATTATTTACGTGAACATCCGTTTGCTACAGATCAGGAGATCGAAGACGGAATTGGGATTGATCCGGATATCCGCAGGGTCTATATGAGCCGTCTTAATCGTCAGCAAAAAATTTACATCGATACCCAGGATGACAAGCGCCGCATTTTAGTGCTTGAACCCCCAGAAGGAGATTCTTTCAAGCGAGACACTCTTCAGATGATGGTGGATAGATATCTGGAAGATTTTGAGGTCGCGCAGCTTTATATCGAACGCGTAGAGATCGGGAAACTGATCCTTCGCATATTAGAAAAACTTTAAGGAGACCATCATGAGAATTAGTTTTGAGGCATCAACAGTAGAAGATTTATTAGATAGCGCAGCAGCTCTTTTTTACGCTCTGGCGGAACCACATCAACAAGGACTTAATGAAAGGCTTAGCAAGCTCCAAAATGTCGAGCTCCTGCCACAGAAGCAAATGAGCTTAAATGATATTACTGAGCAGCAGCCTTTAAGTCCAAGTCGGCCCGCTCCATCCGTATCTACCCCCGTCGCAACGTATTGCGCTCCGGCGCCAAGCCCTCAGCCCGTATTGCAACCAGTGCCGCAAACAGTACAGCAGCCCGCACCACAGCCCATACAGCAGGCCCAGACGGTGCCGGTATCCCAGGGGCCCGCTTTTAGTATGGAGCAGATCTCAGTGGCCTGTGTTGGCCTCTGTGATATGGGCAAGCGCGAAACTGTTTTACGGCTCCTTACGCAGTTTGGAGTGCAGGCGGTGACCGATATCAGGCCGGAGCAGGTCAATGATTTTGTTATAGCCCTGAGGGGTCTGGGGGCGGCCATATGAGTAACGAGAAAAAACACGCATTTTTAAGTGCTTCCAGCGCGCAGAAATGGCTGCATTGTACGGCCTCGGCAAAGCTGGAGGCTACTTTTCCGGATAGCTCGTCTGAGTATGCAGCCGAAGGTCAGCTTGCGCATGAATTTGCTGCGCTTGCTCTTACAAAGCAGAATACGCTGATGAAGCCCTCAGTGTATAAGGCACGTCTTGAGAAACTCAGAAGCCAGCCGGAATACAAGCGTGAGATGGAGGGCTATGCAGAGCAGTACTGCGATTACGTTACTCAGATTATTTATGACAAGCCTGTGATCCCCGTGATCAAAGTTGAGCATAAGGTGGACTATTCTCAGGTGGCTCCAGAGGGCTTTGGCACAGCAGACTGTATCTTAATCTCAGGTACGGATCTTTACATTATTGATTACAAATATGGTGTAGGCGTTCCAGTTCCCGCCATACGCAATCCTCAGATGATGCTCTACGCGCTGGGCGCAATAAATGAATATGGTGTCTTTTACGCGATTAAAGACGTACATCTCACGATCTATCAACCACGGATTAACAATATATCTGAATACTCCATGACCCTGCAGTCCCTGCTGGAATGGGGCAACGATATTGTCAAGCCTAAAGCCCATGAGGCCTTTGAAGGCCCCGGTGTTTTCTGCCCCGGGGAGTGGTGCGACAAGGGCTTTTGCAAGGCTGCGGCAACCTGCCGGGCACGTGCGGAGCACTATATGAAGATGCTGCCAAAGCCCTTAACGGATCCAGCACTCCTTAGCCCTCAAGAATTGGGCCAATTACTTACCCGGATCCTCGGCGTGGATAAGTGGCTTAAAAAACTTCAGGGGGCTGCAGCTGAGTTTATCCAAAAAGGCGAAGCCGTTGAAGGCTGGAAGCTGGTCGAAGGACGAAGCAATCGAGAGATCAGCGATGAAAATTATCGTGAACTCAAAGTCAAGCTCAAAGCTGAAGGCTTCAAGGAAGCTCAGCTCTATATCAAGAAAAACCTAACGATTACAGAGCTGGAGGCCCTTGTGGGCAAGGCTGAGCTTGCTGAGATGGCAGGAGATCTTATCCAGAAACCCCCGGGAAAACCCACCCTGGTACCTGAATCGGATAAGAGAGAAGCCATTAACAATGAATTAAAAATCAAAGAAATGTTTGGAGGAATGAAAAATGAATGATCCTACACGTGTGACTGTCAACTGCCGCTTAAGCTACCTTTATGTCTTTAAGCCCCGCTCATCCCAACTCGGGGGCGAGGATAAATTCTCAGCCACCATTTTGGTCCCTAAGACGGATCTGGCGGCAAAGGCTGCGATTGACGCTGCGATAAACGCCGCGATTGATGCAGGCGTGGCCAGCAAATGGAATGGTGTACGTCCGCCTCAGCCAGCTATCCCCATTCATGACGGGGATGGTGTTCGCCAGGATGGCACTGCATTTGGATCTGAATGTAAAGGCCACTGGGTTTTTACTGCTTCAGCTAATGTGGATTATCCACCCCAGATTGTAGATCGGAATTTGCAGCCCATCATGGATCAGACGCAGGTGTATTCGGGCATGTACGGTGCAGCAGCTGTCCGCTTTTATGCTTATCAATATGCGGGCAAAAAGGGCATAGGCTGCGGCCTCGACGGGATCATGAAAATAAGAGATGGAGAAGCCCTCGGAGCAGCCCGGCCGGATGCGGCAGCGCTATTCGGCGCGCCAGCAGCCCCGACGGCCCCACAACCCCCGGCGCAGCCTCAGGGAGTATACCAACAGTTTACACCGACGGGGGCGACCTATTCTCAAGCCGCTTCGCAGACGCCGGCTCCCGGAGCTCCTACCTATATTGACCCTGCGACGGGGCTGCCCATTAATGGAAGTGTTATGGGGATGTGATCCCCATGAAGACCTTACATATTGACATCGAAACATACAGCGACATTTCGCTGCAAAAATCGGGACTGCACGCCTATGTGCGGTCCCCCTCTTTTCAAATTTTGCTTTTTTCTTATTGCTATGAAGGCGAAGCAAGACCCATTGTCATTGACCTTATGCAAGGTGAAACCATACCCCCAGAGGTGCTTAATGATCTGGCTAACCCAGAGGTGATTAAAATGGCGCACAATACTGCCTTTGAAGTCACCTGTATTAATAAATTCTACCTCACACCTCCGGAGCAGTGGCGTTGCACCATGATCCACGCCTACTATCTGCATCTCCCTGGCAGCCTTGGAAAACTTGGCGATGTCCTCGGATTTGCCAAAGATAAGAAAAAAGACAGAGCCGGGAAAGACCTCATCCGCTATTTTTGCCTGCCGTGTAAACCCACCATAAGAAACGGGCGCAGAACACGCAATTTGCCCTGCCACGATCCGGAGCGCTGGGAGCTCTTTAAGGAGTATAACCGGCAGGATGTCGTCGCTGAGATGGCCATTGCGGATAAGCTCAGTGCCTTTCCTGTTCCGGACGACGAGTGGCAGCTCTGGTATCTCGATCAGCAGATTAACCGCACGGGGATCAATACGGACGCACAGCTCATCGATCAGGCCATCTATATGGATGCCAAGATCAGAGACCGTTTGGAAAAAGAAGCGGTGGAGATCTCCGGGCTTGATAACCCCAACAGTACAGCCCAGCTTAAAGGCTGGCTGGAACAGGAAATTGGAGAAGAGCTGCAAAGCATCAACAAGGCTGCTGTTGCTCAGCTCATAAAGAGAACGGATGATGCATCAGTACAGCGTATGCTGGAGATCCGGCAGCAGCTCGGAAAATCTTCGGTCAAGAAATTCAACGCCATGGCGGAGGTCCGCTGCCCAGACGGGCGGGTGAGAGGCTTATTACAGCATTACGGAACGGGCACAGGCAGGTGGGCGGGGCGCCTTGTGCAGGTGCAAAATCTCGCGCGTAACAGCATGGACGATGACATGCTGGAGCTGGCAAGAAACCTTGTCAGACTTGGAAGGCTGGAAGACCTGGAAATGATCTTCGGGAATGTGCCCGATACGCTTTCACAGCTTATACGGACAGCGTTTATTCCTTCACCTGGGGCCCGCTTTATTGTCGCCGATTTCTCAGCGATCGAAGCCCGCGTCATTGCCTGGCTTGCAGGCGAAGAGTGGCGGCAGGAGATCTTCGCAACGACGGGGAAAATCTATGAAGCGTCCGCCGCTCAGATGTTCCACGTGCCTGTCGAAACGATTGTCCATGGGCATGAAAATTACAAGCTACGCCAAAAAGGTAAGGTGGCCGAACTCGCTCTTGGCTATCAGGGAGCCTCTGGCGCACTCATTGCAATGGGCGCCCTCAAGATGGGGCTCACAGAAGAAGAGTTGCCGGAGATCGTACAGCGCTGGCGAGAATCTTCGCCAAGAATTGTCGCGCTTTGGTACGCCATGGAAAGCTGTGCGATTGAGGCTCTGCGCACGGGCTGCCCCCAGGCGAGCCACGGCATTCGCTTTCGCCTGGCTGCAGCAAAGGGGCTTACCTATCTCATTATCACTCTTCCTTCTGGGCGTGAGCTTTTCTATGCCTCGCCTTTTCTGGGGAAAAATCAGTGGGACGGGGATCAGGTTTATTACTACTCGCTCACGCAAAATGCCTGGGCTAAAACACCTATGTACGGCGGTAAGTGGGTGGAAAACATCGTGCAGGCCATCGCCCGTGATTGCCTTGCCCTGGCGATGCAAAATCTCGCAGCAGCAGGCTACCAGATTGTGATGCATATCCATGATGAGGTCGTCATTGACGCGCCAAACGGCTTTGGCTCGCTTGCCGAGGCCATTGAAATCATGCGTCAGCCCATCGACTGGGCTCCAGGGCTTTTGCTTAATGCCGCCGGCTTTGAAGCAGGCTATTACAAAAAGGATTAGGTAAAAAATATGAAAGAAGTTGGAAGTTATGATGATTATTATATGGGCATTGAAATTCCTAATGACCTTAGCTGGCATAGAAATGAAACCTATGAAATAGGATCAGAAAACGCAGAGTTAGCTGCAAAACTCGCCTACACAGCAGCAAATATGCTCGATCGAGAATATATCTTAAAAATTATAAATGAGGGGCTCTTTAATAATAATGGGAAGCCAATACCAAACTGGGTGAGATGGAAACTGGAAAAAGCAATTGAATCCTATAGGGATAAAAAAGAACTTATCCTCGCACCCTCCGATGGTTTAGACTTTGGCTTTTTTGAGCAGGAAAACACATGAACTACGATAGAAAAATTGCAATCGCCACCGCGGGCTCCCGAAAGTCCACGCGGTGGCCCACATCCGAATTGATGTGGTCTGAGCTTGCAAAGCGTCTCAAAACGCCTCTGGAATCGCAGGAGACCCTTGAGGAATACCTCGCCCTTAGTAAGTCTCAACAGGATGAGCTAAAGGACGTAGGGGGCTTTGTGGGCGGCTCGTTTCGAGGGGAACGCCGGAAGGCTAACGCTGTTATTAGCCGCGATGTCCTTGCTCTCGATGTTGATAATGTCAAAGAGGGGGGTACCGGTGAAATCTTGCAGAAGATCTCAGGGTTGGGCTGTGGGTATTGCATTTATTCAACACGCAAACATCATGCCGCCGCCCCGCGCCTTCGGATTCTCATTCCCTTCGACCGTGCCGTAAGTCCTGATGAATATGAGCCTATAGGCCGAAAAGTCGCAGAGCTCGCGGGGATCCTCCAGAATGTAGATCCTACAACCTTCGAGGCCGCCCGCTTTATGTACTGGGCATCTAAGTGCCGGAATGCGGAGTATGTGTATCGCTTTGAGGATAAGCCCTTTTTATCCGCAGATGGTATCTTAAAGCTCTTCCCCTGGCAGGACGTGAGCACGTGGCCCAAAGTGCCAGGAGAAGCGGAGAAGCAGCAGCGGAGAGCCACCATTCAGAAAGATCCGCTTGAGAAAAAAGGGGTCGTTGGCGCGTTCTGCCGTACCTACGATATCCCTCAGGTCATCGATTCGTATCTGGGGGAGCAGTATGAAGAGGATCCACGCTATCCGGGCGTACGCTATACCTATACCGGCGGATCAACCCAGGGCGGGGCAGTGGTGTATGAGGGGAAATTCCTCTATTCCCATCACGCCACGGACCCCGCTGGGGGAACGCTCAACAATAGCTTTGACCTTGTACGGCTGCACCTCTTTGGTGGTTTAGATGATGAAGCCAAGCCGGACACGCCTTCTAACCGGCTGCCCAGTTATCTGGCTATGTGTGAGCTCGCTTTGGCAGATGAGAGGGTCTCAAAGCTTCTTGCCCAGGAGCGATACGAAAACGCCCTGGAGGCTTTCACAGAGCAAAAAGGGGAAGCCACGCAGAAAGCCTCACAGGATGAAAAGGAGATGCCGGATTTAGACTGGTTCTCCCTGCTCAAAGTCTCTAAAACAGGCAAGATTTCAAGCACCATCAATAATATCTGGATCATCCTCAGCCATGACCCGGCGCTTAAGGGCAAAATGGCCTTTGACGAGTTTTCCAATCGGGGACTTGTGCTTGGCCCCTTGCCGTGGGATAGCTCAAAAGGCCGAAGAGACTGGGCGGATAAAGATGACGCCGGTCTGCGGCAATATCTTGAAAATGTCTACGACATCACAGGCCCAGGTAAGATCGCGGATGCGCTGACCAACGTGGCAATGGCTAATCGCTTTAATGATGTGCAGGCGTATCTCAATCATCTTAAATGGGATGGTAAAAAGAGGATAGATCAAGTTCTCATTTACTTTTTTGGGGCGGATGATACTCCTTATACCCGTGCGGTTGGCCGTAAATTCATGTGCGCTGCAGTGGCCAGGGCCTTTAAGCCGGGCATCAAATTTGACACCATGATGATCCTTGTAGGGCCTCAAGGATGCGGAAAGACAACATTTTTACGCAAGATCGGAAAAAGCTGGTATACCGACAGCCTCACGAGCTTTGAGGGCAAAACCGCCGCAGAAATTATTCAGGGAAACTGGATCATTGAACTTGGCGAATTAAACGCCATGCGCTGGGGCACAATCAATCAGGTGAAGCAGATCCTCTCCCGCTCCGACGATGTCTTTCGTGAGGCCTATGGGCGCCGTACAGGACGCTTTCCGCGTCGCTGTGTCTTTGCCGGTACGACAAATGACAGTGAGTTTTTAAGGGATCGGACAGGCAATCGCCGCTTTATTCCAGTCGACCTTCATCCCACAGAGGAGACAAGGAAGCGGGTATTTAATCTTTCAGATGCAGAGATCGATCAGCTATGGGCAGAAGCCATCGTTTTGTGGAAGCTGGGGGAGCCTCTATACCTCACAGGAGTAGAAGAGAAGATTGCCCAGGAGGAACAGGCGAGGCACATGGAAAGTAACCCGCTGGAGGGCCCGATTCTGGAGTTTCTGGAGCAAAAGATTCCCCCGAATTGGGATTCTATGGACCTCACATCGCGGCGGGCCTTTTATGGCCGGGGCATGGCCGGAATTGAAGAAACAGATCTTGTCGAGCGGGAAAAAGTTTGTGCGGCGGAGATCTGGGTCGAGTGTTTGCACAAGGATCTTAGCTGGATGGATAAGAAGAATGCTGCAGAGATTAATGGAATTTTATCAAATGCAGATGGATGGGAAAGGGCGAAAAATGGTCTCAGGTTTGGAAAATTTTATGGCTATCAAAGAGCTTTTGTCAGGTCAAAAATGCCTGAAACAAGTGAAACATTCTCCTGAAACATTCTCAAAGAATGTTTCAGAGAATGTTTCAGGAATGTTTCACATGTTTCATAGAATGTTTCATAGAATGTTTCAGCAAAACGCCTGGTATAACTGCATTTTGTTTAAATGAAACATCTGAAACATCTTTTTCTATATAAAGATTAAAAAGAGGGAGATTAGGGAGAATATGATAACGCCTAATACGCCTAATTCCCCAAATTTCAGAAAAGTTTACGCGTGCGTGCGCGCGGGCGCGCGCGTGGTAGAAGACTTCTAATATATAAATATATATAAAGGAGAAAGACATGAGAGAACAGGATGTTGAAAAGCGATTGAATGAGAAGATCAAAATTCTTGGCGGCCTTTGCCTTAAATGGACGTCCCCGGGGCACACAGGGGTGCCGGACCGAATTGTCTTTTTACCTGGTGGACGGATCTACTTTGTAGAGTTAAAGGCCCCCGGGAAAAGACCTCGCCCCCGACAAGATTTTGTGGCAAAAGAACTATTAGCACAAGGGCATAAAGTTTATGCCCTGGACACAATAAATAAAGTGGATGCGTGGATAGATAGAGTGGAGAACGGATATGAAGTTTGAGGCACACGCTTACCAAAAATATGACATTCTTCGTGTTATCAACGCGGAGGCCCTGGCCCTCTTTTTGGAAATGGGTTTAGGTAAGACCGTGATCACTCTGACCGCTGTAAATGACCTGCGCTACAATCGGCTTGCCATTAATCGCTGCCTCATCATTGCGCCCAAGAAGGTCGCAGAGGCCACCTGGACGGACGAGGCGGCCCGCTGGGATCATTTGAAGCACCTTCGGCTTAATCTTGTACTGGGGGCCACTCAGAAGCGTATAAGGGCCCTTAACACGCCAGGAGATATATGGGTTATAAACCGGGAGAATGTTCCCTGGCTGGTTGACTACTATAAAAATAAGTGGCCCTTTGACATGATCGTGATTGATGAGCTTTCCAGCTTTAAGAATCCATCGGCTAAACGCTTCCGGGCCCTTAAGCTTGTCAGGGGAAAAATAAAGCGGATTATAGGCCTGACGGGTACACCGGCGCCCAATGGCTACACGGATCTTTGGTCACAGATCTATCTGCTTGACCAGGGAGAGCGCCTTGAAAAAACCATCACCGCTTATCGCGCGAAGTATTTCGACCACAATCCCTATCGGCATACCTATGAGTTAAAACCCGGCGCAGATAAAATCATTGATGAAAAAATTCGGGACCTTTGTATCAGTATGAAAGCCGAGGACTATTTGGCCCTTCCAGATTGTGTCATTCACGACATCCCGGTTAAGCTGGACCCCAAAGCCCAAAAAGCCTATGACGATTTCGAGCGGGAAGCCGTTTTGCAGGTGATTGAAGAGGAGGAAACTAAGGGTTTTATTTCGGCTTCATCCGCCGCTGTTCTTACGGGTAAGCTTCTGCAATTTTGCGGCGGGGCAGTGTATGACGATCAACAAAAAGTGATTCCCGTTAATTCTTGCAAAATGGAAGCCCTGGAAGAACTTATTGAATCTTTAGAGGGGGAGCCCGTTTTGATTTTTTATCAATTCAAACACGAACGTGAAAGGCTCTTAAGACGATTCCAAAGATTTAAATCTTTGAGAGTTTCGGAGCTGAAAGGCCCGGATGAGCAGCGGGCATGGAATCAGCATGAAATTGATGTGCTTCTGGCTCATCCTGCTTCGGCAGCTTATGGGCTTAATTTACAGCAAGGCGGGCATCATATCATCTGGTACACCCTGAACTGGTCCCTGGAGCTTTACCAGCAGGCGAACGCCCGTCTACATCGGCAGGGCCAGGGTAAGCCAGTCATTATCCACCGGTTGCTTGTAAAAGGAGGCCGCGATGAAGATGTTGCTGCCGCCCTTGCTGACAAGAAAGACACACAGGAATCCTTGATGAGAAGCTTAAGGGCCAGGATTGAAAAAATAAAGGGGAGTGGGCAATGACTGACGCTGAACGACAAGATTTACGTTTTGATGCCGATGCAGATCTCAGACAATACCGGGAGGCTCAGAAAAATATTGCCCATTATCGGGATAAAATCGAGCGCTTACGGACGCGCGCGAATAGAACGACGCAGGAGCTTAACCCGAATAGGATCTTTATACAGCACGATGACGCTACCGGTGAAGATATCATCCTGACGATCATTGATATGCAGCACGAACTGTGGGATAAGATGTTTAAGGCCGAAAGTCTTTGCCTTGATTTAGAGCATAAAATAAGCGCATGGACGGAGGGCATCGAGGCCAGAATTCTGAGGTCATACTATCTCTATGGCCAGAGCCTTAAGCAGATTGCGACAGACGAAGGTTATAGCTATAAGCAGATAAAAAGGTTCCGTTGGGGGGCTTTAGAGAATTACGGAAAAAAGTTAAAAAAATATTGTGAAAAGGATTGACATATTAACGCTACTATGATATTATAAAGACAGATCAAAGGAAAGGAGGTGTTGAAAGTGATAGAAATAATAATGCTGATCTTGGTAGTCATCCAAACAGTTATCGGACTGCTAAACTACCTTGATCAGCACAACAAAAACGACAAGTAAGTCGCACAGGGTAGGGAGTTCCCGCTCCCTACCCCGATTTTACAAAATATAAGGAGAAAAGACAATATGAAAGTTATTATTTTAATTTTGATGATTATCAATCTTGGGTTTTCAATTTTGAATTATTGGGAGAATCACAAACATGGACGGAAGTAAAAAGCGCAAAGCAGTTTACAATCCTGAGGCCGACAAGCGTTGGCGAGAAAAGAACAAAGAGCGTGCAAGGTACTTAACCGACCGGACATCCTGCAGACGTTTTCTGCGAGACAAAGCCACGGAAGAAGATCTTGAGGAAATGGAGCAGCTTATAGCAGAAAGACGCCAGCAACTAAAAAATGTCCCCCCATGTCCCCTTGAGATGTGATACATTGGTGATGTGAAATCAGATTAAATAGCCGTTCAGAGATGGGCGGCTTTTATTTTATCAAAATCAGGATTGGCAAAAGAGAGGTGATCTGCTGTGGATGGTACTCAACCAGATAATCTGGCCACAAGTAATAGCTTAGACGCTTTACTCAGTTTGCCTGTCGTGTCCGGGGCAACACATAAAATAGACGAACTGGAAAGCTTAGATGATACTCACGGGCAAAACCTAACTGCAAGGGATGTGATCCTCATCAAGCTTACCGAGAAAGCAATAGATGGTGATCTGCGAGCGATTGAACTGATTGTAAAAATTGCGGGGAATACATTCGCAAAACAAAATGGGGAAGCTGATGATGATTCAGTGGATCCAAGGCTGTAGACATGAGCAGGGAAGATTCAAAGCTGTGGCAATATCTTGTTAAAGCACTTGATGGTACAAGTCGGCAGAGCGGGCGCAAGCCCATGTATCACACAAAGTACTGGATTAACATTAGATCTGCTGTGCTGACAAGAGACCACAACGAATGTCAGGTGTGCGCTGAAATGGGGAAGGTACGTCAGGCGGAGGTTGTACACCATATCAAGCCCGTAGAAGATTTTCCTGAAAGATTTGATGATTTAAGCAATCTTATCAGCCTGTGCCGGGAGTGCCACGAGACCTTACATGGACGTGGCGAGGCCGAAGATGAATGGCCTGAGCTGTCATAATTTCTTTGACAAGTGCCGGTTTCTAGAAAATGGGTTTTTTCTGGCGAAGGTCGACCGCGGCCGATCCCGACAAAATATATAAATTGCAAATATTTTTTCAAGGGAGGACGAGCCAATGAACAAATTGCGCGAAAATAAATCATACATAAAAAACTGCAAAGAGCCTTTAGCTAGCTTATTCTGGCAATCGTTAGCCAACTCCGTGGGAATAAGATGCTCTGAGTTTTTTAGTATTTGAGTAAACGTCAGAGCGGAAATCTGTGAAATTTAATCGTACGGGGTTGGACCTGATTGATGACTATGCGGAGATGGTATTCGATGAGAAAGTCCGAACCGGTAAACGGCTAAAAAAAGGCATTCGCCAGCAGCTAAAACGAATTAGTGATTCAAAGGCGTTGATTGATGCTGAGAAAGCACATCGAGCTGTTGAACTGATAGAAGATTATTTCGAGATGAAGCTCACGCCGATGGAGCTTTATGTGATAGGGCTGATCCATTGCTTTAATGCAAACGGAACGGTCCTTTTTTCACGCTTCCTCATCGTGATGGGAAGAGGCAACGGCAAATCAAAATTCAGCGCGGCTATTGCCTGGTATTTGACCACTAAGGCATACGGTATAAACGGATATAACGTCGATATCGTCGCGAACAATGAAGAGCAGGCGAAAGAGATCTTCGGTGATGTGTATCAGATGCTGGAGGATCAGTGGGACAGATGCAAACAGTCTTACTCAAAGACAAGGCAGCGCATCTATGCAAAATCAACACGGAGCTACATTAAATACAACACGTCAAATGCTCGTACAAAGGACGGTAAGCGTTCAGCCTGCTTGATTTTTGACGAAGTGCACGAGTACGAATCGAGCGCGAACATCCGTGTATTTTCATCAGGACTGGGTAAGCGCCCGCACTGGAGAATATTTGAAATCACAACACGTGGATATGTGGTCGATGGAGTATTGGACGATGAGCTAAAACTTGCTGACCGCGTGCTGAATGGAGAAATCAAAGAAGACATAGGGCTGGCAGCGTTAATCTACGAAATCGATAAAGAGGAGCAAGGCCAGGATGAAAACAACTGGGTCATGGCCAATCCGAACCTGCCTTATCTACCTGAACTGAAAAAAATAATGAAATCGGAGTTTGTTCAGCTGCCGTTTGATACGACAAGAGAGCAGGAGTTTTACACAAAGCGATTGAACTTCCCGAAGGTGGACAAGGAGCTTGCTGTAGCAAACCGCGCACAACTTGAGAAAGCTTCAAGGGCAATCCCAGAGAACATGGAAGGGTGGACATGTGTCGGCGGGATTGACTACGCCATGTTGTCTGATATGGCTTCGTGCGGCTTGTTATTCCGTAATGCTGATGAGTTTTATTACATCCAGCATTCATGGATATATGAAGGATCGTCTGACTGGGAGCGCATTCGCATCAAAGATAAGTTCCCTGAATGGGTATCCCGCGGAGATCTTACTGTTGTGCCAAAAGAGGATGTGCAGATTAGTCCGGATCTCTTGAGAGATTGGCTTATCGACAAAATGACGCACTACAGAGTGCAAGCCATTGGAATCGATCTGGCGCGATGGGAGCTGACAAAGGAGATGCTCCGTGAAGTAGGTTTTTGCAAAGAAAACGGGAACCTATGTCTCATGCGGCCACTGGATATCGTTGCTGCTGTGCCTGTTATTGACTCGTGGATGCGTACTGGCGCGT
>ERZ1673752.3178-NODE-3178-length-16280-cov-8.460586_pt1 | contig 16280 bp, 10 predicted proteins | sample MGYA00580195_ERZ1673752 | MGnify/ENA primary metagenome ERZ1673752 (study PRJEB41218, sample SAMN15661744) | gut metagenome | host: Homo sapiens | place: Canada: London | collected 2015-08-20/2019-03-30 | study: EMG produced TPA metagenomics assembly of...
AGCACGGTAACGTGTGGAGCTGACTGTTACTAATCGATCGAGGGCTTGACCAAAAGAAATCGGAGTTCTGTATGAAGTTTTGAAGGTATCAGAAATAAGGCAAAAGTCCTATTGATTTTTGCATAAGAAAAAAGTAAAATAAATGACGTATCTGATACGTCATTTTATATATAGGGGATTGGTCAAATGGTATGATAGGGGTCTCCAAAACCTTTGGTGGGAGTTCGATTCTCTCATCCCCTGCTCTAAAAACACCGTAAATTCGGTGTTTTTTTTATGCCATGTTGCATTTCATGTTATATGCAAAGGCGGGATCACAATACGAGCGTTTTGCATATTCTTACAGATTGTAAACTGGATTGCAGCGTGATGGCGGCAGATAATCTGTATATCGGGTACGCATAATTTTCATAGAGAGTTGTAAAAAAAAGAAAATTGCGATATAATAATTTTTGACATATGACGGAAATAGGTATGAGGAGAAAAGATGGCACGACCGACAAAAGCAAGAAGAATCTGTATGGAAGCGGCATATGATAATTTTTGCCCGAATGGTGTTCCGGCAAGGGAAAAAGTCATTATGACGATGGATGAGTATGAAACGATTCGTCTTGTAGACCTTGAGAAGTGTACGCACGAACAATGTGCGAAGCAGATGGGGATTGCCCGCACAACAGTGACCGAAATTTATGAGTCAGCCAGATACAAAATGGCAGACAGCATCGTAAATGGAAAGACATTGGAGATTTCAGGTGGGAATTATCGATTGTGTGATGGAACTGCCCTGTTTTGCTGCAATAAAATATGCAGGCGCACCTCAACGTCCGTCGGAAAAGATGATATTCAAAGAAAGGAAACAGATCAGATGAGAATTGCAGTTACCTATGAAAATGGAGAAATATTTCAGCACTTTGGACACACGGAACAGTTTAAATTATATGATATTGAGAATAGCCAGGTGGTAAGATCCCAGATTGTCGACACAAATGGACAGGGACACGGGGCACTTGCCGGATTTTTGACGGAGGCGGGTGCGGATGTGCTGATCTGTGGCGGAATCGGAAGCGGTGCGCAAAGCGCACTTGCAACTGCCGGCATAAAGCTGTATGGTGGAGTGTCCGGTGCGGCAGATGAAGCGGTAGAAGCTTATCTTGCAGGAAAATTAGATTACAATCCCGATGTGAGATGTTCTCATCATGAGCATGAGCATTCCTGCGCGGAACATAAGTGTGGTGAAGACAAGCATGGATGTGCCGGCAATGAAATGTTATCATAAAAACACGGGACGGGAGAAATTATGATAAACAGAGAAGATATGCTGGAGCTGACACGCAGAATGACGCCCAGCCGCACTTCCTTTACACGTGTGGCAGGCGGCTATATGGAGCCGGACGGAGAGATCGATGAGAGTTTTAATGTGAACTTTCTCAATCTGTCTGCGGTGGAAAAGGAGAAAAATCTGGCGATTGCCAAAGCGGTTCCGTTTGCAGCAACCAATGTAAACCTGCGCAGCTACGCATTCGGGGATGGCGCAGAACAGAGGAAAATGCGCCAGTTGTTGTACGGAATGCGCGAGTGCGGACTGAAAAATGATGCGCTGCTGTACACGTTTTACGAGCTTGTGGGTGCCCGGTACTGTAGCAGGGAGCCGTATGCGATTCTGATTTTTCACGACCGCTATGATGTGCCGGTAAAGGCATCGGACAAGGAGCGGCAAGGGGAGTCGGAGGAGGTATATGAATATCTGATCGGTGCAGTCGCTCCGTTGGTGGGAGAGTACGAGCCGGGGCGGCCGGCCTGCGGGTTTTTATATCCGGCATTTGCCGACAGGAGCACCGACGATGCACATGTTGCGCTCTTTCAGGCAGATCCGGAACACAAAATACCGGTGTTTGAAGAATTATTTCTCACACGGTAGCAGAGGAAGATTGTGCCGGAAAAGGTACAAAAATGGCGGGATTTGCGACAGGAGAAGCCGTGTAGGAATATTGGAAGGAATATAGAAAACATCCCATTTCGGGATGTTTTTTTTGTGCGTTTGGGCAGTTCTATTTTAGCGCATCAAAGCATTCCTCGGAAGTATTGGATACGACAGAACATGCTTTTGCCGCATTTCTGGGAAAATGTAAAGAAAATTTTTCCAGAATTTTGTGAATGGAAAATTTGACTTTTGGGAAGAATCTAGTATGATGAAACAACGAGTGCGAGAGCAGCTCACAGAGTATCATTCTTGAGGAAAGGAGCAAAATGAACAGAAAAATATTGGACGTGACAATGCTGTGCACTTTATGCATTTGTCTCATGGTTGCGGCCAACATTGAGGAGAAGAACACGATACGGGAGAGCAGAGAAGAGATCAGCAGCGCGTATGTAATTTCTGCGGCAGACAAAGCAGAGGTTCCGGTTGCGGGTGTGTGCCGTGTTTTATCCGGATATTCATTTACGACAGAATCAGATGAAGCGACAGGAATCACAAAGAACCCCAGAACAATGGTAGCAAGCACGGCGCCGTCCGATGCGGCAGAAGAAGTACAGACACCCCTGGAGGAAGCAGAGACACCGGAAGCCAAAGTACAGGCAGCATCGGGGGAAGCAGAGGCGCCGGAGGCGGCAGAGAGCAAGCCTGCGACGGTAGAGACGACGACCGGTGCAGAGAACCGCTGGAATATCACATTGACGCAGGAGGAGATAGATTTGTTGGCAAAAATCGTCTGGCTGGAATCGCAGGGCGAGCCGACAGAAGGGCAGGAAGCCGTGGTCGAGGTAGTTTTTAACCGGATGGCTTCCGAAAAATATCCAGATACCTTGTATGACGTGCTCAGTCAGGGAAACCCGACGCAGTTCTGTTCCTGGAAGAACAGAGAGCGGGCGAACCCCACGGAGAAGGAATACACTTCGATTCATGAGGTATTGAATGGAAATACACATATATTAAGAAATGATACGTTATATTTTTCTACGGAACCGTTGACGCCGAGACTGGACCGAAAGATCGGCGGACACAGCTTCTGCTATTAGTAAGGAAGTTTGGGTTAAACCGGAAGGAAAATACGAAGGGAACCCGCAGGGACGAAAGAACCTGCGGGTTCCTTTTGCGTTGCGGGACAAAGCGGCAGACCGGACAAAAGAGAGCGAAAAATGGAAAGAGTTCCCTGTAGATTCCATGTGGTTCCTTTGTTACAATACGGTTGTTGCAGAAATGAAATATTTTTGTAACAAATAAGTAACAATATGGAAGCATATGGAATAAATCGGGAGGATTCTACATAATGAAGAAAAGAATGACAATACTGGCGCTTCTGCTGGCGGGAGCCGTCACACTGGGAAGCTATGGAATGGTGCAGGCAGGACAGGAAAAACGGGAGATGCCGGTGGCGGGCGTGACACAGACGCTGGCACAGGTGCTTAAGGAAGCGGGAGGAGTGCAGGCGCAGACGGCGGATGCTGTGGAGGAACTGCAAAGTAACGCGGCTGTGGCGCGGATGATGGAACCGGAGATGGTGGCAGAGGAAGCGTGGGAGACGGCGGAGATTGCGGAAAATGAACTTCCGCAGACCGCATCGGAGTTTGCGGATATTGCAGTGGCGCAGGTGAATCACTATGTCAACGTGCGGCAGGAACCGGATACGGAGAGTGAAATTCTTGGAAAACTTTACGACAAATCTGCAGCCACTGTGCTGGAGACGACGGAGGACGGGTGGTACCGGATTACGTCCGGAAATGTGAACGGATATGTCAAGGCGGAATATGTGGTCGTGGGGGATGAGGAGCTTGCCAGAAGTGTGGGAACGCGCCTGGCGACCGTCACAACGACGACCCTGTTCGTGCGGACGGAGCCGACAACCGAGGCGAAGGTGCTTACCATGCTGCCGGACGGCGATGACGTTGTGGTAACCGACGAGTCGACGGAAGGCTGGGCGAAGGTGTCCACCGCGGACGGTGACGGTTATGTGGCACTGGATTATGTGACACTGTCCACAGAGTACATTCATGCAGAGTCAAAAGCGGAGGAAGAGGCGCGGCTTGCCAGAGAGGAAGCAGAACGGCAGGCGGCAGCCCGTGCGGCGGAGGAAGCGCGCAAAGCCAGAGAGGCGGAGGCGGCACGTGCGGCAGCAGAACAGGAAGCAACCCGCAAAGCGGCAGAAAAACAGGAGGTGAAAAAATCCGGCGCGGGCAGCAGTGCGGCAGCAGGCGGTAGCAGCACGGGAAGCGGCTCCGGCAGCAGCGCGGGAAGCGGTTCCGGAAGCAGTGCGGGGCAAAGTGCGCAGACGGCTTCCTCCAACGGTCAGGCGGTGGTCGATTACGCGAGACAGTTTCTGGGAAACCCTTATGTATACGGCGGCAACAGCCTGACAAACGGAACCGACTGCTCCGGATTTGTCAAGGGCGTGTATGCGGCATTTGGAATCAATCTGCCGCGCACATCGTCGGAACAGCGGAGTGTGGGATATGCCGTCAGCCTGTCGGAAATCCAGCCGGGCGACATTGTCTGCTATAGCGGCCACGTCGGCATCTATGCGGGCAATAACACACTGATTCATGCGAGCAATGAAAAGACAGGCATTACGCTGACTTCTCCGGTAACCTACCGCAGCGTGCTGGCGGTGCGGAGAATTTTCTAATTCATCCGGGAGGGCTGCTGTCTCTTAAATATTCCGGTTCTTTGAAATATGACTGGCGGAGAGAACTCCGAAGTGGTATATATAAGAAAAGGGAGGAAGAGAAGGATGCGGATTGGTGGAATAGAAGCGGGCGGCACCAAGATGGTGTGCGCGATCGGGGAAGTGCAGACAGACAAAGGACAGCCGGGAGAAAATCAGGTCACAATCACAGAGCGTGTGACGATTCCCACAGAGAAGCCCAAGATTACCCTGCCGCGCATGGCTGCGTTTTTTGAGGGAAAAGGAATCTCGTCACTCGGAATCGGGTGTTTCGGACCGGTGGATCTGCACCGTGCGTCCCCGACCTATGGATATATTACCAGCACGCCGAAGCTGGAATGGCAGAATGTCGATATGGTGGGAACTTTTACACGGGCGCTCGGCGTCCCGGTCGGATTTGATACGGACGTGAATGCGGCGGTGCTTGGCGAAGTTACCTGGGGAGCCGCAAAAGACTGCGACACGGCAATCTATATTACCGTCGGCACCGGCGTTGGCGTGGGCGTCTACTGTAACGGGGCGCTCATGCACGGGCTGGTGCACCCGGAGGCAGGACATCTTCTTCTGCAGCGTCACCCGAAAGACACCTACGCCGGAAAATGCCCGTACCATGCCAACTGTCTGGAAGGGCTTGCAAGCGGTCCGGCGGTGGAGGCGCGCTGGGGCAGACCGGCAAAGGAACTGGCGGACCGGGAGGATGTCTGGGAGATGGAGGCGTTCTATCTCGCGGAGGCGGTTGCAAATTATGTTCTGACGTATTCTCCGCAGAAGATTGTGCTGTGGGGCGGAATTATGCACCAGAGCCAGCTCTTTTCAATGGTGCGCACGAAAGTGCAGGAACTGCTGGGCGGGTATATTTCCAATGAGAAAATCTTAAAGGAGATCGATACCTACCTCGTGCCGCCGGCACTTGGAGAAAATCCGGGTATTATGGGAGCGTTTGCGCTCGGTATGCGGGAGGCAGAGTAGCGGAAGCCTAAGGAAGCGTAGGGGCGCCGGAGAACAGGATCGCGGAATCGGCGGGAGTGAAAACAGAATTTAGAAGAACAGAAAACGGGAGCGCTATGCCGGAGATTTTTCCTGACACAGCGCTCCCGTGTGATTTTGTAAAAAAGACCGGGTCTTAGTTATCGCCCTCGTCATCCGATGACATGGAGTATACCTGACGTTTTCTTGCCATCTCATCATTCTCGAGGTATTCGTCGTAGGTGGATACCTTGTCGACAAAGGTGCCGTCCGGCAGGAACTCGATGATACGGTTCGCTGTGGTCTGGACAACCTGATGGTCACGGGAGGCAAAAAGAATAACGCCCGGGAACTTGATGAGTCCGTTGTTTAATGCGGTGATGGACTCCATATCCAGATGGTCGGTCGGTTCATCTAAGATCAGCACGTTGCTTCCCATAATCATCATGCGGGAAAGCAGGACACGTACTTTTTCTCCACCGGAGAGGACACGCATTTTCTTGGTACCGTCATCTCCGGCAAACAGCATACGTCCGAGGAAACCGCGGACATAGGTTGCATCCTTGATCTCGGAGAACTGTGTCAGCCAGTCAACGATCAGAAGATCGGTATCAAAGATCTCGGTGTTATCCTTCGGGAAGTAGGACTGGCTGGTCGTCACGCCCCACTTGTAGGTGCCGGAATCCGGCTCCATCTCACCGGCAAGAATCTTAAAGAGCGTTGTCTTTGCCAGCTCGTTGCTTCCGACAAACGCGATCTTGTCGTCATGTCCGACGATAAAGGAGACATTGTCGAGCACCTTGACGCCGTCGATGGTCTTGGTAATGCCTTCGACGGTCAGAACTTCATTGCCGATCTCACGGTTCGGACGGAAATCGATATACGGGTATTTACGGCTGGACGGACGGATCTCGTCGAGCTGAATCTTTTCCAGGGCACGCTTTCTGGAAGTCGCCTGCTTGGATTTGGAAGCATTCGCGGAGAAACGGGAGATGAATTCCTGCAGCTCCTTGATCTTCTCCTCTTTTTTCTTGTTGGCTTCCTTCATCTGCTTTACGAGAAGCTGGCTGGACTCATACCAGAAATCATAGTTGCCGGCGTAGAGCTGGATCTTTCCGTAGTCGATATCTGCAATGTTTGTGCAGACTTTGTTTAAGAAGTAGCGGTCGTGGGAAACAACGATGACCGTGTTCTCAAAGTTGATTAAGAATTCTTCTAACCAGCTGATCGCATCGAGATCCAGATGGTTGGTCGGCTCATCCAAAAGAAGAATGTCCGGGTTGCCGAAGAGCGCCTGTGCAAGGAGAACCTTGACCTTTAAGGCACTTGGCATATCCGCCATGAGTGTGTAGTGATCCTCCGTCGGGATGCCAAGACCATTTAACATGGTGGCTGCATCGGACTCGGCATTCCAGCCGTCCATATCTGCGAACTCCGCTTCAAGTTCGCTGGCGCGGATACCGTCCTCGTCCGTGAAATCCTCTTTCATGTAGATCGCGTCTTTTTCTTTCATGATATCGTAGAGACGCTTGTTGCCCATGATAACGGTATCGAGTACCGTGTACTCGTCATATTTAAAATGATCCTGCTGCAAAAAGGAAAGACGCTGACCCGGCGTGATGATAACTTCTCCGCTCGTCGGTTCAAGCTGGCCGGACAGAATCTTGAGGAACGTAGATTTTCCGGCGCCGTTTGCACCGATCAGACCGTAGCAGCAGCCCTCTGTGAATTTGATGTTGACATCTTCAAAGAGAGCTTTTTTTCCGATTCGTAAAGTGATGTTGCTTGTACTGATCATATTTATGTTCTCCTAACTTTTCTTGTAAATCACCTGCTTTTATTGCACCAATTCGTATCATACTAAAAAATACGGAGAAATGCAACCGGAACTTCTTATTAAAAAGGGCTTTCACGCTGTGACAAATTGTTTGGATTTCGTTAAAAATTTGATATAATGTACGGGAAGGCAATCGGAGTTATCTTAAGTATGACAGAGGAAATTGCATCTCAGGAGATTGATTTTATGGAGTATGGGGATACGCAAATAAATACAATAGACATGGAGCGGGGGCAGAGAAAAGATCTGATCGGCAAGATGCCGGTCGGAATAGCGGTAGTCCGCGGCGGGAATGAGCTGTATATTGAGATGGTGAACCGGGAATTTTTGCATGCAGAGGGGTATGACAGGGAGGAACTGACCGGAAATACGCCGTTTGTGGAGTATTTGTACCGGGACGATACCGGTGTGTTCGAGGATGCCATCGAAGTGTGCCGGGAACTAAGAACCACGGAGGAGATTGAACTGCGCATCCGTACGAAGAGCGGCGGCGTCTGCTGGGAACTGATGCGGTGCAGACTGTATTATTACCGGGACGCGGTACCTTACTATATCCTGGCAAGCTGGAACATAGACAAGCGGAAGAATCTGGAGGAAGAACTGCGCCTGATGGAGGAGCAGTACAGCATGTTAGAAGAGGTCACCGATGAATTCCCGCTAGAGTACGACGTTGCACAGCGGCGTTTCAGGGTGCCGCGCAAATATCGCGGGAACGGGCAGCCGGGAACGGCAGGGCGCAGATATATGGATTATGAGGAGATGCTCGCGGATATCTGCGAGGAGGATCGTGCCGCGTATGCCAGGGTGCTGGAGGCAGCCAGCAGGGATGTGCGGACAGGAAGTATTGATTACCGGATGAATGTGGCGGCTGCCGGGGAGGAACCTGTATATGTGTGGTACCGGACGATTTACCGGAGCATTGTCGGGGACAACGGACAGATTATCCGCATCATCGGACGCAGCTACGATGTCAGCTCCGACCGCAGGATTCAGGAGGAACTGTCGGAGGAGGCGAAGCGCGACCCGCTGACAAGGCTTTATAATAAGGTGGCGGCATCCGGAGAGGTAGAACGGATTTTAAAAAGTGAGCCGGAAAAACAGCATGTGCTGTTCCTGATCGATATTGATAATTTTAAGCGGATCAACGATACATTCGGGCATACCGTCGGAGATACGGTAATTACTGATATTGCCGGCGTGCTGCAAAGCCAGTTTCAGGAGACAGATGTCACCGCAAGAGTCGGAGGAGATGAATTTCTGGCGCTGATGCGGGATGTGGCTCCAAAGGAGGCAGAAGCGTGCGCCGCGGCGCTGGGCCGGGAAGCCAGAAAAAAGCTGATCGGCGACGACGCCATCGTTGAGGTGACGCTCAGCATCGGCATGGCAGTATACGGCGAGGATGGAAGAGATTATGAGACCCTGTTTGCGATGGCTGACCGGGCGATGTATGCCACGAAGCGGGAAGGAAAAGACCACTATTCGTTTGCGGGCAAAAAGCAGCAAGAGGGAGCAGAGCGGGAGCGCAGGCGCGACAGGATTGAATATGCTCCGGAAAGCGGGCAGAAGGTGGATAAAGAGTTCCTGAATTTTGCGTTCAGCCTTCTCTCGCATGCGAAAGATATCAACGGATCTTTGAACGTGCTGATCGAACAGATTGGGAAAAAATACGGGCTGGGCTTTGCCATGGTGTTTGAGTACCGGGAAGAACAGCAGGAAATGGTGTTGATGAATTACTGGAACCGGGATGGCAGCCGGGTGGAACAACAGGTATTCCCACAATCGGTTACAGTGTTCCGGGAGGCGGAAATCGGGCGTTTTGTCTCGACGCCAACGGAAGATATATTAACGGAGGTTCCCCAGTTGGGGGCGGAGAAATATCATGGAACTTCCATCAAAAACTGTGGAAATGTAAAGTTTGAATTTTCCGGTAACAGAAGTGGCTGCCTGTGTGTGGGAAGCAGCAGTGCAGAGGGATTTTCCAAAGAGGAAGCAGGGATGCTCAGTGAACTCGCGCGGGTGGTTGCTGTATTTGTCTCCCTTCGCAGCAGGCAGAGCGATGACCAGGCAGAGATACGGCATCTGCAGAATCAGGATATGCTGACGGAACTGTATAATCTGGACACATTCCGCAGGCTGATCCGGAAAAAATTAAAGAGCGGTGGGCTTGCGCAGGATGAGAACATGGTGTACGCGCTGGTAAATCTGGACGTGAACAACTTTGCCTATGTAAATGAAAATTATGGACAGGAGGCCGGCGACAGTATTCTGCAGGAGCTTGCAGCGTTAATCCGCAGCGAGTCCCATGTCGTGGAGGCCTGTAGAATGTATTCGGATTATTTCATTGAGCTGGTCAGAGGAACGGACAAAAAGAACATTCTGGGGCTTGTGGAGAGAGAGGATCAGATGTTTGGCGAACAGTTAAAGATCCGCTATCCGGCGGGAGCCATGCAGCTTTCGGCTGGAATCTGCTTTATCGATGACGGGGAAGAGACGTTTGAGAAGATACTGGAGGGAGCCAATCTGGCACGAAAGCTTGCCAAGGAGCAGAATGTGGGAGCGGTCGTTTACCGGGATGACATGAGGAAAAAACGTGATGAGGGAATCCGGATTACCGGAAGATTTTACGCGGCACTGCAGCGGGGCGAGTTCGAGGTATATTTACAGCCGAAGTTCCTGCTCCGCGAGGAGCGGGTCTACGGCGCCGAGGCGCTTGCACGCTGGCGTCTGGAATCCGGCGAGATTCTGTCTCCCGCACGGTTTATCCCTGCACTGGAAAATATAGGCTATATCGTGGATCTGGATTTTTATATTCTGGAACAGCTGCTTCGGGCAATGCGCCGCTGGAGGGATTCCGGAAGAGAACTGTTTACGATCTCCACCAATTTTTCCAGGAGAAATTTTGAGAACGGCGGCGACGATTTTATCGAACGCCTGCAGAATACCCTGCAGCGGTACGGGATTGATCCGTGCTACATAGAGATCGAGGTGACGGAGAGTGTGATTGTGGAGAAGTTAGACAGCTTAAAGGCGTGTCTTACCAGACTTGGCAAACTCGGCTACCGCATCGCCATCGATGATTTTGGAACCGGCTACTCGTCGCTGAGCGTGCTGTTGGAAATCCCGGCGAATGTAGTGAAGATCGACAAGAGCTTTACCGACAAAATCCACCAGAACGGACAGAGTGCTTTTGTCTATCAGATGGGGCAGTTCATCCAGTCGGCAAAGGAGGAGGTGATTTTTGAGGGAATCGAGGAGGAGCAGCAGCGGACGTTTTTGATGGAGTGCGGTTTTAACTACGGTCAGGGCTATTATTTTGACCGCCCGCTGCCCCTGGAGGAGTTTGAAAAAAAGTATATCTGACCAGGGACAAACAGAACATGACAAATGTAGATTGCACACGTTTTCGTACAGTCTGAAACCTTTACAATCGACAAATTAAATGCTAAAATTAGTCTTAAGTCGGAATATGACACTCTATTTTAATTTAAGGAGGAATAATAATGTCCAGAGCAAAACAGTCAATGGACGGTAATACAGCGGCAGCTCACGTAGCTTATGCGTTTACAGATGTTGCAGCTATTTACCCAATTACACCTTCCAGCCCGATGGCAGATACCGTAGATCAGTGGTCTGCAGCAGGACAGGAGAATATTTTTGGCAATCAGGTCAAAGTCGTAGAGATGGAGTCTGAGGCAGGTGCAGCAGGTGCCGTACACGGTTCCCTTGCAGCAGGTGCGCTGACCACAACCTTTACAGCATCTCAGGGTCTGTTACTTATGATCCCGAACATGTACAAAATCGCAGGCGAGCAGCTTCCTTGTGTATTCGACGTATCCGCGCGTACCGTAGCTACCCAGTCTTTAAATATTTTTGGTGATCACAGCGATGTTTACGCCTGTCGTCAGACCGGTTTCGCTATGCTGTGCGAGACCAACCCGCAGGAAGTTATGGACTTAAGCCCGGTAGCTCATCTTGCTACAATCGAGGGTAAGGTTCCGTTCATCAACTTCTTCGACGGATTCCGTACTTCCCATGAGATCCAGAAGATCGAGAAGTGGGATTATGCAGATCTCAAAGAGATGTGCAACATGGATGCAGTTGCAGAGTTCCGTGCACATGCACTGAATCCGGAGCATCCGGCTATGCGTGGTTCCCACGAGAACGGAGATGTTTTCTTCCAGCATCGTGAGGCTTGCAACACAGCTTACAATGAACTCCCGGCAATCGTTGAGAAGTACATGAAGAAAGTCAACGAGAAGCTTGGCACAAACTATGATCTGTTCAACTACTACGGAGCACCGGACGCAGAGCGCGTTATCGTAGCTATGGGTTCCATCAACGACGTAGCTGAAGAGGTAATCGACTACTTAACCGCTAAGGGTGAGAAGGTCGGACTTGTAAAGGTTCGTCTGTATCGTCCGTGGGTATCAGAGGCATTTTTAAAGGCTCTTCCTAAGACAGCTAAGAAGGTTGCTGTTCTTGACAGAACAAAGGAGCCGGGTGCACTTGGTGATCCGTTATACCTTGATGTTGCAACCACACTCCGTGAGGCTGGTCTCGACACTGTTGTCCTGACAGGCGGACGTTACGGATTAGGTTCCAAGGATACACCTCCTTCAAGTGTATTCGCTGTATACAAAGAGCTGGAGAAAGATGCTCCGAAGGCTCGTTTCACAATCGGTATCGTAGATGATGTTACGAACTTAAGCTTACCAGAGGTTAAGCCGGCTCCGATCACATCTGCAGAAGGTACTGTAGAGTGTAAGTTCTGGGGTCTCGGCGGTGATGGTACTGTTGGTGCGAACAAGAACTCCACCAAGATCATCGGTGACCACACAGACAAGTACATCCAGGCATACTTCCAGTATGACTCCAAGAAGACCGGTGGTGTTACCATTTCCCACTTAAGATTCGGTGACAAGCCAATCAGAAGCCCGTACTACATCAACCAGGCAGACTTCGTTGCATGTCATAACCCGTCTTATGTAACCAAGGGATTCAAGATGGTTCAGGACGTTAAGCCGGGCGGAGTATTCATGATCAACTGCCAGTGGTCTGATGAAGAGTTAGCTCATCATCTGAATGCAGATGCGAAGAAGTACATCGCAGAGAACAACATTCAGTTATATACAATCAACGCAATCGACAAGGCAATCGAGATTGGTATGGGCAAGCGTACCAACACGATCTTACAGTCTGCATTCTTCAAACTTGCAAACGTTATGCCGATCGATCAGGCAGTAGAGTTCATGAAAGCTGCAGCTAAGAAGTCCTACGGTAAGAAGGGCGACGCAGTTGTAGAGATGAACTACAAGGCAATTGATGCCGGTGTAGACGCAGTACATAAGGTAGAGGTTCCGGCTTCCTGGAAGAATCCGGAGGCAGACGCAGCTCCTGCAGAGCTTAAGGGTCTTCCGAAGACTGTTAAGATGGTAAGAGACTTAATGGAGCCGATCTCCTTAATGGATGGCGATTCCCTTCCGGTATCCGCATTCAAGGAGAACCCGGACGGACAGTTCGAGCTTGGCGCTGCTGCATATGAGAAGCGTGGTACAGCCGTAACCGTTCCGACATGGAATGCTGAGAAGTGTATCCAGTGTAACCAGTGTGCATTTGTATGTTCTCATGCAACCATTCGTCCGTTCATGCTGAGCGAGGATGAGGTGAAGGCAGCTCCTTCCAACATCAAGCTTGCAGATACAAAGCCGAAGGCAAGCGAGTACAAGTACACCATGAGCGTATCTCCGTTAGACTGTATGGGATGCGGTGAGTGTATCACTGTCTGCCCGGTAGGCGCAATCGAGATGGTTCCGCAGGAGTCTCAGGCAGAAGAGCAGCCGGTATTCGATTACCTGGTAGCAAACGTAGGCAAGAAGCCTGGCATGCCGGCAGACAACACTGTAAAGGGATCCCAGTTCAACCAGCCGCTGCTTGAGTTCTCTGGTTCCTGTGCAGGATGTGCTGAGACATCTTACGCTCGTCTGATCACACAGCTGTTCGGTGAGCATATGTACATCAGTAACGCAACCGGATGTTCCTCTATCTGGGGTGGTCCGGCAGCTACATCACCATATACGGTAAACAAAGATTCCAAGAAGGGACCGGCATGGGCAAACTCCTTATTCGAGGATAACGCTGAGCATGGTCTTGGTATGGAAATCGGTCAGAAGGTACTTCGTGAGCAGGCAATCGCTTCTGCAGAGAAGTGCGCAACATCTGACAAGGCAAGCGCTGAGTTAAAGGCAGCATTTGACAAGTTCGTTGAGACAAAGAACGATACAAAGGCAAATACTCCTGCAGCAGCAGCTCTTGTAGCAGAGTTAGAGAAGGCAGCAGCAGCCGGATGCCCGGATGCAAAGGCTGCAGTTGAGAAGAAAGATTACCTCGCTAAGAAGTCCGTATGGATCTTCGGTGGTGACGGTTGGGCATACGATATCGGATTCGGCGGTCTGGATCACGTACTTGCTTCCGGTGAGAACGTAAACGTTATGGTATTCGATACCGAGATGTACTCCAATACAGGTGGTCAGGCTTCCAAGGCTTCCAACATCGGTGAGGTTTGCCAGTTCGCAGCTTCTGGTAAGGAAGTTGGCAAGAAGAGCCTTGCAGAGATCGCTATGAGCTACGGTTATGTATATGTAGCACAGATCGCTCTCGGTGCAAACATGGCTCAGGCTGTCAAGGTTATCGCTGAGGCTGAGGCTTACAACGGACCGTCTCTGATCATCGGTTACGCTCCATGTGAGCTGCACGGTGTAAAGGGTGGTATGAACCACTGCCAGGATGAGATGAAGAAAGCAGTAGCAGCAGGTTACTGGAACCTCTTCTCCTTCAATCCGCAGCTCAAGGCAGAGGGCAAGAATCCGTTCACTCTGACATCCAAGCCGGGCGACGGTTCTTATCAGGATTTCCTGAATAATGAGACACGTTACAGCCGTCTGACCAGAGCATTCCCGGAGAGAGCAGAAAGACTGTTCAAGGCTTCCGAGGAAGCTGCAAAGGCTCGTTACGAGCACTTACAGAGACTGGTAGAGCTGTACAAATAATCAGCCCGATCAGCAGATTGTGTAATGCATAGAAGGATCGCAGTTCATGTTTCCATGGACTGCGGTCCTTTTTGTGCGTTATACTTGCACGTTTGTAATTAGATATGGTAAAATAAGCCGAAGTATATTAGACAATAACGTATAGGACAGGAAGAGAAAATGATGCAGTTAAGCAGAGAGAAAAAACATTTTTTGCATCGCAAATACAGAGTGGCACTGGCATGTCTGACAGCAGTCAGCCTTATTGGCGGCTGCGGATATCATAAAAGCTATCATCTGGAGCGGAAATACGGCGACGTTTTGAAATCGTTTTTGCCGGACGGGTATGAGATCACAAGGACCGAGAAGGAAGATAAGGTAAACGGAAAACACTATTATACCAGCAATAATCATCCTACTTTAGACGGATACGTATACGACACCTATGATTATTACAGCATTGATTACGGATATAACAATTCCCACTCCTGGTATATCAGCACGTATCTGGTCGCAAACGGAACATACGAGGATGACGACTGGATGGCATCACAGGTATGGGGGCAGATTACCTATGAGATCGAGCGTCTGATGCGCCGTACGACGACACAGTATAAGTATGTAGATGAGAACGGCGACACCCAGAACTTCGGGGCAGTGACCACACTGAGCGGGACAGAAATCTACTGTGATATGGATGATCTGGAGATTTTGAACAACCCGACCGGGATCAATCTGGCTGAATTTACGTGGGATGATGTGAGAAGTCTCGGCAATCCGGAGATAAAAATTTATGCAAAATCTTCTACTAACAAGGATGCGCTGCAGGAAGATGTGATTCAGGGTGTGCAGGAAGCGATTCAGGAAGATGCGGGAGATGGAATTGTAATCACAATCGAAGTGGACAGGTAGGACTTGAAACAGAGGTGGTTTTGATCTTGCCATGCAGCCGAATGAGATCCGGTGGTTATCAGATCTGACAGAGGAAGTGTTTAAGGGAAATGGACAGAAAAAAGAAGCGGATTCATTTGTCAAAAGAGAATGAGAAAGTTTTTCGGGAGATTCTTACGGAGGTATGCAAAAATTCCAGGTTTCTCTCCTCCAGCCGGTTTATGCAGCATGGTTCCACGAGCGTATTCCGCCACAGCGTGGCGGTGGCGTACGTCAGTTTTTACATTGCGGAAAAGTATAGAATCCGCGTGAACTGTCATGCGCTGATCCGCGGGGCGTTACTGCATGACTATTTTCTGTACGACTGGCATGAGAAGGACGATTCCCATAAGTGGCATGGATTTTATCATGCAGGAAAAGCGCTGCAGAATGCGATGGAAGATTTTGAACTGAGTGAGATTGAGAAGGAGACGATCCGTCGGCATATGTTTCCGCTCAATCCGATTCCGCCGTGCTGCAGGGAGGCATGGATTGTGACACTGGCGGATAAGATCTGCTCCGGCGGGGAGACTGTCGAGGGATTTCGGGAAAAGTTTGAGGAGATTAGGAATCCTTTATAAAATAGAATTGCCGCAATAAGCATATCGCTCTTTGCTTTGATAAGTAATATTATGAGAAATAGATACTTAAAAGTTCCAGATAAACATGCGGCGGCAAATTCTGACCGCAAAATCCGGTATTTCTAACCATGCCGCAGCTGGCATCCGTGATGATCCGTGTCTTTCCAAGTTTGGAGCACTCTACGGACTGTGTCCGCAAGCCGGCAGACAATTTGTAGGACTTTCGTGTGTGTCCCTTATTGGCACCTCTGAACAAAACATAACCGCGCGAAGCCGCTGT
>ERZ1673752.3185-NODE-3185-length-16267-cov-9.039539_pt1 | contig 16267 bp, 27 predicted proteins | sample MGYA00580195_ERZ1673752 | MGnify/ENA primary metagenome ERZ1673752 (study PRJEB41218, sample SAMN15661744) | gut metagenome | host: Homo sapiens | place: Canada: London | collected 2015-08-20/2019-03-30 | study: EMG produced TPA metagenomics assembly of...
AATTCTGTTCTTTGACCATGTGGGTGAAAATGCTTTGACACATGGGGCTGCGGCATACTTTCCCTATCAAACGGTACAAAGTCATTCTCTGTTATACCCTCCTCGCTTAATTCCTCTGGGTTATACTCTGCTACAGGTACTACCTCTATCCTCGTATCCTCTTTATCTATGAAAAGGAAAGCCCCAGCCACATTATCAAGAACTATGAAAACATCACTATTCTTAGATACATAGATCTTTTTAATGTGCTCCTGTATGAATTGTACCTTTTTCTCCTCTACCATAGCCTCATCCTCAAATAATGCCTCTATCTCTGCATCTATGTTAGCTATGGTATCCTCAATAGCTTTAATATCTGGATTTTCCTCTACAGGCACTAAGAGAGATCTCTTTTTCTCTATCTCCGCATCCAGATCTACAGATCTGCTCTTAAATTCCTCTTTGCTGATAAGCTCATCTGTATAGAGATCTATGAGCTTGCCTCTCTTACCCTCCAGAGCCTTTAGATCCTGCTCTATCTTTCCATTATCGTTAGGAGTTGTCAGCTTATCCTTAAGATTTTCTAACCAGCTTATAGTACGCCTCTTTAAGAGGTTTTTGCTGTACTCTACCGTACTGTAATCTAAAAACATATCCGCCATCTCTACCAGATACTTTTGTAGCTTTACTCCAGATATGGTAGCTGGATCTGTACAGGCTAACTCTCCTCTACCCATCTTACCACTACAATACCATTGTGTATAGCGTTTATATGTGTATTTCCTACCCTCTTTGCTCTTGTATGAGCCCTGTGAGGCGTGTTTCCAGAGTACCCTACCACAACAACTACATACCATCTTACCGCTAAGGAGATCAGTACCTCCTCTTTTTCCTCTGGTTCCAGAGTTTCCCTTGTTTCTATGGCTCTGGATCTCATCATTTACAGCATCCCACAGCTCCTCAGATACTATAGCCTCGTGATCGTTCTTAACTATTACCCACTCCTCCTCAGATTTCTCTATTATCTCCTTACTGTCAAAATCTCTATGATGTCTGTTAAGTATAACCCAGCCTTTGTGCATCACATTCTTTACAATTCTGCCTATATTCTCATCCGTGAAAAGGTTTCCTCTCTGGTTCCTGTATCCCTGCTCATTGAGTGCATCCCTCACTTTGCGGACACTGTGGAGCTCTGTATAAAGCTCGTACATTCTTCTTACTACTTCTCTCTGGCTCTCATCTACTATCCACTTTCCATTTACAATACTATAACCGTATGTTTGACCGTTACCCATAGCAGATACCTCCTCTCCTGCCTTTGCTTTCTCTATTCTCCTCTTGTTTGAGTTATTGAGCTTTTTACTAAGATCTCTGGAGTACTCCTCTGCTAATATGGCTTTTATACCTGTGATAAGTGCATCCTCAGAGGGCTCATAAAACTTGTTATCCATATACAGGTACAATCTTTTATTATTTTTGTTTAGCAGATCAGTAAACTTATACCAATCAAAAGTATTTCTCTGTAGTCGATCCTGTGATTTTACAACTACAATATCAAATTTATCCTCCTGCATATCTTCTAAGAGCTTTATATAGGCTTTTCTACCATCTTTCTTAGTTCCGCTCTTACCCTCATCCACATAACCATCTATAAGCCTCCAGCCCTTAGAGGCTATTATATCCTTGCACTCCTCCACCTGCTTAGGGAGAGCTTTTAGCTGTTCCTCCTCCTGTGTGGATACTCTGGCATAGAATACCGCTCTTACACAATTATCTATCATCCTGTATATCCTCCTTTATGATCCTGTTTATTATCCTGTGGCTCTACTTAGCCTTAATAAACATAATCACAGCCCTCCTCATTTTTTAGGGTAAAATTATACAGGGGCTATATAATTATTTTCACGCACTAAAAAAGAGCCTACCCATGCTCTCACACGAATAAGCCCTCTATTTGCCTCATACAGCCCTTTTACCGCTTTACCCTTACAACTTATCATATAAGGGCACTTATACGCCCTGTAGGGGCTCCTATGAGTTTCTAGCTATATCCTTTTTCATTCTCTGATTTACCGATCTACATTTTTTCTCTAAATCTTTTAACTCATCTAAGAGATCCTTACTCATATCCATCTCCCAGTTATCTATATCATGGTGGATATGCCTCTCTAAGGATGCTATCTCTTGCTGTAAAGCATAATGATGTAGATTATCCTCATATCTCATTCTAGGCTCACTCATACCGCCTACCTCCTGTACTCCGCTAGATCTGTAGGATCCTGCTTTTTACTGTATATCTCCTGTAATTCTATCACTAAAGGCTGTAGATCCTGTGATACTGGTTTCACTATCTCCAGCTTTCCCTCCTCCAGTTCTACATACTTCCTTAGCTCTATCGGTATTCTTATCACAGGCTCCACCTCCTCATCTATCCTAATCATATTATATCAAATTCCTTAACATTGAGGACAAAAAAAAATAAGGGCTACAGCCTGCACCAACGCTAAGCCATAGCCCTTATCTATTACTGTTTCATCTTTGCAATTAACTTTCTATCCAAATCACTATACTCAGGATCCTCATCTCCGCCATATTTACGCTTTAGCTCCTCAATATGCTTAGAGTGATCTCTGCCTCCTACAGGCTTACTAAATCCAGCTCCTAGCATCCTAGCCTCATCATTACAAGAGATTTCTATATAGTCTGGATCGTTTGCTATCCGCTCCCTTACTCTGATAATATCCTCTGGATCTGTAAGAGAGATCTGGTTATGATCTGCCCCCTCACAAAAGAAATATACAGCGGTAGTAGTTCCTATAAGCTCCTGCTTTCCTTTTCCGTTTGCCTTTAGCTCAATACTACTATTAACCTCTGCATATACTGGATAAGTTATATTGAGATAAGAGCGTGGAGTGGACGATCTAAAAGTAGCCTCACACATAGGATCACTCCTTTACCTCTGTAAACATATTATCTACTCTGGTCTTAATATAATCCCTAAGGATCTTGATCTCCTCCACATCATTTGTAATATAACGGTTCTGCTTTTCTCCTCTGTTAAAGGAGAATGTTTTTCCCTCCGCTGTAGATACTCCTTTGTAGATTGCAGGGTATAACTGATATAAAGCTGTTTTACACTCAAATACTGTACCCTCTGGATCCGCTGGCTCATTGCCCTCCTCATCCAGTTCTACAATAAGATAATCATTTCTGGATGCAATATAGGCTCTAATACCCTCAATAACATCCTCATTCTCCAGCGTAATCTCATTGTGATCTGCTCCCTCTCTAAAGAAATAGCCAGAGCCTACGCTGTCTGGATCCTTAATACCCAGCTCCTCACACTTTGCATAGTCAATATTAGGCTTTCCATTATCCTTATAAGGCTTTCCGCCTACTACTGGTACTGTGATAAAGCCTACTTTGAATACATCCATATAACTAAGCTGGAAATATGGCTGTTTACTTCTAAATGTTACTTTACTCATTGTCATTATCCTCCTTGTGTTCTTTCATGTACTGTTTATATTCCTCTGACTGGCGGATCTGCTCCTCCTCGTCTGCACTGATTAAAAATCCCATACCTAAGCCATCCTCCGTCTTACTGTTTATCAATACAAACAATGGTACGGCTCTCACTCTCTGGGCTATTAACATCCTTAATAGCTACCACCGCCAAATTACCGCAAGGCTCTAACATACTGCCTTTAGAATGTTCCTCCGAACATTTCAATAACTGTTTTCCCATTCTAATGGCGTTTGACTGCACAATTTTGTCAAGATCTTCCTCGCTATAAGATCCTTTATCCACACTGAAATATCTCACAAATTTAACACACACCTGTTTCTGATTACCATATCCATTCATTGCCTTTTCCTCCTTAAAATACTAAGCATTTACTGTTATCTCTTACTCTGGATCCTGCTACGATCTCCAGATACTCCTTAGCCTCTGCTATTGCCTTTACAGCTCTCTCCTCATCAGATCCACCTTTTAAGATCTTAGCCTCTAAGGATTTTATTTTCTCCTCATCCGCCTTATGGCTTGCCTTACTCACATAAGGGAGAGGCGTATCTGCTTTGTAATATTTCTGTTTAAGCTCCCAGATCATACAGTAAGCCCTTAAGCGTACCTGTACATTAAGAGGAGCTGTATTAGATACTCCTGCTAAGCTCTCTCTCTGCTTTCTGGCTTTATATTCTATCTGTCTGGCTCTTTTCTCTCCATACACGCTATAAACACCTCCTTAAGCGGTATAAAATGCCACTTTTTGACTATATCGCCCGTCTCTGGGCTCGTTTCTTCCTCTGTGTGAGTAGGTTACTTTTCGTACTGGTTTTCTTACATTTCCTCATTAACAAGCTCTTTTAGCTGTTGGAAAAATGTATTTATACACCTATCTATTGCATCGGTTCCCTCCTCAGCGTTATCCTCTGTTTCTGAGGATGTTCTTCTGTCACTCAGATAGCGTAACAGTTTTAATACAGATACGTTAGAGTAGTACACTCTCCTCCGCCCTTTGACGGTTTTATATTTTTTCTCTAACCTGCCATCCTCTGCGTATCTTCTTAACTGTCTATCTTTTATCCCCAGCATCTCCATTGTGGTTTTAGAACTATACCATCTAAGAGCTACTCTCTCCATAGGAAACTCTTGATAGCTAAATAGCTCTGTTATGGGTATATCTGGTAACACCTTTCCGCCCTCCTTTGCTTTTTATCTATATACCTCGTCTGACATTCTAAGTAAACTATAAAACTCGTGTATCTCTTTTTTTCGCCTTTTCTCCTCTGCTCTGGCTTTTTTTCTCTGCTCCGCCTCCGCTATGAGTTTCTGCTCATCCTCCTCATGTAGGCGGATTAAATCCTCATGCTCCAGCTCTCCTCCTGCCTCGATAATGTTATATGAGTTTCTGGTATTCTTTGCATACTCTCTAAGGAGTTTCTCCTCCTCTGGAGTTTTTGCAATATATACACCGTTTTTATCGAATGTAACAATACATTCTCTAGTGAGAGCTATCTGGAGATGTGGTTTATAGCTGTAAAACATTCTGCACCTCCTATAATAAGGCTCCTATCGCCTCTCTGAGCGTATCTCTAAGCCAACTATCACAGGCTCTTTCTATTCTAGGCTTTGCACTTTGTGCTCCCTTTTCTAAGAAAAATTTACCCTGTATATACCGCTCACTAAGCATAATCCCCTTTTGATCTTTCTTTTTGAGATATACACTCTTTCCGTTAGCTGATAATCTCTCTGCTGGTAAAAATCTCCTGTGTTGTACATAACCATCATTTACATACAAGGCATACTCTACATTAGTTCCATACTCCACACTCCCCAGCGATCCGCTCACATCCACATAAAAAGCAAAGCTATCCGCTAATCTGGAGGTATCTACAGGAACTAAAGGTTTTATCTCTGCATCTAAGATATTTCCGATCTTATTGAGGAGTACCACCTTTTTTTCTTCCCACTTATCTATGAGAGCCTCAAAGCACTCTATAAGCTCATCTAATCCGAATACCTCAAAATCACTCGCCAAGCTTCTGCACCTCCTCTAACGCCATAAATGCCTCTACAGCCTCGTTACTGATCCCTAGCTCATAATCCATATCTAAGCGATTATTTACCAGATTAACGCCTAAGCCCTCCTCTGTTACGCTAAGGATTACTACAGCATCTTTACATACTATGGCGTGCTGTCCTACAGGGAACCTCATACCCTTACTATTGAGCTTATCCATGAGGGCTCCTATTTTCTCCATGATTTCATCCATAGCTTAGCCTCCTACCCTCCAAAGTTTCTCGATCTTACACCAGATCCTCCATTAAATCTCTCTGCCTGTTCTGGTGTAAAATTAAGACTAAAAGGAATTGTACGAAAATCCTTTACTACGCACATGGATACTTTCTCTCCTGCATCGTCTTTTATATCCAGAATAACTACACAATCATTACAGATTATAGCCTCCACATTAGGAGCCCTAAGAGGCTTTCCTGTCTCTTTCACAAAGTCTAACATTCTCTGTATTCTTGCAACTTCATAATCAAACTCTCCAGCTTTTGGCTTTTTCTGTTTAAAAAACATATTTATCATCTCCTTAAAAAGGAGGAGGTGTAAATGCCTCCTCCAGATACTAAATTGTATTAGGAAGTAGCTTTTTCAGCTTTCTGACCATATCAGAAACAACCTTATCGGTATCTGCCTCTTTCTCAATGATTACCGTATCCGCTAACTTTTCAATGGTTACGGATCCGATACCACCGCTCTTAGGCGTATCTCCATCCTGTGGATTTCCTTTACCTCCTGTACCGCCTTTATCATCCTGTGGATCTGGATCTCTATCTATAGGCTTAACATCACTGAGCTGTACGCCCCTTGTGCTCATCGCCCTATCATATTGATCCGCTTGATTTCTTGTTAAGACTTTCTCTCCTTGATGGAGGATAGCTGGGTAGTTATCGTATGGTACTCGGTCTTTACCATAGGCAAAACCTAAAGCACTCTTAACCTTGCCTCCGATACCTCCTACAAAGTCTTTAGCCTTTGAGATTGCACCACCGATCTTATCTACAAAACCGCTGATAGCATCTATCGCTCCGCTTATCACACTCGTTACGGTTCCGATCGCTGTTGATACCGCATCAGAGATACCACCGAAAATAGTGGATACCGCATCGAATAAGCCTTGAAATACGCTCTTAATGGTTTCTACGATAGTTGTAATCGTGGAGCTTGCACTGTCGAAAAATCCACAGATGCTCTCCCAGATCTGCTGTATATACGGGGCTAAAAAGTTGAACACAGTTTCAATACCAGTAAGGAGCCCATCGACCACTGTTAAAATCAAATCGACCACAGCCGAAATTACAGGGGCTAGAGCCTGCCAGACTGTAGAAACCACTGTAACCACCGTTGATACAATAGTCTGGAATAATCCCATGTGATTTCCGATCACAGTAAGTACCTGCTGGATCACACCGCCTACAAAAGTGAAAATAGAGCTCAGTGTAGGCATAATAGCTACAATCGCATTTACCACTACTGTAATGATCTGTTGGATCACTGGCATAGCTGTAGTTACAATGCTTGTAATAGTCTCAATTACAGGGATTACATACGGTACAATCTGCCCCACTCCGCTTAAGATCGTACTAACGATATTAAGTACCATAGGAGCTAAAGTCTGAATGTAATTTATCAGAGTAGGTAATATCTGTAATACAATATTTACCGCCTGTACAACTCCATTTTTCAAGCCATCAAAGATACCCTTAAACCCATCACCACTAATATTTACATTGAATAGCTGATCTAACACGGTCTGGAGTGCTCCAGTATCAATACCAATGTTTCCCAGCCCTGTAAAAATGGTTTCTTTTATGGAACTGATTAACGGTAGTACATTCTCCTTAATCTTAGGAGTAACTGTAGATACCGCTGTCTTTATTGCCTCTGGAAGATTGCTAAATAAGGTTTGTAACATCGGTATAAAGTTACCAAAGAAAAAGGTACTTGCACTCTCTACCAATTCTCCCATATTCTTAGCTACAGCCTTACCATCTCCTACAGAGAGATTACCTAACAAGTTTTTAGCTGAGGCTTTCATCATAGCAAAAGCTCCGCTAAAGGTTTTACTTGCCTCGTCCGCTGTAGTTCCTGTTACGCCTAAGTTTTCCTGTATAGCGTGGATAGCATTATATACATCTGATAAATTATCAATATTGTACTTAACGCCTGTAAGCTGTTGAGCATCCTTAAGGAGCCTCTGCATCTCCTCCTTTGTACCGCCATAGCCCAGCTTTAAGTTATCTAACATGGTGTAATTCTGCTTAGCAAAACCTTGATAAGCATTTTGGATACTACCCATGTCTGTACCAAACTTATTAGCATTATCAGCCATATCTACCATAGCTGTATTTGCTACATCTGCTGATTTAGCGGTATCTCCTCCTAATGAGGATAAAAGGGAGGCACTAAAGCTAGTTACCTGCTCCATGTAATCATTTGCTGATATGCCTACTGTCTGGTAGGCTTGATTAGCATACTCTTTTACCTTGTCTGCATCGCCCTTAAAAAGCGTTTCTACACCGCCTGTACTTTGCTGGAGCTTTGCCCCCTCATTGAGAGCTCCGCCTAATACAGCTCCTCCAGCTACCGATACAGCTACAGTAACACCCTTAGCAAGGCTCTTTAGCTTGTCCTTGATGGATCCCAGCACCTTACTAGCCCCATCTTTTACAGCTACCATAGGCTTAGCTACCATTTTTCCTACATCTTTCAATGAGGATTTAATAGATCCTAACACCTTTGTAGCTCCGTCTTTGAGCTTTACAAACGGAGTAAATACTTTACTTACCGCCTTAAGTCCGCTCTTTACCTTACTAAGTACCTTTGTAGCCCCATCCTTAGCCTTTATAACAGGCGTGGCTACGATTTTCTTTACAGTAGCAAGGGCTACTCTAACCTTATTGATCCCAGCGGTAGCACCGTCTTTTATTCTTACTACAGCGGATACCGCTTTAGATCCTAGCCCCCCTAATGTGTTTTTGATTTTAGAAATGCCTTGTGTTGCAAGATCTCTGATCCTTACGATCGGAGTATATGTGGTAGCAATTTCCTTAAGTCTCTGCTTGATCTTACCTACAGTAGGAGATACTGTATCCTTTAAGTGGATAATTGGAGATACTGCTGTTTTCTTGATCTCTTTGATCTTTTCTACAATCTCATCAACCTTTTTACTAGCCTCATCCTGTACCTCTGCCTTAGTAAGAGCTTTCTGCTGTGATAAGTTATCAATATTTTCTCTAACGCTGTTAAGTACTTCTGTAGCCTTATCGTGTGCTGTGATAACTGGATCTGCTTTCTTTTTGTTGAGCTTACCAATCTCTATACCAGAGCTGGAAAGTTGCTCTCTAAACTGCCTCTGCAATTCAATATTCTTTTTCATAACACCAGCCATACCATCGTGTAAGGTTAATTTTGCTCCAAACTCAAACATCTCTAAACACCTCCTTTTCTTTGAAATTTAATAAGGCGTATAGCCCCTATACTGCTATACGCCCTGTTTTATAATCTTCTTTTATTCTGTTTGCTAACTTTCTCAGCTCCGCCCCTCTTTTCTGAGGCGGTAGCTCATAGATCTTTTTTACCTCCTCATCGTAATAAAAGAGGAATGATCCTACTACTCCCTCTGTAAGATCTACCAGATCTAAGCGGAGCTCCTTATATTCCAGATCATTTATACCGTCCATAGTTTTTAATCTCTCTAATTTTTACCAGCCCTGCAAGATACTCGTCATGACTCATTAAATCATCATTTGATTTAACGCTTTCTCCTACCTCTTCTGCTCTACTTACTTTCTGCACTGGAGGAGGTGTAATACCTAAGGCTCTTAATGTCTCTGGATCTGCACTAAGGAGCTCCTCTCTCTTAGTTCTTAATCTCTCAGCCTCAATGAGCTCTTTATTATCTGTTTCCCAATCTTCCTTAAGTTTTTCATATTTACGAAGTCTTTTTGTAGCCTCGCTAAGGTTATCTTTCGCTGTCTTATATTCTTCTGACCACAGATAGTTAGATAACTCTCTACTAATCCACTCGCCCCTAGATCTCTCAGAAAAATAACCTCTATCTACCAGATCATCAAACTGTTTATTAAGTTTTACTCTGTAGCTATTCTGTAAATTTTCTGGCACATCTTTATATTTTGCAATATCACTATTTGCTTTTGCAATTTCTCTAATAAAATCGCCGTATGTATGAGGCTCTTTTCTTCTTTCCTCCCCAACCTGTGCAATAATACGCTCCCTGTGTGCCTCCAACTTAGTAGTAAGTCCTTTAAAAGCTGTATCATTCATCCACTGAGCCATACTACCTGTGGCAATTCCAGAGGCTCTATCTGCCTCGTACCTTTTTCTCAATTTGTAATCTTCTGGATGTTCCATTTTTTTACCTGCCTTTCTGTAATAAATAGTTTCCGCAACTAGAGGCGGTTATCATCATACTAGGTCTACCTCTTTTACCTGTCTGGGGATACTCAGCTATCAGATCTCCACGCTTTATCATGTTTGTAACTGTCCGCCTTGTCACTCCCAGCATATCCATAACTACCTCTACTGATAATAGCTCCATACTTTCCACCTCCTGCTCTCATAAGTAAGGGCACATTTTAAGGAAAAATATGCATATTTTATGGAAAATTTTTCAAAAAAAAAAAAGAACCCAGATCACTAAAGATCTGAGCTCTCTTTCTTAAGTTTCTTTTCCCTGTAAAACCCTCTAAATTACACAGTATTTATTTTACAAAAAAAAGATAAGGTTGTTTCTGTATTTAGTATTATACCTCTAAAAGCCTTATTTTACAAGGAATTTCTAGCCTCATAAGTGAGTTAGATATTACCACTAAAGCCTCCTCCTGCATCCGTTTTTACCTCTATCCCTACCTCCAGCATTTGAGACATACTAAGAGAGGAAAATGGTAGCTCCATCTGTACTCTCCTATGCTCCTGCTCTGGAGTTTCGTAAAATCTCTCTAATTTTTTCTTTTTAGAATTTGATTTATCTAAATAATAAGGATCGTGCTCTCTTAACCAGAGATCCGCTTGATCCTCCTCTCTCCTGTTACCTATCATCTTTTTACCTCACTAAAAGCCCTTATACATTTCCTTAGATTATAAGGTAGAGGATGTAAAGAGCCTCTTGGCTCTTATTACCCTCTACTCTTTTCTTTTATACAATCTAATATATTGGTATTCATTTTGGATATACCGCACCCTCTTTTAGTATACCCATTTTGAATATAGGTCTATATCCATTTTGAATATAGGGTTATATTCAAAATGGATATAGACCTATATTCAAAATGGGTATACCCTATTACTGTGCATTGCATTTTACAATTTTGTTAAATGGAATTACTGTTTATGATGTTTTCTAAAATATTCCTGTGGCTTAAAATCTCCCTCTTTACTGTAGTCATTCCATCCAGTAGGCTTTAACTCATTGTGCCTTAGTTGCGTAAGTTGGTCTATTTTTATCTCTGGGTATTCCTCTATCAGCTCCTCTAAGATTTCTGCATTTACTCTGTATTGCTTTCCAGCAACATTTCCTCTTTCTCCCTCGCTCTTTTCTTCTATTGCTTGTGATAATACCTCTATCTGGATCAGATTACTTTCCTCTAATAGCTTTAGATTTCTTATCAAAGTACTTTTAGGAACCCCTGTTACATCTTCCATTGTTTTATAGCTCATGTTACAACATCCGTTTTTTCCGTGGGAAAATCTAAAAATAAGTGCATACAGATCCTTAGCTACTCCTGCTAAAGGCTCCATTTTAATTCCACCCTTAACAACTTTTTTTGTTTTTAGTTTGCTCATCCAATAATACACTGTGTAAAAATTTGTATAATCCATCGCCATTACTTTTCCCTCCTTACAGCTCTTAAGTGAGGGATCTTAGTATTATTGATCTCCTCCACCTCTTTTTTAAGGTATCCTTGTTTTACCATGCTACCAACCAGCCTTATTAAGGAGTTAATCTCCATCCCTGTAAAATCTGCTAAATACCTGTAGCCTCCAGAGTACTCTCCAGCATCATATACAATAGCGTACACTACTAAGGCGTTACCCTTTAGCCCCTCCTGTGCCATCCAGCTATACAGCTTTATCTCCTCATTTCCTGTTATCTGTTTTCTCATCGTGCTCCTCCTTGCTTTTTGATACGAAAAAGAGAGAGGTAAGGCTCATTTACCTTAACCTCTCTCCAGATCGGAAAGAATTACATAGCATCGAATATTGAAAACTAAAGGCTATCATGTTATAATAGCCCCTAGAAAATGTCAGTTGCTTATACGCGGTTATGGTATCTGGTTTACCTTAATCCCTGTGTAGTACTGCCAATACTTTACAGGATCTGATATAGCATCTCTTAGGAGGTGCTTTTTTCTTTACCCTCTCTAGGTTCCCCTCTATTATATCTATACCCCTATCATTTTGCAAGTATCTATTGTGCATTTTCAACAAGTTATACACCTCCTATATAATATATTATTGTGCATTTATTATATAACCCTTATATAAAATACCTCTAAAATCAATTTTAAGAGGCTTTACTCTCATCCCCTTACACTTATCCATATAAACATATAAAACGCCTACAGGAGGCACAGCGGAGCCCACAGATGCAATACTAAAGGAGCTAACCCACACTCCAACGGATCAGCTCCCATATATCAGCAATTTTCTATTAAAAATCGGCTCCATGCTACAGCATCATCCTCCCCATACAGCATACTGTTAGCCTCCCTGTATGGGATCCTGTAATCAGCTTTAGGATCATCCTCCATTAAGAGGTATTTCCTGCTAAGCTCTCTCGCCTCGTTCTGGAGGTGGTGCCTAAACTGGTGGAGAAATGCCTCCAGCTCTGGATCTGCTAAGTAAATCTCCTTTGTAGAGTGTACATAGTTATCATCCCTTACCCCACAGGTAATAACAGGGATCCTAACCATATACACCTCCGCTAACTCTGTATCCAGCTCTCTTATCAGCTCCAGCCTCTTTCTAGGATCCGCCTGTTTATATCCCTTTGCTAAGGTATTAGCTACAGGCTCCAGAGCCTTACACTCCTTATAGAGGCTTTTATAAAGCTCTACTCTCTCCTCTATCGTCATGCTCTACGCCTCCTGTGCCTGTAGGTTAAAAGTCATACCATTTAAGCTCATACCGTACAGCATAGACAAACTAAAGCCCTGTGCCATCTCTGGAGATCTCTCTCCTGCCTCCCAGCTCTTAACAAGTTCTACAGATACTCCCATCTGCTCAGCTACAAACTCTACGCTAACTCCAGCCTTTTCTCTTGCCTGTCTTAAATTTAATTTACTCATCTTACATATCCTCCTTTAGTTTTTATCTGTCTAAACAGCCATACTATAAGCTGTATAGTTCTTGCGGATCCGCTTGATCCTCCATGTGATACTAGAATTTGCCACATTAAAAGCCTTTGCACAATCTGAGAGGCTGTAACCCATGAGGAGGAGTGTAACCATGTAGCGATCCTTAGACTCCAGCCCCTCTAAGTACTCATCTACCTCTATCTGTGAAAACCTATCACAATCTAAGCCTCTTACATCGTCTTTATGGATTTCTACCAGTTCCTCATAACTGGCTGGATCCATACCGTTATATCTTTTCTGACAAGTTACCTCATTGTAGAGGCGGTTTAAGTGCTGGCGTACAAATACCTTAAGAGCTGTGGTAAAAGTAACGCCTCTGGTAGGATCAAAGTTATCTACCGCCTTTATAAGAGCTATGTAGCTCTCACTGAGGAGATCCTCTATCTCATACTTAGGGATCCTGTAATCCATAACGATAATGTGTAAGAGCCCTGTATTTTTCTCCAGTAATGCTCTAAATAAATCCTCATTGTGAGTAGTCTGGTACTCTTTAACCAGATCCTCATTAGTTCGCTCCTGTAATTTCCTGTATTCCTGCATATCCTTTACCTCCCGTCCATATATGTCATACATATATCTTTATATCTGCATTTTAGTATATGTCATACATATATGTCAAGAGTTTTCTCCTCAAAGTTGAGTTAAAATTTTTATTTTCGCTTTGATTATGTTATAATAGGGGAAATATATAAAGGAGCTGTTTCTATGGGAGGCAAGTATACAGAGGCACAAAAAAAGGCTACTGCAAAATATCAAAAAGAAAATACTGAGATGGTTAGCTTTAGAGTACCTAAGGGAAAAAAAGCAGAATATAAAGCCCTAGCAGGTAAAACAGGAAAGAGCCTCAGCTCTTTAATAATTGATATGCTGGAGGAAAAGCTAAAGGAGGAGCACTAAGCCCCTCCTAATTTTTTGCTATTTTTCTTTATGTAATTTATCTTTGATCTCCAGCCCCACCAGTACCGCTAAAAGGATCACAGTAATATACTCTACCCAGTTAGGGCTCCTCTGAGGTTCTGTAGTGCTTTCTGGAACGTTTACAGTACTTACCTCATTATCTGGCTGTATCTGGCTCTCCTGCTCCTCTGGGGCTGATATAGAGATATTGTAGCTATCTCCTGTGATCTCCAGCTTTACATCTACGCCCTTAGCCTCAATATTGATATTCTTACCAGCTATAGAGGTACTCTCTGGAACCTCTGTAGTAGCTCTATCTGAGCCTTTAGCCTCTGGAGTGGATACAGTTACAGGTACCGTAACATTTACAGGCTGTGAGGCGTTTGTGGAGGCTGTGGCTGGCTCCTGCTTATCCTGTTGATAGTAATTATTTACAGTAGAGCTATTGTTACTGTTTTCCGTTCTGGAGCTCTCACTCCTGCTATTATCCGTATTACTCACAGAGGAGGAGTTTGTAGTATTTCCTCCTACTGAGGAGCTATTGTTAGTAGTGCTGTTATGCTGGCTGTTGTCTGTAGTACTATGATCGCTGTTATCTGTAGTGGTATCTCCTCCGCCTGTCTGATCCGCATTACTAGGAGTAGAGGGCTTAGGATCCTCTGTAGATGGTTCTGTGGTATCTGGCTCTGTTGGGTTAGGATCCGTAGGCTCTGGATCTGTCGGCTCTGGATCCGTCTTACCCTCATCCCCTCCACTAGGAGGCATTACTGGATCTGGTGTAGATGGTTCGGTAGGCTCTGGATCTACTGGCTCTGTTGGAGCTGGCTTAGCAGGTTTCTCTGTAGCTGTTAAGAATTTCAGATAATCCCCAGAGCCTCCTACTGAGGTATTAGTATCATCCTCCCACCCTGCATAATAGAGCTTATAGTAATCTAACCAGCTATCAAACTGCTCCTCTGTGGTGCTGTTTGTATATGTTCCCTCGTTTGCTATGTCTGTTCCCTGTACTGTGGCTGTATTGCTCCAGATCAGAGAGTTATCTACCTCTAAGGAGCTGTTGTTATAGATCCCTCCGCCTATTCTGGCGTTATTCTCTTTGATCTCAGTACCTTTTACTGTGAGAGTGCCTCTGTTGTATATGGCTCCTCCCATCTCATCCGCCCAGCCTCCTTTTAGAGTGCTATTATCTACTAAAAGGGTACCAGAGTTGAAAATATGGCTACCATAGCTGGCACTATTCTCATCAAAGCTACAGCTATTAAGCTCCACCTCTCCAGAGCTGATATTTATAGCTCCTCCGTTATCACTCTGATTAAAACATTCCGTAAAATCGCACATACTAAAATAAGCATTTCCGTTAATTTCTACAAATGGCTCTGTACCGCTTACCTCCGTAGAGTTTCCATCAAAGGAGATCATCCTAAAAGAGGCTTTGTTATCGGCTCCATAATCCCCAGATACTACCAGCTTAGCCCCTGCCTCCATACGCCTAAGAATAACTGCTTTATTCTCAGACATATTAAGATCTACGATAGCTGGGATCGTAATAGTACCCTGTATGCCTATTACATCATTATCCTTAGCCTCCGCTATTGCTGTATACAGTGATCCATAATCCTTTACAATAACTGTAGGATCATCTTTCTTAGTACTTGCCTGTACTCCCAGCGTGTTACATAACAATACCAGCACTAAGGCTACTATTGCCACTCTCCTTAACTTTCTTTTGTTCATCCTGTAAATCCTCCTGTATTACTTATTTAGCCCCTGTATGAGGCTATGAGAATATTATACAGGAGGGCATAAGAAAAGAGCTGTAAACCATTAGTTAAATGATCTACAGCTCCACGCTCTTATATTTCTCCATTCTCTCTCAGATACTCCAGAAAGCCCTCACAGCCCTCCTCTACATCGGTATAAGTTTCATCAAAGTTACCTGTATACCACGGATCCGCTATATCCCTGCTTGATCCTGCAAAACTAAGGAGCTTGTATATCTTCCCCTCTGGATCATTGTTTAGCATCCTGTTAAGGTTCCGTATGTTAGCGGTATCCATGCCTATAATATAATCAAACTTATCATAATCGGCTAATGTGATCTGCTTAGCTCTATGAGGCACTAAAGGGATCCCTACCTCTCTCAGCTTGTTTACTGTACCTCTATGTGGAGGGTTTCCGATCTCCTCCCTACTCGTTGCAAAGCTATCTATGATAAACTGATCTCCTAAGCCCAGAGCGTTTACCTTGTGGGTAAATACGCTCTCACTTAAGGTCGATCGACAAATATTACCATGACAGCAAAAAGCTACTCTTATCATTGTTTCCTCCTGTTATACCGCTATCGCTACAGATAGCTTATTTTGTCCTGTTTGTATGGTAAAGTACAGATGTTGCCGTGGCAGATGAATAAGACTTTTATCATAGTTTTGTTTCTCCTTG
>ERZ1673752.3190-NODE-3190-length-16246-cov-4.190044_pt1 | contig 16246 bp, 12 predicted proteins | sample MGYA00580195_ERZ1673752 | MGnify/ENA primary metagenome ERZ1673752 (study PRJEB41218, sample SAMN15661744) | gut metagenome | host: Homo sapiens | place: Canada: London | collected 2015-08-20/2019-03-30 | study: EMG produced TPA metagenomics assembly of...
TCCACCGGCTGCCTCGACTACGGCGGACCGGGCGAACAACAAGACGTCTCCGCCGCCGTCCGCTGGGCCGCCGCCCAACCCTGGTCCACCGGCAAAGTCGGCCTCTACGGCAAGTCCTATGACGGCGGAACCGGCCTCGCCGGCGCCGCCAACGCACCCAAAGGCCTCGCCGCCGTCGTCTCCCAAGAACCCATCTTCGACCCCTACACCTACATCTTCCACAACCGAGTGCCCTACTATAACGCCCTCTTCATGGGCACCTGGTACGGGCAGATCGCCGCCACCCCCGGCCGCCCCTTCAACGACACCCCCTACTACCTGCGCAACAGCCTCTACGAGTTTGCCCACCCGCACTGCGTCATCGATAACTCCCGCAACCAATACAGCCCCGACCCCAACGGCCCCTACTGGTCACAGCGCACAATCGTTGCCAAGGCCAACAAGAGCCCCGTCCCCCTCTTCATCACCCAAGGCTTCATCGAAGACAACACCCGCCCCGACGGTCTACAAACCCTCCTCCAGAACCGGAAAGCCCCCACCCGCGGGTGGCTCGGCATGTGGAACCACATCCGCGGCAACGACACGGACGAAAACGGCACCCCCAAGATCGGCCGTCGCGGCTTCTTCACCGAGGTGATGGACTTCTACGACCACTACGTAAAGGGCACCCCCTCCAAAGGGCACCCCAACTTCATCATCCACACCAACACCGGCTGGCGCTCCCAAGCTGCCTGGCCCCAGCAGGTACGCCAACTACAGCTGGACGGCCCCCGCGGCCTCATCACCGATGACGGCCTAGCCGTCGGCGCCGCCACCACCACCGGCGGCGGGGCACTGCCCGCCAACGTCGCCGCCCGCGCCAACATGAAGAACGGCATCTGGAGCGTCTACCCCGCCCAGCGGCAAGACCTCCGCATCGAAGGCCGCATGGACCTCCGCATCATGCTCTCCACCCTGGATAAGGGACTGAACGTCATCGCGGACCTCTACGACATTGCCCCCAACGGTAAAGCCATGCTCATCACCCGCGGCGCCACCCCCGTCGCCGCCGGCCAAAAACAAACAACCTTCCGCACCTTTCCCACCGACTGGACCCTCCGCAAGGGCCACCGGCTGGCACTGCGCCTCGTCAACACCAACGTGGAGGTATACGCGCACGTCCCCACCGGCGGGAAAGTACAGATCATGCGCACATGGCTGACGGTCCCGGTGGGCGGCGGACAGACCGCACCCACCTACGGCGGCACACCCGCCTACTGGAAGACCTATGTGGAGAAGGCCGGCTACTACCCCGGCATCGTCCCCACTATGACCGTCCGCCAACACTAAGGAGAGGCTGCCTTTCTTATTGGTGGCAGCTACCCCTATTTCTGTTGCTCCACCCATAGTGTTACTCCACACACATGGGGAAGAGAAACAAGAAGATACAGGAGAAAAACACCAATCATGGTGGAGAGGGCAGCTGGTTTTCATTCTAGTATGAGGTTTAACTGGTGTAGTCCGTGGAGGTGCGGGCCTCTTGCCTGTAGCTCTGTACTTTAGCGAAAGATAAGGATTATGGACGATAAAAAGCTGCTTGCCCGTATAGAAGAAATGGAATCGATTCTTAACCGCCTTACGACACTACTGAGCGAAGCTGACGGTCTTCTCACTGAGGTTGAGGGTGCCGTACCCTCCTATGAAAAAATAAAGGAGTATTACTGTGGTCCTCTTCAAAGAGAGGACGTTGAGGCTTACGATGCGGGGAAAATCCCGCCAGACGTGCCATGCGGAATCCTCTCTGAAGATGCCATCTATGACCTGTTCTTTGAGTATCAGAACACCGCGATACACATGCTTGAATTAGCCACTACGATGGTGAAAACCGCCTGATCGCACAGCAGTCACAGCGGCTGGAGTAAAAACCACTTGTGATGGTCAACCTTCAAGTGACTATGTTGTGTCGGCTATACCCAAAAAGAATAAAGAATATGGCCGACACAACGTTGGCTACTACTTATTTTTGAGCAGTGCGGTAAGAGGTAGACCCTTGAGCATGCGGATGGTGAGGTTGTGGTAGATGATGCCACGGAGCGCTTTGCTAGTCGTAGTAGCTACCTCCACCGGCCCCACTCCACCCGCTGCATGCCGCTCACCGGCCTCGATGTGCATCTTTTCCCCCACAGCGCCTATCCTGGAAGCAACACTATGCAGCGAAATCTGCGCTCCACGCCAACCTGCGTCCCCACTTCCGCACTTCGCTGCGTGCGCACCTTTCACCTGTAGCCTCACCCCAGGAGAAGCACATCGTGTCGGAGAACATCGAAATCGGCCCCGCCTACCGCTACGGCGCCAAGCTGGCCGCCCAGATTGAACCCCGCTGGCAAAAAGAATGGCAAAAACGCCACAGCTTTGAAGCCCCCAACCCAGTAGGGGATCTCGCCCCCGCCAACAGCTCCGACATTCCCGCCGACAAACTCTTCGTGCAGGACATGTTCCCCTACCCCTCCGGCGCTGGTCTGCACGTCGGCCACCCGCTGGGCTACATCGCCACCGACGTCTTCGCCCGCTACAACCGTATGCTGGGACACAACGTCCTCCACACCCTCGGCTACGACGCCTTCGGCCTTCCCGCCGAACAGTACGCTGTCCAAACTGGCACCCACCCGCGCACTACCACTGAAGCCAACATCCAGAATATGGAACGGCAGCTCGGCCGTCTGGGCCTCGGCCATGACAAGCGCCGCGCCTTTGCCACCACCAACGTGGATTACTACCGCTGGACCCAATGGATCTTCCTGCAGGTCTACAACTCCTGGTATGACACCGAAGCCACCAACGCCACCGGTAGCCAGGGCAAAGCCCGCCCCATAGCCGAACTCATCGCCGCCTACGAAGACGGCACCCGTCCCCTGGCCGGCGTATGCGACGGCAAGTATGAGGGACGCACCTGGGCCGACCTGGATGAGACGGAGCGCGCCGACGTTATCGACTCGCAGCGCCTGGTGTACCGCAGCAACAGCGCCGTCAACTGGTGTCCCGGCCTGGGCACCGTACTGGCTAACGAAGAAGTGACCGCCGAGGGTAAGTCCGAGCGCGGTAACTTCCCCGTGTTCCGCAAAAACCTCAGCCAGTGGATGATGCGCATTACCGCTTACTCTGACCGCCTTATCGACGACCTTGCGGCCCTCGACTGGCCAGACAAGGTCAAAGCTATGCAGCGCAACTGGATTGGCCGCTCCCAGGGCGCCTATGTGGACTTCACCATCTCCACTGAACGGCAGCAGGGCAACCCCATCACCGTTTTCACCACCCGCCCCGACACCCTTTTCGGCGCCACCTACATGGTGCTCGCCCCCGAGCACAGCCTGGTCGACCTCATTCTTGCCCCCTCTTGGCCAGCCGCCCTCACCACTGGTGAGGACATCCCCGACTCCTGGAAGGGTGACGATGGCAGCGGCAACCCTTGCGAAAGCCCCGCCGACGCCGTCCGCAACTACCGCCTGGCCATTGCTGCCAAGTCCGATCTGGAACGCCAGGAAAACAAGGAAAAGACCGGCGTCTTTACCGGCGCCTACGCCGTCAACCCCCTCAACAACAAGCACATCCCCATCTTCATCGCCGACTATGTGCTCACCGGTTACGGCACCGGCGCCATCATGGCCGTACCCGCCCACGACACCCGCGACTTCGAATTCGCCAGCAAGTTCGGCATTTCCATCATCGACGTGGTGGACGGCGGCGAACACGACGAGAACGGCGTCCTCACCGAGGCCTACATCGGTGACGGCACCCTCATCAACTCCAGCCGCGAAGGTGGCCTGGACATCAACGGCCTCACCATCGCTGACGCCAAAGCCGCCACCATCGCCTACTTGGAGGAAACCGGATCCGGTGCCGGCACCATCCAATACAAACTGCGTGACTGGCTCTTCGCCCGCCAACGCTACTGGGGCGAACCGTTCCCCATTGTCTATGACGAAGACGGCTTGGCCCACGCTCTCCCGGAAAGCATGCTCCCCATCGAGCTGCCCGAAGTGGAGGACTACAAACCCGTCAGCTTCGCGCCCGACGACGCCGACTCCGTTCCCAGCCCGCCGCTCGCCAAAGCCACCGAGTGGGTTACCGTCGAACTCGACCTGGGTGATGGCCTCAAAACCTACACCCGCGACACCAACGTCATGCCCCAGTGGGCCGGCTCGTCTTGGTACCAGCTGCGCTATATCGACCCCATCAACGAGGATCTCTTCTGCGACATCCGCAACGAAGAATACTGGGTGGGCCCCCGTAAAGAACAGTATGGCGACCAGGACCTGGGCGGCGTTGATCTCTACGTGGGTGGCGTAGAACACGCCGTGCTGCACCTACTCTACAGCCGCTTCTGGCACAAAGTTCTCTTCGACCTGGGCTACCTGAGCTCTGCCGAACCGTACCGTAAGCTCTTCAACCAGGGCTACATCCAGGCCTTCGCCTACACCGACGAGCGCGGCACCTACGTGCCCGCCGCCGAAGTGGAGGAACGCGACGGCCGCTACATTTGGACCCCCACCGAAGCGTCCCAACTGATCGCCCAAAACTGCGGCGTGGCCGTGGGCGAGGAGCTGGAGGTCAACCGCGAATACGGCAAGATGGGCAAGTCCCTCAAGAATGCCGTCAGCCCCGACGAAATCTGCGACGCCTACGGTGCCGATACCCTGCGCGTCTACGAGATGAGCATGGGCCCGCTCGACCAGTCCCGCCCCTGGGCCACCAAAGACGTTGTTGGTGCCCACCGCTTCCTGCAGCGCGTCTGGCGTCTGGCCGTCAACGAGGACACCGGCGAACTTACCACCACCTCGGTGGAGTTGGACGATGAGGCCACCAAGCAGCTGCATCGCACCGTAGCCGCCGTTCGCGAGGAGTACAGCAACCTGCGCGACAATACCGCTATTGCCAAGCTCATCGAATACACCAACTTCCTCACCAAGAGGTACGGTGGCGCCAAGGGGCTGGACGGCGTTCCGCAGGCTGCTGTGGAGCCGCTGGTGCTTATGCTCGCCCCCGTCGCCCCGCACATCTGCGAAGAACTGTGGGAGCGCCTGGGACATGATGAGTCCTTGGCCCATGCCGCCTTCCCCACCTTCGATGAGAAGTGGTTGGTGGACGACTCCGTGGAGATTCCGGTGCAGGTGAACGGCAAGGTCCGCGCCCATATCCAGGTGCCGGTGGACGCCGACCGCAACACCCTGCAGTCCCTTGCTCTCGCTGATGAGAAGGTGGTGGAGCTGTTGGGTGGCCAGGAGCCTGTGAAGGTTATTGCTGTCCCCGGCCGCATGGTGAACCTGGTGGTGAAGGGCTAGCCGGCTACCGTCACCTATATTCTTGCTATTCGGGGCACCCCCGGCTTGCTATGCTGGGGTGTTCCTGTCTCTATCTCCCGTCGCCGCGGGAATGCCCATAGACACTGAGGAGTACCAATGAAGACGACGTCCGTGAGTGCCGCTCTGCTGGCTATCGCCCTGGGTGCCACCTGCCTGGCAGGATGCAGCAACAACGATGACGCTGCCGTTACTAGCACACAGACCACCTCCACGACCCTCACCGTTACCAGCACGGTGGAGAAGAAGACCGAGGTCAAGAAGGACAAGGACGGCAAGGTTGAGGAAAAGAACGTAGTGGTTCGCACATCGTCTTCCACTTCGGCCCCCACCAGTACGAAAGCCACCAAGACTAGCCAGAAGCCGGCCCCCACTAGCACCTCCGATGGTCCGGTGCTGGTGCCTGGTAATGAAGACGGCCCCGTCGTCGGATACTAAGCCCGCCGCGCTGCGCTACTGAGAGAGCGCGCCGCCGCCCCACCCACACGTTCACTTGTGTTATACCCCTTGGGGTTCCTTGCCGCGGTACACCCGCAGTCCGTCCGCCGGTACCTGGCCCATCCGGCCGGCCTGGAAATCCTCAATGGCCTGCGCCAACTCGGCGCGGGAGTTCATCACGAACGGGCCCCACTGGGCGACTGGCTCGCCGATGGGCTGGCCGCCCAGCAGTAGTAGCTCCAGATTGGGGGAGTGGCCGTCCTGCAGTTCATCGGTGCGGGCCACGATGCGGTCGCCGGTACCAAGTACCGCCAGCTGGCCCTTATAGATGGGTTGGGCGGTGCCGTCAGCCCCTGCGGGGCCAATGCTGCCATGGCCGGACAGCACGTAGACGAGTGCGTTGTAGCTGGGGTTCCAGGGGATGTCCATTTCTGCGCTGGGGTGGAGGGTGGCGTGGGCCATGGTGATGGGGCTACGGGTGTTGCCTGGGCCTCGTCTGCATCTGCTGCTGTGTCTCCACACGCGTCCCCGAGTACACCTGTGCATGCGCTGGTGACTGGGCCTACCCCCGTACTTTGGGCCGTGCCCAATTCTTCATGATCGGCTTATCCACATAGGTGTAGATGAGTCCAGACACCACCACGGACACCACAAACGCCAGTGCACTAAAGCCCAGCCACCCGGCCCAACCGTAGCTCTTGCCACCAATGAAGGTGTGTGTCACCCACACCATCACCGGATACTGCACCATATAGAAGGCGAAAGACACATTACCCAGCCACACATTCGCCTTGCTGCCTAGGAAGACAGTCCTGCCCTCCACGTCCCGGCGCGCCAATGTAGCAATGCACAAGGCGGTAGGCAGCAGGAACAGTACCGACATCTTGAAGTTGATGGGCACAAACCAGGTGGCGGCGTAGGACGCAGCCAGCAGCAAGGCCGGCCACCAGATCCTGGTATTGCGCCACCAGCCGGACAGCACTAGCTTGCAGGCCAGCACACCCAGCCAGAACTCGCCAAAGCGGGCCAGCGGGAAGTAGTAGCTCAGCCAGTAGCTGGGGTAGTAGGCGATGTGCTCGCGCTGGAACCAGCTGGGGTCCGAGTTGGCAGGGTAGAAGGGGCTGGTGGTGGTGTCCAGAATACGCACCGAGAAAGCGTTGTGGATACCCTTCGGACCATCCGTAAAGAGGTAGAAGCAGACGTGCATCACCACCAGTGCTACCAGGATGCTGGCGAAGGCAATGAGTAGTTGTTTATTCGTCCGTAGCTTCTCCACCAGCGGTTTCAGTAAGGGGAAGGAGAAGTAGAAGAGCATCTCTGAGCACAGCGACCACGCCGGCACATTCAGTGCACCCAGATACGTCCACTGCGGGTTCCAGGTGTGGACCAGCAGTACCTCCGGCAGCCAGGTGATGAGCCGGCTGAATGGCACCGCCACCAGTGTCATCAGTATGAGGGTGGAGAGCCAGTGGGTGGGGAAGATTTTGAGGATGCGGCGGCGGTAGAAGAGGAGGGGGGTGTCGTCGCTGCGGGAGGAGTAGTAGATGATGAACCCGGACAGCAGGAAGAAGAAGGTGACGCCCAGCGATCCCAACTGCATGGGGATGGCTTTGTGGAGGGTAACGAAGGCTTCCGTCCGCTGGAAGGGGTAGACGGGGAGGAAGATGACGCAGTGCAGAATGAACACTGCCAGCGCGGCATACCAGCGGGCGCCCGTGAGGGAGGGGAGGGCAGGGCGGCGTGCGCCGGGCGCGAATAGGGGCGTGGCTGGTTGCATAGCGCTCATCCTACCGGTGGCCTGCGGATACACGAAAGCTCTTCCGGGCAGATGGAAGAGCTTTCGTGTATTCCGTGAGGACGATGGCGCAGCTGGTGAATGTCACAGTGGTGTGGCATACCGGTGTGCGGTGTGGTGGGGCGCCGTGGCGGGCTAGAGGCCACGAGCGGTAGGCTGCCGTGCCGGTGGTGATAAGCGCGGGTAGGGGTTAGTTGGTGGCGCTGCCGGCGATTTCGCGGGCGACCCAGTTTTCCACCTCGAAGACGGTGGCACCTTTGGATTCGACGATGGTGAGGAGACGGTTGAAGTAGGCCTCTTCTTCGAGCTGCTCGTCAACGAACTTCTTAATGAAGGATTCGCCGGGGAAGTCGTAGGAGTCGCGGGCGACGCGGGCGAGCTTGTCGATCTTGGCGGTGACGAACTGTTCCTGCTTGAGGGCTTCGCGGACCGGCTCGACGATGCCGTCGAAGTCGTTGCGGACGGCTGGGACGGCGGGAACGTCGGGCTTGATGTTGGCGTCTTGCAGATACTGGATCATCTGCATGGCGTGGTCGTATTCCTCGTCGGCGTGGGTTTTGAAGACGCCGGCCATTTGGGGCATGTCGAGGTTGTCATAGTGGATGAACATGGCCAGGTACTGGTTGGAAGAGGCCAGTTCGTGTTCGATCTGCTCTTGCAGCAGCTTGTGGAATTCAGAGTTAGCTTTGGTCATACCCCTATACAACCCTTTCCCTTATCTTTTTACAAGCAATGTAAGGCTAAACTTATAACTAGTGGTAGAGCTTTCACTAGCAGAGATAGGGGGACGAGTCCCGCGGAAATCGTCGACAGCGACAACGACAGCGCTAACACCAACGACAGCGCTAACACCAACGACAGCGCTAACACCAACGACAGCGCCAGCGCTAACGACAGCAACAACTACAGCGTTAGCGAAATCTACAGAGAAAAGAAGGGGAGTAACGCATTGCAGAGCGGAACCGATAAAGAGGGTATGACACAAAAAACCGTATTTGTTTCTGGTGCCGGACGTGGCATCGGCCGCGACATCGCTGAGCGATTCGCCAAGGAAGGCTACCTTGTCGGTGCCTACACCCGCTCGGGACATTTCGAGTGGGGCCAGAATGATCCCAACGTTGTGCAAGGCAAAATGGACTCCTCAGATCCTGAGGACTACAAGCGCGCCATTGAAGACTTCATGAAGCACACCGATGGCCGCCTCGACATTCTCATCAATAATGCCGGCGTCGCCGTCATCGGTGAATTTGAAACCCAGAAGTTCGAAGACGAAAAGCGCCTCTTCGACGTCAACGTTATGGGCTACATCAACGGCATCCACGCCGCCCTGCCCTACCTCAAGAACACCCCCGGTGCCCAGATCGTCAACATCTCCTCCGCCGCCTCCTTCGTCGGCACTCCGGACCTGGCCGTCTACTCCGCCGCCAAGTTCGCCATCCGTGGCCTCACCGAAGCCCTCGATATTGAATTCATGAAGTATGGCATCCGCATCATCGATGTGAACCCGCTCTTCGTCAAGACCGACATGGTGGAGAAGGAACTCGAAAAGGGCTACACCATCCCCATCCTCAAAACCCTCGGCCTCAAGCTCACCGTCAGCGACGTTACCGACGTCGTATGGACCGCCACTCGCCCAGAGAAGCAGAAGAGTTCGCGTCTCCACTGGGCCGTTGGCAAACAGGCCCGCGCCCTCAGCCACCAACACTTCCTGCCCAACGCTGCGCCGCGCGCCCTCACCCGTGCCATGGCAAAGCGTAACGCTAAAAAGGGCCACTAAGAGTTGAAACCTCGTTCGTAACAAATATTCTTCACCCCCTCAGCCGCTATCCCTGGCTGAGGGGGTGAATGCAACTGACGGTAACCTCCATAACACATTCTGGACAAAAGATTAATATGAGCTAATAAAGCACATCTCCCTAAACCTGTGCTCTTGTTGACGCAGCACGCGGTGATGCCGCTTTCCCACTATTCACAGAGATAGGACTACTCCCATGCGGAATCGCATTCTCTCCGGCGCACTTGCCATGGTGTCCGTAGCTGCCATCAGCTTTGGTACCGTCAGCACTGCCGCCGCCGCACCCTCATACAACCCGTACCCGCATCAGCTTCACGGTATGGTGGCGTCCAACGCCAAGGTGACGGACGGCTACTTCACCTCCGCCAGCTCCACGCACCCCAAGATCTACTACAAGTACAACACCGTGGCGAAGCCCAAGGCCGCCATCGTCGTTGTCCACGGTCTGGCAGAACACTCCGGGCGCTACGACTATCTCACCTACCGCCTTAACCTTGCTGGTTTCTCCGTCTATCGCATGGACCATCGCGGCCACGGTAAGTCTGCCGAACCCTACACCAAGACCCAAAAGGGCAATGTCAACTCCTTCGACTACCTCATTGACGACATCCACCATGTTCTCATGACCGCCAAGGCCCAGAATAAGGGCAAGAAGGTCTTCGTTCTCGGCCATTCCATGGGTGCCTTCGCCACCCAGATGCTAGAAACTAAGTACCCTAACGATATGGACGGCACCATCACTAACGGTGGTGGCATCGGTTGGAACCCCTACGGTAAGAACACTTTGCAGCCCAAAGTCATTACCCCCAAGGGTTTGCCGGCAGCGAACACTAAGCTGGATCCCACCATCTCCGAAAAGCTCCCCCTCTCCAGCATCCTCGGCTTCAAGGGTGTGCTGCCTTCCGTGCTAACCGAGGAGCAGACCCGTAAGGCCGGATCTGCTAGCCCGGATGCTCTCGCCAAGATTGAGATCCCGAACAGCCTCGCCTCCGGCGTCTGCTCCGACCCCAAGGTCACCGAGGACTACCAGAAGGACCCACTGAACGCCAAGAGCTTCAGCGCCTCCACCGCCGTACAGATGATCGACGGCATCATCTATGCCACCTACAACGCCAAGGCCTACACCCGCCCCACCCTCATCATGCACGGCCAGAAGGATGGCCTCGTGCCCTCCGCGCTGTCCGTCAACTGGGCTAACGCCATTGGTTCCAAGGACAAGGAATTCGTGTTCTGGGCAGGCCTCATGCACGAAACCATGAACGAAGTAGTGCGCGACCAGGTGATCGACTACGTCATCAACTGGGTGAATCGCCACCTCTAAACCCGCCGACGAGACCCGTCACCCGTCGCCTTCTCCTCTGGTGGCGGACCTGCCCCCGATGCGCTAACCGCATAACGTCACTACTGCCCCGGTTCGTCAGAATCGGGGCAGTAGTCTATCTACAAAGTATTACTACAGTGACGGCGTTCCGAGAACTTCTGAACACCCATTTTGAACAGTTATATTGGACGGTTGACCTTATAAAAATGCAGTTCAGAAGGTTATAAACAGATGAACAACACAAAAAATACTGTCGCAAACCTTTAACGAAAAAGTCCCCTAGATCTACACTTGCAACGTATATCTCTGGTGTATACACCCCTTAACGCTCCCCACCTCTCCCGAAAGGAAAGCGCCCGTGTCCCGCTGCGCCACGACAATCGTGTCTTTGGTGACAGCAGTAGCACTCGCAGCCCCTGCAGTAACTGCCCCGGCTCCCGCCGCAGCCACTACCGCACCCGCACTCCAATCCAGCGCCGCTGCGCAGAATGCCTACTGCGAAACATCCGACGACCTCACCCTCGGCGGAATTTTTAACCTCACCGTCGACGCCCTCTCCGGCACCTTTGCTGGCAACCCTGAACAACAACAAAAGTTCGAGGACAACGCCCGCACATACGGTGCCAAGCTCGGTAACGTGGAGATCAATCGACTCCTCGTCAACACTCCCTCCTCCCAAATCGGTGGACCCTCCCGCGAGGTAGACGACCACGTCGTCAACCTCGTCGTCAGCACCATCATGAAGGGCCACAACAACGGGTGGAATGACACCATCCAGCTGAAGAACATCACCCTCAACGAAGCCATCGAAAGCGTCCTCACCCTCCTCTACTTCGGCGGCATCCCCGTCGAACTATGGGGAAAGGTCATGCCCGACGTCCTCACCGTCAGCTTCCTCCACATCTTCAGCGTCTCCCCACTCACCATCCCCAAACTCACCGCCAAGTACGCCCCCACAGCCATTCAAAAAATCGGCGGATTCGTACAGGAACAACTCCAGAACCGGTGCATCAACACCAAGCCCTCCGGTTCCACCCCGCACGTCTACAACCACAACCCCAAGCCCATCAAGAACCCCAACACGTTCCCCGGAAAGCAAGCCACCGACATCCAAAAGATTGTTGACGGCCTCAGCGTAGCCAGCGAAACCTGCCGGCCGCTCAGCGAATACACCCTCCGCGAAATCTCCACCGAGGTCATCGACGGCATGGGCAAGCAAGTACGCCCCGAATTCCAGGGCCTCTTCAGCCTCGCCACCAAGGTCTACCTCGACCAACTCAACACCATCAAGGTCAACAAGGGCACCATCCCCATGCGATCCGACCAGGTTGGCGGCATAATCGAACTCATCGACGATCCCACCGTTACCTATGTCTTCACCGTCGCCACCTCCCCCTTCGACGGGCGAGCCTGGCAGTGGATGCCCGCCGGTAACCTCACAGTCGAAAACGGCATGAACATCTACACGCTCACCGCCGACATCGCCGAGAAAATCACCTCCATCATGTGGAAACTCCTTGTACAAGGCCTGGGCGACAAAATTATCACTGCCGCTGTACAGCTGGTCGTACCCGCCTTCAAGGACATCGCCTGCTACCCCACCCAAATTCCCGGTAAAGTCGCCGGTGCGGTGGGCGGTTCTGTCGTTCCCATCGTCGGCAGCTTCATCGCTGACAAACTCGTCAGCACCATCGTGGAGAAGCAGTTCAGCCCCATTACCACCATCTGCGGCATAATCTACAGCATCATCGGTGGCCCCGAATGGGAGCTCAACCTCGTCCCCAACGTTGTCCCGCTACTCTTCTTCTACCCCGATTACATCCACCCGGTGGTTCATGGAGTCACCCGCTCCCTCTGCCTCACCCGGGATGCTGGCAAGCCCACCAAGTGGCGTCGCAGCCCTGACATGATCGAAGAGGATGCCAACCTCGCTCAACAACGCGGCACCTATACCCTTCCTGCCGACATGTACTTCCAGGTACCCGTCGTCGGATGGACTATTCCTCGCCCCCTCAAACGCGAGGAAAAGTGGAAGAAACACGACAAGGACGTCCCTCAGCGTCCCCGCATCTTCGATAAGTTTTCTCAGTAGCTTGGCAGAAAGAGACAGTTACCTTAGTGTCCAAAACGTGACTTCTTATACCCGCAGGCATTTCCTCACCGGTGCCGGAGCAACTCTTCTTTCCGCTGCACTTCCCGCTTTCGGAGAGACTCCAGCCTCCGCCACCACCATTAACGACGCTGCTCTGCCACCCGCACCTGTCGCGCATGCGAACCCTCCTGTGGCGAGCACGACAGCACCTGACGAAGCCTACACCGTCACCGATCTCGAAATACCAACGGTCACCCCCACCTCCATCACCTTTTCTTGGAGCGTCTACCGCACCCCCCACACCCCGCATCTTTTCCCCAATGAACGGCGTGCTTCCGACGCCGAAGTGTGGCTCTCTGACAAAACCACCGGACCGCTCACCCGCGTGCACCAGTCCTACTCGCGAACCGGTCTACACTTCGTTACCATCACTGGGCTTCGCCCGAACACCACCTACCGGTTTGAGTGTCGTTCCCTCGGTAGGGTGGCTACCCCCGGGCTCTGGTTCACCATCCGCAACAAAGAGCCAGAAACCCAAGGCAAGGTTCACACCTTGTCCCGCCCTGGTGGACGCTACCTACATTCCATGGCTATCTCCAACGACATTCATCTCGGTAAAAAAGGTCACTCCGTCACCACAGAACCTTGGCCCGAAGCGATGATCATGGGGATGCTCTCCGATGTTAAACGTCGCGGCATCGACCGCATCTATATCAACGGAGACCTCTGCGACAACGGTAGCCTTGCTGAAGCCAGACGCCTCAAAGAACTCTTGGACACCTTTGGTCAGTACCACAAAAACTACTTCCTTACCCGTGGAAATCACGACGGTTATGCTGCTCTCACCGATCCCCTCAACTACTCGCAGGATAAAGACCCCATTGCGGCAGTCTTCCCCCATCTTGCCCCGCAACACGCCTGGATAGTACGCGACCACGGGTTCCGTGTTCTCGGTATCGACACTTCCTACCCAGGGCTTACCGGCGGACACATCACCAGCCAGCAGTTCACCCAGATTGAAAAACTGCTCGCAGCAGATCCCTACCGCCCCACCATCGTCATGGCGCACCACCCCGTTACCGAAGCAGCCGCTCGCTCCGATATGCGCCCCAATATTGTGAATGCAAAAGACGCCCTCCAGCTTCAACAGCTCTTCCAGAAGGCTCCAGGTGTATTTTTCATGGCAGCAGGGCACACTCACCGCGCCCACCGCGATGCCCCTGATCTCCCAGGCGGCCCACAGTTCGCCCAGCTCGGCGCAGCAGGCCCCTATCCAGGCGGGTATGCCATTCTAGACTTCTATGAAGGCGGCTACACCGTCACATTCCACCGCACCGCTACCGCCACCGCCCTCGCTCAAACTGCTTTCAACCGCTACAAGAGCGGCTACGAAAAATACGGCGAGCACAGCGTCGGTCTCCTCGCTGACCGCTGCTTCACAGTGAAACGAACGCTCACAAACTAAGAAAGAGACAAGACAACACTAAAAACTACGCGAAAAAACTAGTGTGTCTAAAAACAATGCCGGTTTCCCATTCAAGGCGTCTCAGCTGCCCGTATAGTTTCCGTTAGTGGCTCATTAACCGAGCAGGCTTTTCCCCTACTCTCACACAAAGGTTGTGATATCGCATGGATAAAGATTATGACGTCGTCGTAGTTGGATCCGGTGCAGCAGGCCTCAGCGCAGCGCTCACCGCAGCCAAGCGCGGATTTAAAGTCCTCCTTGCTGAAAAATCCGACAAGTGGGGCGGCTCCACCGCTAAATCTGCAGGCATGGTGTGGGTTCCCGGTAACAAGCAGCTCCAACGTGTGGGCGGCAATGACAACAAGGAACTCGGACGCCAATATATGAAGGCCTGCGTCGGCGACTGCACTTCCGACGAAATGATTGATTCCTTCCTGGACAACGGTGAGAAAGCCATGGACTTCCTCTCCGCCAACTGCCCCGGCCTCATCTGGCGCCGCATGGACGGCTACCCCGACTACTGGCTTGACGCCCCTGGCGCACAACCCACCGGCCGTGGCGTAGAAGCCGGTCCCTTCGACGCCAACCTCCTGGGCAAGTGGAAGGATAACCAGGTCGGAGCCTACTTCAAGCCGGCCATCCCAATGGACCTCAACTCCTTCGACTCCGCCGACATCCTGCTCTTCATGTCGCATTGGAAGCCCTACTTGCGCCTCGCCAAACTGGCCCTCCGCAACATCCCCAACATCGTCTTCGGCAAGACTCCCCGCACCATGGGTGCTGGCCTCACCGCCTCCATCATGCACTCCTGCCTGCGCGCCGGCGTCGACGTCCACATGGAAACCGCCCTCAAGGACATCGTCATGACCGGCAACAAAGTCACCGGCGCCATCTTCGAACAGAACGGCAAGGAGATCACCGTCAACGCCAAGCACGGTGTCATCCTGGGCTGCGGCGGCTTCGAGCGCAACGATGAAATGCGCAAGAAATACCAGCGGCACCCCATCAACGGCACCTGGACCGTAGGCGCCGAAGGCAACACCGGTGACGGCATCAACATCGGACTGAAGTATGGCGCCGCCATAGACAACATGGCCGACGCCATCTGGTCTCCCGTCATCCAGCTGCCCAAGGCCAAGATGTGGACCGCCATCGTCGTCGACGACGAAGAACGCTTCATCGTCCCTGACCGCTCCGTCCCCCACACCCTCATCGTCAACAGCGACGGCAACCGCTTCATGAACGAAGCCCTGCCGTACTGCACCGCCGGCCAAGGCCTCTATGGCGGCAAGTTCGGCAAGGGTGACGGCCCGGCCGACAACATGCCCGCCTGGCTGATCTTCGACACCCAATGCCGCAACAAGTACGCCTTCGCCTACGGCTATATGCCACGCATCCCGCTGCCGAAGGAATTCTTCACATCCGGCGCCATGATCAAGGCCGCTACCCTGGAAGAACTGGCCAGCAAGATCAACGTGCCGATCGACCAGCTGAAGAAAACTGTCAACACCTTCAACAGCTACGCCAAGACCGGCATCGACGAAGACTTCCACCGTGGTGAAAACGAACACGACTGGTTCTACGGAGACCGCTACCACAAGCCCAACCCGTCCCTGGGCACCGTGGAGAAGGGCCCCTTCTACGCCACCCAGGTCTACCCCGGTGATATCGGAACCTCCGGCGGCCTCGTCATCAACACCAAGGCAGAAGTAACTCGTGAAGACGGTTCCGTTATCGAAGGTCTCTACGCCGCCGGTAATACCACCAAGTCCATCGTCGGCCACACCTACACCGCTGGTGGCACCTCCATCGGTGCAGCCCTGGTGTTCGGCCACGTCGCCGCAAACACCCTCGCCGAAAAAGCCGGCCTCGAGATGGTTGCCCACTAACCGCACAAGGTAGCAACCCCCCTCCGGGAATCCCAACCTGGAACAAGGGCACCATCACCTGCGTCATCGCGCACCACAAGGTGGTCTGCAGTGCACCCGCACAGCAGACCACCTT
>ERZ1673752.3191-NODE-3191-length-16244-cov-33.033541_pt1 | contig 16244 bp, 9 predicted proteins | sample MGYA00580195_ERZ1673752 | MGnify/ENA primary metagenome ERZ1673752 (study PRJEB41218, sample SAMN15661744) | gut metagenome | host: Homo sapiens | place: Canada: London | collected 2015-08-20/2019-03-30 | study: EMG produced TPA metagenomics assembly of...
AAGATCTTCGGGCAGTCGCTGTAGATTCCTTCACTCCGCGCATAGGCACGCAGCCTATCATAGCGCGGGTGGCCGGGACCCCACTCGGTGAGCTCTCTTGTCCTTAGGTAGTCCTCATAGTCCACCATAAGCTCCTCTAAGCTCGCCTTGGCGACATCGGTGAGCCTGATCTCAGTCTCCGAGGAGTGGGTACCTGCGGCGCTTCCCTCGGCAATATTCTGCTTCCCGGAGCGTGCCGCCTGCACCATCTGATCGATGGTGCGGTCACCGCAAGAGAGGTAGGTATGGGCAAAGTGGTAGGTCAGGTCGTAGATCAGTGTGGTCACCCGATAGACCTTCAGGCTACGATAGCCCCCGCGCTGCTTCAGGAAAGGCTTTGTCATAGCCCAAAGGTACCGAAATATCTCACAAGATAGAGTGCGCTGGCTTGTCGGACAAGTGCGCTGTCCTATCGGACGAGTCGGACAAGTCGGACAGCGCAGACCGAGTGCTACCATACCTGCCGAGGAGGGAGAGAGCCGGGGAGAGAGTGCCGGAGGGAGAGAGCCGGGGAGAGAGGCGGAGAGGGAGGACCGGAGAGAGAGGGAGCTGGCGTCCGACTTGTCCGACTCGTCCGACTCGTCCGACTGGTTAGGGAGAAATCTATTACCGGTAATAGTGATCACCAAACCCGGTATTAGTGGTCACTAATACCGGGTTTAGTGATACTCTCGTCCGAGGCTGCGCCCCGGCGGGATCGGACAGGCGGGTCACCCGACCCGTCCGTTCCGTCCGACCGGGTAGGACGGAGGCAGCCCCTCCGGTGAGGATTCTCACCGAAGGGGCTGCCGATAGGTTGATGTCAGAGTGCTCAGCGGGTCGGGGCACTCATAGGGATGATGATCTTACCAGGCTGAGCGGGTGGAGGGCTTCCAGTACTGCTCGTAGTCGGACTCCTTGCTATTGGCTATCGGGAAGATGGGGAGGACCGCAGCCTTACCGGCGAGATTTCCGGTCACTCCACCTCCGGAGAACCAAGCAGTGGTAGTCTTCAGCTCCCAGCAGCCCGATCGACCCATACCACCGTAGACGGGGCAGGAGGTGTGGAAGTGAACGAACTTGCCACGGGTTATCCCGGGACCCTCATAGCCGTTGCCGGAGAGAGGACCATTCCAATAGGTCTCCGAGCCATAGCCATGAGTCAGCGGCTTGGCACGATTGGCACCAATTCTCTTAGTCACAAATGCCGGGCTTTCAGCTACAACCGGAGTAAAAGGCATACCGCACTCGGCACCGACAGAGGGGACCTTGAAGCCATAGGGACAGGGATCCCAGACGGTCTTGTCGGTCTCGTTGCGAGTCTTCTCTCTCTCACTAGCGGCTCCGAGGATCTTACCACCCCAGATGAAGGAGACCTGATACTTCTGCATAGAGCCCTGAGGACCGTTAGAGGTCTCATATCCCCCCTCTACCATCCAGTGCTCATCGCCATCAGCATTGGCACGAACGGCAACGGTGGGGTTCTCGATCGACTGCTTGTAAGTAAAGCGGTATGACCTGTTCTTGTCTCCATACCACTCGGTGCGGAAGTGATTGCCGGAGGCGTCCTTGAGGTAGGGGAACTTACGATTGGACTCGCCCTTCTTACCGTCATAGTTCTCCTTGGGGAAGGGGTCCTTGCGTCCCCACTGATAGACCATACCGAGGACATCGTAATTATCCGGCTGCCAAGCCAGATTGTGTCCAATATACGGCCCTCCTGTGCCGGTGGTCATGTCAGCACGCTCCCTAGCCCCCAGCTCCTGATAGAGGAGACCGGGATGCTCCCACGTATAGTTGTACTCGACACCACCAACCTTCTCCGAACCCATATCCAGAGTGATAAACTTATTGAGAGCGAGATACTTCGGTCGATCGCCCTTCTTGACGGTGATGATGTGCCAGGACCAGAGGATCGCCTTGCTGCCCTTCTTATTGCCGGGGAAGACGGTACCATTGTCGACCTCGGGGATGCCGGTTATCTTCTTGGTGTACTTGCTCGAGCGCACAGCGACGAGTGAGTTGCCGACATTCACATCATTATTCTCGCCCGGCATGACGTAGAGGAATCTCTCACCATCAAACTCTACTATATCGAGGGCGCGGATCGGACCGTGGGAGTTCTTCACATTGCGGGGATCATAGAGCGTCTGAGACGAGGTGGCCGTGAGTGGCTCACGATCGGTCCAGATAAACTCCGCCGTGACATCATCATCGTCATCGAGGTGGTGGAGACCATGATTCTCCTCCTTCATAAAGTCTGACCAAGCCGTCGGACCTCTATAGGACTCAACCCATCTGTTCTCGCCCTGCAAGCCACCGACAATATAGGAGTCCCACTTGGCGGGCATCTCCCACTTGTCGTAGAAGGTGTCGGCAGCAGTATTGATGCGAGAGAGGGGGATGAAGATGCCGAAGTTGTCCAGCTCGAGGACGTAGCAATTGGCCTCCGGGCGTACGGCGACGCAGACGAACTCGGTGCGGAAGTTGTCGCCGGCCTCATTGCCGTCCTCAAACTTCCACTTGAAGAAGGGATCGGTCGTATCGACGACCCAGTCGGCGTAACCCCAGCGTAGCTTCTCGGCGGCGTTGATGTCATCTCGAGTCTTGAAGGAGTACTTATTTCGGGAATCCTCCGTACCGAGGTCGGCGGGGAAGTAGTAGATGTCCTGAGGGGTGCTGATATTATCCTGAAGCGTCTTCTTATCGATCGTGAGCTTGCTGTAGTCAGGATTAGCTCCATCGATCTGCTCCATCGGGATCATGTCGCGTCTCTGCGGATCCGTCCCTCGGACACGCTCGTCCTGTCCCTGACGGAGGAGCTTGACGTAGCCGGGGATGTTGCTCTTGACGTAGAGCTGCTTGGGCTTACCATTCATCAGGAAGAGCTCGGGATTGGCCTCATCGAGGGAGATCGGATGGGTGAGCTCCTTGTCTGTGTAGAGGACGATATTGTGCTCCTGCTGGAGGACATTGACGGACTTGGAGACGGAGGCCTTATTCGTCGGGTCAGAGGGGTCGGTCACCGTGAGGGTGAAGGTGTACTTATTACGACGGATCTCGAAGGGATCGCGATTCTTCGACGAGATGGCATCGTTGGAGATGACGAGCTGGTAGAGGTTATTCCCCACCTGGCAGAACATCAGACCCTTATAGTTCGTATTCTCCTTCTTAGCAAAGTAGTTATTGAAGGAGAGGAAGTTCGTCTCATCGACGTCACCGCGCTCATGGATGTATTCCTCGATGGTGTTGCCGGGGTGAGACTTGCTGTAGGCCCAGAACTTGAAGTCGTGACCACCGGCATCGGTGACATCGAGCTTCCAATTCTCGTCTATCTGATCAGCCGGAGTACTCGGCACCGGGATATTGCCGTAAGGGAGTGCACGGACGTAGAAGATGGTATACCGTCCCTGCTCCTCAGGGGTGTAGGTATGACCGTCTACCTCGATGCTCTTCTTGTAAGAGATACCGCCCTCGTGCACCTCGATGAAGTCGGTCTGAGTGGTCATCTCTCGATCCTTGTAGATCTCGAGGACGAGGTCGAGCTTGTCGGTCTGCTTGACGCGGATGGTCCAATTAAGCCGACCGCCATAGGCCTGCACGACGAAGGCGCCCTGCATGCCTCTGAAGTCCTTGTCGGTCTGAGTCTTGACCTTGAAGTTGACAGCCTCCGCCTTCGTCTTGGGGGAGGTGGTGGACTTGGTGCCCTCGACATCTTTCTCCACGCCGCCTAAGAGGGTCTTGACCCAGTCCTTGTGCTCGTAGAGGGGGTTCTTCACCTTCTTGTCGGGGTTATTCTCAGGATCGGGGATGTACTCCTCGGGTACGATGAGCTCCCAGCCATCGGGGTGATTGGTCTGGAAGGTGATGGGCAGGACACCACCGAGCTTGCCGACCTTGATCTGATCCTGAGAGAGCTTGAGCCAGAAGTTGCCGTCGGTGACGACCTTGGAGGTCTCGTTCTCGTCCCATACGGAGACGGAGTAGATAACGTCGGAGGTGGTGTTATTGATCGCATCCTCGGTGGTCTTGTGACCGGGACCGTCAACGTCGAGGATATTGATGCGGTAGCGATGGTTACGTAGGATGGGGAGACGTGAGGCCTTGTCCTGCCCCTCCTCCTTCGCCTTGACGAAGTCGATGCGGTAGTAGGTCTTGTCGGTGTTGTTCCGTCCCTTGGGATTGTAGTTATCCCCCTTGTAGATACCACCGACGACGATACAGGGATTGCCGTCGAGCTCCTCCTTGACGACACCGGTCTTTACTACGTCTGCCTCGGGGAGGTAGATAGAGCGTACGAGACGACCCTGGTCGGGATCGACGGTGTAGTGGAGCTTGAGTTCGTCAGCCTTCTTGCCGGTGTAGTATGCTACATCTGCGGGAAGAGTGGGACGCACCGCCTTGTACTTGGCATCCGCCTTCTCGATATTCTTGATGTTACCGGCGAGACGGTAGCTCTTGGCGGGGTGGTAGACATAGACGTCGGTGAGGTCGAAGTGGCGCTTGTCGGCGGCACCCATGCCCTCATTGGTCTCGGGAAGAGACTCACCGGGCGTGGAAGTGGTGTCAAACTTCATCCCCACATCGACCCTGGCAAGGGCTCTGTAGAGGCGGATGATGCCATCCTCGTAGTAGTAGTCGCCGAAGGTATTGGCACCGGCGGCAACGGTGATCGCCTTACTCTCTCCCCACATCGGGAGGAGGTCGTAGTCGGTCCCCTTGGTGGCACCGGCCTTCTCTCCATCGCTCTTCCATCCCGTGGCGGCGTAGTCGTACACGAGACTCTTGTAGATCGCCTCCTTGGTGGCTCCCTCGGTGACGGCAGCGGGGAGCTTACCGTCGGGGAGATTGGCGAGGAGGACCAGTCTCTGTGGAGCCGTGGTCTGGCTGACCTGGAGGGTCACATAGTACTTGCCGTCCCGCAACTCGGGGCCGGACTTGATACGGGGCTCATAGGCGTAGGTCTCAGCGCCATCCTCGACCCCTTCGGGGACGTTGAAGGCAAGGATGCGGATCGCAGAGGCATCGCCCTCCTGATCCTTGGTGAGGGATCGGAGTGCGGTACTCTGCATCATCTCCGGGATGTCGATGGCGATCTCTGCCTCCTGCTGACCGAGCGTGCCGGGAGTGACCTCGGTGCCCCGCCCGTTGTCGGGGTAGAAGTCCTCGGGTCGCTCATTACGGCAGCCGGCGGTCGTCAGTAGGAGCGCCAGCGTGCAGAGCAACGAGCCAAGTGAAAAGAAATTACGTCTCATATCTATGTATCTTAATTATATGCTGTATATAACATTAGAGCTCAGCGGGGATATCCACATCCTCCCACGGATCCGGGATGTAGGGCTGCTCGGTACCGTCGGGTGCCTTGCGGAACTTGATGTGGAGCTTGTACCAGGTGTTGCGGCGTACCTCGAGATTACCGGTCGTGGGATTCTTATCCCCAAAGGGCAACTCGAAGACCTTGGAGCCGCGCGGCTCGATGGCCTTGCCGGAATCGAGATCAAACTTACTCAGCACCACGTAGATCGTGCTCGGCTTATCGCTAAGGTTCTCCGGCGTAAAGAAGTGCTCGATACCGGTTCGATTAGTCATGGCGTAGCCGTTTTCGTCGACACCGTCACCTTTATGTTTCAGTTGGTTGTTTCTACGGTCATCCCAGAAGCTTGGAATTGTCCTCTGGAGTGTACCGACGGGCTGCAGTTCGCCCGTTCGTTCCTGCATGATCCGCTGTACTCCCTCCCAGTTATTAGGAATGATAGACCCAACATTGGGCAGCTTGGCGAAGTATATCTGATCGATGAAATAATCAAAGTCGTCGCTAACATCCGTGGGTCGATCCCAAGTGATGGTAACCAAGGAGACGGCACGCTCAAGGTAGATGGAGCGGATCTCCTCAGGTGTCCCACCAGCAGTCTCAGACGCAATAAGTGCATCCTTGGATGGCGCGGCTGAGACATTGTAGAGACGTGCGTACATCGGCAGGTAAGCCGGCTCAAAAATGGAAGGGCTAAACTTCCCTATCGCATTCTGAAATGAGTGCTTGACGTAATCTGGATTACTCATATAGCTGTCAAAGTCCTCCTTAAACTTTGGACTCAGGCGATAGAACGGCGAAATCCCTAAGAAGTAAGACTCCTCTAGATCCATATACTGATCAGGATAAGTAGAGCTATAAATAGAGTCGTGCAGTCGAGAATTGACCAGGAAAGTCATCTTCTCCATCGGCTTTGGGAGACTATAAAACGTAATGGTGACCTTAGTGGGCACTTGATCCTCACTCACTTTATCGTCTACATTACTCAGATCGTCACCCGGGATGGGTACCACTCCCTCGACCTTGTAATCGCCCGGTCTGAGCTCAGGGATATAGATGTTACGGATCCAGTCAGACCTGTAGAGGGCAAGGCTCGAGTCGTAGTAGAGCTTTATGTGAGAGTCAGTCTCATCATACGAGGCTGGAAGATGACTATTCACCGTAGCATTATCCTTATCGTCCTGAGTGTAGTCCCGACTGAGGTCGCCCACAGCACGAGTGACGGCACCCATGGGTCGAATCTGCTTATTGGGGCCTACAAGGAAGGAGATCGTTATGGGCTTCTCCAGCCTGTAGGTGCCACTCAACTCCTCTCCTTGTGTCGGCTCTACCACGTCTGTATTACTCTTTTGGCAAGAGTGGAGCAGAGGAATAGCGAGTGCTACTATAAGAGACGAGAAAATATGTGTTGTCTTCATGGCTGATCTTGTTTCCAAAGTGGATCTACACCCTCATCGTCAGGGTTCACCTCTAAATCATATTTCTTGTCACGCCAGGGATAGACCTTGATTCCGTCGTTGAGGATGAGGCGACCGCCACGGAAGGCGGCGTAGATGCTGTAGGTGGTATTGCGGCGTACCTCAAACTTCTCCTCAATGCCACCCCCCGCTGCAGAGACGAGCGTGGTGATGGGGAGACGGAAGTAGGTCATCTGCTCGGCTTCTGCGGGAGCATCTTCTGGAATATCCTTGCCAGTGGTATTGATACCAATCAGGATGTAAGGCATATCCTCCTTCGTTAGTCCATCGATGAACATCGGCGGGATATAGAGGTAATAAACGTTGACGGTGAACTTAGTAAATCGTGACTTAGAGCGCTGATGATGCATCGGGCTAAAGCTTCCACCTCTATAAAAAGCATTACTCTCATCAAGATTATCGGCATATGGAGTGGTGACCTGAGTCCTGTACGTGGCGGCATCACGGAAGTACTGCTGATAGTCTTCGTCAGTACGGTCGCTGTAGAGTCGGCTCTCCTCAGGCATATCTCTGCCGGTGGCGGTGTACTCCCCGCGCGAGGGAAGCATCTCTAAGGTGCCTGCACGCCAGTCCTTGTCCACAAGATCCACGAAGTTGCCCTTAGTCAACCTACCGGAATTTTTGCCATCGACATATTCACGATTATCTATTCTATAATTTGCGATCTCAGGGCTGAGATACTCCTTCTCCTTATTCGCCGTCGTGAGGATGAGCTCCACCCTCGCAAAGACGCGCTCGAGGTCGATGGATGGGGTCACAGTTTTGGCCGTGCCGTCATCATTACCCTTAGGGATGGTAAGCATCGCCTGACCGGTCATCGGGATCAATCTGGGATGGCGATCATTTTTGTACAAGGAAGTTGCGTTTGCGGTGTTTCTGCTCATCAAAATTTGACTGTTGAGCATCTTCCTCTCATCTGTCATCTGACTGAGATAGATCATCTGAGGATCTCGGACATTGCCGTTCTTCGCCTCCTCGTAGGACTTCGGGTCATTGACGAGGAGGACAAAGCGGTAGCGCCCCGGAGAGAGCATCAGGTCGAAGGTAAAGATCCCACCGGTCTCGGTACCAAATTTCTTCACCTCCAGTCCATCAAAGGCAGTCGGCATTCCGGAGGTAATCTTCGGATTGTGGTAGAAGATCGTCCGGATCAGCTTGTCCTTGTCGTAGACATAGAGCATCACGTGATCAATACGGCTCTCGTCTAATTGGGACTCCGCATCTTTAGCGTCAGTTTCGAAGGGTTTGTCCGGATCGTCATCGGGATCATCCTTCACCTCACCTTTGTTGGCACGGAGGGGAGCCCCACTCGGGAGGATCTTTGCCGTGATACGGACCGGACGCTCGCAGCCGTCAGCCTGCTGCTCCTCCGCCGTCGGCACCACGCTCTGGTGGCAGCCGGCGAGGCTGAGGACGAGGAGGCTCAGGAGTAGGAGCCGAGTGGTATGTCTCATACTATTCTTCATAAGTCATTACCCGAGTATTACGTCCCGGAAGACGATGTTCCACTTATTGATCGTAGCGCGCACGGCGACATAGGTATCCTTGTCGAGGTCGAGATCGAAGTCGATCCGGATGTCGAAGAGGTGGTCGCACTCGAGGGAGTAGGGTCGTGCGGCGGCGTCGGGGGTCCGAGCGAGGAGGAGATCCTCGACAAGGTTCTTCCTCATGATCTCCTTACCGTCGGTCTCATCGGTGACGATGAGGAGGGCGCCGCGTCCCGTGGTAAGCCGCATCACGTCGATGGTGGCGGTGACAGTGCGCCCCTTCATCGCCAGATCCTCGGGGAGGTAGCTGAATCGCGTATCGGGGGCGAAAGTGCCGTCGATGTGGTACTTGCTATTACTATCCTCCACCCGGACGGAGTACTTGTGCTCCGGGTCGAGGCCGGTGAGGGTGATACGGAGCCTATTGGTGATCTGCTCGAGGTGGATGTCGACCCGGTCGTAGAAGGTGCCGAGAGCGGAGCGATCCTCCTGTGTCAGCGTCCCCTTGTCGGGGCGTCCGACGTAGATCGGGGGGATCAGCCCGGCGAAGCTCTCAGCCTGACGCTTGAGTGCGACGATCATCTGCTCCTTAGTGGTGGTGCCGGGGGTGAAGGAGCCAAAGTCGAGGAGCGACAGGTCGCTGCCTGCCCAGGCGACGAAGTCACTCTTGCCGACGCGATAGTAGTCCGTACGGAGGAGGAAGTCCTTGGAGAGCTTCAACTCCGGCACAGGGATCTCGCGTACGAGGCGTCCCTGCTCGTCGAAGGCGAAGAGTCGTGCCTGCCGTATCTCTGACGGGTAGGACGGCTCAGTGGCACAGGGCGACTGGACGTAGAAGGCGAAGTCTACCCCCTGAGGACAGTCACTCAGGTCCTCGTAGACCATGCAGTGGCATCCGGAGAGGAGGAGCATCCCCGCAAGGAAGGCGAGGAAGTATGTCAGTTGTCTCTTCATCATACTATTTCGTTAGGTAGCGGAGGGATTAGTTCCACAGAGCGTAGTGCTTCTCCACAAGGTTCCACTTAATGACCTTGGCGGTGATGCGCATGAGGTAGTCCGCCGGCTCTACCGGGATCTGCGGATCCGTCGGGGGCTCGAAGGGGTTGTCCTCAGGCTTGGGGACATTGGGGTCGTCGGGATCGACGGGGTCATAGTTACGCCCGATGCCGGAGATACCTTTGATGGTGAGGTCGTAGATGTTGTTGCGTCGTGTGTCGCAGTAGTTGACGAACTTCTTGGTAGGGTCGAGCTGCCTATTCATCGGAACGAGATAGACCATCCGACCACCATCGTACTTGCGGACAGCAGTATTCTTACCCAGCATCACCGCATCACGGAGGCGGAGGTAGAGGAGCCCGTCGTCCACGCCCTCGTAGAAGGTGCCGGGCTTGTCAGTCACACGGAGGTCGTAGACCGTACGACCACCACTCTCACCCGGAATAAACTCAAACCCGCTGGAAACACGGTCATGGTAGGCCGGATCTTTACGCAGCTTGTCATAGAGCTCCTTGGAAATATCCACAATATAGCTCTGCTCCTTGGTGAATTCGTCAGCTGAGGCCACTACTCTCTCTCCACCACTGCCCTGGGTGTAGGCGTTGGTGGGAGTGAGCTTGGTGTAGACCTTGGCGTAGGCGATGCGGTTGTACTTGATCTCGCCCTTCTTGTCGGCTACCTTCTTGTCGCCGCCGTACATCGAGTTCTCGTAGAAGTAGAAGCCTCCCTTGATCGAGGTGGCTGATGCCGTGGCATTGGTCACCGGCTTGGCGTTGCGGTAGTAGCCGTCGAGGACGTACTCGGTGCCCTCCTTATCAGAGACGCGCTGGAGGAAGGGGTGAGCATCCTTGGAGTCCCAGTCAGTCGGGACCTTCTTATCGTTGATGACCGACTTAAAGTCCGTGTAGATCGCACTCTCTGCAGTCTCATTGACGAGGGTGCGCGAGCCGGCATGGTCGCGGAAGAGGTAGGTCTGCTTTGCCGATCCCGCCATAGAGTAGGTGAGCGGAGAGAGCGTACCTATATTAGGCAGGGTGAGGCTGAGACCATCCTTCTGAGACACCTGTACCTTAGCGACGATGCGCTCCACCTCGGCGGTGAAGAAGTTGCGGTTCTCCTGCAAGGGGTCGGAGACTCCCGGCTCGATGGTGACTTCGCGGACAGAGGACATAGAGGTCTGGATGAAGCCGTCCTTGTGGATGACGTCGAGGAAGCGATCGCTCCCCACCTTCTTGTCGGCGGTGAAGTCCCTCTCGGTGAGGCCGAGATCCTGCGAGCCCACCAGCACGGCATAGGAGGTGGGGACGCTCTGCTTGAGCGGCAGCTCGAAGCGTGCGGTGTAGTCCTTACCATCGGCACCGGCTGTGAGTGTGGTCTGACGGAGGAGTCCCACGCGTGGCATGTAGACCTGCATATAGGTGATCTTACCCTCGCCGGTATCCTCTGCCGGTGCGACATCCGGATCCTGGTCGTCGGTTACGGCACGCACTCCCTCACCAGGGAGACCCGCCGTCACGCGGAGGCTCAGCACCGTGGGTCGCTCGGTACCGTCCGGCTCCTCCACTCCGCGCACCGAGGCGTGGCAGCCGGAGAGTACCGGGAGCGCCAGGGCGAGGAGGGCTGCGGGAGCCATCGTATGTCTGAGCAATTTATTCATAAGTCTTATAAAGCTTCTTTTCTTATTGTGGGCAGGAGGGCGGTCAAGCCCGCCTGCCCTATGCCGGCTAAGCGCCGGACTTAGTTATCCGTGGAAGATAGATCAAAGCTCTATCGTGCGGCCAACGACGTTCCAGGGAACCATCTCGCACTGTACGGCTACGTAAGAGTCCTGATCCTCGATGTTAGGATTATCGGGGTAGTTAGGCTCCTCGGGATCCTCGGGCTTCGGCAGATCGGGGTCGTTAGGATCGGAGGGATCCCAGGGCATACCGATCTTCTGGAACTTCTTGATGTTAAGCACGTAGATGTTGTTACGACGAGTGCTTGCGTTATTGACAAGCTTTACGTTGCCATCTGGACTCTGACGATTCCAGAGGGCGCGGTATCCTGCGCGACCCTTGGTGTAGGTGAAGGACTTCTGACCAAGAGCGCCCTCGATGGTGCTCTGAGCAGCAGCGTTCTTAGTGAGATAGAAGCGACCGTCTTTCTCACCCATGTAGAAGGTGGTACCCTTGGTGTACTTTACCTCCTTGAGCTTGTAGACGAGCTGACCCTCCTGGGCATCAGCGTCGGTGCTCTCTACCCACTTACCATCACCGTCCTTCTTGTACTTCTTACCGGTATCGGCCTTAGCTACAAACTCAGTAGCAGCCTCGTCGATATCGTATACAGTGGTCGGAACGAAGGTAGCGTAGATCTTGGCGTAAGCGAAGCGGTAGAAGCCATCCTTCTTATTGGCAGCGTTAGCCTCACCGGAGTTCTCGAGGAAGTATACACCCTCCTTTACACCGGGGTGGGCATCCGTGTAGTCGGTGACAGCAGGATCCTTAACTTCCTTGGCAGCGTAGCCACCGAGGTCGGCACCGAGCTTACCACGACGGATCATACCGGCATCCATGGCAGCAGCGTCCTCCATGGTAGGAGCGATACCGTCGATGACAGACTTGAAGCCGTCATACTGATTGGGATCCTCTACACCGAGCGTACGCTCACCGGCCTGGTTGGCGAAGATGTAGGTCTTGGTAGCACCATTGACAGCAGCGTAGGTCACGCCCTCCATGGAGACGGTACCATTCTCAGATGTCTTGTCAAAGTCAGCAGCCTCCTGTACGATACCCTTGGCAACGACACGCTCCACCTTCTTGAAGTCAAGCATGTTCTGAGCCTCAGCATCAGCCTCTGCGATATTCGGCTTGATGGTCTGAGACATAACCTTGGAGGTCATTACGAACTTGTTGTCAGTAGATACCTTAGCGAGGTCAGCTACAGCAGTAGCAGAGGTACCGAACTCAGCATTGGCCTCAGCGACAGTAGCGAGGGTGTTGTTATTGAGCACAAGACCCAGGGGCATAGAACCGGTTACAGTGACAGGCTTAGCCTTACCCTTGTAGATGTTACCGGTAGAGGTGATGTCAGCCTCAGCCCAAGTAGCGCCGGCACCAACGAGAGCCATGGAGCTAACCTTGCTCTCAGCCTCGGTACCCTTGTTGTCCACCTGGTCACCATCGTTGATGGCCTTGAGGGAGTTCTTGACGTTGACTCTTACGGAAGCGTAAGAGTTCGCCCCCTGCTCAGGGGTCACGTTGTTGGTTTTGTTGCAGGCTGCGAAGCTGAAAGCTACGAGAGCGGCTGCAACGGTAGTTGTTACTTTTCTCATAATGTTTTGAGTTAGTGAAAAATAAACTGTTGTTAGTAATATAGTAATGTAATATCAGTCGTATAGGGGGCGCTATCTTATCGGACGAGTCGGACGAGGCGCACTATCTTATCGGACGGGTCGGACAAGTCGGACAAGTCGGACGAGTCGGACGGCGCGAAGCCCTGCCTTACCCAGTGGGTGGACCTAACTGTCGGGCACCGCTGTGCCCGGCAGTGGGGGCTCTATCAGAGGCTCTCGATGAGCTTGCGGAGCTCGGCGAGGTTGTCGGCGGCACGCTTGTCGCCCTTGGAGACAGCCTCACTGAAGCACTTCTCCGCCTCGTCGTACTTGCCGGTGAGGGCAAGGGCGATACCGCGGTTATTGAGCGTCTCTGCTGTTGGAGCCTTGACCTGACTCAGTCGGGTGAGGGCGGCGGCAGCATTCCCACTCTCCAGCTCGGCTGCGGCGGCGTTGGTCAGCGCAGCGGGCTCGGTGGGGAAGTACTTCTCGGCGATGGCGAAGACCTCCTTGAAGTCCTCACTGCCAACAGGGTAGCTATTAGCCACGAGGTACATCTCGTTGAGGCTAAGGAGCTTCGGGCTGGTTTTGATCCGCTCACGAGCTTCGTCAAGGTTGAAGCCCCGGACGGTGTAGCGGAAGGCGTAGTCTGTACGGCGCACCTTGGCGTAGAGCCCTGCGTCTGCTACCAGCTCACGGAAGGGCGCACCGCCCTGGAGGGCGCGTACCTTCGGGTCGCGGGCATCACCACTGTAGTTGTCGATGATGCTCTGTAGGTCGGCCTTGTAGCTGAGGTCGGACTCGCGGATGAGCTTCTCCACGCCTGCCCAGTCCTCACCACGACCGGTGACGGACATGTCGGCCCGCTTGATGCCGTGGGTGCGGCTGAGGTAGTCGGCGAAGGACTTTGCACGGCGCTCGGAGAGTGCCTTATTGTACTCGGCGTTGCCCTCGGGTGAGGCCCAGCCCTCCACGGTCATACCGGTGAGGGTGATGTCCTTATTACCGATCACGGAGCGGACCTTGCTGTCAACGTCGTCGAGGACGGAGGCATTTTGCTTGTAGCCACGGTCGATATTGTCCTTAGCCACGCGGAAGGAGATGGTGGCGGAGTACTTGTCGGCGCGGTTCTTGATCTTCTCTGCCACAGGTACCATATAGGAGGTGTGGTAGGTGGGTCGGTAGGGCTCAGCCTTGACAAACGGGGTGAGGAGCGGCATGGTGGCGGTGCCTCGGTCGCAGTCGGCGCAGCCGGTGAGCCACTCGTCGATGGAGAGGACGGCTCCGCGCATGCCCTTATCGTAGGGGATGGTGGCGCTGTAGCGGACGGTCTGGGGGAGACCATTCTGCCGGCGGGTGATGCTCTGCGGACGGGCGGCGACGTAGTAGTCGGGCTTGTGGCCGAAGTAGAGCTGACGGCTGAGCGCCCTGTCGCGCGTGCCACCAACGATATATACCGGCTCGAGGACTCTCTCATAGGAGCCGTCGGGCTGTGCGATCCTCGGGGTGAGGATGATGAGGTCGTTGCTGCTCACCCGGAGATCATCGAGGATGAGGTCGATGGTGAGGCTCACCTGACCGGCGGCCTTGTCGACATGGACGACCGGGGTAGCCTTGATCTGATCCAGGTGGCGTACCGGCTTCGCAGCGAAGGCGGTGAGGGCGAGGAGCGACAGGAGTGTCGCGGCAAATATCTTTTTCATACTATCCATGGATCAATTGAAGAAGTAGGTGAGGGAGAGCGTGGCGCGGGTGAGGCCGAAGTAGTCGTAGGTGCTCTCATCGAGGAGCGGGCTGCAGACGGGACACTCATACTTCCTATAGGGAGTGCGCGCCCAGCCGCCACCGAGGGAGGCCTCGAGATTGAGGTGCTTGGAGAGGATCCACTGGTGACCGAGGCTGAGACCGGCACCGTAGAAGTAGCCCTCGTAGCGGTGGTCCTTAAGGTTCTTCAGCCGACCGACGGGGATATCCATGCCGCCGACATTGTACTGACCGTAGTGACCGTGGAGACCGATGAAGGTGCCATTGAAGACCTCGCAAAACCAGTAGCGGAGCTCCGGCTGGACGAGCCAGTGACGCACCTCGAGGGGCTTCTCAAACTTCCAGAGGTTGCCTCCTCCGTAGAGGTCAAGGGTCACCTTGGGACCCATGGCAAACTCCAGGGCGGCATTGGGAGAGCCCATAGCAGCCCAGTGGAGGGCATTGGTCTTTAGGGCCACTTTCTGTGCCTGTGCACCGACGGCGGCTGCGAGCAGCAGCGCCAGTGTCAAGACGATTTTTCTCAGTTGCTTCATATTATTTACAATATATATATATGCGTGTCATTGCTTACGAGCCGAGTCCGTGTGGACCGTGATGGCTCAGTAGGCGATACCCTATCTACTACTAAAGTGGCATCCCATCTGAATGCTCAACCTTGTATACAACTCGGTCCCATATCAAGTGGAACTCTTACATATGACAAAGGTAAAGCTTTATTTATAACTTGACACACATTTACAAACCTTACAAGAAAATCAAATCTGATAAAAGTCATCAATCCCGCTTGTAGAGTGAGTTTCTACCAAATGTTAAAATTAATACTTCTGACAATTCAGAATAATATCCTTGTCCACATTTAATATAAAACGCTGTCTGAATGAATAATCTTAGGCTGAGCGAAAGCGTCTCTTTAGTGAGATCTACTGCAACTAAGCGGCAAAAAGTGAAAAACGTGCAGCCCTTGAGAAATAAGGGCGATGTGTGAGCCAAATAATAAAAACAACAGATAACGGGAAGGGAGACAGCACATCCCTATCGGACGAGACGCGCTGTCTTATCGGACGAGTCGGACAAGTCGGACAGCGCAGAGGGCACCTGCTCGCTTTTGGAAAATCCATCCACCTCAGCCGATCCGGGAGGTGCGGGGTTGCACCCCTTGTGGGTGCCCGCTTCGTAGCCACGGGTCGAGGGGCGCAGCCCCGATGACCCGTGGATCAGCCGGAACATACATCCTCGACCCCTTGTGGGTCGCAGAGGGGGCGGATGACCGGACGAGTAGGCGTGGAATTGTCTTACCCTGAAATAGGTTGACACCTGAGGAGGGTTGAGACAGCCAGAATGGTATATGAAAAAAGAGAAGAGAACTCGTCGACTTTACACCGAAGAAGAGAAGAGAGTACACATTAAACAGTACAAGATGTCCGGTCTAACTGCTTACGGGTATTCTAAAATAACCGGGGTAAACCGAGCGACCTTAAGGAGCTGGATAAATAAGTGCTCCGAAAAAGACTTAGATATGGTATCTTGTTCTTTCAATCACGAAGACGAGACATTTATGAAAAAGGGCAAGAATCCGAAAGCAACCTCAGACCTAAGCGCAAACATATATGCGAGTGCGGGTGCGAGTGCGGGTGCGAGTGCGAGTGCGAGTGCGAGTGCGAGTGCACCCGAGGGCAGCCCCGGCGACCTCTCATCGCCCCTCAATGAATTCAATGTCGTACGGGAAACAGTTTCTGTAAGCGAGCGGGAGCGGCGTCTGGAGGAGAAAATCAAGCTTCTGGAAGAAGAAGTTAAGCTTGTGCGTGAAGAGAATAAGCTTGTGCGTGAAGAGAATAAGCTTATGGAAGAGAGGACGATCGGGATGGAAGTCGAGC
>ERZ1673752.3196-NODE-3196-length-16227-cov-6.711044_pt1 | contig 16227 bp, 13 predicted proteins | sample MGYA00580195_ERZ1673752 | MGnify/ENA primary metagenome ERZ1673752 (study PRJEB41218, sample SAMN15661744) | gut metagenome | host: Homo sapiens | place: Canada: London | collected 2015-08-20/2019-03-30 | study: EMG produced TPA metagenomics assembly of...
GCTCCGCGCAAAGTGTTTTTTGCGACGTACACGCCGCCGCAAAAAACGGATTGGAAATCTTTCGCGCCGCTGCGGCGGCGCGAACTCTGTGAGACCTTGTTTGACAAAAACGGGATGCCCGGCGGGCATCCCGTTTTTGTCAAACGCGTCTAATTTTCGTGGGAAAATTTTGTTGTAAAAGATACAGAAAATTCACAAATGATCTGGTATAATACTGCTCAGAAAAAAACCCCACTTTTGACAGAAAGAAGGAAATCACGATGTATTGTGTCAGAAAGGTCAATGAAGATTATACATGGGTCGGCGCGGACGGGCGCCGTCTGCCGATGTTCGAGGGTGTCTATGATGTGCCGAAGGGCGTGAGCTTCAACAGCTACCTGCTCAGCGACGAAAGGACCGTCCTGTTCGATACCGCCGACGCCGCGGTGGGCCATGCCTTCCGCGAGAACGTCGCCCACGCGCTGGGCGGCCGCGCGCTCGACTATCTGGTCGTCCACCACATGGAGCCCGACCACGCCGCCGAGATCGAGGAGATCGTCCTGCGCTATCCCAACGTGCAGGTGCTCTGCAGCGCCATGGCCAGGAACATGATTGTCCAGTTCTTCGGCGACCGCTTCGCCGGGCAGATCCGCGCGGTCAAGGAGGGCGACACGCTCTGCACCGGCCGCCACACGCTGCAGTTTGTGGCCGCGCCGATGGTGCACTGGCCCGAGGTGCTCATGACCTATGACCAGACCGACCGCCTGCTGCTGACGGCGGATGCGTTCGGCTGCTTCGGCGCGCTGAACGGGCACCTCTTCAATGACGAGGTCAACTTCGACCGCGACTATCTCGACGAGGCCCGCCGCTACTACACGAACATCGTCGGCAAATACGGCCCGCAGGTGCAGGCCGTGCTGAGGAAGGCCTCGGGGCTGGAGATTGCGATGCTTCTGCCGCTGCACGGCTTCGTCTGGCGCAGTGACCTCGGCTACATCCTCGGCAAGTACGACCTCTGGAGCCGCTATGAGCCGGAGACGCGCGGCGTGCTGATCGCCTACGCTTCGGTCTACGGCAACACCGAGAACGCCGCGAATATCCTCGCCTGCCGTCTGGCGGAGCGCGGCGTGCCCGTCTCGCTCTACGACACGTCCGTGACGCCGTCGTCCTACATCCTCGCCGACGCGTTCCGCCTGAGCCATGTGGTGTTTGCCGCGCCGACGTACAACGCGGGCGTATTCATCACGATGGAGGAGCTGCTGCACGACATCGCGGCCCACGCGCTGCCGAACCGCCGCTACGCGCTGCTGGAGAACGGCTCGTGGTCGGTTACGAGCGGGCGCGAGATGAAGAAGATCCTCGAACCGCTCAAGGGCTGGAGCGAGGTGAGCGCCCCGATCACGGTCAAGTCCGCACTGCGCGAGGATCAGCTCGCCGCCATCGACGCGCTGGCCGACGCGCTGGCCGCGGATGTGAAGGGCTAAGCGTTTCTTCCAAAAGGGCTGCGCCCTTTTGGAAGAGAGGGATTCGCTGCGCTTTGCGTGGGGCTGCGACACTGGCCCGACATCAACCGTCGGGTCTGCCGAGGCCAGTTCCTCTGGGCCGAGGCCAGCGCAGGGTGTTTTTTGCGGCGGTGTATACGCCGCCGCAAAAACGGATTGGAGTTTATTCGCGGTGTGCGCGCCGCGAACTCTGTGAGATGTTACAGGGGGTATATGACCTGAAAGGTCATATACCCCCTGTTTCTTATTCTTCCAGTGCGCTGCTCAGCTCGGCCAGATGCACGAATGCGTTTTCGTCCGTGACATCGGCGGCGAGCAGGCGCATGGCGTCCAGAATTTCCGGCAGATGCTCGCGCGCCCGCTCCGGCGTGATGAGCAGGCCGCCATAGACCGCGCTGCAGAGCGGGCGGTTCGCGGTCTTGTCGGTTCCGTCCGTCAGGCTCGTGTACGCCTGCTGAAAGGCGTGGAATGCGGCCACGCCGCCCCAGTAGTCGCTGTCGTACCCCTTTTCCTGAAAGTCCGAAAAGAGGGCTTAGGCCTCGGCCGCGCCAAACTGAGCCGGCGCGCGGCGCTCTGCCAGAGCGCACAGAAAACAACCGCTGCCGGCACCGCCGCGAGAAGACATATCAGAGAAATCCGCTTTTTCATCGTGCACCTCCCTGTCCGCTGATACCTGCCCTGAGCATACCAGAAAACGTTCTCTATGTCCGCCGTTTCCCGCCTGCCGGTTGTTTTTTCCGGACAAAGCTGGTATACTCATCCCAGAAAAAATGACCGCGGCGGTGCGCCGCGGAAGGAGGCGCTTTATGCAGCAGATTCTCCCCCAGATCGCGCGCGAGCAGCAGGCCGGGCGCGACTGCGTGCTCGTCACGCTCATCTCCTCCAACGGCAGCGCGCCGCGCAAGGCGGGCTCGCAGATGCTTGCGGGCGGCGCGGGGCTCCTCGCCGGGACGATCGGCGGCGGAGCCGTCGAGGGGCACAGTCTGGAGCTTGCGGCGCGCCTGCGCGTCGAGCGGCGCAGTGACGTCCGGCGCTTTCCGCTCCACCCCGGCGAGCGCGGTGACATCGGTATGATCTGCGGCGGGGACGTCACCGCGCACTTCCAGTTCATCCCGGCAGACGACCCCGTTTGGCAGGACGTGATCCGGCTCGCGAACGACCGCGTCGCGGCACATGAGCCGGGGCGGCTGCTCCTGCGCGAGGACGGCGGCACGCCCACGCTTCTCTCGCCGCTCGGCGAGGTGCTCTGCGGCACGCTGCCGCCGCAGGCGGACGTCGAGATGCTGCTGACGGGGCTGTGCGCGCAGCGCGGCGGCTGCATCTCCCTGCCGCTCCCGGTGGGGCAACGCGCGCTCATCTTCGGCGGCGGCCATGTGTCGCAGGCGCTCTGCCCGCTGCTGCGCTCGGTCGATTTCCGCCCGTGGATCTTCGACTGCCGCCCCGCGTTCGCCGACCGCGCGCTCTTCCCAGACGCGGAGGAGGTGCTCTGCGGCGACTTTACGCGCATCGCGGACTATGTGACCGTCACGCCGGAGGACTATGTCGTCGTCATGACGAGCGGTCACGGCTTTGACTTCACCGTGCAGGAGCAGGTGCTGCGCGGCGAGACGGCGTATATCGGCGTGATCGGCTCGCGCCGCAAGACTGCCGCAGTGAACGAGCGGCTGCGCGCGGCGGGGATTCCGGAGAGCGCCATCGCCCGCGTCCATGCACCCATCGGGACGGCTATCCGCGCCGTCACCCCGGCGGAGATCGCCGTCAGCGTCGCGGGGGAGATGATCTGTGTGCGCGCCGAACGCCGCGGGGGTGAGGGGCACGGCTGCCCGATACACTGAGACGGCGGAGCGTACGGGTCCACCGGAGGAAAAATACGCAAAAAAACACCCGAGGGACTGCGGAAGCGGCAGTCCCTCGGGTGCTTTTATAGCAATGGAAATCAGGAGAAATGATCGGGTTACTTGAGCTGCTTGTGCGCCTCCACGCCTTCTTTCAGGCTGGCGACGACCACGCCCGTCAGCGCGAACAGCGCGATGACGTTGGGCAGGACGATGAGGTTGTTGAACATATCCGTCAGCTCCCACACGAAGTCACTGCCGGAGACAGTGCCGAGGAAGATGAACACCAGTGCGATAATGGTATAGATGACGCTGCACAGCCTGCCGTTCCGGCGGCCAAACAGGTAGTTGGCATTGATCTTACCGAACAGGTTCCAGCTCAGGATAGTGGAGAAGGCGAAGAACAGCAGGCAGACGGCCACGAATTTGGCACCCAGACTGGCGCCGAACACGGAGCCGAAGGCGGTCTGCGCCAGATTGGTCTTACCTAACGTTGCAGTGATATCCCCGAAGTAGCCATTGGCCAGAGGGCCGTCGGCGGTATACAGCGTGCAGATGATGACCAGCGCGTTGAGGGTCAGCACCACGAAGGTGTCGATGAACACACCGATCATAGCCACCACGCCCTGATCGTGGGCGCGGGCGACGTTCGCCTGCGCGTGGGCGTGGGGCGTGGAGCCCATACCGGCCTCATTGGAGAACAGGCCGCGCTTGGCACCCTGGCTGATGGCGGTCTTGAGGGCATAGCCGAGACCGCCGCCGAGGATGGCCTGGGGCTGGAAGGCGTACTTGAAGATCATGGCAAAGGTGGCGGGAACGTACTGGATACGGCAGATCAGAATGGCAAGGCCGCCCAGCAGGAAGATACCGGCCATGATGGGGACGATCTTCTCCGTCACGGCAGCGAGGCGCTGCACACCGCCCAGGAAGATGACGGCGCAGATCACCACCAGCACGATGCCCATGATCCAGGAGGGGACGCCGAAGGCGGTCTCCATGGTGGAGCCGATGGAGTTGGACTGCACCATGCAGCCCATGAAGCCCAGCGCCAGAATGATGGACACGGCGAAGAAGCCCGCCAGAAACTTACCGAAGCCGCCCTTGAACGCAGTGGTGATGTAGTACACCGGGCCGCCCTTGATGTTGCCGTCCGGCTCCACGATGCGGGTCTTCTGCGCCAGCGTGGCCTCGGCGTAGATGGTGGCCATGCCGAAGAAGGCGATGATCCACATCCAGAAGATGGCGCCGGGGCCGCCGGTGAGGATGGCGCCGGACGCGCCTACGATGTTGCCGGTACCCACCTGCGCGGCAATGGCGGTGGCCAGCGCCTGAAATGAGGTCATACCGCTTTTCTGCGCGCCGCCGCGGAGGTTCAGCTCGCCGAAAAATTTCTTCATGCCCTCCCCGAAGCAGCGTACCTGCACAAAGCGGGTGCGGATGGAGTACCACAGGCCTACGCCTACCAGCAGGAAGATGAGGATGTAGCTGCTGAGATACTCGTTGATCTTGGAAACGATGGGAAACAGTGTGGATTCGATCATGGCTTTTTTCTCCTTACATAAAAAATAGAGCCGCTGTGGAACAGCGACTCTGGAGAAAGTCAGGGGGGCAAGTAATGATTACTTGTCAGCTCCGTCCTTTTGCCTGAGAGATTCAGCCGCGCACACGGCCTTGCACCTTCGGCACCCAATTCAATGGGATTCTCCAGAGTCCCCTCCCCGTCCGGTCTTTGCATTCCGGGCGGTTCAGCGGGGTGATTTAATTATAAACGTATCTTAACACGAACGCAGGGCCTTTGCAAGGGGGAATTTCCCGGCGGGGTATTTTTGTACTTCTTGCTCGATTATACGGGGCTTATTGCGGGGAGATTTGGCAGAACACGCCGATTCGCCCACCAATTCCCCGCCAGAACACCACGCCCACCGGGGATTTTCCCCCCGGCGGTTGACAGCGGGGGCGGAACGTGTTATAAGTGGACAGAGACATTCCAAAAAGTGGAGGAACTGACGGTGGAGCGGATTGCGGCAAGAATCAAGCACATGGCGGGATATGTGGTTGTGCTGGCCAAATGGCTGGTACTCGGGGCGCTGATCGGCGCGGTCGGCGGCTTCGTGGGATCGCTGTTCCACATCGGCGTCAACTATGCGACGTCCGAGCGGCTGCGCTACCCGTGGATCCTCTATCTGCTGCCGCTTGCGGGACTTGTGATTGTGTGGCTCTATAAGGCGGCTGGCGTCTGGGGCAAGGGCACGAACGCCGTCATTGAATCCGTCCACTTCGGAAAGGACGTACCGGTGCAGCTGGTGCCGGTTATTTTTCTGGCCACAGTGCTTACGCACCTGTGCGGCGGCAGCGCCGGGCGCGAGGGTGCGGCGCTGCAGATCGGCGGCGGCATTGGCCACGAGACGGGCAAGCTCCTGCACCTCGGGGAGAAGGATCTGCCGCTGGCGACGCTGTGCGGCATGGCGGGCGTGTTCTCGGCTCTGTTCGGAACGCCCCTCACGGCCACGGTTTTCGCCCTCGAGGTTATCTCCGTGGGCGTGCTGTATTACGCGGGGCTGGTGCCGTGCATCACCTCGGCGATGGTCGGGTATCTCGTCTCGCTCGCGATGGGCGTCCCGCCGACGCGCTTTACCGTGACGGCGCCTGCGCTGAGCGCGTGGACGATGGTGCTCGTGCTCGCGCTCGGCATCGGCTGCGCGGTGGTGAGCATCCTGTTCTGCCAGGGGCTGCACCGAACGGAGCGGCTGGCGGAGAAGTACCTCAAGAATCCGTGGCTGCGCGCGGTCGTGGGCGGCTGCATCGTCATCGCACTGACGAAGCTCGTCGGCACGGGCGACTATAACGGCGCGGGCATGGACGTCATCGAGCGCGCCGTCGCGGGAGAGGCTTCCGGCTGGGCGTGGGTGCTCAAGCTGCTGTTCACGGCCGTGACGATCGGCTTCGGCTTCAAGGGCGGCGAGGTTGTGCCGTCGTTCTTCGTGGGCGCGACGTTCGGCTGCGTGGCGGGGTTACTGCTGGGACTGCCGCCGGGCTTTGCCGCCGCGGTGGGCCTTGTGGCCGTGTTCTGCGGGGCGGTGAACTGCCCGATCGCGTCGGTCATCCTCTCGATCGAGCTGTTCGGCTCGGGCGGGCTGCTCTATTTCGCGATGGCCTGCGCCGTGAGCTATCTGCTCTCTGGCTACTGCGGGCTTTACAGCAGCCAGACCATCCTCTACTCCAAGCTGCGCGCGGAGTTCATCAACGTCCACGCGAAGTAATTTTGGCGGATTTCGCCAAAATGCGGGTTTTCCCCCTTGCTTTTTTGCGCCGCATCGGCTACAATGATGCTATCATACCCAATATATAATAAAGACAGGGCAGTTCGTCCGGGAGCATTTCTGTGCCTCCGGCGGCGGAACGGGGTGCGATTCCCCACGAGACGGTCACTGTGAAGCCCGCGCAAGCGGGATCAGTCAGATACGCCGAGTGCTGTGCCTGGGTCTTCGCCATCACCGAAGCCGAACTGCAGTGCTGTTTTCATTGCGCCCGGCTGCCGGATGGCGGCCGGGTGCTTTTTTCTGTTTTTAAGGTGCGCACACGCCTTGAAATACATCAATCACACAAGAAAGGATGATTCATCAGTATGAAGAAACGGATTATTTCCCTGCTGATGGCGTTGGTGCTGGCGTTCAGCCTGCTGCCGACGGCTGCATTCGCAGCAGATCATGCCGACCAGGTTCGCGTGATCGTGTAAAACACGACCTACACGGCCGCAGACGCCCCCTGGACGGGGACGCTGGTCGACAAGTGGGTGGATCTGAAATCGGATTCCACCATGATGAGCTGCATGGTCGACGCGCTGGGGAGCTATCCCCAGACCGGCGCGGAGAGCGGTTACATCAGCGAGATCAACGGCCTGAAGGCCGGCGCAGGCGGCAACTACATGGCCGGCTGGATGGGTACGCTGAACGACTGGTTCACGAACGAGGGCTTCGGAGCCTTCACCGCCGCGAAGGGTACGCTGAAGGCCGGTGACGAGATCCATCTGATGTACTCCATGAACGGCGGTGAGGATCTCGGCGGCATTTGGGGAAACACCGACAAGACCGTCAAGAATGTCACGTTCAGCGCCGGTACGCTGGATAAGGCCTTTGACAAGAACACGCACGACTACACCCTGACCATCCCCGCGGACGTGAGCAGCGTCGTTGTTACGCCCACCGCGTCCAACAAGAACTATCAGGTTCGCACGAGCGTCGGCGGCACGGAGTATGCCCGCACGGCGGAGGTTCCCGTCGCGGACGGCGCGGTCATCACCGTCAAGTGCGGCGACCCCTCCTGGCCCAGCATGAACGACAATGACGGCGAAGCGCAGAGCTACACCTTCAAGGTCGAGCAGGAGGGCGCGAACCGTGCGCCCACGATCCGCGGCGACGCCGCGGCGGAGGCCACGCTGGAGGTCGGTATGAGCTACACGCTCGACCTCAGCAAGATCTTTGTGGATGTCAACGGCGACGAGCTGACCTATCAGGTCAGCGTCAACGGCGCGAAGGCCGCGGCCGCTGCGCCCAGCTATACCTACACCCCCGATGCCGCCGGCAACGTGACGCTGGCGTTTACCGCGAGCGACGGCGCGCTCACGAGCGAGCCGTATACCGTGACCCTGCACGTCAATGAGAAGGGCCACGCCTATCCGTTTGAGTTCAAGGGCCTGCACAGCGCGCAGCTGAGCGACATCAAGGTCTATACCTACACCGACGGCGTGAAGGGCACGCAGAACCTCCTCGAGGGCAAGAGCACCGAGGCCGACGGCTATAAGCTGAAGTACACCACCGAGCTGGCCGCGGGTGACTACTGGGTCGACGGCTATGACGCCAACGGCGACTGCAACGGCGGCCTCGCCATCTCCGTGGCCGTGGGCGGCGGTGAGATCTCGCTGAGCCGCGTCAATGAGATCTATGCCACCAACAGCGGCTGGGTCAAGGACACGGACTACTCCATCTCCTACCAGCTGGTCATGGCCGACGGTACCGAGCGTGAGAGCACGCTGGGCACCGCGAATTCCTATGGAACGGCCTATACCTCCGGCCTGTATGTGGCGGGCGAAACCGTCAAAGCCACGCTGACCCCGATCGGCGACAAGGCGGCGGGCTATCTGGCCACCACCGTCACCAAGACGGCCTCCGATACGAAGGACGGCTACGCGCTGAGCATTTCTGCGGCGATTCCTGCTGCAACAACGATTACTGTGAAAGCTCCTGCGGGTTCCACAATCAGCGGTGGTACATTCCGCAACTACTGGAACTATGAGTTCGCACAGCCTGCGGAGACTGCCAACGAAGCAGATGGGGTTACCGTAAGATTTACTCTGGCAGTTGTCCCTGATCGCGATTCTTATCTGAACTATAATAACCATTTTATCCGGGTACAGCACCCGGATGGTGTGACGTATTGGACGTTTGGTAAGTGGAATACAGAGCAGACAATCACGGTTACCAGCGAGGATCTGCATATCGGTGACAGCAGCTTTACCAAGGACACGGTCAGCCGATTTGATAAGAATATATACGATCTGGGCAATGTGTACCTGACGATCAACCAAAAGGGCTATAAGAACATGGATGTGGGACAGTCCTTTGAGATGAACGTGTTCCGCAACTGGCAGGCGATTGAGAACTACATGAACACGAAGATCGCCCTGCCGGATGTCCACTATCGCGTGATCGACGAAAACGGCAATGACAGTGATGTCGTGTCCGTTACGCCGGACGCCAACAACAGCAGTGTGGCGTCTGTGACCGCCAATAAGGCCGGTACGGCAATTGTGCTGGTGACCTATGATGCCATGACCCATACGGAGGGCATGGGCGGCACGGAGCTTTCTGCCATCTGGCCGGAGTTCACCGGCGTGTTTGTGGTGACGGTGGATCAGGACGGCACGGGCATCGAAACGAATATGGTCGTTGACCGTCTGGGCACCTCCAGCACGGCGCTGGATGCGGAGCATGATATCCTCTACTATCTGGGCAGCGAGGGCGCGTCCTACAGCTTCAAGCCCGAGAGCGGCACGACCGTCACCGTGGCGCGCTCCACGGTGAGCGATAAGATGACGTTCAGCGGCTTCACTGCCGACGGCGTCGCGGTGTCGGAGGACGGTACCGTCACCGTCAGCGGTCTGACCACCGGACGGCACATTATCAAGGTCGAGAAAAACGGCGTGGCCAGCTATCAGGTGGTCACCGCCCGCGGCATCAGTTATGACCTGTACGATGAGGACGGCAATCAGCTGGCGGCCGACGCCGAACTGGCGCCCGGTACGAAGGTGAAGGTGCAGTTTAACGGCCTGATCAACCCCGCGGAGAAGATGGCCGGTGTGTATAACCGCACGCCCATCGTTGACGTGAAGGGCGAGGACGGCACGGAGTTTGTCAGCGGTCAGGCCGGTTGGGCTGGAACCTACGATTTCAGCAGCACTGCTTCCAAGCAGGCCGTTACCGTGACGATTCCCAGCGATTGGACGGAGTATTCCTATGCGCTGTCCGGCGCTATTAAGGCGGCCAGAGGCTTTGGTCAGGCGACCGGCGCGCACCGCGCGGCCCGCTATGGAGTAGGCCTCGGCACTTACACGGAAACGACGATCGGCGATGTGATGTCCCAGCTCCCCGCGCTGTCTCTGAAGCTCGAGGGCTGGCATGTCAATGACGCCATCGAGAAGATCAATGCCATCGGCACCGTTACGCCCGACTCCGGCGACGCCATCGCCGCCGCGCGCAGCGCCTATGACGCGCTAACCGCCGCGCAGAAGGAGCAGGTCACGAACGCTGACGTTCTGACCGCCGCCGAGGCCCGCTATACCGACGTCGTCGCCATCGACGGCGCGGAGAAGGCCATCGACGCCATCGGCGAGGTGACGCTCACCTCCGGCGACGCGATCGCCGCTGCCCGCGCGGCCTATGACGCCCTGACCGACAGCCAGAAGGCCGAGGTCAGCAACTACAACACCCTCCTCGCGGCGGAGGCCCGCTTCGCCGAGCTGAAGGACGCTGCCGCCCGCGCGGCCTACGCCGAGAACGCCTATCAGACGACCGGAGATCTGCTCGAGACGCTCGGCACGCCCAATGTCGGCTCTGTCGGCGGCGAGTGGATGGTCATCGGCCTTGCCCGCTCCGGCCGCACCGTGCCCGACGGGTACTATGAGAACGTCGTGAAGTACGTGCAGGAGAACTGCAACGCCGACGAGCGTCTCGATGAGAACCGGGCGACCGACAATGCCCGCGTGATCCTCGCGCTGACGGCCATCGGCAAGGATGTCACGAATGTCGGCGGCCACAACCTGCTGGCCGGTCTCGACGAGATGAGCTATGTCACCTATCAGGGCATCAACGGCCCGATTTGGACGCTCATCGCCCTCGACAGCCACGACTATGCGCCGCAGGGCGACGTGACGCGCGAGAAGCTCATCGACGCCATCCTCGGCGCGCAGCTGCCAGACGGCGGCTGGGATATGATGGGCAAGGCGGCCGATACCGATATCACCGCCATGGCCATCCAGGCGCTCGCGCCCTACTATGACACGAACGACGCCGTAAAGGCCGCCGTGGACAAGGCGCTCGATGCGCTCAGCGCCATGCAGAATGACGACGGCACCTTCTCCACCGCCTTCAGCGGCAAGACGTCCGAGTCCACCGCGCAGGTGATCGTCGCGCTGACGGCTCTCGGCATCAATCCCGCGACCGACAGCCGCTTCATCAAGAACGGCGTGAACGCCGTGGACGGTCTGTGCAGCTTCTATGTCGACGGCGGCGGCTTCCGCCACATCGCATCCGGCGATCTCGACGGCATGGCGACCGAGCAGAGCTACTATGCCCTCGCGGCGTACTACCGCCTGCTGGCCGGTCAGACGAGCCTGTATGACATGAGCGACGTGACCATCACGCCCGCCCCTGTCACGCCCGATCAGCCGGAGCAGCCCGATCAGCCCACGAACCCCGACAAGCCCTCCACCGGTGACCGCGGCGTGATGCTGTGGGTCGCGGCGCTGGGTGTGTCCGGTCTGGCCGCTGCCGCCGTGGTTGGCAGCAAGAAGCGCGAAGAAGCGTAACCCCATCCCCTGCTTAGCTCATCCATAACCATAGCGGAAAGGCCTGCCCTCGCACAGGGGCAGGCCTTTCCGCATGAAATTTTCGGTTTACCGGAGCCATTTGCGTCCGCAGCGCATGGTCACAGCGCCGATGACGGCGCCGAGCACCGCCGCGCAGGCGGCGAGGATGTACCGGCAGCCGCGCTCCGGGCAGTACGTCTCTTCGCAGTATGCCCGCCGCAAAGACGCATAGCCGCCCGCGGCAAGTCCCTGTGCGCCTCGCGGAGAAAATCGGCAAACACCGCGTGCAGCGACTACTCATAGGCGCGGTGCGCGGCGAGACTGCCGGGCCAGAAGCAGATGATCGACCGTTTTCGTAAAACCACCTCCGATCAGAATGAAAAAAGAACTTCCTCCAACGGATCGTGTCCATTGTAAGGAAGCCCCTAAGACGCGGGATAAACAGAGATTAAACAGACCTTAAACCAGCATCAGAAGCGTACCGGCGACGATGCCGGCAAGGCCCAGCGCCGATTTCTTCGTGAGCTTTTCGTGAAAGACAACGTAGGAAAACAGCACTGTCACGAGGATGCTCAGCTTGTCGATCGGGACGACGACGCTCGCAGGGCCGTCCTGCAGCGCCTTGTAGTAGCACAGCCAGCTTCCGCCGGTGGCGATCCCCGACAGGCAGATGAAGCCCAGCTCGCGCTGCGGGATGCCGCGCAGCGCGAGCTGTTTGCCCGTGACGAACACCATCAGCCACGACATCACGAGCACGACGCCCGTGCGGATGGCCGTCCCGAGGTTCGACTCCACGCCCGAGATGCCGACCTTGCCGAGGATGGCGGTCAGGCTTGCGAACACCGCCGAGCCGAGTGCGTACCACAGCCACGCGGCGCTCTTCGTCTCGCCGGTGCTCTCCTTTTTCTCAATCATCAGGAACGTGCCCGCGGCGATGAGTACCACGCCGATCCCCTTCGTCAGGCTGACGCCCTCGCGCAGGAAGATCGCCGCGAGCAGGATCGTGAGCACGGTGCTGGACTTGTCGATCGGGACGACCTTGTTCACGTCGCCGAGCTGGAGCGCCCTGAAATAGCACAGCCAGCTCGCGCCCGTGGCGAGTCCCGACAGCACCAGAAACAGCAGCGTCCGCCCGCTGATGGACGAGATCGTCCCCTGTGAGCCGGTGATAAATACCATCAGCCACGAAAACGCCAGCACCACGATGGTGCGGATGGCGGTGGCGACGGTGGAGTCGGTCTTTCGGATACCGCACTTGGCCAGAATGGCGGTCAGGCCCGCGAAGAGCGCCGAGCCGAACGCAAAGAAAATCCACATGTCTGTTCTCTCTCCTCAAATGCAAAATGGTTCAGGACGGTTCATTGTCCTTTCGCAGCCGGTACCCCACGCCCCAGACCGTCTGCAGCAGCTGCGGATGCGCGGGGTTCGCCTTCACGCGCGCGACGAGGACGCTCGGCGAGAAGGGCTTTTCGATGTAGTCGTCCGCGCCGAAGCCGAGGCCGTGGATCTTGTCGGCGTCCTTGCCGAGCGTCGTGACCATGAGGATGGGGATATCCTTCTGTGCGCGCACGGCGCGGCAGATGGAAAACCCGTCCGTCCCCGGGAGCATCAGGTCGAGCAGAATCAGGTCAAACGCACCCTCGAGCGCCGCGCGCTGACCGTCGGTGCCGTTTGCGCAGATGGTGACGACGCAGCCGCTCAGCTCGAGATAGTCGCGCTCGATGGCGGCGATGTCGGGATCGTCCTCGATAATCAGTATTTTATCCATGTCCGTCCTCCTTTGCAAGGGGCAGCGTGACCGGCTCAAGCTGGGCCGGATAGCCGCTGACGGATCGTCATAGGGCAGACCTCCCCAACATGAAATCGGGTATATTATATCATGGATCCGGGAAAAGATTTAGACAAATCTAAAACCGCGCAAACGCTGACACAGCAATGGGTTCAGTAAATCGCCCTGTTAAAAATGAGCAAAATTAGAAAAAGATTATATGGAGAAAAATGCAATTTCACTTGACTTTCTGTGATGTTTTTCGTAAAATGAAACGTGTCTGTGCGGATTCTTAACGCGCGATAATACAAAAGAAAGAGGAGTAAAACGTGGAAGAGAAGAAATTCCAACCCTATGTCCCGGCGGACAAGGTTGTGCCGGAATTCACCGTGTTCTCCGTGGTACTCGGCGCGCTGCTGGCCATCGTGTTCGGCGGCGCCAACGCCTACCTCGGTCTGCGCGTCGGCATGACGGTCTCCGCCTCCATCCCGGCGGCGGTGCTCTCGATGGGCGCCATCCGCTTCATCTTCAAGAGGGACTCCATTCTAGAGAACAACATGGTCCAGACCATCGGCTCGGCCGGTGAGTCCGTGGCCGCGGGCGCGATTTTCACGATGCCTGCCCTGTTTATGTGGGCAGCGGAGGGACTTTGCGACATGCCCTCCGTCGTGGAGATCGGCCTGATCGCCCTGTGCGGCGGCGTGCTGGGCGTGCTGATGATGATCCCGCTGCGCTCGGCGCTGATCGTGCAGGAGCACGGCAAGCTCGGCTATCCCGAGGGCAAGGCCTGCGCCGAGGTGCTCATGGCCGGTGAGGCGGGCGGCAGCCGCGCCTCCACCGTGTTCTGGGGTCTCGGCATCGCCGCGGTCTACAAGTTCGTGACCGACGGCCTGAAGCTGTTCCCGAGCGAGGTCGAGTATGGCATCGACGCCTACAAGGGCTCCGCCGTCGGCGTGGACGTTCTGCCGGCGCTGGCGGGTGTGGGCTATATCTGCGGCCCGCGCATTTCGTCTTACATGTTCGCGGGCAGCACGCTCGCGTGGTTCGTGCTCATGCCGCTCATCACGCTCTTCGGCAGCGACCTCGTCATCTATCCCGCCGATGTCAGCGTGGCGGAGCTCTGGGCGACGGGCGGCACCGGCGCCATCTGGGGCAAGTTCATCCGCTACATCGGCGCGGGAGCGCTGGCGGCGGGCGGCATCATCAGCCTGATCAAGTCCCTGCCGATGATCGTGCGCACGTTCGCCGCGGCCTTCAAGTCCTACGGTAAGGGCGCCGACAGTACTCTGCGCACCGAGCAGGACATCTCCATGAAGGTCGTGCTCGCCGTGTGCCTGCTGATCGCGGTGTTCATGTGGCTGTTCCCGGCCATCCCGGTGAGTTTCCTCGGCGCGCTGATCGTGCTGGTATTCGGCTTCTTCTTCGCGACGGTCTCCTCGCGCATGGTGGGACTGATCGGATCGTCGAACAACCCCGTCTCCGGCATGGCCATCGCTACGCTGCTCATCTCGACCATCGCGCTGAAGGCCAGTGGCTCCACCGGCTCCGAGGGCATGGTCGGCGCGATTGCCATCGGCTCGGTCATCTGCATCATCGCCGCTATCGCGGGCGATACGTCGCAGGACCTCAAGACCGGCTTCCTCCTCGGCGCGACGCCGAAGAAGCAGCAATACGGCGAGCTGATCGGCGTGTGCGTCTCCGCCGTCGCCATCGGTGCGATTCTCTACCTGCTCAACGCCGCGTGGGGCTTCGGCACCGATGAGCTCGGCGCGCCGCAGGCCATGATGATGAAGATGGTCGTCGAGGGCGTCATGGGCGGCAAAATGCCGTGGACGCTCGTGTTCACGGGCGTGTTCCTCGCTGTGGTGATCGAGATTCTCGGCCTGCCCGTGCTGCCGGTTGCCATCGGCATCTATCTTCCGATCCACCTCAACGCCGCCATCATGCTCGGTGGTCTGGTGCGCCTGTTTGTCGAGAAGCGCAAGTACGCCTCCGAGAAGGAGAAAAGCGACAGCATCCAGTCCGGCATCCTCTATACCTCCGGCATGATCGCGGGCGAGGGTGTCGTGGGTATCCTGCTGGCGATGTTCGCGGTGGCGAAGGTCAATACCGACATTTCCGATAAGGTGAACCTCGGCAACATCGGCGGTCTGGTCTGCTTTGCGCTCCTGCTGCTGAGCATTCTCTATTTCTGCAGCAAGGGCCGCAAGGCTGTGAAAAACTGACGCGAGCCGCCCGGACACTTTCCGGCGGCCACAGGAGGACGTTATGGCAAGAAAAGCGAAAAAGGACGAAAACTATCTCGACTATATCCCCGCCGTTTCGACGAAGAACAGCTGGGATGCGGACGCGGAGGGAAACGTCACCATCCACATGGTGCACCGCGGCTTTTATGCGTGGATCGCGCAGAAGGTCTTTCACCGCCCGCGCGTGAGCCATATCGACCTCGACGAGATGGGGAGCTTTATCTTCCCCCTGATCGACGGCGAGCGGACGGTGGGGCAGATTGCGCAGCTGGTGCGTGAGCGCTTCGGCGCGGACGCGGAGCCGCTGTACGAGCGGCTGGCGAAGTATATGCAGATCCTGCGCAACAACGGCTTCATCTACTACGCCGGAAAGGACAGGGCGCCGCAATGACCGTCGGACAGATTATGCTGGGCATCGCACTTTTCGCGATTGCGGGGGCGGTGCTCTATGTGTGGGGACTGAAAAAGTCCGTGAACCAGCGGGAGGATCTGCAGCGCAGCCTGCTGAGCGCCTGCGGCAGCCGCGTGGTGCGCCGCGCGAAGAAGCAGGGCAGCATCACGCGCGCGGAGATCGCCGCGCTGATCGAGGGGCTGAGCGTCGGCCCATTCTGGTCGCGCAGCCGGGTACGCGTGCAGAGCGGCGAAAAGGCGGCCGATCAGGTCATCGCCTTCCTGCTCGGGCAGCAATACCTCGAAGCCGCGGGAGACGATACCTACCGGGTGAAGAAGTGAAAACAGCTATAAAACCACCCCGGTGCAGTGAACAGGCCCAGTAAAAACGGACAATAGACAAAACACCCCCTGATGTAGGAAA
>ERZ1673752.3218-NODE-3218-length-16118-cov-12.714624_pt1 | contig 16118 bp, 15 predicted proteins | sample MGYA00580195_ERZ1673752 | MGnify/ENA primary metagenome ERZ1673752 (study PRJEB41218, sample SAMN15661744) | gut metagenome | host: Homo sapiens | place: Canada: London | collected 2015-08-20/2019-03-30 | study: EMG produced TPA metagenomics assembly of...
CAATCACAGAGCTTCTGATGAAGGTTGCCTATGAAAAGCCCCTCTCCCACAGAGAGTGCGTTTATCAGAGCAAGCGCACGGATGATTCTGCACCACAGGTGGATTTCATTCCGTCCAATCTCCGGCTGGCCAGCTTTGAGCTGGCAATGGGCACCATGATGTGTCGTGAGGTGCTGCTGAAAACCTGTCTGGAGCAGTACAGCAGCCAGTATGATTACTGCATCATTGATTGCTCCCCCTCCGTGGGGCTTCTGCTGACAAACGCGCTGTCCGCTGCCAACGAGGTCATCATCCCGATGCAGGCGCAGCCGTTCTCGGTGGTTGGTATGTCGCAGCTGACAAATTCGATTTCCAGCGTGCAACGCAAAATCAACCCCGGACTACATATCAGGGGCGTTTTGCTGACGATGACCCAGCATACAAAGGTCTCGGAACATTATGCTCATGATGTCCGCGCCAAGTATGGGAGAACGCTCCATGTATTTACTACGGAGATCCCCTATAACGTCAAAGTGCAGGAAAGTCAGGCGTTTGCAGCACCCACTATCCTGTACGAACCCAAAAGCAGCAGCGCAAGAGCATACGTTGATTTTACGCAGGAGGTATTAGGTCATGGCCGCGAAGAACAAGTTTATGAACGCGATGAAGATGCCCGCGATCGCTGATATGTTTTCCTCAGAGGCTGACCGCCAACGAGAAAGCGGCGACCTTGTTACGGAAGTGCCGCTTTCCGAGCTGCATCCTTTCGTCAATCACCCTTTCGAGGTGCGTGACGATGAAGATATGCAGAAGTTGGTGGACAGCATCAAGGAAAACGGCGTACTTACAAACCTGACCGTGCGCCCCCGCGCCGAGGGTGGCTATGAAATCATCTCCGGGCATCGGCGCTTTCATGCAGCGCAGCTTGCAGGGCTGGATAAAATCAAGGTGCAGGTGCGGGATGTTGATGACGACCAAGCCATCATCGACATGGTGGATGCCAATATCCAGCGAGAACATATCAGCCCGATGGAAAAGGCGCGAGCGCTGAAAATGAAAAATGATGCCATTAAGCGTTCCATCGGGAGACCAAGTCAGAAATGTTGTCAAGTTGACAACGTTTCTGGTAAAGGAAGAACATCAGATTCAATCGCTGCGGATGCTGGTGATAGCGTTAAACAGGTTTATCGCTATATTCGTCTCAACGAGCTAATCCCAGAACTCCAGAAAAAGGTCGATTCCAACACCCTGAAATTCAACCCCGCTGTTGAACTTTCCTACCTGACCCCAGACGAGCAGCAGAGTTTCCTCGATTATGCTGAAGCACAGGACTGCACCCCATCCCTCTCGCAAGCACAGAAATTGAAAGCAGCCAGCAAAGAAGGAACCCTGACACCGGACAAGTTGGAAGAAATCATGTCGGCACAGAAACCGAGCGTTACGCCGCGTGAACCGGTGCTGAACATCAACGTCAGCAAGGTAGCGCAGTATTTTCCGACCGGCTGCACAAAGCAGCAGATGGAAAACCACATCTTGAAAATTCTGGAAAGCTATTTTCGACAGATGGCTCATGAGCAAGCACATGAGGAGGAGCGCTGATATGGCAGAGTATCGGTATTACTTGATTCCGGATGCTATGACCCGTGCGTTTCCGGAGCAATTTGAAAAGCAAACGCCAACGGAATTCTTTGATAATATCGCAGATTTGGAAAAGCGTTACCCAATTCACGCTTTATACGCACACTGATTTCCTTTGCGATCTTGACGGGGCTTCCGAACAACCCTACGCTGCCGGTTATATCCAGCCATGCTTCGTCAAGCCCAAAGGATTCAACTTGATCTATATAATCATTAAAAACTTCTCGCACATAGCCGCTGTACTTCTGGTATTTTCCATAGCTGGCGGGTACAATAATTAAGTCACGGCAGTGCTGCTTGGCTTCCCATATTGGCATCTCTGTTTTCACGCCCATCCGCTTGGCGGGATAGCTTGCGGTGAGAACGATACCGTGCCGCGCCTCCGGGTCACCGCATACGGCAATGCCTTTCCCGCGCAGTTCCGGGTGTTCCTGCATTTCAACGCTTGCGTAAAAGCAGTTGCAATCGCAATGCAGTATGTGCCGCTGTCCCATATCGTTCCCACCTCTCCTATACAGCTATTGTAACACCACAATGTTTCGCTTTCAAGTGCGATCTGCTAAATCATAAATGAAAATCCGTGTAATTGTACACTTGACTTTACATACAAAAGGCGGTACAATATGTTTGAGGTGATATACCGTGAGCAACTGGAATAAGCGTATTCGTGCCGCGCGTGAAGCGCAGAAGATGACCCGCGAGATGGTCGTACAGAAAATGCAGCAGTACTTGCCCGAATCTGAGAAGGCTGTGACCACACGTTCCTTGATGTCGTGGGAGGCCGGTGAGCGTGAACCCCGCGTCACCGTGGGTGTGGCGCTGGCAAAGGCTTTGGGGTTTGAGGATGTGGCAGATTTGTATCTGGATTCTGAACCCCAACTGAATCAGGTGGGGCAGCAGCGTCTGGGGGAATACCGTTCCATGCTGCTGCACACGGCAGAATTTACCGAGAAGCCGGAACCGAAACTGCGGTTGCTGCCGGTCTATTTACAGCCTGCCTCTGCCGGTACCGGTCAGTGGCAGGACGATGACGCCCAAGAGATGACCAAAGTGGACGAATCCGTACCCACCAAGGCGGAGTTCGGTGTCCGCATCGCCGGTGACAGTATGGAGCCGCGCTTTGTGAACGGGCAGACCGTTTGGGTCAAGGCTGCACAAGATGCCAACAACGGCGATATTGTGCTTTGCACCTTGAACGACCAAGGCTATTGCAAAAAGCTGCGCAAGGACGAAAACGGCATTGCGCTGATTTCCCTGAATAAAAAATACGCCCCCATCCCTGTGCGGGAGGAGGACGAGTTCAGAATCGCCGGTATTGTAGTAGGATAAGGAAGGAGCGTCGCGTATGTGTGGACGGTATCAGTTTTCTGCCGATGAGTATAAAGAGATTCGCCAGATCGTGCGCGATGCACAGCGCAGAAGCGAACAGCACAACGAGCTGAACTTCCCCGCAGCCGGGGACATCTGCCCCTCGCAGGTGGCACCGGTGCTGGTTTCACGCGGGGAGAAGATCGTAGGCGAATTCCAGCAATGGGGGCTGCCCGGTTTCCGCGGCAGACAGCAAATCATCAATGCGCGCGCCGAAACGGTGACAGAAAAGCCGATGTTTCGCCGCAGTATTGCCTTTCAGCGCTGCGTGATCCCTGCCACCGGCTTTTATGAATGGGACGCCGCCAAGCACAAATATTTTTTTCAAATGCCGGGACAGCCGATTTACTTGGCGGGCATTTATGATAATATAAATGGTGTGAACTGCTTTATCATTCTGACCACCGCGCCCAACGATTCGGTAGCGCCCATCCACGACCGTATGCCGCTGCTGCTCTCCCACGAGCAGGTGCGTCCGTGGTTGGTGGACGCCGGTGCGGCGCTGGAACTGCTTTGCAGCCGCCCGCTGCTGCTGCGTACAAGCTGTGATGGGCAGTTGGGCTTTGATGATCTAGCGTGAGATGGTTCTATGGATCAAATCGAGAAATTTGTAAAGGATTCGGGACTGAGGATTTCTGCCTACAATGTCTGTTTTTATGACAGCAACGGCACCGATGAAATTCTGGACAACATTCTTTGCGGCAAAAAGCGCGCCAACACGGGGCTGTTCAGCCTGTTTGAAGCCCAGATGCAGCTGCTGCCGCGCACGGGTGATTACACGGTCGTGCTGGACAGCGATATGCAGCCGCGCTGCATTACCCGCACCACAAAGGTGGACGTTGTCCCGTTTGAGGATGTGACGGCAGACTGTGCCGCCGCCGAGGGGGACGGCACCCTTGCCGCGTGGAAGAAAGCCCACCGCAAGGCGTTTGCCGCAGCGTGTGAGGAAATCGGCATGGTTTTTGACGAAAGCATGAAGTGCGTCTGCGAATATTTTGATGTGGTATACAGCGCAGATGGACAGTGAGATAAATCGGAATTATGAAAGAAGGAAAAAGTAATGGATGAACAGAAAAAAATGTTTACGAATAAATCAGTTACACTTTTTTTAGTAATAGTCATTTCAGTTAGTGCAATATTCGAAACGATAGTTATTGCACTAAGAGCTATGGGGTTAGCTGTTTTTTTAATGTGGGTTCCCACAATAGCGGCAATAATTGCAGGATGTATATCGCAGAAAGAAAGTAACGGAAAAATATCATTCAAAAAATTACTTCAGAGTATTGGATTTCAGAAGACATCAATTAAATGGACACTATTATCTTGTTTAATTCCGGCAGTTTACATAGGAATACCATATGTGCTTTTTTGGATTGCTTTTCCCAATAGTTTAGATATGAGTAAAGCATCCGTCATTCAGTTGGTTCTTATGTCTGTTGTTGGGATTTTCATAGGCTTGATTACAGCTATCGGTGAGGAAATTGGGTGGAGAGGTTATTTAGTTCCAGCTACCTTAGAAAGAGTAGGAATAAAAAAGGCACTAATATATACTTCTATATTTTGGGGTGTATGGCACTTGCCTATTCTTATATCAGGTCTGTATATGCCGGGAACTCCCGCATGGTATTCTGTTCCGGCTTTTCTTTTTATGATTATACCTGTTGGAATGATTTACGGAATAATAACGATAAAAACAAAAAGTATTTGGCCTGCTATCTTTTTGCATGCAGCTCATAATACTTTTGACCAGTTGATTTTTGGAACAGTAACCGTTGCTAATAACAAAATGTTTTTTGTGAGTGAAACGGGTATATTTACTATTATTTTTGCATGGATCGTAGCTGTTTTTCTTTATAAAAAATGCAATGACTAAATGGTAATTTATAGATTAGGATTACCCTATTACAAAGAATTTGACAATTTCCAGTTTGTGGAACCAATCCGCAACAAACAGCAGCAGTTAGGAGAACCCCATGATTTTACACATAAACAACAGTGAGTATGATTACCACACCTTGGTCAAGGTTGCGGAGATGGCAGGGCTTGCGGGTCTTGTCGGCTTTCACGAATCCGAGGACGGCTATATTGTCAGCTTTCCGGACACAGAAAACACGCAGACGCTTATTAACGACTACAAAGCGCGTCTGCGTGATTTGGAAAACAATATCTGGCAGCACTAACTGTTGTTGATAGTGGTGCTACCGTTCTAGCAGTCAAGTCTGGCTCAGGCTCAGGCAGTACAGAGCTTACCTTTAAACTTACCGGTGACGATATTAAGTATTCCGGCGAATACACCGACACGGTAACCTTTACCGTCAGCGTTAATTAAACACCACCCACCTAAAGTATAACAGCACCAGCCGTCACACCCCCGTGACGGCTGGTGTTGTTTTATAGGCACAACGGCACCAGCGTCCGTGCAGCACAGGGAAAAAAGCCCCTGCTGCAGCTTTCAAAGCCAATCGAAAGTAAACAAAATGGGTACCGGCCTATATCAGCGCACGGAAACCATATCCATCGGATTCACACGCACACCATTCTGCATAACCTCAAAATGCAGGTGGAAACCTGTGCTGTCGCCGGTATTACCTACATAACCTATAACCTGCCCTGCCGTTACCGATTCCCCTGCGGTAACGGCAGTTTGCGTCATGTGGGCGTACCGCGTGGACAGGCCCGCACCGTTGTCCAGCAAAACTTGGTTGCCGTAGCTGTTGTTCCAGCCGGAAATGATGACCGTGCCGCTGTGGGCGGCGAGAATCGGCGTCCCCTTCGGCGCGGGAATGTCCGTACCGCGATGCCCGGAATTACCGTAAGCGTCGTCGTCACCAAAATTGCAGGAAATATAGGTGTGGCCGGGCAGCGGCCAGCATAACTCGCCATTCTCGATGATGCCGATGCCGCCGCAGAGGGCAAGCAGCGTAGGGCGCATTTCATCGGAGAGAAGTTCGTGCAATATATCGTTTTGGTCTTGGGTGAAATTGTACAACTCGGCCAGTTCATCCACAGTTTTGCTGCTGACGGTGATGTGCAAAATATAGTCGGTCTGCTGCTCCGGGTCGGGGGCGTCCTCGGTGGGTTCGGGAGTGGTGTCTACTTCTTCGACCTCGTAGGTGATCTCGTGCATAGCCCAAAAGGTGTCTTGGATGCGGCGCTTTTGGGCGGCATTGATAACGACAACGTCGCTATCAGAGTTGAGGTTGGTATGTACTGCAAAGATGGCCAGCACCTCCGGCCAGTAGCTTGCCCATGTATGACCGTCCTCGTAGTCGTAGGTGATGGTGGTTTCGCTGCACTCCGGGTGGGCGGATACGATTTCATTGATGGCCGCGCCGAAACGGTGACGGAAAAGTCGGTGTTTCGCCGCAGTATCGCCTTCCAGCGCTGCGTAATCCCTGCCACCGGCTTTTATGAATGGGACGCCGCCAAGCACAAATACAAGAACAAGCTCCAACACTCAATAGCCTTTGCAAAAAATTACAAGCCCGCCCTTTTTTGCAGCGGCAGCCAGCCCTTGCATTTATTGTCGATATCTTGACTGTAATGGAAGAACTGTGATACAGTTAGAGAGAAAAGGGAGTGCTTTATGGATTTTTTTCCATGCTGCGAACAGCTGCACACACTCTGCCCGGTGCCGTTGGACTTCTGCAACCGCGTGGTGGATACCAAAAAAGCGGCGCACAGAGCGCCGTCATCAAAAACTGCCTGCAGTATATTTCCACCCATCTGCACGAGGAACTGCGTTTAGAGGAGCTGGCGCACGAATGCGGGCTGCGCAGCCGCAGCAGTACCGCGATAACCCGCACGGCGCATACGAATCGCAGGAAGGAGGGGGACACGATGGTCAGTGACGGGGATTTTTATCGCCAATATCTGAACGGTGATGACGCAGGGCTGGAGGCCCTGATGGAAAAATACGGCGATCCTCTGACTGTGTACCTAGACGGCTACCTGCACGACATACACGAGGCGGAGGAACTGATGCTGGATGTGTTCGCCTATCTGTTCACGAAAAAGCCCCGCATCCGGGAAGGTGGCTTCAAGGCGTATTTATACAAGGCGGCGCGGCACATGGCGCTGCGCCATAGAAGCAAACGAAGGCTGATGTTCAGCTTGGATGCGCTGACCGACGAACCGGACGGGCAGCTGCTGGCGGAGGAGGTCATCGGCACGGCGGAGCGCAACCGCATCCTGCATGGCTGTATGGGTGAAATGAACCCGGACTATCGGGAGGTTTTGTATCTGACCTATTTTGAGGGGATGAGCTACGCGCAGGCGGCGGAGGTCACGGGAAAAACCGTGAAGCAGATCACCAATCTGGTGTATCGCGGAAAAGAGAGCTTGCGCAAACTATTGGAACGGGAGGGAATCACAAATGCGGAGCCATGAAGAACGCTTTGCGGAAACAAAGCGGCGCATCGCCGCAAGACAGCGCAGGGAACAGCGGCGGCGCAGTACGATCACCACACTTTCTGCTGCGGCGGCGTGCCTTGTGCTGATCGTGAGTGTGTCCTTTGCCATGCCCGGTATGGTTGCGGGGGTCCGCCCCGGCGATTTCGCGGGCTATGAAACCGCTGCCAGTATGTATGGCGGCGGCGCGGCGCTGGGGTATATTGTCATCGGGCTTTTCTCCTTTCTTTTGGGCGTGTGCGTGACTGTTCTGTGCTTCCGGCTTCGGCAGATAAATCGGGAGGACAGTCAGGATAGGGAAGACGAGGGGCGGCATGGAGCTGATTGAGAACCTGTTGCAATTATTGACCACCTTCCTCGGTGCGCTGCTTTCGGGTATTGCATGGCAAAAAAGCCGCAGACAGGCGTGTTTTTTGCTGCTCTGCTTCTACGGCTGCTTTGCCTTGGGGTCGCTTTACTGGACACTGTACCTGCTGCTGTTCCACACCACGCCGCGGGTCTTTTATGTGTCGGAGTTTGGCTGGGTCGCCAGCGTGATTTTTCTGCGAATTTTGCAGGTCACGCTGACCGATTCGGGGGAATGCGGCTTTCGCTGCCGAAAAGCGTGGCTCGCCCTCTTGGTCGGTGTGCCGCTGCTGGTGTTCTACTGCACATATGGGGACGTTCTCTCCAACCTGATTTGGTGCGGCTTGACGATCTGGCTGTCCTTCTGCGCTGTACGGGGGCTGTTTTATGCAAACACCCTGACAGGCGAAGCGCGGAATAGGCGGTATTTCCACATCGGCGTGCTGTGCTATGTCGGTTCGGAATATCTACTCTGGACGGTGGGCTGCTTCTGGTCGGCTACCTCTCCCGCAAGCCCTGCCTTCTGGTGTGATTTGCTCCTGACTTTTGCTCTGCTGGGGCTGCTACCCGCGGTAAGAAAGGCGGTGGAACTATGACCTACATTGAAAATATCTTCCTCTGTATGGTGTCCCCGCTGCTGGTGGCCGCCCTGTGCATGGGCAGACGGCAGCTTCGCTTTTTTGTGTTTTGCCTTGCCGGGATGGGCGTGTGTCTGCTTTCCGCCTACATCAACACCTTTTTTGCGGCGGTCTATCAGGCAGACGCCCTTGCTGCCACGGCGGAGATTGCGCCGGTGGTGGAGGAAATCATGAAGTTGCTGCCGCTGGCATTCTACTTGCTGGTGTTTGAGCCGGAGAACGAGAAAATCAAGTCCGCCGCCGTCACGGTCGCGCTCGCCTTTGCCACCTTTGAAAATGTGTGCTATCTCATCCAGAACGGTGCCGACCGATTCTCGTTCATCTTTTTCCGGGGTTTCGGCACGGGTGCCATGCACGTTTTGTGCGGTATCATCGTGGGTGCCGGGCTTGCCTACACATGGCAGCGCACATGGCTGAAAATCGCCGGAACCTGCGGGCTGCTGGGCGCGGCGATCACCCTGCACGCTACCTACAACCTGCTGATTGCCTACGGCGGCGCAGCGCAGTACATCGCCTACGCCCTGCCGGTGCTGCTGGTAACGGCGGGAAAGCTGTCTGCAATTCGCATGTCACGGAAGGAATAACCGAATATCCGCTTCTTAAGAGCCGCTTTTGGGCGGCTCTTAATTTTTTTGTAAATTTTTGCATTTTGGGTGAGAGTTTTCCCGAATTTTTGTACCTATATAGATGAAAGGACTTTTCACCCTTAGGCAATACCGGAAAGGAGGCTTCCCCGATATGTATGATACCGCAAGACGGGTCGAGCTTGTTAAAAGGCAGATACGCAAAAACACCCGACGAAGGCAGAAACGCGGCATCGGCAGACTGAGCGCTGTGTGTATGCTGCTGTTTGCGGCACTGATGCAGACAGCGGACAGGGTCGTCGGGCAGGGGCAGAACGCTGCCTGGGGCGGCTTCGGTGCGATGCTGCTGCGGGAGGACGCGGGCGGCTATGTGCTGGTGGGCGTTGCGGCGTTCGCAGCAGCCGTTGTGCTGACGGTCGTTTGTATGCGGCTGCATGAACGGGAAAAGCAAAAACAAAAACACGAGGAGGACGCAACATGAAAAAATTTCTATCCCTGCTTTTAAGCCTTTGCCTGCTGCTGGGCACACTGCCCTTGCAGGTATCGGCTTTTGCGGGGGACATTTTTCCGTCCGAAAGTACGGTAAAAACCGTCACGCTGAACGACGGCTCGCTTTCCCTGCAAAACGAGTACATCCATATGACGTTTCGCAAATTGTGGGGAACCTATGCCTATCTCACGGTTGCGCCCGCTGCCAAGCCCGATGAGGAAAGCATATTGATCGGGCAGACGCCGCGCTGCACCTTCATCACCTATGAGCAAGGCCAGGAAAAGACAGAGGGCGTTGTGACTGAGCCGATAAAAGCAGAATTTGTGACAAAAACGCCGAACGGCAGCACAAATGCCATCAAGGTGGAATATTCTCTGCTGGCTGCCCTTAGCCTTATTAAGGCAAAGGCAACGGTCTACTATGAGCTTGTCCAACTCAAAGAGAACGGCGCATCGTCCAATGACACATGGGGCGTGCTGGCGTCGGTCAGCGAGATTTGCATCGACAAGGACAGCATGCCCCAGGACTGGAATCGTGATTTCGCTTTTAAGTGGGGTTATTCGTTCAACTGCTTTACCGCCACGGGACATACCTCCACGCTGGAAAAGCCGGGCGGCCCTGCTATTAAAATGAGCCGTACCACCGTGCCGGAAGGGGAGAACCCGCAAATCACCACCGAAAACTCGGTATTCACCGCGTCCGTGGAGGATTTAAGTACAAAAACCGTTCCCAAGGGGTATTCCGAGTGGGGCGATGTGGACGGTGTTTACATCACCGAAGTCTACACGGACGGCTACCCTTGGGCAAATCCCTTTGTGGGGCTGTCGGATTACTATGAAAAGGATATCACCTCCGACAGCGGCAAGCCGATTCGTGTCGCCTTGGCGCAAACCGTCAGCGTAACACCGGGCGATAAGCCGCTGAATACCTGGGTGCAATGTGACAGCTATACCGGCTTCACATTCGAAGAACCCAACGGCTCGGAGGAGTACTCCCACTTCCTTTGGGGCTTCCATGATCTGATCAAGGCGGGCACGGAGAATGTCCCCTCCCGGCCGGATACGGTGAATACTGCCATCAACGCCAAGCGGCTTGCCGCATTCGCCGTAAACGGCGGCGTGACGGTGGAGTATGTGGCGGACGATGCCGCGCTGCAAGCGCTGAAAAAGCAGTACGGAGAACCCGTGGCGCTTATCAGCGGCGACTATGAGAGCAAGAACGGCACGGAGTTTACCTTTACCGGCGGCGCGGCGATGCTATCGCCCTCCGTCACGGCGACATGGAATAAGAGCAGCGGAAAGCTGGTCATAAAAAAGGACGGCACGATTGAACACAGCGGCGTAAGCCTGAACGCGCCGAGCTTCAAGTTCTATCAGCCGAAAAACGGTGCAGAACATGAGCTGCAAATCTCGCTCACAAAGGACGGTTTTGGGTTCCAAATCAATCCCGAAAAGAACGACGCCATTGTCTTTGTGGACATTCCCTATGCCGCGGTAAAGCTGAAAAACGCGAAAGCCGATGCGGCAGGAAACCTTGTGTTCAGCGGCGACATCGGTTTCCGAACCATCTTCAACGGCGCTGAGTTTTCGATGGAAAAGCTGGGCTACGGCTTGAATGCCAAAAATGAGTTCAAGGTCAACGGCGTAAAGGCCACGGGCAGCTTTGACACCGCAAAGCTGATGGCGCTGGAGCTTGCCAGCATCAGCGGCGAGGTAAACACCTTCAAGGGTGAGGAACGCTATGCCTTTGAGCTGGAGCTGAACGCCTTCGACCTGTTTGAAACGGAAGCATCTTTGGCGCTGGAACGCAGCAAAAAGGACGGCTCGCTCATTCCCGACGAGCTGTGGTTCTTTGTCAAGTCCAGCCCCGGCATCCCCCTTGTGCCGCCTGTTCCCGTCGGGCAGCTTAACGGCGGCGGCGCGGGTTTTAAGGATCTGGCAAAAACCGTGAACGGCGACTACTTCGCCATCCCGCCCATCAAGCTGCGGGGCGCGCTGGCAGGTACCTATATGCATCTGATTGAGGGTACAGGCAACGTTGTTCTGGGACCCAGTGAAATTTCCCTTAAGGCAACGGATGTCGGCATCGTCGGGCTGGGGGAAAGTGCGCAGATCATCGACAGCTTCGGCTATTCTCTCCAGCTCAACGGGCAGGAGCGTACTTATAATGGAGTTACCTACAAGGGCATCTACTTCGGCGGCTCAGAGGAACTTGCGCTGAATCTGCCAAGCAAGACGCTGGACATCTTTGTTATAAACAACGCAATCAAGCTGGGCGCGTTCGGCGGCGCAGACCAAAACAAGGACACCGTGTATCTCGGTATCGGCGCCAACGGTATTGTCAAGGGCAGACTGCAGATTCCGAGCAGCCTTGGCATCCCGTTCCTCAGCGGTCTTAGGCTTGCCAGTACAGACATCAATCTGATCGTGGGCGGGCAGACGACCTTCCCCGTCACAAACGCAAACGTCAGCGAGAGCATGAAGCAGGCGTTTAAGAATGTGGATGTCTACCTCGGCGCGATGGCGGGCGTAGACATAAAAATTATTGACGCCCGCGTGTGGGTGCTTGTGCCGCAAATTGTGCAGACCAATTTCCGCAAAGGCGGCGGCTGGGACATCGAAACCAAGTGGGTCGGCAAGCTGCCCGAATGGGATTGGTCGACAAAGGGCGTTGACCCGCTGGTGCAGGGCGTATCGCTGGAAAACAGCGGGGAAGAGCCAGCCATGCTGATGGCGCTGGAAACAGCGCCGCCTGCAAATGGCGGCAGTACGGCAAATATCACAGTTTCTGCCGCTCAGGGTGAAACGTCGTACATTGTGCTGGCGTTCGACAACAGTGTCACCGATGCGGAAATCCAAAACAATTTGACAGTTGCAAAGGACGACGGTTCGTCCATTGCCATCAACTGGATCGCCAACGACGGCGATATTGACCCCAACGCGGACATCAACGCAACCATTCTGGCGGACATGAAAAAGTCGGCAGATGACGGCAAGCAATACCGTATGGCAGTTTTACGCCTGAAAGAGGGCGGCAACTATACCGTAAGTGCAGGCGCGCTGAACTTTACCGATGAAAAGGGCTTTGCGGTCGCACCGTTTGAAAAGCTGGATATGACGCAGAGCGGCACAACGCTCACCGGCGGGGTGAAGTACCCCGCAGAGAACACGACCTACACCCTGCGTACCTATCTGGGCAGCAAACCCGGCGAGGCAACCTACCTTGTGGACGAACAGGTCGTGGATACCACCCAAGTCAATACGGTCAACATTCCCACAGAAGGTACGCTGATGCCGACGGGCGAATACTATGTATCCTCCTTCCTGATGACAGAAAAGACCACTGAGGTCAGCGAGGAAGACGGGAGTACCAAAAATGTGACCGTCCTGGCCGCCATCGACAGCCAGCAGTTTGCCACCCCGGTTAGCTACACCAACAACAATCCCTATCAGCCGAGCGCCCCCGCTAGTGCCACGCTGACATTCACCGGCAACGAGGTCATGCGCGCTGAATGGCAGCCTGTGGAAGATGCCGACGGCTACCGCGTGAAGATTTATCAGGAAAAAGACGGCGGCTGGGCCGATACCGGCTTTGGCTATGACCTGGACAAAGGCACGACCGACATTGATATGGCACTGACCGTGGGCGGCGAGGAAACGGCAGAATCCAAAAATCTGACGGCAAACGCAACCTACAAGGTCGGTGTAAGCGCCTACACGGAGCCGGAGGACGGCGCAAAGTATTACAGCGCAGAAGCCGAATCCAACGGCGCTTTCCTGCCGGAATACACGCCGCTGAATCTTGCCCTTTCGGTGAACGGCACAGCCTGTGCGCCGGACGAAAACGGCGTGTATCATGCCTATGTGGGCATCGGCAGCAACACGCTTGCCGTAACCTGCGAGGGTGCCGATAGTATCACGGTCACACGCATGGATACCGAAACGAACCTCACATCGGACGAGTCGAACACCTTTGCCATCCCCGATTTTACAGGCACTCTGATGCTCCGCGTAAACGGCGTGAAGGGCAAGGACGTGACCAGCGTGTTCCTGCTGGTGAGCAAGGACACCACCGCCCCTGTGCTGACCCTTTCCGCCCCGGTTTTCTACGCGGACAGGGCTGCAGGCAGTTATCAAATCACCGGCACGGCGGACGCCGGCAGCGAAATCCTTTACGGAAATAACAACGAAAGCGTTTATGCCGCAGGGGACGGCAGCTTTGCAATCCAAGGAACTCTGGAAGAACGGCAAGACGGCGATGCCCTGTATATCCGTGCGCAGGACAGCGCCGGGAACCTCTCTGCACGGCAGCTTGCCTTGGTAGCGCGACAAGCGGAAACGTATGCTGTCACCGTGACGACGGACGGCAACGGTACTGCTTCTGCAGACCTCGCCGCCGCTGCGGCAGGTACGAACATTTCCCTGAGCGCCACACCGAATACGGGCTATCATTTTAAGGAGTGGCAGGTCGTCAGCGGCGGTGTGACTATCGAAAACGATAAGTTCACCATGCCGGACGGAAATGTGGAAATCAAGGCAATTTTTGAAAAGGACGCAGCAACTGCGACCCCCGCGCCCACGGCTACCCCAAAACCGGAGAGCAGCCCGACCCCTGCGCCTGCTGCCACCGCAAAACCGAACGGCAGCCCGACGCCCGCGCCTGCTGCCACCGCAAAACCGAACAGCAGCCCGACCCCTGCGCCTGCTGCCGCCGCAAAACCGGATAGCAGCACGCCCCCCGCGCCTGCTGCCGCCGCAAAACCAAACAGCAGCCCGACCCCTGCGCCTGCTGCTACCGCAAAGCCGGAGAGCAGCCCAGCTCTCGCGCCCACTGCTACCGCAAAACCGGACAGCAGCCCGACCCCCGCGCCAACTGCCCCCGCAACAAAGCTCCCTGTATGGTGGGTTGCGTTGCCGATTGTCGGCGGTGTGGCGCTGGCTGGCGTTTTCGTGATGCGCAAAAAGAAACGCCGCGGATAAACAGCACCTGACCGCAAAAACGAAATGGGACGCAGCTGATCTCCAAAACAGCCGTCACGGCTTTACCCGCCGTGACGGCTGTTGCTGTTATGCGGGCCTTGTCGGCTTTCATGAATCCGAAGACGGCTATATTGTCAGCTTTCCGGATACAGAAAACACGCAGGCGCTTATTAACGACTACAAAGCGCGTCTGCGTGATCTGGAAAACAATATCTGGCAACACTAGACTGCCACTAATTCTAAGGCGGGCTTCGACCCGCCTTTTCTTTATGCAAAATCATTCCTGCTTCTTCCTTTCTCCCGGTTTCGTTGTGATGAGCTGATAGACATCACTATCCTTGGGTTCCAGATTGGAGAATGGTATCATGCTGTTGCCCATCTTGATAATGCCGTGACCCCCGCTGGCGTTGCGCAGAAATGAGTGAAGCCGATGTTAATAGCCTTTTGCCAGGGTACCATATTGACCAGCTTAGAGAGGTATGGGGGAAGCCTGATACCAGTGAAAACAGCACTGCATGTTGGAAACTTGGGAATGACATTACTCTCGTTGTAAGTTATAAAAATAATGGTATAGTTGCGATTTGTGGCCTTGAAGACGATAGCGGTGCCTCCATATGAGAATAACAAATTCCAGTTTGATAGCCCGGCGGATTTTTCGAAATAGTTATTTGAAAAAGTCGGAGCCGGCCCATCAACCAGTTATGTACGAAAATAAAGCGAATATATATTTTGATCCTGCACAGAATCGTGCAGGGTCATTTTTGTTGATATGTTCTGAAAAATGCTATCCGCGTGGCATGGCTACTTGATGTATGTCAAGTGCAATGAACTAAAAATAGTGATTGTGGAAAAAAATCAAGAGAACGTACTCTTATAGTATAGAGCGGCAACGCTCATACAAGGATGGCAAGTGTACCAGTGTTTTTGTACATTTCCCTTATGAATTTGCCCCTTGTACAATGAAAGAACAAGGAGGCGTTCGAAATGACAGACTATATTGGGAATTACAAGAATCGACCGCGCAGGGTGGTGTTTTATGGCCGCGTTTCAACAGAACATGAGGAACAGCTATCTGCGCTGGGAAATCAGATGGAATGGTATACAGACCTTGCATTACGCAATCCCAACTGGACCGTTGTAGCGCGGTACATAGACGAAGGCATAACCGGTACCCAAATGAAGAAACGTCCATCATTTATGCGGATGATAGAGCACGCAAAGGAACACCGCTTTGACTTGATTGTCACCCGTGAATTGTCGAGGTTTGCGCGTAACACAGTGGATGCGTTGAATGCTACGCGAGAACTGAAGCAATACGGCGTGGAAGTCTATTTTGTAAATGATGGCATCTGGACAATGGACGGTGATGGAGAAGTTCGCTTGACCATTATGGCGAGCATTGCCCAAGATGAAAGCCGCAAGACCAGTGAGCGCGTAAAAGCCGGACAGAAGATGAGCCGTGAGAAAGGTGTACTCTATGGCAGTGGTAATATTATCGGTTATGACCGTGTGGATGGAACTTATGAAAGAAATCCCTGCTGCGACGCTTTTGTACTATTATAGGGAAATTTCCAACTTGCTATTTGTAGCGATAAATGGTACTATATGACTATACTAATGTCATTTGAATGTTTAGAAATAAATGACTTCTGAAGGAGGCTTTGGCGAAATGGGAAGATTCGTGAAT
>ERZ1673752.3219-NODE-3219-length-16114-cov-3.602466_pt1 | contig 16114 bp, 9 predicted proteins | sample MGYA00580195_ERZ1673752 | MGnify/ENA primary metagenome ERZ1673752 (study PRJEB41218, sample SAMN15661744) | gut metagenome | host: Homo sapiens | place: Canada: London | collected 2015-08-20/2019-03-30 | study: EMG produced TPA metagenomics assembly of...
AAAGAATCCTTAGAAAAAGCAATTGAATCTGCTTTGAATGGCGAATGCGGTAGTTGCACTGATAAACCAAACGGTGGTAAAGACGACAATAATTCCCCATTCAATCCTTGGTCCAACAAAGATTTATATGATTGGAATAGAGGGCACTATGGTGATTCTAGTTCAAAGGGAGATAAGGATAAATCAGGGGATCTGAAGTATGTTGACTCAAAGAAAGACGATAAGGCTGATAAAAGTCAAAACAAAGATACAATAAAATCTAATACTGGTATCTTACCACCTAGAACAATAGGACAACTACAACTAGGAAATAGAGAATCAACTGGTATAGCTGACTATATGACAGTATTCAAGTTTGATAGTCATTCGTACCAAAATTACATCAATGATAAATATATTTCTAAGGTAGAAATGTTTGATGAAGTCGGTTCAATTAAACCATTCATATCTAATGATAGAACAATGCTTCCTATTAGATATGTTGCAGAAGCCTTAGGTATGGAAGTCAATTGGGATCAAGCAACTAGAACTGCAACATTTACAAATAAAGCAGGCAATAATGCATTAAATGTGGGTTCAGTGACTATTAATGCTAAGACTTTAGAAATGAAGAATCAATATAAGACTGTAATTCCAGTGGATTCTAAACCAATCTTAATAAATGGAAGATTCTATGTATCAGTAACTAATATCATCAAAGCATTCGGTGGCACACATGGAACTGTGGAAGATGGTATGAGAAATACAATAGAATGGGATAAGAATAATAATAGAGTTTTAATTTATAAAAACTCAAGATAAATAGTAATTATATAAAGACTCCAGGTAAAACTGGAGTCTTTTTCTTTTAAAAATTAAGAAAGTAAGATAAACACACTCTTAGAAAACAAATTTTTAATTATAATAGAAACTAAAAGTATGTAAAAATTGAAAGGAGTGATTGAAAATGCGTAGATTATTTGTTTTGATAGCCTTGATAATGTGCATGATAATTCCAATACAGACTAAAGCAGTCCAGGAGGAAGCATTTAGAATTTATACTAATGGGGAATTAGCTTATATAGATAAAGAACTAGGTGCACCTTTCTCCAAAGACAACAGAACGTTTGTACCAGTAAGATTCTTCGCCTATCAATTTGGATGGGATATAGAATGGAAAAGTAACGAGCAAACAGCAGTAGTTTCTAATGGAGATACAACTATATTAGTTAAATTAAATACACCGTATGCAACAGTAAATGGAGAGCGTATAAATATCGATCCAAGTGGTAAAATAACAGCAATGGTTAGAGACAATAGAACTTATTTGCCCCTAAGATTTATAGCGGAACAATTTAAACTGAAAGTAGATTATAGGCAGGAAAAGGATAAGTATATAACACACATAATAGAAGTATATGATGAAGGGTCAAGCCTATATCAAGAATTGAAGGAATACCTAGACGAAACCAATACACCATATAAAGGAGAACTCCATGAACTTGTATTAATCAGTAAGAATTCAATAGATGGTATCAAATCTCCTTTAGAGAAGAGAATCAAAAAGATAGGTGGGACATTAGAAAGTATAAAAGCACTTGGGGAGTACGAGGAAAGTACATTAGATTTTAAGGAAATGAAATACTTAATCCAGTATAGGGGAGATAAAACATTGAAGAATAAGCCTAATAGTAAGTTTAATAATAAAGGTACTTATACTAACCCAGGAGAACAGGCAGCACTCCAAGATATAAAGGATAAACTTCAAACAGGTATAATACAGGATGAGAATACTTTAAGAAAAGAATTGAGGAAATGGAGATTAAAGGGTGCTATATGTGAAGATAACTATAAAGAAGCATATAGGATGTTTAAGAAAATATATGGAGATAAAGAATAAGGAGGTAATTATATGAGAAAAAGTTTTAATATCATTGTTTTAGTTCTCTCATTAATAATTTTAATGGTTGGATGCAAAACGGAAAAGACACCAAATAAACCGGTAGTCGATCTAAAAGACTTAGATAAAAAAGGAAATAATGTCGCTACAACCAAAGCAAATGAAGATGACAGTAACCGATTTAAGGAATTTACAGTAGATATCAAATCTAATGTAAAAGATGATTCCATTCTAGAAAAAGAATTAAGAGGATATCTTGAAATAAATAATGGAAAGCTCTTAGAACTAATTAAGAAGGATGATAAATACCGATATGAAGTGAAATATAAAGCAGAAAATGAGTTAATCCCAGAGGGTGATGAATGGATGTATGAAGAAAATCACAAACTAAATAAATATAGAGCTGAAGTAATCTCAAATTTGGACAAAGAAGACTTCGAAAAGGAAGTGAATAGTAGTTTAAAATACGTTAAGGGTAAACTATTGTCAGCAGAGCCAGTTGAGGGAACTAAAGACAAATGGTATAAATATAGATATGCAATCAAATATCAAGCAACAAGGGAATTATTCATAGATGAAGAAATAGTCGGCCCTATAGTAGAGATAATAAATGAAAAAGCTAAGGACCCAATAACTGTATCTGTAGAAGTCGTAGGCGGAAAAACCAGTATTATTGTGGAGTCTAATAGAGATGATAAATCATTTAAAGATGCTTTGAATAAGCTAAAAGAAATAAAAGTATTAAGTAATGCAGAATATAAACAAAGTGAAGAGAAAGACGGTAAGTTTATTCATACACTTGTAACTGAAGATGATAAAGAAAAAGCATTAGATCTCCTAGCAAAATATAGAAATTTCCTAGGGGATAGGGATACAAAGATTTCAAGAATTCATAATAGGGATAAGTATAAATGGGAAGATGTAAAAGAAGCACTTTGGGAAAATGTATTGGTAATGGACTCCTTAGAAATGACCGATTTCGTGCAAGAGGGGGATGACTTCATATTTGTATATAAAGGTATAGATAGAGATGACGATTATCTATACAGTCTTCTCAAAAAGAGAGATAATGGGGATAAAACAGATAATAAAGATGAGAAAACGGATAATGAAGATGAGAAAACGGATAATAGGGTGGTAAAATCGGATAAGTTTGATATAGATGTTTATAATAAATTCATCACAGACTCTTATGCAGGTATTTTCAATAACTTCCTACAACAATCTGCAGAAAAAACATTAGTATATTCTCCATTCTCTTATGCGAAAGCATTACAAGGTCTAGGAAGCTTAACTCCGGATTTTGATAATAACGCATATATAGGAAAATTAATTAATCAGAAGATGAAAGAGGGAGTTTCTAATATAAATACAGATACACTGGTAATGATAAATAAGGAATACTTCACTACTAAGGATAAATCATTTAAACTTGTTAGTTTTAAGAAAGAAAATGGTGAATCCGAGGCAGAGAAAGCTTCAGTAGATTTACAAAAGAGAATAGTTGGAGAGGTTATGTTAGGACCAGATTATAAGGAAGATTTGGCATCTGTAATTATAAATGCTACAAGGTTTTATGGAAAATGGGAAAAACCATTTGATAAAGAGAATACTGAAGTAGGAAAGTTCACTACTATGGACAATAAAAAAGTAGACAAAGATATAATGTATGCCGGAGACTTAATTAAAGTAGGCTTGGATAATGACCTTGTTGCTGTTGGAGCAAAGAGATTGAAGTCCGATAACGAAGACGGCAGAGCACTGACCTATTTCATAGAGGCAAAGAAGTGGGATAAGGAATCATTGAAGACAATTGCTAATAATATACCAAAATACATCAGTGAAATAGAAAACTTCAATAAAGAGAGTAAAGAAACTTCAGCTAAATTCTATGATGGAGTAACAGTTTCAGTCCCTAGACTAGACATAGAATCCAGAATAGAGTTGGATGAAATAGAGAAAGCAAATGGACATGAAAGTTTATTTGGTTCTGTCAGGGAAAGAGATACCATACAAAGAACTGGTAAAGATTTTAGTTCTATGCAAGTAGGTAAAATCACTCAAGTCACAAAAATGCGTATGGATGAAGAGGAGATAGAAGCTAAAGCAGTAACAGAAATACAAGTAGAGATGACAGCTCTCCTACCAGAGGAAAAAACATATTTAGATATCGATTGTACTCATCCACACTTCATAGTAACCGTAAGTGATGGTATAATTTCATTTATAGGCTTTGTTGGGGAATAGAACATATTTAAAAGCTAAGATAATGCACAACAATAAGAGAGGTTTTAATACCTCTCTTAAACTTCCACAAAATAAACTATATAAAATGCCATTAACACCTAATGAGCGGTGTACAGCAGAATTCTCTAAAAATTAAAATCAAAATATTACAATAAACACTCCTAATTTTATATAAAGGATATTGGGAGGGTGTGTAACAGTATGGTAAGTGATAGAGAAACTAGACGATTAAGGATGGTTAGAGGTGTTGTAATCATTTTGCTATTCTGCTTAGTATTTGCATTTGGATTCGGACTTTATCGAGAATCTCAAAAAGACAGGAGATTTCCCACATCAGTGGATGATGACGAAGTAGTTTATCTATACAAATATAAAGCAGATACAATTGAAGAGTTCAATAAGGAATTAAATGAATTTTTAGATTATATAAGAGATGAAGGCATAAAGACTATCAAGATCGAGAATACCCCTAATACTGAATTAGGGGTAACCATCCGGTATAAGTTACCCAAGAACAAGTACCTAGACGAAAAAGGAATAGTAAACCAAAAATAATGGAAATAAGTTGATTATAATCAACAAAGAAGGTATAAGTATATATCCTTAAGCACACTCAAGAATACAATATAATATAAGTAGAAAAGGAGAGTTTAATTATGACAAAGAAAACTAACACAGTTGGAGAACTTTATTTAGGAAATGAAAATTTGAAGGATGCAATGACAGTGCCAAGATTCAAGAGAATCACAAAGAATGGAAGTTTAACCATTCCAGCACATATTAGAAAATCTCTAGGTATCAATGCAAAGGACAAATACGAAGTAATTGTAGATGAAAAAACAGGAGATATCACATTAAAAAGAATAGCTGGCGTAGATGCACTTGCCCCTATTACAGAAAACCTTTTCAACTACAATGGAAGAAAGATTTCAATTCAAACAGCTGTTGAGATTCATCAGATAGTGGAAGAGATGATGAGAGTAATTGAAATTGAAGTAGGAGAACCAGTTGGAGTAGATGACTTAGCAGGTATCTTTAATCAAATTTGGAATGATGAAGAAGATGACTTCATAACAAATCCAATCCTAAGAGAATCAGCTTTACTAAGAAGCTATGAAACACGCGATAATGAAATCAGAGAAGCTGTAGAGGAAGATACAAAGGCTAAAGTTAAGAAATCAAAGAAAGAAAAAATTGATAACGAAAAAGCAATTGTGGACAGAACAATTAATAGAATCTTATCTTCTCCTATCCTAATGAGGGTTACAGAAGAAGAAGCAGAAACCTATTTCAAGAAAACTGAATATAGAAAACTCTTAAAAGAAATGGAGAAAGAAAATAAATAACAACAGAAAGGGGATAATAATCCCCTTTTTATTTTTAGTTTAATCACTGTAGAGGGGAGGTAAAAGTGGGAAAACAGCAAGATGATTTAGATATATTTGATTACGACAGTGAAGGGGAGTATTATGAGGAAGAGTATTATGATGACGAAGAATACGAAAGATCATTCTTGGGTATTACCCTTGATGGATTTTTAGGTAGTTTTGTTAGCATATTCAGAATAATATACAGCATAGCTATGGCTCTAGGTATATTTGCACTAATTATGATAATTATTTATGCAGGTAAGGGGACGTTTAATAAGGTTATTGGATTCATCAATCATAGTTACTATGTAGTTTACATTATACCATTAATATTCCTTTACTTAACTATGAATTTTAAGAGCAAACATAATGACTCTGCTAGCGAAGGAGCTGCTTTACTATTCCTAATATCACTAATAGCAATAATTTTAGTTGAAATTAGCGGATACGGATTTATCAACGATAAAAATAAAATTAAAGATATAGAACCAGTTGTTAGTTCTGTAATAAACATAATCTATCCCAAATAAACCGATAAATTGCTTGTAAACAAATATAATTTATCTAACAAATATTTGGCCAATTCTAAGATCTAGGGGTGAAAACCTTAACTGAATTGAAAACGGAAAACAACGCTTATAAATTAAAATCAAAAATAGCAATACCAACAAAAATGGGTGATAAAAAATATTAAAAGAGATTGCTAAAAGAGTAGAGTTATCGATATCTACCTAAATAACTCTAGCATTTATCATCTTCCTAGACATAAATGCATCATAACAACGGGGAGGAACTTCAACCTCCCCAACTACTATTATTTAAAAGTTCAGGAGGCACAATATGGAGAAAATTAAACTAGATAACCCAAAATCCTATAGAGAAGCGGGCGACCAGTTACTTAGTAAGATTAGTTTAAGTGACTTACAGTTATCTGATACTCAGAACTTCATTAAGAACATAATACCACAGCATTTATCAAGAACGATAAAAGGAAGAGGTTTTGAAATACGGTTCTTGGATTGGAGTTTAGATAACAATACAATATTACCAGAATATATTTGTAAAGCACATAACAAAACCAGAAGTGTAGACCTTAATGTAACAATGGAATTAAGTATGGAGGCTCTAAAGTCTAGTGGGGATGTTGTAGCAGATGAGGGTACAGTAATATTAAACCTGACTTTAGACAAAATCCCTATTCCAACGGCTCAAGGAAGATTTATAATTAATGGTGGAAATGTTATTATGATTTCCCATTTGGGTCAGAGAGGCGGCTTAGGATTTGGTTCTAAAAAGAATAAATCTAGTATGTATTTCACTACAACCACAGATGGTTTAATGAATATCACCTTAAATGGGGGCAAAAATCCAACAATAACTTTAGCTTCCAGAAGAGATAAAACAATATCTAAGATGTATGGGGCATATTCGGAAACCCCAGTAAATATATATGCAGTATTAAAAGAATTGGATATGTCATCTGATGATATTCAAAGTATAATGGGTAATATGAACACTCTTGGAGAAATTAAGGCAGTACCAATATCAGATGGTAAGCTATTAGACTCCGTTTTGAATACGCAACTCTTCCTATCCGACAGGCACAGATTAAATAGAACCCTTTCCTATGTAACAAGATTAGGTGGGGAAATATTAGATGAAAATTTAAAAATAGATGGTACTATTTACAAAAGTGGAGATAAGATTACTCTAGCTATGGCTGAGAAGATGCAATCTGCAGGTATTCCACATGTAAAAGTAAGATCTAATTTAGGTAGATACACTGTATATGGAAATCAATTCGTAGACATAACAAGATATGTAGACGAGAAAGATATTCCAGAAATATACAGACATTATATTACAGAAACTAAGTATGACTACTATTCCGTATATAAACCAGAATTAGAGGCTTGTTTATTAGAATGTAAAGAATCAGGAATAGATGTCAAGTCATATTTAAAAGCAAATCAATCAAGAATTTTAGGTAAAACTTTTAATAAGTCTGACATAGTTGCTTTTGCTAATTTGTTTACGCAAAAGATTTCAGATCCAAAAGGTTTTTCCGATAAAGACTCATTAGCTCATAAAGGCTTAGTTAATGTATCTCGTGTATTTGAAGACTTATTAATTGAAAGACTTTATGGAACATATGGTATCTTGGGTAAAGTTGAAGAAATGAGAAATAACCTAAGAATTAATACAGGAACTAATAGTGGTAGATTAGAGTACAAGAAGCTAAACCTATTGGATAATGATACAATGGCATCTAAGATAGTAAAAGACCCATATAGTAGATTATTCCAAAGAGCTAGTGACCTTAACCCAATTGATGAAGCTTCTCATTTAAGAAAAGTATCATTAACCAAGGTTCAAGGATATGGTGGGGTAGACCCGAAATTCTCAATGCCTCAAGCTAGGAGTATTCACCCATCCCACATAGGAAGATTATGTCCTATAGAATCTCCAGAAGGTGAAAAAGTAGGGTTGATGTTGCACTTAGCTACCTTAGCAAAAGTAAATAATGAGGGATTTATAGAGGCACCATTCTTCAAAATAGATAAAGAGCATAATAAAATTCTATTTGATGAAGCTATTTACTACACATTTGATGAAGAGCAATATTTAAATAGAGCTTTCTCACCACAGATAGCTGATAGAACATTTGCTACAGTAAGCTTGATTAAGAGGGGTGCTGAAGTAGAAAGTATTGAACTTAATCCGATTGTAGCAGAAATCGATGGTAAACAAAGGATAGTAAATAAGGTTGCATTAGAGCAACAAGCAAAAGAGATTTTTGAGAAGAGTGAAGAAGCTGATGAATACAGTCTAAAGATGGGAATCAAAGATTGGTTCATAGAAGATAGGATAAATACAATAGATTCCAATGGTAAGCTTGTTGAAATAGATGTAGAGGATATAGATTTAATCACATGTAGAGGTGACCACATCCTATCAGCAGCTACAGCGAACATTCCCTTTGCGGAATATGATGACGGTACTCGTTTGATGATGGGTGCTGCGATGAGTAAGCAAACTGAACCAGTAATGGGAAGCCAGGTACCTTTAATCACAACCTCATTGACAGACAAGATAGGTCAAGGTACAGGTGGTGTAATAAGGTCTCCAGAAAATGGAGTAGTTAAATGGATATCTGCCAATAGCATAATCCTAACCCCACTTGATTCTGATAGTGATGAAGAGATAGTTATTCCACTTGAAATGTATAAGATATCTAGTGAAAATACTTGTATTTCTAATATAGTCAGAGTTAAAAAAGGTGATATCGTTACAAAAGGTATGGTATTAGCTGATACTGAGGCTACTCAAGGTGGAGAACTTGCCACAGGAACCAACCTATTGGTAGCATATATGGTTTGGGAGGGATATAACTATGAAGATGGTATTGTAATCTCAGATAGATTACAAAGAGATGATATACTAACATCTTCCCACATATATGAGTATGTAGTTAGATTTGATAAGAACAAAGACGTAACTTTAAGGGATTATCAAATAGCTCAAAATGATATGGGAATATTCAAATCTTTCCAAGAAAAAACTGAGCAAGGGGACAATGCAGGCATACTTAAGATAGGAACTAAGGTACGTGCAGGTGATACCATCTATGTTAAGTTTACTCACAACGATAGTGGATATAAACCAAAGCAAACCACCTATGAAGATGAACCTGGAACACTTATTAAAGTATCTAAGTCAGAAAATGACAAAGATATCACCTATACATTCCACTTCCTAACACAAGAGAAGATAAAGGTAGGGGATAAGTTAGCAGGTAGACACGGTAATAAAGGTTGTATCGCTAATATAGTACCACAAGCTTTAATGCCATATACAGAGGATGGTAGAATAGTTGATATTCTATTAACACCACTAGGAGTTCCATCACGTATGAACCTAGGACAATTACTTGAAGCACAATTAGGTCTTATCTTAGATGAAGTAGGTTTAACTGCTGAAACTGAATCAGGTGTTAAGCTTGATATTCCCAGAGTAAAAAGAATAACAAGTGAATACACAGGAGATCCAGAGGGAAAGATACAACTATACGATGGAAGAACTGGAAAGCCATTTGCAGCTAAGTCTTTATTAGGTGTAACAGTAATAAACAAGCTAAAGCACCAATCAAGCCATAAGTTATCTGCTAGAGGAACAGGTTCTTTAAGTGAATATACACCGAGTGGACAGCCTACTAAAGGTAAGAAACGTAATGGTGGTCAAACCATAGGTGAAATGGAAGTATGGGCATTTACGGCAGACAATGCTAATGCTTGTGCAGCTGAGTTACAAAGATTTAGGTCAGATGACCCGAACGCTAGAAACTATTTTAAAAATAGAGTAGTCAGGGGTAAGAATGTAGAGAATGTATCTAACTTCTCTAAACCTTATAAGAAGATGACTGCATACTTAAGGGGTATGGGTCTTAAAGCTGCAAATAGGGACACAGAAGGAAATGAAGTAGATGTCCACAAGGATAGAGTTTTCCTCGGTAGAGTGAACCAAAGGAACTATGTAGAAAAAGACATTTCCAAATTAGACAAAGAAGAAGTAGTTCAGAATGCTGAATTCAGAGATATCTTCAGAGGAAGATTAGGTATAACACCTGAAGCAATGGCTGAGGACAAGAAGAAGCAAGATGAACTAATAAAAGAAAATAGTAAAGTAGAATGGAATAAGATTTCTTCGGACCTAGATGTATTCTTTACTTATGATGCAGAGGAACTTGCAGAATTTAATAAAGAAATGGAAGAGATGGAGGATGCATACGTAGAAGATCCAATGATGTTAGTTGATGAAGATGGTGATATTATTTCGTCTTCAGATGCACCGACTGAAACGGATACAGGTGAGAAAGTAAAGCTAAGTACACTTGGAGATATCTATGGTTCTTCAGACAAAGACGATTCCGAAGACAATGACGAAGATGACAGTGAATTTATTCCAACAAAACCAGAAGATATAACTGAAGAACAATGGGGTAATATGCAAAATATCCTAGTAGATTTATTATTGACAGGAAGTGATTCAGATGACAATGAAGACAACACGGAGGAGTAATGAAATGAAAATAGAACCTATTGAATATATGATAACATATCTTTCAGAAGATGAAACTGAGGCGAAATATAAGATATCCTCAGTTCCTAGAGGTGTAATGGAAGGCTTGCTTAATTTGATTAGGCAAGTCTCCTACCAATATGCACCGGGTTATGCACCAATAGCATTTAAGCTATTTGGTATTACAGATATAACAGATATATCTAATCAATATGCAGAAACTGTAAGAGAGATTGCGTCTAACATTAGAAATATCTATACCAAGATACCAACAGACAATCAAAGAGCAGATACTCCAACTAAGTATATCCTAAGTTATGAAGGCAAGGTTGAGAATGAACTTTTTGCTAGAGATTTGAAGGCATACAGCTTAGATAATGGGAATGTACGAAAACCAATTACAGTAGATATTTTAAATCCAGATAAAAAGATATTAACGGTATCTGAACCACAAAATGTATCTTTAGAGATTCTTGTAATAATGGGATTAGGTATCATTGATGCTAAAGACCAATTCAAACCATCGGAATCAACTCTAGTACAAGGTGCAATAGAGCAATACCTCAAGGGAGACAACGTTATCAGAATGAATGCAAACTTCTCCCCTATTTTAAGTTTCTCTTATAAAGTGGTGGGCACTGGGGATTTCCAAGGGCATTCTACAGCAGAAGTAACTATAAAAACAAACGGTGGTATAGCTGCAAAGAATATACTAGGTATGTCATCTGTAATAGTGAATACAATGCTACAGAACTTAGGAGAATCCGTCTATGTTAAATATCAACCAACAGAATATACTCCTGAGGAAAAACAACCAGTAGATTCTCCTATAGAATCTTTGCAATTGAATCCTAAGGAATACAATATATTGAAAAAGGACTATGGATATAATTCCATTAGGGAAGTTATAACCAATGTAGATAAGATTCCAGAATCAATTAGGGAAAGTGTAAAGAGAGCATTAAGGAGCACTGGATTAGTAGTCCACGATAAAAAGTAAGATAGATGTATTTAAAGGAGGTTTCTATGCACAAATTTAGATTTGGTAATTTCACAGTGAAAGAAAATAAAACTTCATTGGGAAAAGAGTTTATGATGTTAAACCAATACAATGAAGTGCTAGAAACCTCTTTACTAATGCCAGTAAATCAAGAAATAAAAATCAATGACACTTTCGTCAAATACAAAGCAATCTATATTCCAAATTTTAATGGAAAAATCTCAGAAAACACCTCAGATTTCAGGTTTTTAGACACTAAAAAATTAATAGTGGATACGAAAATCAAGCTCACCAAAGAATTGATACTTGAAGAAAGGTATATTCCATTAGTAGATTACTCATTTCCTAATTTGTTTAGGGATATAGCAAGCGAACGAGATTTTTTTGAGGAAATAATCGTATATGTGAATTCAGACTTTAGATGGGATGATCTCCTATATGATTTTAGGGGTAAAACCAATAGTCTTAAATTAATAATTCGAGATACAGCGTTATTAAAAGCTAATGGAAGGACTTCCTACGATAAATTAGATGGATTGTTTATAAGCAATATAATCCGAGATAAATTTCAAAAGTTCAATTGTATAGTGAGTATGGGTAATCAGAAAACTTTGAACTTAGGGGGACAGTTTAAAATCCCTATGATAGAATTCTCAGATGACAACAAGTCAAGTATAAATTATGAAGAAAGTGGAATCAAGAATGAAGAAGTAGATAGATTTTGGAATAAGATGCTAAAATTACATAGAAATAAACATAGTAATATGTTTTATATAGCAGAAGATATTAATGAAATTCCATTCTCCTTTAATATAGTAGATCAATACAATGTAAACCAAGGCAATATTGTGTATATAAAGGAAGAAAATGGGTTTAGATTTAATCCAGTAGCAGATATTTTTTTAGATACTATGAATAGATACAAAGACATAAAAATAAAGGAGGATACAAATGAAAGCATTAATACTAGCAGACAGCCAAAAACAACTGAAAGACTTTCACGAAGGCGTAACAGGGATAGATCTTACAGGATTACCAAGCAAAGTAGTGAGGACAGTAAACAGTAAAGAACCAACGATTGCACTTAAGTACAACCTAGACTTGGGAATAGAGTATATTATAATAGAGGAGATATATAATATACTAAACCTATTGGGACAAAACAATATAGATTTCACAGTAAGTAATATAAATGAAGCAATTAGACATACTGGTTTTGCTCTATCTGAAGATATAGGAGATGTAAGATTCCTGGAAGGAAAGAGTATCCTGGACTTAGCCAGGTTACACCTAAAGATGGGAGACACAACAAATGACCGATGGGATATTTGGAAGAGAATGTATGAAGAGATTCTAAGATTCTTAGTATATAAAACAATCCCACCATCTGAAAGAACTACCTTTAAGTTAGGCAAACGTAAACAATATACCATAGTTTACAGGTCAGAAGATGGAAGTACGATTGAGTCTCTTATCAATAGAGTAAAGATAGATTTACTTGATAATGCTGTAATGATTCCACTCGTAGAAGAGATAATAATTAACGTTCCATTCAAACCAGCTATTGAAAACTTAAATGAATATTCGACATTCCTGGGGGATATAAGAGACCATAGATTTTTTGATTTAACGAATAGCACTGACTTCTTTATAAGCTTTAAAAAATTGATTAATACACAAAATGACTCAATAAAAGAAGCTAAATACAGATTAACTGATGCAGATATCAAAGCAAGGAAAGCATCTATGCCATCTTACTCGTTCTTTATTGAAACTCTTGAAGATAAACCAATGTCATTAGAAGAGTTATATAGAGAAGCCAAAGTAAGATATGCTAATTGGGAAGAATTACTTATTGCAGAATCTTTGCCAGTTGCATACAATACTGAAATTCCAGATGTAGAAATAAATAAGGATAATTTGTCTTCAATCAATGTTAAGAACTTAATTAATAAGATTAACGAAAACAAACCCATCGTATCTTGGAATAAAGAAACATATGATATGCTAAAAGAAGACGGCAATCTTGATATGGAAGACATAGATATAGAAAATGCAGAAATAATATTAGATAACCTTTCTAAGCCAGTAACTTCCTATGATAATCTAAAAGAAATCGTAAAATTTAGGAGCTTAGCAGATATAATTTATACTCCAGAACTTGAAGTAGCCATTCCTTACACTGATGATATGGAAGATTTCGTAAATGAAATCATATTCAATGCAGATGATAGTGATTTAGGTATAGACTTAAATGCTAATAAAGGTGCATTAATCCTCAAATTAGAGGTAAGTGATGATACAATAGCAACAGCTATTTCTAAAATTACCACAAGAATAAAATCTGCCAAGAGTAAGATTGAAAAAGAATATCAAAAGGTAACAAACAACATCAACCTATCTCAAGAAGAAATTGAAGTAGCTGCTAGAAAAATAGACAAGGTTGTTAATGATAGATTCATGTCATTAGAGTTATCTTCAATTAATTATACAGAGGGTGCATTATTAAAAGACTTAATATCCTTATCAAAGGGTAAGAGTCAAGATACATTATTGTTGAATAAAGTTAGAGAACATATTGTAAGTGGAAACAATATATTTAATGCTCTAAATGAAACAGTTAATGTAAAGGATCAAGTTGAAGATATTCAAAATGCTTATAAGTTATTAATAGCTAAAGTAGTAGACTCAGTTATTAATTCAGTTTTAAATAGCTGTAGCGAAGAATATAGACAATTGATAAATGATTGGACTACTGGAAGAATAGAAGAACAAGAAGTAATCCACAAAATGAATGATATCATAACTAGAAGATATTGGGATATGGTAGAAACGAAACATTTTTAGTATAATTTAGCCATTATTTTAGTTTTAAGTCGGTAAAAGGAGGTGAATATTTTGTTAATAAGCAAAGTAGAGAAAACAAAAGTAAATTTAAATCTTAAAAATATAAAAAAATATAAAAGAACTTGTAGAGAAGTAAATAGAAAATATAACAGTGTCTTATCAGAATTATTAACAGAAAAATATTCACTCCCCACTAGAGAAGAATGGAATACTTTAATTGCAGGGATAAACAAACTCCAGAAAGAAATAAAGACTATAAAATCAAAAAAGAAAACTGAAGAATCTTTATTTCAAGAATCGTTAAGAGTATTTAAAGAGTCACAAGGAGAATTAGTTGATAAAAGTGATAAGGAGCATACTCAAAGAGATTTAATGGATAAAGAAGAAAGACTAAAAAAACTTTTAGATTACAAAAACAATCTCCACATTCTTGCCAATAATTCAGATATTACGGTCACGACTATACGCCATTTCCTAGGAAGCCGACCATTCGATTCAGCTTTAAAATCGTATTTTGAGAGAATTTTGATCACCACTATAGATAGATTTAAAGCCAAACCAAAAAACAAAGAAGGGACGGAGTTTAGTAAACCATTATCGGGTCTACCCAGATACAAGAAAATAAATGCACTTCTCACTTTAGAATTTGCTAACACCTACTATAGATTTCTTAGAAATAATAAAAATAAAATAATTGGGATTAAATTGGGGAAAACTTTTCGAAACATTAGTTTAAAAAGTAAATTCTCAGATGATTTTTTGAATAACAATGTAAAAATAAATAACATAGCATTAACTCCAGTATCTGACAATTCAATAATAGATGGTAAATTCTATTTAATAATTAATTATGAGTATAACAATCTTATTTCACTGCCAGATTTTAAAAATAGAGTAGGTATTGACAGAGGTCTTTCTGATTTAGTAGTCACATCTGATGGTGAAAAGTTCAAATATCCAAAGAATGCAATAGAAAGAATTGAAGATAAAAGAACTAAACTTCAATCCCATCTATCCCATAAGAAGCAATTAAATAAACATTGGAAGAAATCTAATAGATATAAAAAATTAAAATCCAAAGTAGATAAGTTATACGCTAAAGAAAGAAATATCAGAGAAAATTTTTATCATCAAGTTTCTAGATATTTAGTAAACAAGTATGATATAATAACCATTGAAGACTTAAATATCATGGGCATGATGAAAAATAAAAATCTATCTGGGAAAATCGCAAATGTTTCTTGGAATAGATTAGCAGTTTTTCTGGAGTATAAATGTAGGTATGCAAATAAAGTATTTAGAAAGGCATATAGATACTATGCTTCCACTCGAATATGTCATAAATGCAAAAGAGAATCAGATAAATTCAAAGGTATGAAAACCTTAAATATTAGAGAGTGGACCTGTGGTAACTGTGGCACACACCATGACAGAGATATAAATGCAGCACTGAATATCAGAGATTGGGAACCTCAGTCAGATACAGCTTTTTCAGGAACAGGTGAGATGATAGATGGAGTAAGACGAAGTCAAATAAGAGACTTCGCTAATTGGATAGTTTTTGCAACATATTTAGACACACTTATAAAAGATCAAACCAGGCACTTCCTAAATGAATTGCTGAGAGTTACTAATCTAAAAACAATATCACTGGAAGAAAATAAATATATAAACAAAATATTAGAGAAAGAT
>ERZ1673752.3220-NODE-3220-length-16112-cov-6.001059_pt1 | contig 16112 bp, 16 predicted proteins | sample MGYA00580195_ERZ1673752 | MGnify/ENA primary metagenome ERZ1673752 (study PRJEB41218, sample SAMN15661744) | gut metagenome | host: Homo sapiens | place: Canada: London | collected 2015-08-20/2019-03-30 | study: EMG produced TPA metagenomics assembly of...
AAGCAGGAGGACTTCGCCGCCGAGGTCGCCGCTCAGATGAACATGGGCAAGTAATTGCACTTTATCCGCGTTTAATTTGCATAAAAAAGCGAGACTGCGAGAGCAGTCTCGCTTTTTATGTTCTGGCGGGAGAAGCGGCGGTTTTTGCACACTTTTTGCCAACAGCGGCAAAAAGTACCCCGCCGGAGGCACAGCAGCCTTGCCGCGCGCCGAACAGGGGAAAAAGTGCTTGCAACTTGGGGCGTGATGAAATATAATGTCATTATCTGTGTAAATTCCAGGTAAAACTGCCGTATCTGTCTGTGGAGCGCCGGGGCGCTGCGCCGCGCTCCCGCTTTTTTGCGTCAAAATCCGGGTGCGGCATGATGAAGGAGAACGACTATGAGACTGTACATTGATCCGGGCACGGGCAGCATGCTCTTTGCGATCCTGATCGGAATCATCGGGGCGCTGAACTACCTGCTCAAGTCCTGGATCGTCAAGCTACGCTTTATTCTGAGCGGCGGCAAGAAGGTGGAGGGGGACACGGAGAAGCTTCCGTTCATCATCTTCTCGGACGACAAGCGGTACTGGAATGTATTCGAGCCCGTCTGCCGCGAGCTGAACCGGCGCGGGATGGACGTGGTATACATGACCGCCTCCGCCGACGACCCCGCCATAAATAACCCCTATGAACACATCAAGGGGCAGTTCATCGGCGACGGCAACAAGGCCTTCGCGAAGCTGAACTTCCTCAAGGCGACGATGGTGCTCTCGACGACGCCGGGGCTGGACGTCTACCAGTGGAAGCGCTCGAAGGACGTTGGATACTATGTCCACATGCTCCACGCCGCGAGCGAGGTCGTGACGTATCGCATGTTCGGCATCGACTACTATGACGCGGTGCTGCTGTCGGGCGAGTATCAGGTGCAGGACGTGCGCGCGCTCGAGAAGCTGCGCGGTCTGCCGGAAAAGGAGCTCGTGAAGATCGGCATCCCCTACATGGATGAGATGGCCCGCCGCCTGCGCGATACCGGGCCGACGCCGCCGCACAAGCGGACGGTGCTGCTCGCGCCCTCGTGGGGAAAGAGCGCCATTTTGCAGAAGTACGGCGGAAAGATCATCGACGAGCTGCTCGCGACGGGCTATCACGTCATCATCCGCCCGCATCCGCAGTCCTTCAAATCCGAGACGGAGCTGATGGAAAAGCTCATGCGCGACTATCCGGAATCCGACCGGCTCGAGTGGAACCGCGACAACGACAACTTCGAGGTGCTGCGCCGCTCGGACATCATGATCTCCGATTTCTCGGGCGTTATTTTCGACTTCGCCCTTGTGTACGATAAGCCCGTCATCTATGCCGACACCGAGTTCGACAAGAGCCCCTATGACGCGTGGTGGCTCGACAAGCCGCTCTGGACGTTCACGGCGCTGCCGCGCATCGGCGAGAAGCTGACACCGGAGAACATGAGCGGCCTGCGCGGCATGATCGACGCCTGCCTGACGGATCCGCGCTATGAGGCGGGGCGGCAGGAGGTGCGCGCCGAGACGTGGGAGCACCCCGGAGAGGGCGCCGTCCGCGCGGCGAACTATCTGCTCGCGAAGTATCAGGAACTGAAATCGCAGGAAGAGGGAAAGAAGTAAGCTATGTCGTTTTTTTCAATTCTGGGGACGCTGCTGATCCGGCCGCTGCGGCTCCTCTTTGAGGTAATCTACATGATGGCCGAGCGTTTGATCGGCAATCCGGGCCTGTCCATCATCGTGCTGAGCCTGATGATGAACTTCCTCGTGCTGCCGCTCTACCGCCGCGCCGACGCCATGCAGGAGGAGGAGCAGCAGACGGAGCTGCGTCTGAATAAGGGCGTCGCGCACATCAAAAAGACGTTCAGCGGCGACGAGCGCATGATGATGCTCCAGACGTATTACCGCCAGAACAACTACAAGCCGACCTATGTGCTGCGCGGCGCGACGTCGCTGTTTCTGGAGATCCCGTTTTTCATCGCGGCCTACCAGTTTCTCTCGACGCTCTCGCTTTTAAACGGCGTCTCCTTCGGGCCAATCGCCGATTTGGGCAAGCCAGACGGATTGCTCACCATCGCGGGCCTTTCGGTGAACATTCTGCCGATCATTATGACGGCCGTGAACCTCGTCTCCTGCGTGATCTTCACGAAGGGGAGCCTCCTCAAGACGAAGATTCAGCTCTATGCCATGGCGCTGTTCTTCCTCGTGTTCCTCTATACCTCGCCCTCCGGCCTGGTGTTTTACTGGACGCTCAACAACCTGTTCTCCCTCGTCAAGACGATTTTCTACAAGCTCAAGCACCCCGGAAAGGTGCTGGCTGTGCTCGCGTCCATCGCGGGCGCGTGCCTGCTGGTGTTCGGGCTGTTCTTCTACCACCATCCCACGGTGCTGCGCGAGGTGTTCTTCGTCATCGCGGGTCTTGGGCTGCAGGTGCCGGTTCTGGTGATGCTCGTGCGTGCCCGCCGCCCTGTGCAGGGCGGGGTTAAAGAGCAGGCGCAGCCGATCTTTAACAAGAAGCTCTTCCTCTCCGGGGCGGTGTTTCTCGCGGTGCTGACGGGGCTGCTGATCCCGTCGGCGGTCATCAAGGCCTCGCCGCAGGAGTTCGTGGACATCAACTATTTCTACCACCCGCTGTGGTTTATCGTGAGCTCCTTCTGCCTCGCCTTCGGCACGTTCGTGATCTGGATGGGCATTTTCTACTGGCTCGCAAGCCCCGCTGCACGCCGCATCTTTGACCGCGCCGTCTGGGTGCTCTGCGGCGCCGCAATCATCGACTATATGTTCTTCGGGAAGAATCTGGGGATTCTGACGGCGGGACTGCGCTATGAAAACGGATTGTACTTCTCGCCGAAGCAGATCTTCATCAACCTTGCGGTGCTGCTGGCGGCGGGGGCGGTGCTGTATTTGCTGACGGTCTATGTCAAAAAGCATCTGCACGAGGTGCTTGTGATTGCCGCGGTGGCCCTTGTGGCGATGTCCGCCGTGAACATCGTGGGGATCCGCAGCTCTGTCAACGAGGTGAAGAATCAGTCGGAGAGCACCCAAACGGAGACACCGCAGTTCACGCTGAGCAAGACGGGGCAGAACGTTGTCGTCCTGATGATGGATCGCGGCATGGCGGCGTATATCCCGTATATTTTCAATGAGAAGCCGGAGCTGCAGAAGCAGTTCTCGGGCTTTACGAATTACGCAAACACGATTTCCTTCGGCGGGAGTACGATCTTCGGTTCTCCCGCGATCTTCGGCGGCTATGAATATACGCCGCTTGAGATGAACAACCGCAGCAGCGAATCTCTGGGCAGCAAGCACAACGAGGCGCTCAGGGTGATGCCCGTGCTCTTTGAACAGAATGGTTATGACGTGACGGTCTGTGACCCGACCTATGCGGGCTATCAGTGGATTCCGGACCTCTCAATTTACGACGACTATCCGGATATTCACACCTACATCACCAAGGGCAAGTTTACGGATACCCGCTCAAAGAAGGAGCTGATTGAGGACAACAGCCGCAACTTCTTCTGCTATGCACTCATGAAGACGATGCCGCTGTTCCTGCACAGTCCGCTCTATAACGGCGGCGACTACAACCATGCAAGCGTAGCCGAGGACGGAAGCACGACGGCGGCCGGCCAGAAGGTTACGGGTCTCTATACCTCCACCGGGCTTTACAGCGCCTTTATGGAGCCGTATAATGTGCTTCAGAATCTCACCCAAATTACGAAGGTCACCAAGGACAGCCGGAATACCTTCCTCATGATGACCAACGACACCACGCACGATGTGATGATGCTGCAGGAGCCGGACTATACGCCCAGCCAGAATGTCGACAACACGGACTATGAGGCGGAGCATGCCGACCGCTTTACGGTGGACGGACAGACGCTGCGCATGGAGACGGAGCTGCAGGTGACGCACTACCAGAGCAATATGGCGGCGCTGCTGCAGCTCGGGGAGTGGTTCGACTATCTGCGCGATAATGGTGTCTATGACAACACGCGTATTATCCTTGTGGCTGACCACGCCTTCCCGCTGCGCCAGCTGAGCAATCTCATTTCCGATGACGGGGACTTCGATGCCCAGCAGTATTATCCGCTGCTGATGGTGAAGGACTTCAATGCCGCGGGCTTTACGACGTCCGATGAGTTTATGACGAATGGCGATGTGCCCACGCTTGCGACCTCCGGCCTGATTGAAAACCCGACGAATCCCTTCACCGGGAAGGCCATCGACAGCAGTGAAAAAACGGCGCATCCGCAGTATGTTATTGCCTCGAATGATTGGCGCATTGACGAGAACAACGGCAATCAGTTTCTTCCCGGAGACTGGTACAGCGTGCAGAGCGATATGCGCGTGAGCAGCAACTGGCAGGCGCTTGCGAAGAACGCGACTTCGCCCTTCGCCGGAAACTGAATCATCGGCCCGCGCATGCACCGTCTCCGGACGGGCATGCGCGGGCCATTGCTTTCAAATGTGTGGAAAGATAACATTGATTCGCCGTGAACACTGTGCTAATCTGTAGATAATGCCAACATATTCGGGCGGCACGGCCCGAGCATGGCAGCCGCAGGCAGCTTTTTACCCTTTTCATGTCTGTGGGCTGCCGCCGCGCGCGGGAATCGGCGGGCGGTCTTGGTAAATATATAAAAGGAGAAAGATTATGAAGAAAGTGCATCAGGAGGCTCGCATCGAGAACGTCTATCAGCTGGAGGGGCGGGTGCCGGTCGGCAAGGCCATCCCCTTCGGGCTGCAGCATGTGCTGGCCATGTTTGTAGCGAACATCGCACCGCTGATTATCATCGCCTCCGTGGCCGTTTACAACGGTCAGGCGTTCACCACCATTGAGACGGCGCAGCTGCTGCAGAACTGCATGCTCATCGCCGGCATCGGCACGCTGATCCAGCTCTATCCGATCTGGAAGATCGGCTCGGGTCTGCCGGTTGTCATGGGACTGAGCTTCACGTTCCTCGCGGCCTGCATGTCCGCCGCGTCGCAGGATTACGGCATCATGGTCGGGTCAATCATCGTCGGCGGTATTTTTGAGGGCATCCTCGGCCTGACGGCGAAATACTGGCGGCGGATCATCTCGCCGGTGCTGTCGTCGTGCGTGGTGATTGCGATCGGCCTGAGCATTCTGAATGTCGGCGTGTCGTCGTTCGGCTCGTCGTCAGCCTATCCGCTCGGCTCGTGGCAGAACCTGCTCGTCGCGACGATCACGCTCACGGCGGCGCTCGTGTTCCACACGACGCTCAAGGGCGTCGCCAAGCAGCTCTATGTGCTGCTTGGGATGCTGGTGGGGGGGTACGTGGTGTCCATTTTCTTTGGCATGGTGGACTTCGCGTCCATGGGGCAGACGATCCAGTCGCTCGGCGTTGTGGCGATTCCGAAGCTCTTCGCCTTCAAGCCGCAGTTCCAGCTGGGTTCGATCCTCTCATTCGCACTGGTGTTCATCGTCTCCGCCGTGGAGACGATCGGCGACACGACCGCGACTTGTACCGGCGGCCTCGGCCGCGACATCACGGCGGAGGAGGTCTCGGGCTCCCTGTGCGTGGACGGCTTCATCTCCGCTGTCTCCGGCGGCGTGTTCGGCTGCTCGCCCATCACGTCGTTCAGCCAGAACGTGGGCCTGATCTCCATGACGCACGTTGTCAACCGCTTTACGATCATGTTCGGCGCGCTGGCGATGATCCTCGGCGGTCTGTTCCCGCCGATCGGCGCGTTCTTCACGACGCTGCCGGACTGCGTGCTTGGCGGCTGCACGGTCATCATGTTCGGCTCGATCATGATGTCGGGTGTGCGCATGCTGCAGGACGCGGGCATGAACCAGCGCAACACCCTCATTGCCGCGACGTCGATCTGCCTTGGCGTGGGCGCGACGCAGGTGGACGGATTCTTCGATAATCTCCCGTCCGTGTTCGGCGAGATCTTTGCGGGGAACATGGTCGCGGGCGTGTTCGTGGTGGGGCTGATCCTCGAGATCTGCCTGCCGAAGGACATCAGCAAGTACGAGATATAAGTCAATACAAAAAGGATCCCCCGGCTGTGCCGGGGGATCCTTTTTGTATTGAGATTCTCACTTCGCTCCGCGAACTCTGTGAGACTTTTATGGGTGAAGAAAATTCGACCGGGGTTCAATTGCGGTGCGGTTTTTGACGGAGATGACAAAAGCACTGAAAAAATTTGCGCGTTATGCACAGAAAAACTGCGCGTCAGGGGGCGGTTGAGCGGAATTGAACCGACGTCAAAAATTGTTGGCTTGCTTCTTCCCATCGGGGTGGTTAAAGCCCAGCCCGCTCTCGGCAAGGGCGACAAGGCTGGTGTCGTCCACGGACGTGCACGAGGAACCGGCGGTGATGCCCATGTGCTGCGCGACGGGGAGGGCCTCCTCGCCGTAATCGCCGTAGGAGATCATGTTCGGGAGTCCCTGCAGGTCGTCGCTTACGACGTACCAGTGATTTCTCAGCTCGAAGTCCGCGCTCGTGACGCAGAGCATCTCGTCGGCGCGGAGCTTCGCGGTGAGCTGGGAATTGCAGAAGCCGGACACAACCTCCACCGTGATCCCCGGGGGCAGGGCGCGGAAGCTCTTGAGAATGCCGGGAATCCAGTTGATGCAGGTGCTCGAGCAGGTGCCGAGCTTCACGCGGCCGGAGGAGAGCCCCGTCAGGCCGCGGACGACCTCCGCGAACGCCTGATCGGCGCGGATGACGCTCTGCGCGTAGGGCAGAAGTGCCTGCCGGCGCTCGTCAACTCCCAGCTGCTGCTCCCGCGGAAGAACAGCGGGACGGATAGCTCCTTTTCAATCTTGGAGAGGTTATGGCTCACGGCGGACTTTGTCAGGTGGAGCAGGTCCGCGGCGGTGGTGATGCTCCGGCACTCGGCCACGGCCAGAAAATTGAGATAATCGAAAAGCGTCATAGAGAAACCTCCTTGCATGGTGGGAGCAAGGCTTCCTGTATTATATCCGGAACCGGCACGCTTTGCAAGCGCGGCGGGGCGGCCGCCGACCCATTCAAATCCGAACAGAAAGAAGAGACAAAGCCATGGATTTTTCCCTGACCCGTGAATAAGAACTGATCCGCAAGATGATCCGCGCCTTTACCAAAAACGAGGTGAAGCCCATCGCGGCGGAGATTGACCGGACGCACGAATTTCCAGCCGAGAACATCCGCAAGCTGTTCCGGCTGCGCGTCATCAGCATGACCGCGCCAAGGGAGTACGGCGGCGCCGGGTCCGACCAGCTTTCCGCCGCCATCTGCGCGGAGGAGCGGGCGAAGGCCTGCGCCTCCACGAGCGACATCATGGCCGGGCATACGCTCTGCTGCGTGCCGATTCTGGAGCACGGGACGGAGGAGCAGAAGCGAAAGTACCTGCCAATGCTGACAACGGGCGGCGTCCTCGGCGGTATGGGCATCACCGAGCCGAACGCGGGCTCCGACGCGTCGAAATCGCAGACGCAGGCGCGTCTGGCGGGCGACCACTACGTCATCAACGACTCGAAGATATTTTCATCACGAACGGCTCCAAAGCGGGCGTGTTCGTCATCTTCGCCATGACGGACAAGTCCAAGGGGACGAAGGGGCTCTCCGCCTTCATCATCGAGAGCACCTTCCCCGGCTTTTCCGTCGGGAAGATCGAAAATAAGATGGGGCTGCACGGCGTCCACACCTCCGAGATCGTGTTCACCGACAGGATCGTCCCGAAGGAGAATCTGCTGGGGCAGGAGGGCAAGGACTTTAAAATCTGCATGCAGACGCTGAACGTGGGGCGTATCGGCATCGCCGGGAATCTGGGGCTGTAGGGCGGAAAGAAGTTGACCGCCGCGCGCCGCTGTGCTAAGCTGGTGAAAAAGCCGCACGGAGGACGGAATATGAAATTTTTGCAGTTTTACAGGGACGGGCGCCCCACACTGGGCGTCATCACGGAGAAGGGCGTTGTGGACATGTCGGCGCACCCGGAGCTGCCGCAGACGATGCTGGCGCTCTGCCAGAGCGGCGATACCGCCGCGCTCGCGGCGCTGGACGGGCCGTATCTGGAGGAGGAATCTCTAACGCTTGCGCCGGTTGTGACGGGGATGGAGAAGATCCTCTGCATCGGCCTGAACTACCGGGCGCACGCGGCGGAGTGCGGCATCCCACTGCCGGAGAGCCCCACCGTGTTCTGCAAGCTCCCGAACGCGCTGGCCGCGCACGGACAGGCAATCGCCCTGCCCGCGGCGGAGGAGATCGACTATGAGGCGGAGCTGGTGCTGGTGATGGGAGAGGGCGGGCGCGTGTTCGCCTGCACCTGCGGCAACGACCTCTCCGTGCGCGAGTGGCAGCGCGCGTCGGGCCAGTGGCTCTGCGGCAAGACGTATGACGGCTTCGGCCCCATCGGCCCCTATGCCGTGGACGCGGAGAGCCTGCCCGCGGGAGGGCTCGGGATTTCCTGCCGCGTCAACGGCGAGCTGCGCCAGCACTCGAACACCTCCAACCTGATCTTTTCACCGGAGGAGCTGGTGCGCTATCTCATGCCGCGTATCCCGCTGAAGGCGGGCGATGTGATCTTCACCGGGACGCCCTCGGGCGTCATGCTGGGCTACCCGGCGGACCAGAAGCGCTGGCTCCGCGCGGGCGACACGGTTGAGGTCACGATTGAAGGAATCGGCACTCTGAAAAACTCCTTCCAATAAGAGCATACACCCCCGAGCGCTCAAGCGCTGGGGGGTGTATGCTCTTTCAACCTGCGGCTTCGCCGGTTTCATCCGTCTGCGCAGCGAACTGGCGGCCGGTGTGGTCGATGGTGTAGCTCTCGTGGAGGATGAGCTGGCTGATGGGCAGGACGGTGTAGCCCTCCCGGATCATGCACTCGAGAATCTCAGGCAACGCCTCGGGCGTGTGGAGCGCGGCGTTGTGGAACAGGACGATCGACCCCGGCGCGAGCTTCGAGGTGACGCGCTTGCAGATCGTCGGCGCGTCGTAGTCCTTCCAGTCGAGACTGTCGACGTCCCACTGGATCGGCTCCATGCCCATCGAGCGGATAGCGGAGATGACGTGGTCGTCGTACTCACCGTAGGGGCAGCGGATGAGCGTCGGCGTGACACCGGTGCTGGCGCTGATGCGCTCGTTGCTGGCGGTGACGTCGGCGATGATCTGCTCAGCGGTGAGGGTGTTGTAGTGGTCGTGGTGGTTCGAGTGGCTCATGACCTCGTGCCCCGCGTCGTGCAGCGCCTTGACCGACTCGGGGTATTTCTCCGCCCAGTCGCCCACGACGAAGAATGTCGCCTTGATGTCATAGCGCGCGAGGATGTCGATGAGTATTTGCGTATCCTCGTTGCCCCACGCGGCGTCGAAGGAGATGGAGCAGAACTTGCCGTCCGTGCGCTCGACCGAGTAGATCGGGAGCTGCCGCTTCGCGGCGGCCGCGCTGACGGAGCCGGGGTAGCTGACGGCGTAGAAGATTCCGGCGGCCAGAGCCAGCGCCGCCAGCACGGCCACGACCCTCCGCCTTACGAGAAAGACCTTTATTGAGCGCTTGCGCATGCTGCATCCCGTCCTTTACCGATTTGGTAAAAGCGTATGCCGCGCGCGGCGGGATTATGTCTCCAGCGCCGTGAGCACGTCGCCGAGCAGGTACAGCGATCCGCAGCAGAGCACCGCGCCGTGCGCGCCCGCGCGCGCCTTCGCAAGGCGGACACCCTCCGCGATGGAGAAACACGCCGTGACGGGCTTTCCGAAGGCACGCAGCCCCTCCGCGAGCGTCTGCGCGTCCAGCGCGCGGGGGTTATCGGGCGTGACGGTGACGAAGCCCTCCGCGAGCGGGGCGAGGGGGGCGAACATGTGCTGCCAGTCCTTGTCCGCGAGGACGCCCGTCAGCACCGTGAGCGGGCGGCTTGGGAGATAGGTGCGCAGGTTCTCCGCCAGCGCCTGCACGCACTGCGGATTGTGGCCGCCGTCCATGAGAAAGAGCGGCTCGCGCCGCACAACCTCGAGCCTCCCCGGCCAGCACACGCGCGCAAGCCCCGCGCGCACGGCGGGCTCCGGAATGTTCCAGCCGCGTCCACGCAGCACGTCCACCACCGTCAGCGCGACGGCGGCGTTTCGCAGCTGGAAGCCGCCGAGCAGCGGCAGGCGCAGCATCGACCGTTCGCCGAAGCTGAAAATCTGCCGCTGGAGCGACGCGGCGGTCAGGCGCAGGGAGGAGAAGTCCACCCGATGCAGCGGCACGCCCAGCGCGCGGCAGCGCGCGGCGATGACATCCTCCGCGGCCGCGCCGGAGGGGTAGAGCACTGCGTCGCAGCCGGGCTTGAGAATTCCGGCCTTCGTCACGGAGATTTCTTCGACGGTGCCGCCGAGGTACTGCATGTGGTCGAGGCCGATGTTCGTGAACACGGCGGCTTCGGGCGCGGGGATGACGTTCGTGGCGTCGAACTCGCCGCCCATGCCAACCTCGCATACGACGATGTCGCAGCGGCTGCGCAGGAACCAGAGCATGGCGATGGCCGTGACGAGCTCAAACTCGCTCGGATGGTCGGGCATGGCGTCGGCCTGCGCGCGCACCTCCTCGGTGAGGGCGCAGAGCGCGTCGTCCGGGATCTGCTCGCCGTCGACCTGGATCCGTTCGTTAAAGCGCACGATGTAGGGCGAGGTGTAAAGCCCCGTGCGCAGCCCCGCCTCGTGCAGGATGGAGGCGAGCATGGCGCAGGTGGAGCCCTTGCCGTTCGTGCCGGTGACGTGAACGAACTTCAGCTGCCGCTCGGGGTTTCCGAGCCGGTCGAGCAGGGCACGGATGCGTGTGAGCCCCGGCTTTGTCCCGCGCCAGTCGGTCGTGTGGATATAGGCGAGGGTTTCGTCGATGTTCATGCCTGCTCACTTCCCGTCACTGCGACCGGCGGCCACAGGCGCACGGCGGAGAACACGCCGCTGCGCCCGAGCATCCAGACGATCAGAATATCCGCCGCGCCAGTCACGGCGAACTGCACGCTGCGCGAGGCGAGCTGGGCGAGGAAGAACGCCTGCTTGCTCGCGCCGCCGTAGACGAGGGCGAGCGCGCCGCTCTGGTAGAGTACCGACCCGAAGACGAGCGCGGGCAGGAACGCCAGCGCGATGCGCGGCAGCGTCAAACCGCGGCGGGCGAGCATGGGGCGGAAGAGTCCCGCACACAGGCCGTACAGGATCGGCGGCACGCAGAAAATGGGGTTATAGCCGTACGGAGAGAACAGGCAGCCGATGAAGTCGGCCGCGAAGCCCGCCATCGCGCCGGGGATGGGGCCGAACAGGAGTCCCGCGATGAACAGCGGCACGGCTTCGATGGAAAAGCGCGTCAGCTCGTTCGGAATGAGCGACATGAGCCGCGATAGCACGACGCTCAGCGCCGTCAGCAGTGCGCACCCGGCGAGCACGCGGACGGACATGGCCTGTTTGGGGTTGTTGGACATAAAAATTACCTCCTGACTTTGATAAAAGTGGGAGGTAGCAGTTATCATATGCAAAAAAATGATGGCGCCCGCTGTGGAAGCTGGAATGGCATCGCGGAGCAAACGCTCCTTCGTCCGGCGGCAGCCTCCCATCCGTCCGGCACTTGACGCGCCATCCCTACACATAGGGCGGTCGGGCCTGCTGCGGCCCAACGGGGTTTATTATAAGCGCATTGGAAGGGAATTACAAGAGGTAACTTTTGATTTGCAATTTGCAGGTATATTCTTCGTTTGCTGCCTATAAATGTACTGCAAATATGTGATTATGTACAAATATAAGTGTAAAAAAACAACAAAAAACGATATATAGAGTTGACATTAAGACACTATTAGTGTATTTTTGCGTTAGATAACTGTAAGGGGGAATGAACGAGACGAGCAATCGAAATTGAAGCATAAGTTATGCGGACGATGAAATGAAGAGGTTAAAGTGAAAAAGATTGTAGCTGTGTTTTTGGCTGTGTGCATGATCGAGCTTTTAACCCTACCGGCATATGCGTTGGATTTAGAAAATAATAAGTATATATTGGCATCTGAGTACAAAAGTGCTGATTCAGAGGTACAGAAAAGAATTGAGCAGGACTGTAATAGCTTTTCTCAAATGGGACTCGATAAAGAGTGGGTACGTATTGTCAAAATAGATGGTGTAGACGACAGAGAGATTTTATATGCAGTATGCAGCATGGACAATACAGCATATGTAACACTTAGCTATCATGCGGGTGCCATTATTGCGAACATGTCTGATCCAGATGGAAAAACGACGGAATTAATATATATTTCTCCGACAAATATCTGGATCAATGGGCAACGTGTGGCATTTGAAACCGAAGAAGTTGAGGTGGCGCAGCAATTGAATACTGCAAGAATGCATAACAGACAATATAGTACAACACCATTGTATGGCAGTGCATCTGAATATACTAAGAACAGGTATTACAAAGAAAAGCAGAGTGTTACGTTTTCTAATTTTATCAAAGAACTTGTATGGAGTGCAATTGCTGTTGTTATCGCGGCGGCTTTTAGTGCTGCCGGAATGCCGGGAATTACGGCAGGGATTATAAGTGGACTGGCTACCGCGGTAGCTAACGCGGCGGATAGCGCACCGTCATCAACAGTTGGTTCGTTTTACTACTATGGGTCAGAGCATATTACTTCTATTGGCGCAGATCGGCAATATAAGTATGAGGGGCGGTTTTATCTGCAGGAAGGGTTGAAGGGAGCAAGCAGCCCCTTTACATATTATTGCCATAGCTACTACTCTTGATTGCAGATAATCTTGGGGTGAGAAAATGAGTAAGGATAATAAGATAGCTGCAATACAGCGGCGAAAGGCATTTATCGCCATTCTTTCACTCTATGTCGGATTTGTGCTGGCGCGGATGGCTTGGTATTTTTCTGTACAGCGCGGTTTGGTGCTACAGGATGATGTATGGATACTGTATGGGCTGATTCCGTCGTTGGTATTTGCTGTTGCTGCTATCTGTTTGCAGATTCGGGCTTTATGGAGTTTGCGTCATGAGATGCAGAGAGGCGCTCGTGTTGCCGATGTGATGTCCGCTATTGCTGTTGCAGCCATATTGGCTTGGGTAATAGCGGTACTCGTAAGCGGGTTGTGAAAAGTACATATTTGAAAACCATTCGCGGCAGACATAACGTCTGCCGCGAATGGTTATGCAGTTCAAAATCAGAACAGGATCCGATCCGGCTCCATTTTCCGCAGCGCCGCCTTCGTGTGGCTGACAAACTGGTTGGCGGCGGGGGAGAGCGTGCGGAACGAGCGTGCGGCCATGACCAGCCGCCGCGACTGGGGCGGATCGAATGGGCGCAGCACGGCAGCGTTCTCCTTATCCGTCAGCATAAGCGCCGCTTCGATGCTGATGCCGAGGTGGTGCTGTACCATCGAGAAGATGATGTGGTCGAGATTGGACGTCGCCTCGATGCGCGGGGTGAAGGAGGCTTCGGAGAGCACCTTCGCCACGTCGTAGTCCAGCCCGCGCGGGTTCGTCGCGAGCAGCAGCGGCTCGTCCTTCAGATCCTCGAGCGCGATGGCGCGCTTTTTCGTGAGCGGGTGCCCCGGATAGAGCACGACCATCATCGGATCGTCCACGAGGTCGATGTACTCAAACGGGCCGCTGCGGATCAGAGAGAAAAAGCACAGGTCGACATAGCCGTTGTCGGCCGCGCGGAGCAGAACCTCGAGCTTTTTCAGATCCATCGCGTTTCCACCTTTGAAACTGCAAGGCTGATTATCTCTATTTTACAGAAAAGAGCGGGCCGTGTCAAATGCCTGCGCGCAATCAAACAGTAATAATCTGCGGGATGCGCTCGCGGATGTCCTTTTCCATCACGCCGTCCGCCGCGTCGTAAAAGCCGAGCCGCGCGAAAAACGGGCGCAGGTAGGGATCGGCGCAGCGCAGGCGCAGGAAGGGAAGTCCCAACTCGCGATAGCGCTGCACGAGCTGCCCCATCGGGGGGATGCCGAAGCGCCTGCCGCGCCACGCGGGCGTGAGCCAGTACCAGTCGACCCAGCCGGCGTCGCCCTCTGTGTGGCTCTGCAGCGCGCCGACGGGCTCGCTGCCAAGGCGGATGAGAGTCGCTTCACCGGGGCGCGGGACGCCGAGCTGCGCACGCAGCGCATCCAGCATGGGGGCAAACTCCGTGCCCTGCTCGACGGCGTCCTCGTTTTTCCACCAGGTCTGCTTGGCGAAGATGGAGAGCTCGTCGCTGCCCGTCAGGTGGCTGTTGTCGTCGCGGAAAACGACGCGGAAGCGGCCGTTTTCGTATTCGAGCAGCGAGACGGCGGTGTTGTCGCCGTGCGGGCTGGTGCCAACCTCGCGGAGCGTCTGCCCCTGCAGCGTGCCGAGGACGATGCGCAGCGCCGCGCCGTGGGAGAACAGGGCGATCGTCTCGCCGTCGTGCGCGCGGGCGACCTCCTCCAGTGCGGGGAGATAGCGCTCAAGCACCTGCCGGGCATTTTCGCCGCCCTCGGGCTGCCAGAGGTCGATGCGGCGGTTGAAGTGATAGAACTCCTCCGGCCACAGGCGGCTCACCTCTTGCCATGTGTGCCCCTCCCACGCGCCCATGTGTACCTCGCGGAAGGCAGGAGAGGTGTGCAGCGGAAGATGCTTCGGCACATAGACGGCCTGCGCCGTCGTCTGTGTGCGGTAGAGGTCGGAGGAATAGACGGCGTCAACGCGGATGCCCTCGAAGCGCTGCGCGAGCGCGCGGATCTGCTTCGGGCCGCGCCAGTCGGTGATCAGGCCGTTATAGTGCCCGTGGGCGATGCGGTAGAGGTTGCCCTCCGCTTCGGCGTGGCGGACGAGGTAGATTTTCGTCATGCCGCCGCCCTCACAGCACGGGGACGAGCTGCTTCATCCGGCGGATGGCCTCGTCGATGGCTTCAGCGGGCTTTTCGGCGTACTGGAGGTCGCCGTCCGCGAGGAGGGCGCCGTGGCCATAGTCGTCGAAGGCGGGGAGGGCATTCTCACCGTCACAGCCCGTGAGCAGGAGGAAGCTCTTCTCCGCGCGGCGGCGCAGCTCCTTGATATCGAGCGAGTAGCCCGTCTCCACGAGCAGAGCCGCGCCGTGGCGCGCCATCTGCCCGGCGGCGGCGGCATAGAGCTTGCGGTCACCGGCCATGAGGTTCTGCAGCTGCGCGGCGGAGGGATTAGCCGTGCGCACGGCGGCGAAGGCGGCCTTTCCCTCCGACACGGCACAGCAGTCCGAGCCGATATAGGGCATCACGGTCACGCCGTCGGCGTTCACCTCGCCACCGACCCAGACGTCGGGGTAGACGGTGCGCGCGTCGATGATGGTGTACATGCCCTGATTTTTGGCCATGTTGACGAGGTTACTGAGCACGTCCATGCCCATGAAGCCGCAGCGCAGATAGCAGTCCGCCCGCAGCAGCACGGCGGGGAGCTTCCCGGCGGCGAGGGAGATGAGCTGGCTGCCGTGGTAGCGGAGCGTCTCGGCGCGGGACATGGGGCAGTCGCCGTAAAGATCGGTGAAGTTCTTGCGGATCTTGGGGCTGACACGCTCTAAGTCGGGGTTGAGCTGCAGCGCGATGGGCGTTTTGCAGCTGCGGATCAGTTCTTGCAGATGTTCGATGGACATAGCTGGCTCCTTTTTATCCTGAAAATTTCGTAGTTCTTGCGATTAATTTATCTATTATAGCGCAATTTCCTTCATTTGGCAACGCCGCGGCGTGTTTTTTTGCGCGCGGCGGGCATACTAACGGCGTACCGAAAAAGGAGTGGAGCAATATGTGTATGTCCTCATTCCTGCGCGGCGTAGCGGTCGGCATGCTGGCCGGCGCCGTGCTGGAGATGGTCGTCTGCCCGTATCCGAAGACCAGAAAAACCGCTGTCGGCAAGGCCATGCAGCGGATGGGTAACGCGGTGGATTCGGCGCTGGAGACGGTCGCGGAAAAAATGAACTGAAACCCGAACGCAGGGGTATCGCAAGCAGGGAGGGGGACGCCGCGGCGTCCCGCTTCTGCTTTTTTCGGGAAAAAGATGATTTTACCCCTTGACAATCCGCGAAGTTCTGCTATAATAATCCATGCTGCTTGTCAGCGCAATCGAATATGCAGTGGTATCGAAGAGGTCATAACGAGCACGACTGGAAATCGTGTTGTCGTCAAAAGCGGCACGAGGGT
>ERZ1673752.3221-NODE-3221-length-16111-cov-29.852952_pt1 | contig 16111 bp, 15 predicted proteins | sample MGYA00580195_ERZ1673752 | MGnify/ENA primary metagenome ERZ1673752 (study PRJEB41218, sample SAMN15661744) | gut metagenome | host: Homo sapiens | place: Canada: London | collected 2015-08-20/2019-03-30 | study: EMG produced TPA metagenomics assembly of...
ATGGACACACAACGAGTTTAATATTTTCATATTGGGTGTTTTGACACACCCTCTTGGGTTAAACAGATGCTCAAGATCTTAACACCATAAAATGTTGTCATGGATGAATTTACGATGCTTCCAAAAAGGAAAAGCATAAGACTACATGGATTTGACTATTCGACAAGGGGGTATTATTTCATTACGGTCGTGACGCAAAATCGTATTTGCCGTTTTGGGGACATCGTTGCTGACAAAATGGTGGTGAATGATGCCGGAGCCATTGTGGCATCATGCTGTCGTGTAATTGCACAGAAGTTCACAGACGCAGAGACATTGGATTTCACTGTAATGCCAAATCATTTTCATTGTATATTGGGACTGACACAGGAAGGCAAATCCTCAATACCGGATATTATGCGATGGTTCAAGAGCATTACAACAAACAAATACATTCATGGGGTCAGGGAGAAGAACTGGATGCCATTTGACAGACGGTTGTGGCAGGATAGATACTATGACCACTTTATCCGTGACCAACACGAGTTTGACCTTGTGCGCGATTACATCCTCAATAACCCTGCAAGATGGAATGCCGACAGCATCAACCCTGTTTGCGACCCAGGGGCGGGGACACCTGATTGGCAACGATAACAGTAATGTGGTATTACAATCACTGATGTGATATATCCTGTAGGATGGCGTGACAAAATTGGCGTTCCTTCAACGACAGGATGCAGTGGGTTACTCGTGTAGGGACTTACGCCCTGTAAGTCCGTCTATATAAGGGGGGACTCGTGTAGGGACTTACGCCCTGTAAGTCCGTCTATATATATGCGTTAGAGTTTAAAGTTTATGTTTTGTTCGGACTTACAGAGCGTAAGTCCCTACAATCCGCAAGGTCCTGAAATCCGTAAGGCCCTACAATCCGCAAGTTCCTGAAAAATGTTTGTGTTATCTCCGCAAGCAATCCGTTTGTTCCATATAGGCTATACGTTTGTTTCCACGAGCAATGCATCTATTGCCCACGAGTATTTCGTTTCCACACTGTTAATACCCAGCGACAACGCATCATGGCGCGAATGATTTTACCACTTGCGTCTTAACAGATGGTAAACTCGGCGGTTTTGCTGAGCAAACTCGGCGAATTTGCTGAGTAAATTCGGCGATTTTACCGGGCAAATTCGGCGAATTTACTTTATTGTCCGCACCGTATTGCAAAGTTGTTTGTCATCATCCAGAAACAAATCTCTTATTTGCGCGAAAACTGTTGTTTCTTCCTATTGGGAGTTATGAAGTTAAGAAGTTAATGAATAGGTAAGTTAACTCAAACTATTTCCCGCTTCCGTTCTTTCTGCCCTTTCACCTGCCTGCCAGTGAGTTGCGTTCCCAGAACACGCCGTCGGCATAGCCTTGTATCGTTTTGTCAGAAGCGGCGCGCCTCAGTCTTTTAGCAGCCAACAGACAATACTCGCGGCTGATTTCAACACCGCAAAAGACACGCCCTAACTTGCGTGCCACCACGGCGGATGTGCCGCTGCCCATGAACGGGTCGAAAATCCTGTCGCCCGGCCTTGACGATGCGAGTATCAGCTTCGCATACAGTTTCTCGGGCTTCTGCGCGGGGTGGTCAGTGTTTTCAGGCATCGACCAGAACGGAACGCTTATGTCGTCCCAGAAGTTTGAGGGGTGGGTTGTGCGGAAATTACCGACGGCTGTCTCCTCCCAGTCCTTCGGCCGCCCGTCAACCCTGTAGGGCGCGACCACCCTGCGCCTCATCTTCACGGCCTCCACGTCAAAGTAATAGTCCCTCGGATTTTTCACGGCGAACCAAATGTCCTCCATTGCGTTCTTCCAGTTGGACGTCGCCCCCCTGCCCTTTTCCCTCTGCCAGGTAATGCGGTTGATGATGGCGAGGCGCTCACCGATCACCCTTTGCATGGAAGAGGCGCACCTCCAGTCGCCGCACATGTAAAGCGTGCCGCCGGGTGCGAGTTTGTCGCACACCTTGCCGTACCAGCTCCTGAGATATTCCTCGTAGGACCCGGATGACATGCTCGGGAACTTCCTTCCATTGAACACCTTGCCGAGGTTGTATGGCGGGTCAGCGATGATCAGGCTGAAATGCCCGTCGGGGATATAGTCGATGCAGTCAAAGAGGTCGGCGTTGATTATGGAGTTGTCCACGAACGACTCCCTTATGTCATCCGCACTCAGTATGCCTTTCTCCAAGGAGGGAATTTCTGCCCCGGAGACGGTCAACGTCCTGTTGCGCCCCGCACGCACCTTCTCAGGCATGGCCATAATGAATTTTCACAGGATTTTCATTCCCGTATTGTGCAACCATGATGCAAAGTTACAAAATTTCACCGGTATCATGGCGGTTTGCATTCCAAAAGAGCATGGCAGGGCCACTTTTTAACTAAAAAAAGCATCGCGCGCTTTGCAGTTATTGGAAATATGTGTAATTTTGCACCTAAATTTCCACACGATGAAGAAGATTGTCCTATCGGCTTTTGTCACGGTCTTGCTGCTTAGCGGTTGCGCCGCTGAATTCAACAAGGTGTACAAGTCAAGCAACATAGACTACAAATATGAATATGCGAAAGAGTGCTTCGCAATGGGCAAGTATATCCGCGCCATAACACTGCTCCAGGAACTCGTCACGATCGAGAAGGGGACCGACAACGGCGAGGAATGCCTCTACATGCTGGCAATGGCAGAATATATGGCAAAAGACTACGAGACGGCGTCGGAGTATTTCAAGAAGTATTTCCAGGCATACCCGAAAGGCGCGTATGCGGAAATGGCAGCGTTCTACATAGGCGAGAGCCTGTATCAGTGCACGCCCGAGCCGCGCCTCGACCAGACGCTGACATACACCGCCATCACAGCATACCAGGAGTATCTCGACATCTTCCCGGACGCCGCGAATAAGGAAGAGGCGCAGAGGAAACTCATGGAACTGCAGGACAAACTCGTAAAGAAGGAGCTTGCCACGGCACAGCTGTACTACAACCTCGGCACATATTTCGGCAACTGCCTGAGCGGAGGGAGCAACTACGAGGCATGTGTCATCACTGCAGAAAACGCGCTGAAGGACTATCCTTTCGCCAAGGAACGCGAGGAATTCGCAGCACTGATAATGAAAAGCAAGTACGAGCTGGCAGAGCAGAGCGTGGAGGCGAAGAAACTGGAGCGTTTCCGCGATGCCGAGGACGAGTGCTACGGGTTTATAAACGAATACCCAGACTCGAAGGAGCGCGCGACGGCGGAGAAATACATTGCGAAGTGCAAGAAATTAACTCACCCGGAAGGGAAACCCGAAGAAACCGCACTGAAGGATTGAGGAAAAAGGGAAACATAAAATCAAAATATAGAAATGGATTACAGAAAGTCAAAAGCACCGGTAAACACCGTAACACGCAACATCATGGATCTCTGTGAGGACACAGGGAATATTTATGAGACAGTGGCTGTAATATCGAAAAGGGCAAACCAGATTTCTGCGGAGATAAAGCAGGATCTCAGCAAGAAGCTGGCAGAGTTCGCATCCTACAACGACAGCCTCGAGGAGGTGTTTGAAAACCGCGAGCAGATAGAGATCTCACGCTACTACGAGAAACTGCCGAAAGCCACGTTGCTTGCAACGCAGGAGTTCATAGAGGGCAACGTAGTATGGCGCGACCTTAACAAGGAACCGCAAAACGAAACGGAGTAATGCTTCAGCGCAAACAGACTCTCTTCCTCCTGCTGGCACTCATTCTAACAGTGGTGTGCCTCTGCCTGCCGGCGGGTATGTTCTACAGCAGCGGCATGCAGCCATCATCGCTGATGCTCAACCTGTGGGTAAAAATGCCCGACGGCTCACACGACTACTCGGTGTGGCCGATGTTCGCCGCGCTGCTGCTCTCGTGTCCCGTGACGGTGGCGGCAATACTGTCCTACAAGAACCGCATCTTCCAGAGCCGCCTGTGCCTGATGTCGATGCTGCTGATGCTCGCATGGTATGCCGCATGTGCGGTGTACGGCTATGCCTCGCCGTGCGTGGCGGGGGCATCGTTCACCCCGTCGATCGCGGCGGCGCTGCCGCTCGTCAACGTCATACTGCTGCTCATGGCGCGTCACGCCATCCTCGCAGACGAGGCAATGGTGCGCGCGGCGGACAGGATAAGATAAAGACCTCTAACGGGCGCACCGGCAGTCACTATTGTCCGGGAAACACGGATTCCAAACAAATGTATGTCCGCAACACCTTTCCAACGGCGTTGCGGACATACATTTTTATAAACAGGTGTTAAAAATTGATTGCTCATTTACCATTAATTTTGAACACATTGACCCGAATGAATACTTTCATCATTGACCACAACATCCAACGGCAGGGCGAACCTGCGTGTTCGCCAGTAAGTTACAAGCAAATGCTTCTTGTAATGTAAACTGAAATCGTGCAGGGACCGATGCCCATTAATCATCAGAAAAAATATTTCCCAAAAACTTAACCCAAATTTCATTCACAAAAATTTGCAGGTAAATATTTTTTTTGTATATTTGCAACCGTTAACCTCGTCCGGAGCCAGGCAGGCATCGGTTAGCAATAGCAGAAGCCCGCAGAGGGCGGCAAGGGATGCTCACGCGGAGTGTCCCGGCGGGGGAGACATATATATGATAAGGCGTTTACTTTACGCTTTGTTCTTGACGTACTGAAACTTCGCAACTTTCAAATCACTGTCAGGAATGATGCAACGGTAGATGTCCAGGGATGTGTATTAACAGCCACTGAGGTATGCCTTTAGCAGGCGTGCCGGCATGGTGCTATACATATCGGCGTGGGCTTCTGCGTTGCTCGTTCAACAGTGATGGGCAATGCGAAGGCCTCAGTGCGTGGGACGGGTGACAGTAAGACCCCCACGCTTTTTTCGTATGTATCAGCCTGATAATGAAAAACACCAGGATGGACTACTACCGGACAGAAAGGTTTTATCATGTATTTATGTTGGAAAGGCAGCGGACAGCAGCACGTAACCCGGCAATACACCTGCCGGCGTTTCGTATGCAACTACATTTCGCAAGCAATCCCAACTTACACGAAAGAAAAACCAACACATCTGCTCCACGCATCTTCCATTCTCTTGTTAAATTTGTATCAAATTAAACATTAAAAAATACAGATTATGGCAAAGTTCAGAATTACGACCAAGCAAATGAAGAACAGCAACGGCATCCGCATAGAGCCCGGCATGGCCGTTGAGGTGGTGACACAGAGCATGAGCAACCCCGTTACCGTCAACGGCGGCCAGGCGGTTGCCGATGCCTTCATGCGCATCTACGGCATAGACATAAAGAAGGCCGGCGCGCTTAACATGACTTATCTTGATGTGGAACAACTTTAAATATTAGTTTAATCAAAAGATTTTAGAAATATGGATACGAACGTAACACTGAAATCGATTTTTGCTTCAAGCAAAAACGATCTTTTACAAGAACTGACTGGATTATCTTTACCCAAGGACTCTCATCTTATTCAAACCATAGTAGCAGATTATCTCAATAGTCTGTTTGAGTCAGAAGGTGCTTACAGACAACATTTAACTCAGTCTGAAGACTATATCCTTCAGGCAGCTATGAGTCTGCTTAATGCACAACAGTCAATTGCAGCAGAACTAACAAAGAAGGCTCCAGAGCAAAATACAAAGAAGCCCTCTACATTATCTGAAGCAGAGCGTCCCAAATCAGCTATTCTGAAAAAGGAACAATGTCCTATTGCCCTTGGAGGAACTGCGTTAGGAGGGGCTGCTGGTGCCGCGTTAATAGGAACCTGGGGCGCTGTCTTTGGAGCGATTGCAGGAACAGCTGTTGCATTGTACTTTACAGCCCAGCAAAATCAACAGATTTCTCCAAAACAAGACGCTAAATTATCTGATGAGACAAACTCTACAGACATTAAACCTATTGATACAGATATATTTGTTGAAATAATAGAAAACATTTGCCAAAGTGTTGATACCCTTATTGGCACTTTCCGTGCTCAAGTTCACAGAGTTGTCGATAAGTATGAATCTATCCAGAAACCAACACTTGAAAGTGATTATGTAGATTTGTTGGAGAATATTCAATCTCTTCTTGGTGCCTACTCTATGGATACAAACAACGAGAGTAGAGCAAAGCGCATAGAGCAGCGCATACAACTTCTTGAAGAAAGCCTTGATAACTATAATCTTCAATCTATCGTTTTCGATGGCAACAATAAAGAACTATTTAATTTTCAGCCTTCTGCAAATGTGACTGCTGACACTATGGTGTTACCTGCAATCACCAAGGAAGGTAAAGTAATAATCAAGGGTAAAGTATTTACAAAACAATAAAATGGCAAAAGAAAATTCATGGGCAATAGTGCCCAATAAAAATAATCATCGTTATGTCGTCGGCATAGACTTTGGTCATGGCGAAACATCTGCAGCATATGCGGAGATAGGTTGGGGTGAAGATATGGGAACTCTTGACCCCGTAAAAGATATTGATCTTCCTCAGGATAAGACGTTTGTTATACCATCAGCTATCTCAATTGAGAATAATGGTGATGTTCATGTCGGTGCCGATGCATTTGAATATCAAGAAGCAGAACTCCATGTATGTTTCAAGCAACGTCCTGTATCAATTCAAGGTGAGGCGGAGGTGCTCATGATGAAATTCATGAGTGCGGTTTATCAACTGATTCGAGAACGTGTAGGTGCAATTCTGTCTGACAATAATCATGTTGTTTACATAGCGACCCCTTCTGGTTGGGACAAAGAAACTCAGGACTTATATGGCCAAATGGCTAGAGAAGCAGGACTTCCTATTGCAGGTATAACTTGGGAATCACGTGCCGCCTTCATTAAAGCTCAAAGTTCTGCAGACTCCGGATTACCTCAATATGTGGATAAGGGAGCCATAGTATTTGACATGGGTTCAAGTACGATTGACTTTACATACATCAGTACAGATGTTATTCGCGACAACAATAAACCTATAGACTTCGGATATGATTGTGGTGCATCAAAAGTTGAAAAGCTAATGTACAACCGCTTGAAAGACAATAGTGATATTGTTGTTGATTTTGAGAAAAAATATCCTAAGGCAACAGATCGCCTTTTGTTTGAAATGCGAAAAGGCAAAGAAGAATATTATAGAAAAGCGGAACATAAACTCCGTAAAACTATTGACTTCTATCAGTTAGTTAGTGATGAAGACCTTGACGTGGTTCGCTGTGTATACAATTCTGGCGAACTCGATAACTACTTGATGTCTGAGGGCTATGTGGATCAGATTCGACAGGCTATGATTGACTACAAAGAAAATCATATTAAGGGGAAACCTATTCATGCTGCATTCTTTACAGGAGGTGCTTCCAGAATGGATTTTTTACAGGATCTCGTAAAGGAATTATGGCAAGTTGATTATGTATTCCGAGATCAAAACCCTTCTCTTACAATTTCACAAGGTGTTGCAGAAGCCGCACGAAGTGATGTTCGTTCTGGTGGTACTGGTAACATAAAGTCAGAAATTCGTAAGATTATGAATGACATAGATGTGTATGGTATATTCTCGGAAAAACTTGGAAAAAAAATGCAGGAAGAAATAAAAAGTAGTATTTCAGTTCCTGTACGTAAATTTAAGCATTCCACTGAAGACGCTAGTCTTGCACACTTAGAGCAGTCTATTCAAAATAATATTGAAAGCAATGTTGAAAACATTGGTGACTGGGCAAAACAGTGCATGGAAGAGGCTTTTAAAGAGGCTACTGATGACATTCGCGAGAGAATGAGTAAGATGATGGCGAACTATTCAAAATCTGATATTAAGATGGGTAAATTATCTAACAATCAGATTGAAATTCCCGAAATGGATCTAGATTTGATTTCCGAGCAAATTCAGGATCTTGCTAACTCATTTGTAGATAGTTCATCTGATTTGACAGATGACATGTCCAAATTATTCAATTATACAACTATCATTGCAGGTCCTATTGGCTGGGTTGCTATGGGTCTTGTTTCAGCTCGGAAATTTTTCTCTGGCGAGAAAGAGTCGGAAGAGAAAAAACGAGAAAAAGCAAAATACAAAGCACTTAATTATGACCAACGAACTAAGGTCTGCGATGAATTTGATAACAAATGGGGCGAGATCTGTGAACAGATTGACGATTCAATTAATGAAGCTATTAGCGATCCGAAAGTTAAGAATTCAGTCAATACTCAGTGTAAGAACATGTTGCGTGAATATGCAGAGGAATGCCTACGCCAAACAAGACTTATGCTTGATTAATTATGAGTAATATTCAGAAAAAAAGTGATAGTACGCTCAAAATGTATGCTGCAACGGCAATGGCTCAGACATTGTCGTTCAGCATGGAGCGTAAATATTTAGAGGGTATAGGCAATTCCGACCTAAATCCAATATTTAAGTTGGGGGAAATAAAAAGCACTCCAAAATCACCAGTATCTTGGATAAACATCACACAAGTAGGAAAGCCATTGCAAGATAATGCAGAATTTTGCTTTACTGCAATGCAAAAGATTCTATACTCTTGCTTTATCCCTCGTGCAACCCAACTGCTTTTCTTGATAACGAATGATGGTATATCAAACAAGATGTACCTCGGCATTCGCCCGATGAACAATACTATAGACAAGCGGTTTACAAAGCAATTAAGTGAATTCATGAAGGGGCAATGGCCTGGTTTGAGATGTGAACCTCTTAATGACAGTTCCCTAAAAGAATTGACAGACTATGCGACAAAGTCGTTTGTCAATGGTCAATCTGACAATGTGTTTGCTATAACCGGCATCCCTTCTATGGAAAGTCAATACAAAACCATTTATCCAGCTACAATTGACCAATTGATGGCAGGAATGAATGGATGTAAAAACTTTGCATATCTCGTAGTCGCAGATCCTATTGAAAGTTCTGATGTTGACGGAATGCTTTTCCAGTGTAGAGAAATGAATGGACAAGCAGAGTCACTCAAATCATTCAACTTATCAGAAGGTAAGACAGAAGGTCTAACACGTTCTATCACAGAAGGTACCAATTGGAATCATTCTGATGGAACTAGCTCGTCAAAAAGTGGAAAGGACTGGGCTGGAGCTTGGAATAAAATAAAGGGAGGATTAGGCACAGGCCTTGTTTTGGGTGGTGTCGCTGTAGCAGCTAGTGTTGCCTTCCCTCCGGCAGGTGCAGCAATGAGTGCAGTAGCATCATCTATTGTTGCAGGCGGAGGAGCCATTTCTGTTGGCAGCACTTTATTGGGACTTATGGGAAACAAATCGACTGGAGAATCTCATTCAGATTCTTACGGTGGTTCGAAATCCGTTACTGAAGGTATGAGCGAAAGCCAGTCACAAACTATTAGCCATAATGTAGTTAACAAGCACATTGAGGCTATCAGTGAACATTTGTTTTATCATAGCAAGCGTTTCGAAACAGGTAAGGCTATCGGTATGTGGAAAGTTGGTGCATATCTTTTGACAAGTAGGGAAACCGATGCAAAAGCTGGCACAATGCAGTTGAGATCTATTCTCAGCGGACAAGAATCAATATACGAACCAGTAAGAGTCACCAATATTACAGAAACTCTTCATATTGAAGATTCTTTTGCTCGTATTCAGTCTCCAAACATTTATATTCAGTTAATGGACAATAACAATTTTGCCCATCCCCTTGGCGAGCATTATATGGAGCTAAAAACTGTTCTTACAACAAAAGAGTTGTCGTATTTAATTAACTTCCCTCTAAAGTCTGTTCCAGGAATCAGTGTTGTTGATAGTTCGCCGGAATTCTCTCTCAATCAGCCAGAAACTGACTTTGGTAAGCAATCACACTTTGGCAAATTACTTTATGGAGGTTCTATCACAGATATTGACTACAACTTATCCATTGATACTCTGTCAAAGCATACTTTGCTTTCTGGTATAAACGGAACAGGTAAAACTAATACTGTTCAGTCTATTCTTAACAGTATTTCAAATGATATGCCTTTCCTTATTATTGAACCTGCAAAAACAGAGTATGTTGATTGGGCTATAGAATATAACAAGAAACACCCAGATTCTCAGATAGATATTTATATTCCAGGATGCAAGAAATACAAAGGTTCTCATATACCAAAACCCTTGCATTTGAATCCGTTTGAGATTGTTTGGTTGGATTCATCGCAAGAACCTAATGTCCTATCGCACATTGATAGGCTAAAATCAACATTTGCGTCGGCATTTCCAATGTACGATATTCTTCCTGTTCTTATGGAAGACTTAATTTATACAATTTATCAGAATAAATCCACCGACTGGCTGAATTCAGAGCCTTGTTTTGATGACACACTACCACCAACGCTTAATAGTATGAGCGTTTCTGTAGACAAAGTGATCAACCATAGGGGGTACGAGGAACGTATCCAGAGCAATATGAAGGCCTGCCTAAATACTCGTATTGACAGCCTTAAACGAGGTTGGAAAGGCGATATGCTTAATGTGGTTCATTCAACAGATTGGAATGATTTGTTTGGAAAACCGTGCGTTATCAATCTTTCCTATGTTGGAGATGATGTTGATAAGGGCTTCTTCATGTCTCTTATTCTTCAATTCCTTTATGAGTATCGCAATGCACAGGCTGAAATAGGTAATGTCGATTTTAACGATAATAAGTGTAAGCATCTTACCGTAATAGAAGAAGCTCATAGAGTTATGTCAAAATGTGATAATCCAGAGCTCCCTCAATACAAATCAGCTATGATGTTCTCAAATATGCTTTCTGAAATCCGTGCGTATGGAGAAGGTTTGTTCTTGGTTGATCAAGTTCCAACTCGTTTGATACCGGATGCAATCAAGAATACCAATACTAAGATTACTCATAGATTGGTTTCAGAAGATGATTGCAAAGCAATTGCAGAGTCAATGGGAATTAGTAAAGAACAAAAAATGATTATTCCAAAACTACGTGTAGGACAGTGTATAGTTTCAACATCATTATCTACTGACAAGCACTGGGTTCAGGTAAACAAGGTGAAATAACATGATGGAATTAGAATCTCTAACAAATCTTGAAGGTATTTCAAAAGAGTCTGATTTCTCAAAATCTGCATTCGAAATATCTGATAATCAACTCTCATATCTAGAGGAACTAAACGTTCCTTCAGAAAGATGGGAAATCATGTCTCCTTCTCAGCAGGATTTACTGGCATCAAGAATTAACGACAGATTAGAAGAAATAGGAATTACCCAAAAGGATGTAATAGAAAATGTTGTAATTAATTCTTTTTCACCGGAAATAGCAGAGTCGTTTTACAATAGAATTGAATGTGCTCCACATGATATTGAACAAATTGAACGAATCTCGGATATCCTGAATGAGACTCCAGAATTCCAAATTGAAAATTGGGAGAAATTGTCATTGGATGAACGCTTAACTGCTGTAAACAAACTGGAAACCAAAGTTGCAGAAATCGAACATCGTCCATCGTGCCCTATATATAATGAGGAAATGGGTTCTATCACTATACAAGATGGTAATGTGTATGGACGACTAGGAGGTTTCGACCCAGTCGCAAAAGATATTACAATTAATGCGGAAATGCTTAATAGCAACCATCCTGCTGCTTTGCGAGAAACACTCGACACCATTATTCATGAAGGCCGTCATGCTTATCAAGACTATAATGTGAACAAGTGTGAAGTGCATCCACGTCACGCAGAAGTTATGAGTTGGTCTGAAACTATGGAAGGTGGCAAATGGGGATATTGTGGAGGAGCTAGCACATTGCTTGGACAAAGACTATATGAGCAACAATCCGTTGAAATCGATGCAAGAAATTTTGCTGCTGATGTTTTAGATAGGTATGATGAAAAATTATTTGTGTAATTATGGATAAAAAGAACATTCTCAATCTTTTAGAACAAAGAGGATACGACTCTCGTTCTGCGCAACTCGTAATAGATGACTTACTTCAATTGTGTAGTCCTCTTAATGAATACTTTGAAGCATGGTTGAATGACGAATCCTTTTCTCAAGATTATGCTAAGAATGGGTACTCGTTGTTAGGACTTATGAGCGAACGTAAAATGACTTATCCTGCAGCTTTACTAACTATAGATTGGGTGATAAAGGACCCAAATGCAGCCATAAAAAGTCTAAATAGAGGTATTAAATAATAAAGAGTTATGCCATCATTTGTTTTAACTGCAATCAACAATATAGACAGACCACAAATTGGTCTACATATTGATCGAGGACAACAATTTACCATTCATATAAACATGATGGGTATTACACCAAACAATTTGTTTGGAAATTCTCGGTGTCAAGATTCATTGCTTCAACAATTTAGATTAAATGGAATTGATGTTCCAAAAACAGACGTCGGAGTTTTAAACAGAGGTGCTTGGGATATAAGAATGAGATAGTAACATGACGATTAGTTTGTCTCCTTGGGTAAATAAAGTTCAGCAATATATCTACTGGCGTTTCGTATGCGACTACATTTCGCAAACAATCCCAAGCAAATGAAGAACAGCAACGGCATCCGCATAGAGCCCGGCATGACCGTTGAGGTGGTGACACAGAGCATGAGCAACCCCGTTACCATCAACGGCGGCCAGGCGGTTGCCGATGCCTTCATGCGCATCTACGGCATAGACATAAAGAAAGCCGGCGCGCTTAACATGACTTATCTTGATGTGGAACAACTTTAAATAACACTTTATAAAACTTAATTGAAATGAATAACGTAATGAAGTATCAGGTAGCACTGGATAAACTTGCAGAAGTAAATCCACTGCTTGAAAAAGAGTCACAGGAAGAACTCAAGGCCAAGTCCGAGGAGTTTATGGACGATGTCAGGGAATCACAGTATGTCAAAGTTCCAATTGTAGGAGTGTTCAACGCTGGCAAGAGTTCGCTGATAAACGTTTTCGCACAGAAGCCAGGTATGCTCCCTGTTGATACTACTCCGGAAACAGCCGTTGCCTACGAGTTGTATTATGCCAACAATGAATGCGTAGAGCTGTATCGCGATGGAAAGATGATTGATTCGAAACCACTGTCCGAAATCAAGATGCTGAACACTGAGCCTGGAGACATTGCAAAAGTGTATTGTGAAAGCGAGCCTATCAAAGAATTACAGCAAAAAGGAATCATCATTGTTGATATGCCGGGTATAGGTTCCGGAATAGAACGTCACGATGCTGCAATATTCAACTACATTGGCAAAGGCAGTGCATTTGTCCTTGTCGTCGAGGCAGAACAGGGGTCACTCAGAGGAAGCACACTTGCCTTCATGCATGAGTTGGGCCAGTACAACATGCACCCAGCCGTTTTTGTTTCAAAAACAGACAAGAAACCCGAGAAAGAAGTAAAGGAAATTATGGAATATGTCCGATACCAATTAACAAATATCGGCGACACGAATCCTTTCGTGGGAACAGTATGCTCTGTAAACAACGATACAAATGGACTGAACAAGTATCTTGACAGCATTGATCCGGTTGCAATTGCCCGTGAGAAACTCGGAAACAAACTAAGACTACTGATAAACTCCGTTATCAGACAGATACAAATACGTGTTGACCTGCGCAGCAAAGATATTTCAAACATTGATGAGAAAATAAAGAAAATCGAAGAGGAAATTTCCAACGTAAAAGCAGAGTCGCCAGCAAGCGATGCCGATGCCGATACCGTTGAGAAGTCAACCCAAGACGTACTGGACAACGTACACGCTGCACTGGAGGCAAAGGCAACAGACATTGCCCAAATGATCATCGACAAAGAAGATTCGGAGTCGATCAAGTCTGCCATCATCAGTATTGTGCGCGCAGAGATTATCACATCACTAAAGGAAGAAAGCGAACAGTATTCCAATGTTATTGGCAACGCCATCCAGGAAGAAATAAAAGACATGGAAACAATAGAAGTTGACGCAGACTTCCTGGGCGACTATGCCGATATTATCAACTGGGTTAGTGCCATCGTAGGGCAATTCATGAATTTTGGAGGTATCTGGGGAAAGTTGGCAAAAATACTTTTGCCGCTTTTACCTGACGTATTGAATTGGCTCTTCAGAAAGAGCGATGATGATGTCTTGGAAGAAGTTAGGTCGAATATCCTGACAAATTGCATTGACAAGATAACAGATGCTATCAGGCCGGCAATCCTCAAGATTACTGAAGAAAACCAGAAACGTATCAGAGAAAAGATGCAAGCAGAACTTATTTCAAACATGGAGAAAGTCAAGGAAGGCCTCCGTGAGAAGATGGCGGATGCCAACAAGTCAAAGGGAGATGTCGAGGTTGAAATATCAAGACTCACAAATGCAATCTCTCAATTAAACTCTATTATGTCTGAAATTTAATAAATCCCAATGGGGCATATAGCCAACATGGCTGTATGCTCCATTTCAACAACAGAACAACGGTATGCCCTTAGTAAGAAAAGTAAATCCGGCAAACACTGATACAATCGCAAAAAAACAAATAATAAAGGTAAACCCTTATGAGAATCCTGACAATGTCATGGAACTCATGGCAAAAATCTGCTCTGCCACCCCTTCAGCAGACAGTGATGTATATTGGAAGTACATAAGAGACGCCTATAACAAGAAGAATTATCGTGAGAAATCCCTTTCTGACCTTGTTATGGAAAACAAGAGGGAACTGTATAATTTAGACTTCAAAAAAGACCTTTATGATTTATGCAGGGAAGTATCATGGACTTTGTCTGCCCGTGAAAATACGGAACACACGCAGATAGTTGTTGCGGGAGGATTTTCGTCAGGCAAGTCTTCTTTCCTGAACAGGATTACAAACAGTGTCAATCTTCTGCCAACAGGTGTTGAGCCGGTGTCTGTCGTAAAGACATACCTGTATTGCTCGAGCATGAACAGACATGTTTCTGTCAAGGGCGTTAACCAGAAAAACACTCTCGTCAGTTTGAATCCCGGTGTATTGCAGGCAATACAACATTCAAAAGACTCAAATATATACCTGGCATCCGTACTGGATAAATTATTCGTGGAGATACCATCAACAGATCTGGACGGTCTTGTTTTCATTGACACACCGGGGTACAACAATTCTGACAAGGCAAATCAATCCAATGGGAAAACAGACCGAGAGACCGCGCTGGAGGCATTGGGCGAAGGAAACGTTTTATTTTGGCTCGTGGATTGCGAGAAGGGTACAACAGTTTCTGATGACCTTAATATAATCAAGCAATTCAACGGAAAGAAAGTTTTCATTTTCAACAAGGCAGACAAGAAAGGCATGGAGGCCTGCGCAGATATTGTGGAACAGGCCGCAAATACACTTTACAAAGAATTTCCTAAAGATGAAATTATAGACATAATAGCATATTCAACTCTCGAAAGTAAGATATATTATTCAAAAAACAACATGACGCTGAGTGATATTATCAAGGCGGCTAAGAGTACTGGAAATGGCTTCAGCGAACTGAACTCAAAAAAAGAACAAATTGCAGAGTTGTTTGACAATGAAATATCAAACATGCGAGATAATATAAAGAAGATTGAAGACGAATATAAGGAGAGTGTTGAGTATAAAAATGAATGTCAAAAAGATTATAACGCATCTAAAGAAGATAAAGAATACATCATTAGTGGAATTAGTAAAATTATAGATGAAAGAAAAGGTCTATCAAGTTCTATTGAAGATTTTACACTCTCTTCGAAGTATAATTACAATGCGTTTCTGTATTTTTATCGTGCTGTCAATAGTAAACTGTTAAGTTCATTTGTTTTGGCCGAAGAAATAGAAAAAGCAAAGAAAAGAATAACACAGTTAAACAAGATTTACGATGAGGCAGTAGAAAAATACAGGCAATTACATTGTTTGTCTGATGATGAATACAAAGCACATGGAGGTTTAGTTGAGGCATATGTGAATGCTAACAATGATAATGATAAAGCATGGTACGAACTTTATTGTAATAAATGCAATAAATTACTTGTAAGCAAGAAAGAAACAGAACGGATGCTCGAAGATATGAAAGAGTACAAAAGTTCATTCATGTCTGCTCTTGAATGCGGGATCAAGATTTATGGCTCTATAACGAATCGTGTGGGTAGGTAGCGAATATTTCTCGTCAA
>ERZ1673752.3222-NODE-3222-length-16107-cov-6.926115_pt1 | contig 16107 bp, 16 predicted proteins | sample MGYA00580195_ERZ1673752 | MGnify/ENA primary metagenome ERZ1673752 (study PRJEB41218, sample SAMN15661744) | gut metagenome | host: Homo sapiens | place: Canada: London | collected 2015-08-20/2019-03-30 | study: EMG produced TPA metagenomics assembly of...
TTTAAAAAAGCATCAGGATGATTCGATTTTAATCATCGGGCAGTACATCGCCCAGCTCGAATATATTGCACAAAAAGTTGCCGCTCCGATTTTAACGGGAAAAACGTCAACTCTGGAGCGTGAACGTTTATATGAAGATTTTCGTGAAGGAAAAGAACGCGTGCTGGTTGTATCAAAGGTTGCAAACTTTGCGATTGATTTACCGGATGCGTCCGTTGCAATCCAAGTTTCAGGCTCCTTCGGCAGCCGTCAGGAAGAAGCCCAACGACTCGGCAGGATTTTACGCCCAAAAGAAAAAGATTCTTACTTTTATACGATTGTCACCAAAGAAACCGTCGAAGAAGAATTTGCGGAAAAGCGTCAAAAGTTTTTAGCCGAACAAGGCTACGAATATTCCATTATCGCCGACGGTAAAATTCTCTAAATACTTTTTTGGACAAAAAATACCTCGTGAATTGAAATTAATACAAAACTTGCTTGACCGCTCCCTAAAATTCGAGTTTCGGGAGAAACGGTTTTTCGGTTATTTGGGCGGCTCGGTTTTCTTTTTGGATTTCTTCGTATACTTCACGGCGGAACACTTTTAAGTTTCGCGGAGCTTCGATGCCGATTTTTACTTGCTCACCTTTTACTTCGATGATGGTGATTTCTACATTTTCACCGATGACAATTTTTTGGTTCGTTTTTCTGGAAAGTATCAGCATGCTATTTTTCCTTTGCCTTCAGTTCGGCGATAACGTCGTGCTTCGTTTTCCATTTTTCACCGCCGGCAACAACCTGCATTCCTTTTTTGTTGAGTTTGTTGATGACGAGTGGTCCCTGCAAGTTCGCCGTAATCGGCATTCCGTTTCCGGGAATGGTAACCAGCGCAAAAATGAGAAGATTTTCCGGATTGGTTGCACCGATCGGTTTTAAACTTTCATCGCTAATTTCAAGTTCATAATCGGGACGGAATAAAAACGGATCGAGCACAATAAATGCGAGCGATTTATCTTCGAGACTTTGCATCCAATAAAAAGGAGGCTGTTCCGAATCAATTAGCGCAAATTTATGGTTATCTTCAAAACCGTAAAATCCTTCCGGCATGGTGATTACTTGCTCATCGCTGATTTCAACTATTCCCATACTTTTTGTTTCAATTTTCATATAATATTCCTATTCTCATGAACGATTGTATAGTGCTTTGCTGTTGTGGCGGACGCCCTTGCCGATTTCGATAGTACACCGAATTCGGCAAAAACGCTTAAAATTCTCGGACTTTTCCAAAAAGATCTGTTTTTAGAAAAAGCCTTATTCTTTGCCAAGCAGTACCAAGACTTTTGTCGGACAACCTTCGACACAGGCGTTGCAGCTCGTGCAAAGGCTATAATCGATTTCGGGGATGCCGTTTACCAGTTTTAAGGCTTTTGCTTCGCAGGCTCTTTCGCACTTGCCGCATTTAATACAACCGCGTTTGCAGTTTTTCATAATAACCGGTTTTCGCGGATTTCGGCAGCTACATAACGCAAGAGCACCTTTTGTGTTTGCTGCAAACAGGCGCAAAACATGTTGCGGACATTGAGCAACGCAAATCCCGCAACCCGTGCATTTCGTTTCGTCGATTTGCACCAAGCCGTTATCAAGAACGGTAATCACGTGAAAGGGACAAGCGACCGCACAATCGCCGAAGCCGATACAGCCCCAGTCGCATTCTTTGGTGCCGTTAATCGACGTTTTTGCGGCAGCACAGGTTTTTACGCCGACGTATGCTGCTTTCGGTTTTGAAACTTCATAGCAGCCTTGACATATAAGATGGGCAACTTGCTTTTCTGTACTTGACGCTTCAACGCCCATGATTTTTGCCACTTTTGCGGCAACTTCGTCCGCACCGACACTACATCCGTTTGTCGGAGCTTCGCCTTTTGCTACGGCGGCGGCAAAGCCGTCACAGCCCGGATATCCGCAAGCTCCGCAGTTTGCACCGGGGAGAACCGCGCGGACTTCTTCCACTTTCGGGTCGACTTCAACATGGAATACTTGCTTAAAAACTCCGAGCAATATTCCCAACAAAAATGCGATACCGAGGGCAACCAAGCCGCTTACTACAATAGTATTCATAATGCGAATTTCTCCTTACACTTTAAAAAATTCCGCCCAAGCCGATAAAGGCAAGCGACAAAAGTCCCGAAACGATAAACAAAATAGGCGTTCCTTTTAAAAATTGCGGAATCGGCGCGGTTGCCAGTTTTTTACGCAAACCGGCAAGGAGCAACATCGCAATTAAAAAGCCGGCTGCTACGCCGAGCGCATACACCATCGCCTCAATAAAGTTATATCCTTTTGCAATCACGTTTCGGGTTACCGCCAAAATAGCGCAGTTGGTCGTAATGAGCGCGAGGTACACGCCCATCGCACTGTACAATGACGGAGCCGATTTTTTCAAGAAAAACTCCACGAGCTGAACCAAACTTGCGATAACTAAAATAAAAATCAGCAGCTGCAAAAATTCAACATGAAGGGGCAGCAAAATATACTTGAAAATCGGATAGGTGACGGCGGTCGCCATCAACGTGACGAAAGTAACCGCCCCGCCCATTCCGATAGACTTATTCACATCAGTTGACATCCCGATAAACGGACACAAACCGATGAACTGAATTAAAACAATGTTATTACCGATACAGGCAGAAAAAAATATCGTTAAAAGATTACTCATAATCGTTGCTCCTTATGCTAATGCATGTGCTTCGTTTGAATCAGCCGACAATGCTTTTTTACTTGCCATTTTATCCAACAATTTTCTTATTCCAACATTGAGGGAAATCAATAGACCAAAAACCAAAAAACCTCCGGGCGGTGTGGTAAAAAAGCCGATGCGGTAGTTTTCAGGAATAAACTCAATTCCCCAAAAAGCGCCTCCGCCCAGGATTTCACGGATCGCTGAAATTAAAATCAACACAATGGAATAACCGATTCCCATTCCCAACGCATCAAGCACCGCATTCAGCGGATTTTCTTTCGATGCGAAAGCTTCAACCCGTCCCATAATAATACAGTTTACCACAATCAAATCAATAAAAAGCCCGATTGAATCATATAGCTGCGAAAAATAGGCGCGCATCATTAACTGCACAATCGTAGTAAACGATGCAATAACGATGATAAAAATCGGAATACGGACATCATTCGGGATGATTTTTCTAAAAATGCTGATAATGAGCTCACTCATTACCAATACAAAGGTCATCGAAAGTCCCATCGCGACTCCCGAAAATACGGAAGTTGTAATTCCGAGCGATGAACACAATCCGATCATTAAAACCAACAGCGGATTTTCGCGAATAATACCCGCCGTAAAAATTTGTGATTTACTTTTCATTATTTTGCCTCCGCGGTGAGTATTTGTTTGTCGGTTAAATAAGTCAACGCAGCTTCGGACACCGCTTTCAAAATTGCTGCGACTCCTTTAGAACTGACCGTCGCGCCGGACACACCTTCCACATCGGAACCGACTTTAAATTCCGAAGCGGCGGCTTTACCGTCAAATTGCGAAGTGAACGAAGGTTCCAGCACTTTTGAGCCGATTCCTTTCGTGTCGTCATTGGCGATAAACATAATCGTTTTAATTGTTCCGTCCGTCTGAACGCCAACCATAATTGTTGATGAATTGTAAGTCGGTCCCGTCGCGGTAATCACCACACCGAGAATATCCTTGTCCGACTTCACTAAATATGCGTTATCGAATTTTACAACAGGGTTGCCGGAGTTCACTTCTGAAACAATATTTTCATTTGTTTTCGCTTCGGGAAAAATTTGTGTCAACGCTTGTGTAATCATAGCATTGGTACGCGCTTCAATAACCGGAGCAGTAAACGAATTAACTAACGCCAACGCGCAGCACGCAATCACCGACCAAACTGTCAGCGTCAACGCAAGTTTTAAAGTGCTTTTCATTATTTGCCTCCTTTAACGAAGCCGTACTTTTTCGGTAACAGCTGATTCAAATATGGGACCAGCGCATTCATAATCAAAATGCTGAACATAACACCTTCGGGGTTTGAACCGAAAGTGCGAATTACTACGGACAAAAATCCGCAGCCCGCACCGAAAATAATTCTGCCGCGGGGGGTTACCGGAGACGTGGTATAATCCGTTGCCATAAATACGGCGCCGAAACATAAACCGCCTGAAAGTACGGTTAAAAGCGGATCAATCGGTTGTCCGAAAAACAAGAGTCCGATACACACAGCCGACAAAGCGGCGGATACCAACATTGAAACCGGAATGCGCCAATCAATTGTTTTCGTCGCAAGCAAAAATATAAAAGCAAGCACAATGAGAAAAATAGGGGATTCTCCCATTGAGCCGCCGCGGTTTCCAAAAAAGAGATCAAGATATAAATTTTTTGCATCGCCTAATCCTAATCTGAAAGCAATTTTTCCGGCACTGAAAACCGTTCCGTCAACGGGATTGATTTTCGACAAAATGGTCGCACCTGAAAGTGCATCAACGGACCCGGAAAGCCCTCCGAAAAAGGTTGAACTTCGGGTTGCAACCCAGGTAGTCATCGGTTTTGCAAAGCTGACAAACGCAAACGCTCGTCCGATTAATGCAGGGTTAAACGGATTTTTTCCCAATCCGCCGAAAAACTCTTTACCGACTACAATCGCAAAAAACGCCGAAAGGATTAAAATCCACAGCGGAATATTTGCGGGCATAACCAAGGCTAAAAGAAGCCCCGTAATTACGGCGGAAAAATCATTTGCGCGAACCGGACGTTTTATGAGAGCGCGAAAGCCGGATTCAAAAACGACCGTTGCAATAACGGAAATCACCAGCCGCACCAAAGCCTGCAATCCGTATAAATACACCGAAAAAGCCGTAATCGGCAACAGCGCAATTACCACATTGAGCATGAGTCGCTGTGTCGTAACCGGCGAAACAATATGCGGTGCATTCGCAAGGTAGATTTCATTTAACGCGGTTTCCGGATGTTCGGGCTGCTTCGGTTTCTCGAGTATTTTTTTTGTTTCTTGTTCTTTTACCATATCGCTCATATTAAACTCCTACCTTTGCTTTTTCGGCTGCTTGTTTTGCTTTTTCTTTTATCATGCGTTCGCGAACCAGTTGTTTTCCGATTTTGAACTTTTGTATCAACTGCATACGAGCCGGGCAGACATACGCGCAAGTTCCGCATAAAACGCAGTCGTTTAAGCCGCAACGAATTGCTTCATCCAAATCTTTGCGGGCAAGCGCTTGCACAATCAGCACGGGTGCCAGCCGGCAGCTGCATATTTCGACACACTTTCCGCATCCGAGACAGGTATCTTCTTCTTCAAGAGTCGTTTCCGCTTTCGTTAAAAATAACACACCGGAAGTGTTTTTTTCAATAGGAAAGCTTGCATTTTTCATTGCGGTACCCATCATCGGTCCGCCCGAAATAATTTTCGTAATATTATCTTTCAAGGTAATTTCTTCCGGAATTAAATCCGAAATGCACGTTCCGATAGGCGCAATAATGTTTTGCGGATTTCCGCACGCTCCACCTGAAATCGTCAATGGGCGGTCAATGAGCGGTTTTCCAAGCCGAAAAGCTTCCGAAATCGCTTTCAGCGTAGCGACATTGTCTATGATACACCCGATTTGGAACGGCAAACCGCCAGACGGAATTTCCCGCCCGACCACTGCCGACGTGATGTTTTTTTCACCGCCTTGCGGATACTTGGTTTTGCACACCTGAATGGAGATATCGTACGCCCCTTTTGCAACCGGATTCGACTTTGCTTTCCGAATCGCTTCTTCGAGAGCGGGCAAAACATCCCGTTTGTTTTCTTCAACGGCAATGATGCCTTGGGCGGCACCGGTAATCCGCATGACAATCGCCAATCCGTCGACGATATCACCGGCGTTTTGCTGCATCGTTGCCGCATCGATACACAAATACGGCTCGCATTCCGCACCATTTGCAATCACATAGTCGATTTTTGTTCCTTTCGGCGGACTGAGTTTTACATGGGTCGGAAATGACGCGCCGCCCATACCGGTGATACCGGCTTCTCTAACGCGGGCTAACGCTTCTTCCAATGTGCAGGTAAAAGGATCCAAAACCGGCATAAAACTTTCGGTGTTCAAACCGTCATCTTCAATTGCCACACAGAGTTTATCGGCATTACCGATCGCTTCGTGCGTTTCAATTTTTTTCACTTTTCCTGAAACTGAAGCATGAACGGGGCAAGACATAAACTTATCCGATTCGGCAATCTTTTGCCCGCGGGCAACCGTATCGCCGACTTTTACCAAAAGCGTATTTTCAGCACCGCCTTGGGTTACCGGAATCCAAACCGTATGCGTCGATGGGGCAACCCGCTTTATCTCCGCATCGGGAGAGATAAGTTTCATTGATTGCGGATGAACCCCGCCTTTAAAAGTTTTAATACTCATAAGTTATATTTTATCTAAATAAAAGATTTAAATCAATACGTTTCATTCATTGTTTCTAAATGTTCCGTACAATAAAATCGTCACTCGCAGAAATCATCAAAGCCTTGCGGCTTTGTTCTGTAAGGTATTGTGTTTAACGAGTCCGCTTATCGCGGACTGCGAATCAAAGCCTTGCGGCTTTGTTCTGCACAGAAATTTTTTAACGAGTTAGCTGTCTGTAAGCCGATCTGAATTTTGAAGCCGCAGTAAAAAAAATTTACTTCCAATTTAATCAAAACGCAAGAAGTGCTTTATACAAAGACGTGCGATTCGGCAAGGCGTTTATAATCGCGCTCAAGCATTGCACGGTGCGACAAAAATTGTTCGTCATTAAAATATTTTGCACCGGTATGACAATGCACGATGCAGGATTGACATTTTATGCAGGTACCGGGAACCTCACATTCGTTTTCACGGCTGATTGCATCCATCGGACAAAGCGCCGCGCACACACCGCAATGATCGCATTTCGCTTCGTCGGTAAGCGGCTTAGCTTTTAAAAACTTCGCAGGTTCTCCCGAAAGCTGCAATGGCGTATAATACGGCGCTGTAGCATCGCCCGGAATATTTTGTATCGGCGTTAAGTTTTCCGCCTGTAGTTTTTCCAAAACCGCATCACAAACTCGTACGCACGCACGCTCATCCGCCGCCGTCGGATGTTCGGTTCCGATTTCCGCAAAGGCATGCTTACACGCAAATGCTGCAGCCGCTAAAATCGTAAAACCGTTTTCGGACAGCACGGCATGTAATTCCGCAATCGAATTATCAAAGGAGCGATTTCCGAATGTAACGAATGCAAGCGCCGGCGTATTTTTGCCTTTGAATAAAGTTTTTATATCGGGTAAAATTTTATTCGGTAATTTTCCCGCGTATGTCGGACTTGCAAACACGACCAGTTCATTCGCGGAAAAATACCGTTCTTTTTTTCTGTTTTTAAAAAGCGTAAAATTATCGTACAAGACTGCGCAGCCGAGTTTTTCTGATACATATCTACCGATTTCGTTTGCAATTTTTTGCGTATTTCCATGCGGACTGAAATATACCACGTTTATTTTTTCAATTTTTTTCATAGCGTTTTATTCCTCGAATTTAAAAATTTTATAAAAGCGAAAACAAAAAATTAAACTGCAAAACTCCTCGCTAATTTGAGCAAGCTACAAAATAACAAAGTAACGAACGATCAGACAAATAAAAACGCCGCGATAATCTTTGCGGCGTTTTTATTTCAAGTACCAAGCGGAAACGCCGGAACACAAGGTAGAAATTTATCGCTTATTGCTCCGCCGCCAAATGTGCATTTTTTCTGCGTCTTTAATCAGTTGATCGCGGAAATCGGGATGCGCTACGGAAATAATCGCTTCAGCGCGCTGCCATGCCGACAAACCTTTGAGATTGACCTTACCGTATTCCGTTACAAACCAATGCACGTTCGGACGGGCAGCCGTAACGACGGAACCGTCCGCAAGCGTTGGGCGAATACGAGAGGAAACCGTGCCGTCTTTACTTTGGTACGTTGACGAACAGCACAAAAAACTTTTTCCGCCTTTAGAAAGATAGGCACCGAGTACAAAGTCAAGTTGACCGCCTGCGCCGGAAATCTGCCGTGTACCTGCCGTTTCGGAGTTTACCTGTCCGAACAAATCAACGTCTACGATATTGTTCACGGAAATGAAGTTGTCGATTTGCGAAATAACGCGCACATCATTCGTGTACGAAACGGGTGCCGGCATACATTCCGGATTATTGTTTACGTAATCATACAATTTTTGTGTTCCACCCGCAAATCCGAAAACCTGTTTTCCCGTATCAATCGTTTTTTTACTTCCGTTGATTTTACCCGCTTTTGCAATGTCAACAAACGCATCGACATACATTTCGGTATGTACGCCCAAATCTTTTAAATCGGATTGAGCAATCAGCGAAGCAACTGCATTGGGCATGCCGCCGATACCGATTTGTAAACATGCACCGTTCGGAATTTCATCTAAAATAAGTTTAGCGACCGCTTTATCAACATCAGTAGCCGCTCCTCCCGCAGGAATAATTCCGACAGGCGGATTGTCGCCTTCGATAATCATCGTAACATCTTTAATGTTTACGCTGTCATCCATTCCGCAAATGAAGTGTGGCATATTTTTATTTACTTCAACGATAACGATATCGGAAACTTCGCACACTGCTTTCAAGTGAGAGGCTGAAAGTCCAAAATTGAAATTACCGTTTTCATCCATAGGAGCGGTTTGTATACACGCAACATTAACATGCTTAATGTTTTCGCGATACCAACGTGGAAGTTCACTGTAGCGAAGTGCGTTGTAAAAACCAAAACCGAGCTGACTCGTTTTTCGGTCGGCGCCACCCATGTGCCACGAATTCCATGTCAAGTGAGCTTCCGGGTTTTCAATTTTGAAAATTTCAGGTACCGCTACCAAAACGCCGCCGCGAAAATTAACATCAGACAATTCAGGAAGCCGCTTCGCAAGTGCTTTATCAAATGCCACCGGAGTATTTGTACACCACGCATAATCTACCCAGTCTCCCGATTTTACAACACTCGCAGCTTTTTCGGCAGTTACCAATTTATCCTTATACATCGATTGAAAGTTCATATCATATCCTAGTTATTCAACTATTTATTGTTAAATTTTTCTACCGACTCTTTTTTCATAAAAGCAGTCATCGCCATTTTTTGATCTTCGCTTGCAAAACATGACGCAAACTCGTTCACTTCGATTTTTAGCGCTTCCGCAAGAGGACATTGCATACCGTCATTAATTGCTTTTTTTGCATTGCGTACTGCAATCGGCGCCTGTTTTGCGATTGTCTTCGCCATAGTCTCGGCTTCATTCATCAAGACTTCCGGTTCGCACACTTTGTTTACCAAACCGATGGTAAACGCTTCGTCGGCTTTCACATGACGCGCCGTATAAATCATTTCTTTTGCACGCCCCGTTCCGATCAAACGCGGTAAGCGCTGGGTTCCGCCAAAACCGGGCGTTATTCCCAAACCGACTTCCGGCTGCGCAAAACGAGCTTTCGTTGAAGCAATGCGGATATCGCATGAAAGTGCAAGTTCACAGCCTCCTCCCAAAGCAAAACCATTTACCGCTGCAATCCACGGACAACGGAAATTTTCTATGCGTGAAAAAATCGTATGCGCTTTTTCCGAGTAAATTTTTGCTTCATTCGTTGTGTGATCTTTCATTTCCGCTATGTCGGCACCGGCGACAAAGCTTTTTTCCCCCGCGCCCGTAAGGACAACCGCGTACACTTCAGCCGCTTTATCCAACTCATCAAGCACGCTCGATAAATCATTAAGCACCTGCGTACTAAGTGCATTCAATGCTTCAGGACGATTGATAGTAACATGTGCAATGTGTTCTTTAATTTCGCAAAGTACCGTACTCATTTTTCTCTCCTATTCCGCATAGTTGAAAAAACCTTTACCGCTTTTTCTGCCGAGTAAGCCTCCGCGAACCATTTTGCGGATAAGCGTACAACAGCGGTATTTACTATCGCCCGTTTCTTTGTAAAGCACATCCATAATTGCCATAACAATATCAAGTCCGATTAAATCTCCAAGCGAAAGCGGTCCCATCGGATGATTTGCCCCGAGCATCATCGCCTTATCGATATCTTCCGCGTTTGCGATTCCTTCTTGTAAAATAAACGCAGCTTCATTGATCATCGGAATCAAAATACGGTTCACCACGAAACCGGGCCCTTCATTTACTTCAACGGGATCTTTGCCGATTTTTTTTGCCAACTCGATAATCGTTTGTTTAACATGTGCAGGGGTGTTGATGCCCGAAATAACTTCGACCAATTTCATCCTATCGGCAGGATTGAAAAAGTGCATACCGATAACCGGATGCGTAATTCCCTTTGCAATTTCCGTTACCGAAAGCGAAGATGTGTTCGAGGCAAAAATAGTCTCTGTCTTACAAATTTTATCAAGTTCGCCGAATAATTGTTTTTTAGCATCCATTGTTTCCAGAATTGCTTCCACAATTATATCGCAGTCAGCTAAATCGGAATAATCCGATTTTCCGACCTTCAGGCGCGATTTAATTTCCGCGGCAAATTCTGCCGTAATTTTGCCTTTGCTAACCAGTTTTTCGTGTTTCCCTAAAATTTTATCTATTCCGCCTTGCGCCCATTCTTCTTTTAAATCACAGACAACAACGGAATATCCATTTGACGCAAAAGCAGTTGCAATCCCCTGCCCCATTGTCCCCGCGCCGACAACACCAATTTTTTTCATTATGCACCTCTTTTATTTTTTATAAAATTACCGCCGCATGAAACATCACACGGCGGTACTGATAGCGAGTATACCGCCCTACATTTTGCACGAGCGGTAACCTGTGTTTTTGAATTAAAACTATCTGCGTTCGCCGGGGAAGTGAATGCCGTCAACAGGAAGCTGCGGTACGCCTTCCGGCAACGAGATATCCGTCTTTTGCACCGATTCAACGATTTCTTTTGCCATTGCATCAAGTTCATAGTCTTTATCGGGATTCATTGAAGATGCAATCGTGATGCGTTCGTTCAAGATTTCCATATCGTCCATATTCTTTTCAATATAGGATTGGATCAAATCACCCGACTGAACCGCCCACGAACCGTTTTCCATAATGGAAATTTTGCGGTTTTGCAAATTCAAGTGCGACGCATGGTGCAAGAAATTCTCTACCGGCGGGAAAATATTCAAGTTATATGTCGGCGAGCAAAGCACGATATGACTCAATTTGAACGCATCGGAAATAAGATACGAAACGTGCACTTCAGACGCATTATGTACAACAACATTTGAGCAACCGTGCTGTACGATTTTCGCTGCAAGTGCGTATGCTGCGGATTCCGTATTGCCATACATTGAACCGTACACAATCATAACACCTTTTTCTTCCGGTGTATAGGTTGCCCAGTGCAAATATTTATCAAGCAAATACGGGAAATTGTCCGCTTCCCACACTAAACCGTGCAGCGAGCAAACATACTTGATTTTCGGCAACAAGTCAAGTTTTAAAACTTTTCCAACCAAGTGCATTACTTCCGGTCCGTATTTTCCGACAATGTTTACCAAATAGCGTCGCGCTTCATCAATCCAATCACGCGGATAGTTGACTTCGCTGGCAAACAATTTTCCGTCCAACGCAATGAAAGAACCGAATGCGTCTGCCGAAAAAAGAACACCGTTTGTTACGTCAAGCGTAATCATAACTTCCGGCCAGTGAACCATCGGTGCTTCCACGAATGCAACCGTATGATCTTCCCACGTGCGCGTATCGCCTTCTTTTACCTCTTCGCATTTATATGCATCCGGGTCAAACTGGAACTGGCGCATGAGCATGTAGCCTTTTTCCGTCGAAATAATCGTCGGCGACCATTTGTGTAAAATCTGACCGATAGAACCGGCATGGTCGGGTTCCAAGTGATTGACTACCAAGTAGTCAAGTTGTTTGCGTCCGTATTTTTTCAACAAATAATCGATGTTTTCCATCATTTGCGGACAAGCCGAAATATCGACCGTATCAAACAAGATAGTGCTTTTTTTATCAAAAAGCAAATAAGCGTTGTAGCTTACCCCTTGTGGAATCGGGTGGATATTTTCAAAAAGGTGCAATCTGTGGTCAAGACCGCCGACCCACCAAACATCTTTTGTAATCTCTCGTACACTGTGCATAGTTAAACTCCTTAAGAATTAAATACTGTTCTTTTAGTTGTTCCGGAATGACAATTTGATAAAGCGGTCTTTTGCTTCACCGCAATCCGGACAAGTAAATTCAGCATCCAAATGTTCAAACAACGTTCCCGCCGGAATATCTGCAATTGCATTTCCTTCTTCCGGAACATATTTGTAACCGCAACCCAAGCATACATAACGCGGTCCAATCGGCTGCGGGCGCGGGACAACCGTTTTTTTGATTTTCGGATAAGGAAGCGTCAGTTCTTCTTTTTGCAGAGAATTTAATTCTTTGATTAAAATCGGCAACACTTCTTCCAAGTCTCCCACGATGCCGTAATCGCAATGCGAAAAAATAGGAGCTTTTTTGCTCTTGTTGATTGCAATGATACGAGATGCATCTTTAATACCTTTTAAGTGCTGAATTGCACCTGAAATACCGATCGCAAAGTAAATATTTCCTTTGAATTTCTGCCCCGACATACCGACATAGCGCTGCGTTGAAATGTATTTTAAAGTTTCAGCGGCAGGACGCGATGAGCCGATGGCACCGCCTGCGGCTCTTGCCAAATCTTCAATCAATTTCCATGTCGCCTTGTCCTTGACACCGCGTCCGCCTGAAACACCGATCGGTGCAAGCGGCATCTCCATGTTGATGTCGACATTTTTATAAAACTTGAAGCGTTCCACTTCAACCAACTGTTCAACCATCTTGTGAACCTTTTCCTGCATGGTATCGCCCTCGGTAAAGATGCGTTTACGCAAACCGGTGATTCCAATTCGCGGATCACCTTTCAATCTAGCTACAGCCATTTAAACCTCCACAAATTTTAAAGTTCGATTGCTATTTTAATTTAATTGCACAATGCAGTTAAATTTTTATCTTTTTGCCTTGCCCAATTTACCCAAAATTTTAGACGCAATGACAACTCGTTGAATTTCATTCGTACCTTCGTAAATTGTTGTGATTTTTGCATCTCGGTACATTTTTTCAACGGGGATTCCTTTAATAAAGCCGGCACCGCCATGAATTTGCAACGCATCATTTACGACTTCCAGCGCAATATCAGAAGCATACATTTTTGCCATAGCGGCTTCCGTAACGTAATCTTCTTTGTTCTGCTTTCTTTCCGCTGCTTTGTAGATCAGTAAACGAGCAGCTTCCAGCTTGGTGAGCATATTCACCAGCATAAAAGACACATGCTGTTGCGCACCGATCGGCATCCCGAACTGTTCACGAGTGCGGGCATATTTTAAGGCTTCTTCGTATGCACCTTGTGCGATTCCCAAAGCTTGCGCAGCGATTCCGATGCGTCCCCCGTCCAAAGTTTTCATCGCGATTTTAAAACCTTCGCCTTCTTTGCCCAAGAGTCGGTCGTGCGGAATTACCAATTCATTAAAAACAAGCTCTGCCGTGCTGGAAGTACGGATGCCGAGTTTATCGTAATGTTCGCCGAACTCAAAACCTTTTTCGCCTTTTTCAACGATAAAGGCACTGATTCCTCTCGTTCCGGGAATATCGGGGTTTTTCGCAAAAACGACATAAATATCGGCTATCGGCGCATTGGTAATAAATATCTTTCCGCCGTTTAAAATATAGTTTGTACCGTCATCGATATATTCGGTTTCGGTGCCGCCCGCATCACTACCCGCATTCGGCTCGGTTAAACCGAACGCTCCGAGTTTTTCGCCTTTCGCCAGCGGAACCAAATACTTTTTTTTCTGCTCTTCCGTGCCGAATTCTGCAATCGGATAGGAGCCCAACGAAGTATGAGCCGAGCATACGACACCAATACCGCCGTCTACGCGGGAAAGTTCTTCCACTACTATTGCATAGCTGAGAACATCAAGCCCCGCTCCGCCGTATTCCGCCGGATAGGGAATTCCAAGCCAACCATTCGCCCCCATCTGTTTTACCTGCTCGCCCATCCAAGCATCTTCAACGGGACCGCGATCCTTTTCAAGCACTATCGGCTTTACTTCTTTTTCCGCCCACTCTCGTACTTTTTTACGAAGTGCTTCATGAGCTTCTGTAGTATGAAACAACATAGTTTCCTCCAATAATTAAATATTTTTTAATTTTATTTTTATCTTTTTACGATAACTGCAACACCTTGTCCACCACCGATACACAGCGTTGCCAAACCGAGTTTTTTATTTTCTTTTACCATTTCGTGGAGCAAAGTAACAAAAATCCTATTACCCGATGCACCGATCGGATGTCCAATTGCAATGGCACCGCCGTTTACATTAACCCGCTTCATCAATTCGGCTCGATCCATTCCGTGTTCTTTTACCAATTCCTCAATGACACCTAAAGATTGAGCTGCAAACGCTTCGTTTAACTCCATCAATTCCATATCCGCAAGTTTTAAGTTGCAGGATTTCAAAGCGTTTCTCGTTGCGACAACCGGTCCCAATCCCATGTAGGCAGGATCAACACCGCCTTGACCGTAACCGATAATTTCGCACATCGGTTTGAGATTATACTTTTTCAAAGCAGCTTCGCTGACGATTAAGCAAAAAGATGCCGCATCGTTGATGCTTGAAGCATTGCCGGCAGTTACCGTTCCGCCGTCTTTAAAAGCAGTGCGTAATTTTGCTAAAACTTCAAGGCTTGTATCGCGGCGCGGCCCCTCATCGACGTCAACAACTTTGTCGCCTTTTCTGCTGTGAATCGTTATCGGAACAATTTCATCTTTAAACTTGCCCGCATCAATTGCTTTAACCGCTTTCATGTGAGAATCATACGCAAACTGATCCTGCATTTCGCGGGTGATATGATATTTTTCCGCAACATTTTCTGCGGTTATTCCCATGTGAATATTTAACCGAGCATCGGTCAAGCCGTCTCGTAGCATATGATCAACGGCGACCATATCGCCCATTTTATATCCGGTACGGACCTTTCCCGGGACCAAAAACGGTGCCTGCGACATCGATTCAACGCCGCCAGCCAAAACGACATCATTAAAGCCGGCTTGTACCGACATTGCCGCTTCAACGATTGTCCGTAAACCGGATCCGCAAACCATATTCGTAGAATGGGCGGGAACTTCCTGCGGAATTCCCGATTCCAGTGAAATTGTTCGGGCAATATTCTGTCCCAAACCGGCACTCAAAACATTTCCGCAAATAACTTCGTTTACGTCTTCAGGCTTTATTCCGGCTTCCGCCAATACCGCTTTTACCACCGGTACGCCTAAATCTTTCGGGCTAACGGTCGAAAGTACGCCGTTAAAACTGCCGACGGCTGTTCGCTTTGCCGCAACTACATACGCCTTGTTTAATTCCATAACTATCCTCCCGGAGCTTTAAATTTAAGTCAAATTTAATCTACTGTGAAAATCGTAGCACAGCTTTTAATTTATGTCAAGTCGAAAACAGCAAAAAACGCAATCTTTTTAAATTATTTTTATTCTAGAATATGAGAATAAAACACATGGAAACGCGGTTAAACGGCGTCAACCTTTTAATCAGCTTTTCCTTTAAGGAGGCACTGATTAATTCAATCGATAATTGAGGGCGTCTTTCAGTGTCCACCTTTAAAATCGTTGTTTCGTAAATGTTCCTTAAAATTCAGCGAATAAGTGAACATTAGTTCACGAAAGAGCTGAATTTTCGCCGTTTCGAGAAAACGAGAAACGGCGGTATAATAAGCGATGTTTTGAATTGTAGCTGCAAGTTTCCAATCTTCTTTAAAATATAATCGAAGATTGGAAACTTGGCCACTTTGAAACGTATCCGATTTTTAACGTTTCAAAGTGCAAACTCTGTCAGTTTAACGAGCCGCGCTATTTCAGCGGCGAAGTTAAACGTCCGGAATTCTACATTATTATACTGAACATTGAGAAACAATTAGGAAACGCCGGTAAACGGCGTCACGCCTTTAATCAGCGTTTCCGTATGCCTCACACGATTTTTACCGCATTTCCTCCAAATATTTGCCAAATAATTAA
>ERZ1673752.3224-NODE-3224-length-16102-cov-10.559108_pt1 | contig 16102 bp, 10 predicted proteins | sample MGYA00580195_ERZ1673752 | MGnify/ENA primary metagenome ERZ1673752 (study PRJEB41218, sample SAMN15661744) | gut metagenome | host: Homo sapiens | place: Canada: London | collected 2015-08-20/2019-03-30 | study: EMG produced TPA metagenomics assembly of...
GCGCAATGATGTTACTCAAGCGGTAACCGCGACTTTGCAGCTGAACGTCTTCATTAACGACCAGTTCAGTGCGAGCCAAATCGTCATAGAACAGCTGGGTGAAGTAACCGAAACGACGTCTCCCCACAAACCCTAGCAGGAACACAGCGACGCTCATAAGCAATAAAACCGTCATAACATGCCAGAAACGCCCGTGATAGAACCCACCGATAGTTTCTCGGATCGCGTCGATGCCGTAAGAAAACGGGAGCACCGGGGAAAGCTGGCGGAAAAATCTGGGCATGAGCTCAATCGGATAGATACCCGAGGCACCGGGAATCTGCAACACCACCAGCAAGATTGCCAGGGCGCGCCCCACGTGACTGAATGCAGCTGCCAAGGCATAGATAATTGCCAAATAACACGGTCCGATCAGCATGGAGGTAGCGATGAAAGCGGGAACATTTGCCGCCTGCACTCCCAGCAGCAAACTGCCCACGCTGACTATCAACCCCTGCCCTATAGAAAGCACCCCGGAGAGCATGAATCGCCCCAGATAAGCCGAGCGCAAACTCAACCAGCCAAAGCCTTCCTTATCGACTTCTACGCGGAAAATAATGACCAGGATAAGCGCACCAATCCACAGGGAGAGATTGATGAACATGGCAGCCATTCCCGAACCATAGGAGTTGATGGGAAAAAGCGTCTGTTGGTCAAACTTTACTGGTGAGGTCAGGTAACGTCCGATATTGGTCGGATCCAACCCAATGATTGTTTTCAAGGTTCCCGTCCGGAGCGCGGTAGCGAGAGTTGCCACATCGGTTTGTGCTCCACTGGTCATACTGGACAGCGCGTTCAGATTGCTCTGCACCTGATCAAGCACATTTTGTGTGTCTACAATCTGGTCATCGATTCCGTGGGTCAGCGCCGAAATTTCCTTAAGGGAAATCCGCGCGGTACTCACCGCAGATTTGATGGCTCCCAGCTGCGCCGAAAGCTGCGTTACCTGGGCATTTAACTGAGATGCGGTTCGAGTAGACTGTTCGCGCAGATTAGTGGCAGCCTGTTGCGCGTTGGTCAGAGCCTGATCAAAGGATTTCATCAGTGCCTGCAAATCCTGGCTAGCCTTTGCCGCATCTGACCCAGTTTTCCCGACCTTGTTGAGCAGGTCCTGCATCTCGTTCAGCTGGGTTTTCAACTCCGCAGCGAGCTTTTGTGTTTGCGGGAATCCTTCCAAAACCGCAATCTGATCCCGCATTTTTTCTATCGAAGTATTCGCCCGTTTAATGCCGGATTCCAGCTGTGAGTCTATTTCGGTGAGTTTATTTGTCGCATTTGACACCGCCGAATCTGCCGCCACCGAGGATTCATTGAGTGCTTTTTGGGCGTTAATACTGGCTTGCCCCGCCATTGCAGCAAATTCGGAAGCATCAGAGACGACCGTCCTTAAAATGTCTTGCGCATCGCTCAAAGCCGCGGAAACATCAGCCAATGCCGGGTCAGCTGCAGCCAGCGTAGCCCGGACTTTTTTCATGGTTTGTAAAGAATCCGTCAAAGATGCACTGGCGGAATCCAAGCTGCCTTGCGCATCGGTCAGATCCCGGTTAATACCGCTCAAAGCATCTAAAGCGCTGCCCTGAGCACCAACAACATTCGCGTCAATCTCTAAGGCACCGTCGCGTAAAGCCTGCGCAATGGCTTCTCCAACCTGACCCCGGAAAGTTGACGTGATTTGAATATCGAGTTCATTTGCTCCCACATCAGTAATTTTTGGCGCAATAGCGCCTTTCTTTTCATTCACGTTGTATTCGATGGTCGGCTGATCGAGTTTGCCACTGAAAATATCAACTAAGTCTTTACTAAAGGTCTTGGGGATGACAAAAGTCGCATAAACTTCCCCGGTTCTGATTTTGTGATTGGCTGTGGCTTGATCTGTAAACTGCCAGCCGAGCTGCTTATTATCTGATAATTTGTCGACTACCAGGTCGCCAACATTGAGCTCACCAGTCAGTGCGGATTCCGTCCCCACATCGTTATTCACTACCGCTATGGGCAGGTTTTCTGTCGCGTTATAGGGGTTCCAAAAGGCCAAAATATTGAGCCAAGTGTATAGGGCTGGAGTGACCAAGATACCGATGATGATAATCAGCGATCGCGGAACCGCAAAAATCCGCTTTACATCACGAGTCAGCACCCGCCAGCTATCTTTCACCCTGTAATCATAACCTTGTGTTGAAGTTCTGACAGTGCGCACTGCAACCCATCCAAAATACTGCGCGGAAGAATCCGGGTATGTCTAAGTTTTGCGCGTTCACCGCCGGATTCAGGTCAGAGGAACACGCGTTGTCACCATCTTTTTTAGTCGGAAACACGCTTTTTAGCCTCCTGTTATCAATCTCCATTCACGCTGAAGCGAGAAAAATGGGGTTCCCTGGAGTACTTTTATCGAGCCAGCCCCGCACGCAAGCACGTCGCAATTATTGTCCGGTAGGGCGGAGGGTTTGTAACATACGCTCTGCCCACTGGGCATTCGGCTCCACTTGGGAACGTATTTTCGAGACCGCCAGTTCATGTTCAGCAAGTTGAGCTGCCAGCGTTGCATCTAGGTGTGGAACTTTCATCTGGGCGGTACCGGGTACTAAATCTAGGCGCACACCCGCCAGTCCCAGGCATCGCTGGAGGGGGCCGGCGCTGGTAGTAACCGATTGGGCGCGTTCGTGGGGTGCGAAGGTAACTTTGCGCCGCAGCCACCCGTCACGGTAGATAAGCACGGTCGCGGTGGCAGCAAAGGCGCGACGAAAGCGCGCAAGGGGATCTAGAATCTTGGCTTTTTCGCTGCAAGGAGTGAATATAACTTTCGATTCCGAATCTGAGTTCTTGCCGTTAAAAGCTGCCTGCAGTAGCCTGTCGGTTGCTGCGCCCTCACTGACCCCTAAATCTCGGATTGCCATCTGCAAAATAACTTTTGCCTGCTCCAAGGTTCCCACTGGCAAAAGTAGATTGTCGGCAGCTTGTTTCTTTTGGTTACCGCTGGTTTCTACCCCATGCCCGGCGAGGGTGACTTCTGCTTGCCACCAGCCGAAAGGTCTCCACAGTAGCGGTTGGATAAACCGGATGGCATGAATACGTCCGGGCGGCAAGGTCTGGGATTTTAGAGCGAGCAGACCCGAAGTAATCCGAATCCCATCGTGAGTGATATTGGCGCTGAAATTGAAGCCGGAGTTAAAACGTGACCAGGCATAAGACAGTATCATCAGGGGAATAATTCCAATGGAAATAATGGTGGGGATAAGGCTTCCCGCGACTAACCCCTGCACAGTTAGATCCGCCATGATGAACACTACGATAGCGCCAATCGCCACAATCAGTGCCATTATCAGCAACCAGACCGTTTGCGAAGTCAACAATACGGAGGCAATCAGGCGTCCCGGTGAAACCCGATAAACTTCATACTCATCCCGGTCTAGATGGTAATCGTCCTCCGCAAACAGCTCAGTTCCAGCTACTCCCTTTGAACGCTCCCCCAGCACCTGCCGTCCGGCGCCCTGCCGTCCGGCGATACGGGCTACTACTTCCCGACGCGCACCATCTAAATACTTATTGGCTAGGAACTGAATCTGTACCCGGGATCCACTGCCACCTGCCGCCTCGATTCGCAGTTCCCCCACCCCGCAAAGCCGTGCTAAGAAGGGACGATACACGTCGACGGATTGCACTCGGTCTAAAGGAATCTTCCGGTGTTTCTTAAAGAAGATTCCCCGCCGATACTGCACGTCCTCGGTGGTTATTTTCCAGGAGGTTGCCCGCCAGGCGAAATAAAGATACCCCCCAAGTAGGGCGAGAATTGCCAGCGGCACCATTATTACCAGCAGTAATACTCCCGGGTGTCCCGGTACATTTTCCCGGAGATTCTTAACCAGCATAATCAGGCTATTTAGCGATTGCGTTAACGCCACTACCACGATTACCACTAGCGCCTGCCACACCTGCAGCAACGGGGTGAGCCAGTGTACTCGCCGCCAAGTGGAGTTTTGATTCCTAGCGCCTGCATCGCTCCTACCCGCGGGCTCCCCTGGCTGCCACCCTTCCCCGAGCGCCAGGGTAGGAAATCCTTTGGAGACTTCCTCGGAATCCGAAAGGTTAAAATCTAGCTTTTGATCAGCCATTTAAATTCCCTCGAGGTTACTTTCAGCCAGATCTGCAATCTGTTCACGTAGCTGCGCGGCTTGTTCACGGGGTATCCCCGGTAGCTGCGCATCAGTAGTTGCCGAGGCAGTATGCAGTTTTACCTGTGCTATTCCAAAATGACGGGCAACGGGACCTTCTTCTACATCCACATATTGCAGCCGACCCAAGGGAACCACCGTTAGGGACTTAAACATTATTCCCTTACGAATCTGCAGGTCAGTTCCAGTAACCGCCCACCCCATCGCGCGCACTTGCCGGGGAATCAGCCACAGCAGCCAAAGCGCTATCGCCACTACCGCCGCGATTAACAGCAGACCAATCCACTTTTGAGGTAGTAAGAAAAATAAAATAATCGCTACCGCCGCTGAGCAAAGCAAGAAAAATGCCACTGCTGCCAGGCGCACTTTTATAAGTTCCAAAGAAACTGGCCGGAACTGTACTCCTGTCGGCGCAAAGGGATCTAACTGAGAAGAAGACATTGCTAGTCCTTTTTTGCTTTTATACTATCAGCGCCGCCCTCCCCTAGTAATTTGAAAATCAGTTACCCTTTTCCACATCCTTCTTCCGTAAACCCCGCAAAAGTGACAATAGAAACCCCGCAAAAGTGACAATAGAAACCCCGCAAAAGTAACAAACATACAGATAATAGGCTATTATATATTTTATGAAATATATACGACGCTCTATAGATAATCTCATTACGGAAGACTTAGCATCAATGGGGGCAATACTGATTGAGGGAGCGCGCGGATGCGGAAAAACTGAAACAGGTATGTTCCACGCAAATTCACACTTTCGGGTAGATCAAGCAACTAACCGGCGCCTAGCTGAGCTTAACCCTGCCGCTGCTCTAGAGGGGAAAACACCGAGACTTATTGATGAATGGCAGCTTGCTCCCAGCCTGTGGAACGAAATTCGTCACGAGATTGATGCCCGGCGTTCACCAGCGCAGTTTATCCTCTCAGGCTCAGCCAGCCCCACTGATTCTATTACTCGACATACAGGGGCGGGTCGTATCTCAAGGATAAGAATGCGCCCGATGGCATTAGGAGAATCCCACCCTCACCCCGACCATCTAACCCTGTCGGGGCTGCGGACGACTACAAGCTTGTCAACTATCCCACCAACACTAACCTATAAAGAGTTAGCTTTCGAAGCAGTACGGGGTGGATGGCCTCTACTAATAGCTTCTAACAGCAAGGGATTTGTTCGCTTTGTGCGCAACTACGCCGAGAATATTGCCCACAGCGATTTAGCAGAATTAGGAAATAACTTTAGCCCTGAACGTGTTCGCCGCTTACTAAGATCGCTCGCGCGCAATATCGCTACTGAAGCTAGCGCCGCGACCATATCAAGAGATATTTCAGCTGACGGGGGCGAACTCAGTGAGGCAAGCGTAAGAGTCTACCTAGACGCACTCACGCGGATATTTATCTTTGAAGAGTTACCTCCCTGGAGTGGCGCCCTCAGATCAAAAACTCGACTTAGGAAACAGTCAAAACTGCATTTTTGTGATCCTTCACTTGCGTGTGCAGTGTTAAGAACTACCCCACAAACTCTAGCTAACGACCCTGAATATTTTGGTCAAATCTTTGAATCTATGGCAGTGCGGGACATTCGTACCTACGCGGATCAAATTGATGCCAGTTGTTATGGCTATCGGGATGAATCAGGACTTGAAGCAGATGTTGTTCTTGAATTTGACGACGGACATTGGGCGGCAATGGAAATCAAACTCGGAGAGTCTACGAAAGTCATTACTGCGGCTGAAAAAAACCTGATTCGTTTACGTGATACCCGAATGGCAAACCCACCAGATTTTCTCGCTGTCATCACCGGAGGGACTTCAGGATTCACTCTGCCTAGCGGTATACATGTACTCCCCCTCAGCGCACTTGGTCCCCTTAGCTAGCCCGCGGAACATTAAGGCAGGATCTCGCGCGAGGACAACGCTCATCTGGGAATTACTCCCCATGTGAGTATTGGTCATTGTCGACTCTTAACTAGGTGCCCAGCCGGAGATATGAAAAACCCCGGGCAGTTGAGGGGTGCCCGGGGTTTTTATCAGGTAGTAAGAGGATCTACCCGATCATGAAGGAACGTGTAAGGCTAATAGCACCGGCCGCGCCGATACCACCCAAGATAACAATTCCGGCAAGGGAGCCGGCGCCGCCCATGCGGTCAATCGCGGAGAGATTGTTGGCCGCATAAGCCGAAGCATCAACATCGTTAGCGGCTAGGTTTCCGCTAACCTCGGTCGTGCGAGCCTGAATCTGAACAGTGGTCTGCACACCATCATTGGACAGCCCTTCGGCAGCCTGTGCGGTGAGCACGCCAGCAGGAATCAAAGCTGCGGCAGCAATCCCGCAAGCAGCCATCTTCTTAATCGAAGTTCCCTTGTTCATTTCAGTCTCCCTCATGACCTGAATTCTTTCTTGTTGGTATTAATGTTACCACTCGGTCAAATGAAAGCAAGCTAATAGCCCTAATTTATGGGTGATCTACGTCACATTTTTCAAAAACTTATGGGGTGGAAAGTAGGTCAGTTTTCATAATATCCTTTTGACCTGCATTTATAGTTATTTTATTGAATATAACAAAGTTATAACACCAATACTTACCGCCCGGTAAGTATTGGTAATTCCCGAAAATTTAAGCCCAAATTTACCCATTTCATGACTGCTATCTAATAACTTTTTCATCACTTCAAATCTTTTTGCGTCCCAGTTCACATAGTTACCCTCTGTTTTGTTCCCCGTCCGCCAATAACCAACTGCCACCACCCGGAAAATGTCAGCGATTCCCCTCTTTTTTGTAAAAGCCACACGAAACCCAAATTATCCCGCCTACTTAATCCCCGAAACACGCCCTACTTGATAACCTAAAACCGTGAATGACATGGACGATTTCCTTCCTCTAGCCGCCATGGCTGCCGCCGCGATGCCCGACAACGACTTTGTATCGCTATGCTCTCCCCGCTATAAAACCGAAGACCTGCGCGTATGCGCGGTCAAAGACAAAGCTGAACGCAAGTGGCTAGTAAACTGCCCTACCACCCAACACCGCGATGAAGAACTGCAAATCCAGAGCCTGATAATGCAGGCACTCGCCCATGATGGCGCCCGTTTACCTTTCGCCCTCCCCTGGCCGGCGCATTCGGTACGGATTGTAGGCGGAAAACACGCCCTCGTTCATGCAGCTTTCCCTGGCAGACCCTTGACCCAAGAGGATCTGACCGTCTCAGACAAACTCGCGGAATCATTAGGAAACGCCTTAGCGTCTCTCCACGACTTGCCGGCGCGGATTCTACAAGCCGCTGAGCGCCCAACTTCTAGCGCCGACCAGATTCGCCGTCGCTGGCTAAATCTCTTGGATCAGAGTGCTGCCACCCGCGCTATCCCGCCACGCCTATGGCAGCGCTGGGAGGAACGCCTCGAGGATGTTTCACTGTGGCGATTTTCGCCGGCTTTTATCCACGCAGACCTACAAGAGCCCTACCTATATATAGAGGATGAAGCAATCACCGGTATCACCGGGTTTGGCAACGCCCAATTCGGCGATCCGGCTCGCGACCTGGCCTGGGTGGTGTCCTCCTCTTCAGATGACTTCGCTAAGGGGGTACTGAGCGCCTACCGCAAGCTACGTATAAGCGAAGACCCCAAACTAAACGCGCGTATCGAGCTTAACTCCGAACTGGTATTGCTGGAATGGCTGCTACATGGAGTAGCAGAAAACAACGAAGAAATCATAGCTGACGCTCGTGACTTAATCACCCAATTGGCAGATACCTTGGATAGTACCGGGCTGCTACCCGCCCTCCGCGAGGATTTTTCCTCTAAGAATGCAGATAAACTGACGGAAACCAGCACAGAGAAATTCAAGGAAACTGAGGAAAACGCCGCGGAAATATCCCCCCAGACGGAGGCAATACCCGCTGGCAATACTTCCTCGGACGCGAATGAGGACGCGCAAGCAGACCCCGGTATATAAGGGTTTGTGTCCTCGCGCGGGAAAACCAGCGCAGCGTAAACCTATCTGACCACCCCTGGCGCCTGCAGCTAAACCAGGTCAGGAAAAAGCTCTTCTAGTTTTTGCGGCAAGTGCAGGTGCTCATGCCACTCATCTAGAGGACACAGCAAGTCGTAGCGCACAAAGTATAGGGCAGCGCCGATATCTTCCAGCCGCATTCCTTTAGAAAACGCATAGACCAGGCGATAGGTATTAATTTGCTGGAGATATTTTGTAACCACCTCTAGACTGTTAGCACCTATCTCGTTAGAGCTATCAAGATCCAAATAATCCGTTTTCCAGTCAATAATGGTGAGCTTACCGGTCTTAGGACTGCGCATAATAGCATCGATTCGCGCCACCAATTTAGTAGCCATAGGAGCAGCAAATTCCACCTCAGAATCGATATACTCCCAGCCGCGCTGGGGATGAACCCTGCCGCTGCGCCATTTCTTCTGCAAACACCTCAGCTCGTCAAGCAGTTTTTTATCCAGATGTTTAGATAAGGGATAGACATTTCCTCGCAGCTCCTGATCTACCCATTCGTGGAATAAAGTTCCTAAAGTAGCGCCCCCCGAGGGGAAATCGGGCAGCGGACGCCGCTGACTTAAGGCAAATCCCGCCGGATCTTCCTGCAATTTACGTGCCCGGGTTACCCCGGTGGAAATCGGTAGCTCAACTTGATCATGAACCTGCCCTTCGGATTGTTGATCGCGGGTGAGCTGTATTGCCTGTTGCATCCACGAGGAATGGATGCCCGCCATTTCCAGCTGCTCTTTTTCACCCGTAGTCGCCAATAAGCGACGCAAAAAAGGCTGAGCATCAATGTTAGCTACCATCTCGCTCAAGTCTCCGGCCGCCGCAGACAGCCGCGCTAACTCAGGAGAGGGGGCGCCAGGCCATTCGAGGTGGCGGGGCGTTGCCTCATAAACATTATCCACAGATGGCGGGCTGTTGCGTAGCTCGCGCATCCTCCCACTGGTATCAACTTCCGCCAAGAACTGGGAAGGAACTCGTTCGGTGCTGGTAGTCGTAGTATGGGCGCTACCACCAATTAAGAGTTTGGATTCGGCGCGGGTAAACGCCACATAAGCTAGGCGGCGGTCAGCTAATTGGGAGTGAAAACCGAGGGCATACTGATAACTGGTTACCACTTTGGCGTTATCTGCGAACTTACTTTCATCAAAGTCATATCCAGTTTCTTCTAGACCACGCTCAATAGTGGGCAGCACTTGGCGGTCTGGACGCAGGTCATAGGGAATCATTCCCTTGTCGCTGATCCATGCAGAATCCTTGCATTCGCCCTTGTTCACAGATATCGGAGCCTTCGGCAGATTACCCTTACCACTACGCGGCTCGTCCAGCCCAGGAACCGCCACCCACGTCCATTCCAAACCTTTCGCGGCGTGGATGGTCATCAGTTGGATAGCGTTCGGGTCGGGTTCTTGTAGCGGCATATCTAGACCAGATCCCTGTTGGTCAGCAAGTTTTAGCCACTCCAAGAAACTGTGTAAATCCACACTCACCCCGGTGGATTGATATTCACGGGCAACTTTTACGAAGCTTTCCAGGCAGCGAGCAGAAACTCCCCCATCGGGGCGCAGTTTCACATCTAGGTCTAGGCGCAGAGTGAAGATAGTGCGCTGCACCAGGGAGCCGAGCGAATCGTGCAAGTGGCGACGTACGGTAGCTAGTTGGGAGCGCAAGATATCAAGGCGCCGGTGGGCTTCCGCGCTAAACCCACTCCCTGCACCTTTGACCGTCCAGCCGGGCTCCGGCAGATTATCAAGAGCATCCATTAAATAGGCTTGCGGACGAATATCTAGGTTCCCTTCGGGGTTGGCTAGATGACCTGCCCAACGCCATAAAAGATCTATATCTGCCGGGCTGATCCCGCACCCGGTAATCAAACGCATTAGCGCATCTCCCCGTCCCGCGTCCGCTGCTACCTGCAGCGCGGCAATCACATCAGCAACTGCCGGGTCATAGATTAGTCCCGCCACTCCGGTGACCTCTACCGGGAGATTGCGAGCGCGTAGTGCCTGGGTGATAAGCGAACCTTGAGAATGCTTACGTATTAGTATTGCCCCGGTGGGGACACTTTGTTGTTCCGCTTCCGGTAGCTGGCGATTTTGAGAGATTATATCTGCGCGCTCTGCCCAACGCTCAGCAAAAAAGTCAGCGATTAACTCTGCTTCCTGTTCGGAATCTTCTACGAAATACATCTGGACTTCGCCCGGGTCGTGTCGCTTTTGTGGACAAGTAACCAGCTCTTTTGCTTCCACCCCTAAGGAGGGGGCAGCAAATTGATCCGGCAAGGGAACGGAATCTAGTTTGTATTCTGCCTCCGGAGCCTCAATACTGGCGCGAATGTGGGTTTCGACCTCGCTAGCGCTTTGTCCCGCAGCAAGCTGACGTAACGGTACTACTACCTGGTTCGCCACCTTTAGAATCGCTTCCCGGTTGCGGTAGGTGACCGGCATATCCTGGATGTGAGCAGCCGCTTGCGCTGCTGGCACCCCGAAGCTGCTTAAGAAATCCCGCATGGAAAGATCCGAGGCACCCCGCCAGTCATAAATACCCTGGTTAGGGTCACCGACCGCCATCGCGCCCTTGCCGGTAAAAATAGTCGAAAATAGCTTCAGTTGCGCTACCGAAGTATCTTGAAACTCGTCCAACAAAACTACGTCATAGCGATCGCGAAGCTGCTGCCTAATGTCAGCGAACTGGTTCACCAAAAGTGCGGCATAATAGATCTGGTCCGAGTATTCGATATAGCCGTTTTGCTGCTTGAATTTTTCGTATTCGGAAAAAATGTCTAAGAGTTCAGCCCTATGGATGAGCGAATCCAGAAACTTTTGCAATTCCTTGTTGGGTCGCTTAGGTTTTTCCTCTCGACTGGATGAATACATCTGATTCATCTGCACTAGCCCCGCCCGCACTTCTTCGGCGTCAAGCAGCTGGTCACGCAGCTGCGAGCCTAAGGACAAAGCGGCTTTTACCGTAGCATTAATCGCATTTTCGGTAGTTAATTTGCCCTCCCAAGCAGTGACGATCTGATGCATTATCTGCCAGCGCCGTGCTTCATCTAATAGAACGCAATTCGGGGAAACTCCCAGGCGGGAGCCATATTGATGCATTATTTGATTGGCAAACGCATTATAGGTTGCGGTTTCCGGAAGGATTAGCCCCCCGGTTTCACTGTCAGTGAGGTATTCCGCCACCTCCGGAAAATCAGAGTTAGCCGCTAAAGTCTGCAAGTAGTCACCCACACGCGTGGCTAACTCCCGATCTGCCTTATTAGAAAATGTCAGCCCCAGCACCCGATCCGGAGCTACCAGCCCGTTCGCCACCAAGTACACCACTCGAAACGCCATAGTGGCAGTTTTGCCGGCTCCTGCCCCTGCAATCGCCATCATCGGTTGATCGACCGGAGCGGTGATCACCTTTTCCTGATCTTCGTTCGGGCTATACTGCCCTATTGCCTCGGCAATCTGAGCTGGAGAATACTTGATTTTTTGACCGTTACTCATAGCACCTGTTCTCCTTCGCTCTTTAACGGGCAGCATGAACGCACAGAACATCGCTCACAATCAGAGTTTTCAACTGCCTGAAAAAACGCCCCCGAAACAATCTTCGCTGCCTGGATAATATTTTCCGCCAGCAGCGTTTTCTGTTCATCAGTTAAAGGTTTTTGAGCCATTTCTTTCGGAGTGTTCTGGTCTCTAGATCCCTTGGGGTTAGATACGATAACCAGGCTAGAGCTTTGAATTTGATCCTTCGTTTCCGCCAGTACCGGGGCTAGAGTCTGCGCTGCCGCTTTATCTTCACCAGCAAAAATTGCTGCTAGAAGCAACTGATAGCACGCTAGCTGGAGGTTATTTTCGACCTCTGGTTTACTAGGAGGCTTTTTCATAGTCTTGAAATCAACTATCCTCACCCCGTCCTCACCGGCTTCCAGACGATCCATCCTGGCAGTGAGCACCGCCGAGTCCCCCACAAAAGCATGGGAACTAAGCTCGGTCACTGCTGGTTGTTGATGATCATCTAAATAGCGACTCAGACGCCGCACCATTTCTTCTTTCCGATGCAGTTCCTTGTCAGAAAAGAAAGCCACTTTGTCTTGCGGCCAATGGGACTCAAAGAATTTCAGGCGATCTTCCAGACAGCTATCGGTCATTTCCTCAGCAATTTGGTGTATTAAATTACCCCAAGCTGCCGGCCCGGTAGCATCCACTGCTTCCCCACCCCGCCTGGAAAGTAACCAGCGGAATTCGCACTGATTCAGCAGCTCTAAAGCAGAGGGCGATATTCCCGCCCGACTACCGGCAGGTTTTAATCCCGCCGAATTAGTCCACCAAGTTTTATCTCTGCCCACCTGACGCCAGGTATTCGGGTTAGCAGCGCGCACGCCCTGGTGGCTTAGATAAGCTAAAGTTTCCAGGGCTTTGTGCCGAAGTTCTTTATCGGTTTCCCGGGCGAGGACTGCCCTCATATACCCCACTAGGGAACGCAAAGAGGGAAATAGTTGTTCCTGCTGGTAGTTTTCGCTGCTAATTTCGGAAGCGGATTCTGCGGGCTGATCCCAATCGTTGCCCAGATATTGCGCAACCGTGAATTTCCCTTTCTCAATTTGCTTGCACAGGTTTTCATAGAATATCGAGGGGGTTTCCTCAGCATCGGAACGTACGGCAACCAGCATCTTGCTACGGGCGCGACTGAGGGCGCACCTTGCTAAAGAACGCTCTATCTCGAGGGCGCGGCTGCGGGAACCTCCGGGAACTAACTGTAGTTTTCCGCTGGGGCTAAGCAGCGCCTTCGCGTGGAGCAGATCAGATATTTCTTCGGCGCGCATTAGGGATCCATTCTGGGAAAACACCGGCCATTGCCCGTCTTGCATTCCGATCACTGCGCAAGTATCCCAGGTGCGTCCGGCAGCTGAAAACACGGTTTCTAATGCCACTGCCGAGCCTAAGCCGTGATTTCCAGTTAATACGTCTTCAGCTTGACTTTGCCGCATCAATACCTGGCAGTAGTCACTCATATCGGCGTTTAAGTGACGCTCCGACCAAATCTGGGCATGACGCACTAATGCGATTACTGCATCTAAAGCTTGGTCAGCAAATCGTTCTCCCCGCAAGGCGCGCTGATACCAATCATTTTCCAGGTCTAGCTGCCGCCAAATGTTTTCTAAAGCCTCTACGGGAGGCAGCGACAGACAGCCAATCCCAGCGGTTAGAACCTGGTGGCAGCGAAGGAAAATTTGCGTCCCCTCTACCATTTTTACCTGGGTTAAGGGAAAACGAGCAGTACCGATTGAGCTATAGAATTCCGCAAGTTTAGTATCTACAGCAATCCCTCCAGCAACCAGGAAACGTTCCAGGCGCAACATTTGCAGAGAGTCCAGGGAGAATAGCGGGGAACGTAAGAGGCGGCGTACGGCTTTCCCGCGAGTGCTTATAATTTTATCTTCTAATATATGTTCCTTGGGAAGTGAAGTAACTGCGTCTTGTTCACTGGAGTCAGTACTCGGCTCGCCTGCCCGCTTCGCTAACTCATTTTGTCCCGGAAGAGTAAAAAGTGAGAGCAATGCGCCGGTTATCTGATTGGATTTGAATAGTATTGGTCGTTTCCGTTCATTTACCGGAATCTCCATCCCCTGTAGCAGCGAGACTATCTCATTTAGTTGGGTGCGGGTGCGAGCAATAATAGCCATATCGCTCCAGGGAATCTGACCTTTTAGGTGACGGTAGCGTAAATAATCTGCGATTGCTCGGGCTTGTGAAGAAAGCGTTGAAAACTCGGCAAACTTTTGCTCCCGAGCAGCGTCGCTACTGTTTTCCTTTCCTAATGGGTCTATAAGTTCCAGGCCTCCCGAGGTTTCTCGGAATGATTTTTCTAGGGTAATCTGCGTATAGCCGAGCTCTTTGGCTAGTTCCTCAGCACCTTGCGGATACCCGCCTCGGAAGGTTTCTACTGCTGCTTTGGGATTATAGAGAGCGAAAATTTTTGCTCCCCGCCTAGCCATTTGAATCAAAAGTCGCACGGTCGAAGCCGGACAATCTTGCAGGTCATCCACAATTACCCAATCTGGAAGCTGTGGTGGTGACAATAGAGAGGCGTCTTCTGCCCACTCTCCTAACACCTGACCGGCGCGATCTTGCATACGGGCGGCATCCCAACGATTGTCGGTAAAGGAGGGTTCGTAATGACTAAGTAGAGCTGCAGCCGCGCGCCATTCTGGCACCTGATGTTCACTGCCCAGCGCGTCTAAATCCAGGGAAGTGATTCCCCAATGGGCACAAGCTGCAAAAAGAGAGCGCACTTCAGCACGGAAATATTCTGTTTGCCTGACTTCGGGACCGATATACTCTGGCCACTTTACATTTGGAACTTGTTCTAAAAGATCCTGAATTCGTTCCTCTTCTTGCGAGCCGGTCAGCAATACCGGTTCCGGCAGCTGCTCACGCCGATTACTGGCGAATTGTTTCAACACCTGGAAGGCCAAGGCGGTGGGGGTAATAAACGGTCGGGCTATAGGGAGATCACGGCTAGTTTTGGCAGTGTTTAGGTAATCTGCTCGCACCCGCGAAGGAGTTACCCCCACGACTTCGCTTGCCTGATTATGCAACAGTTTCATGGCTGCGAGCGCCAAGGTAGTTTTCCCGCTACCTTCCACCCCGTTCACTACCACAGAATCTCCGTTTTCCAGGCGAGAAAGGATTCTGGCGCCCTCCCCAGTAATCTGAGGTATTTCCAGTTCAGGTGGAGAAGAAGCGTATCGCAGTTTCAAGGTAGCCATGAAGGCTATTATAAGAATCCCACCCTAAGCTCGCAGTCGTTTACTATTTCTCGTTTAGCCAGCATGAAAACCGGGATAGTCACGCGATAATAAAACGACTTTTGCTGTTAGCAAGCAATCGTATCAATAGCGATGTCCGCCAGGTAGGATAGCTTTAGAACAGTAAGTTAAACGGAGGCAAATGTGAATATCTCACTGGGGCTTAAGGGCGTAGCAAAAACTTTAGATTTGGAATTAGAAATGACGGCTGAACAGGTTAAAGCTACTTTGCAAGCCGCCCTAAAAAAGCCAGAAGAGTTGCTGTGTCTAACCGATAAAAACGGTCAGCAGGTGCTGATTAACCCACAGCTAGTCGCCTATTGCCAGGTGGGCGAGCCGCAACCTAAACAGGTGGGATTTGGAATCGGGTAAACCCGCACTTCCCCGTTAACCAGCTTTTTCATTCCGCCCTCTTCACCTTGGAGGGCGCGGCGGGTAGCTTTCTACCTGAGGGCAGTCTTTGCCGCTAGGCTTTTAGACCGGTGCGTTCCATCCGTACGCGGTGATGTTCCTTGATTTCTTCCGGGATGTCTTGCGCGCCCTCGGCAGCAAGCTCCGGATAGCCAACGATTGCTTGGCGCATAGTGGAACGCACGTCCCCGAGTACCCGCCGTCCCCACAGTGAAAGCCGCGCCGGAACCGTGGGTTGGGTGGCGCAAGCCTGGGTGATGACTGGCACTGCCCATTCTTCCTGACCACAATCCCAAGGAACCTCGGCCAGGTCTGCCTGTAGCTGCGGGGATAGCCCCGCGGTCAAAGAGCGATTAAAGTCCGCCATCGCCCCAATAGTTACGTAGCTTTTCACTAGACGTTCATACCAGTCAGTAGGGCGCAGGCGCTCTTCTAGCTGAACGGTTAGCCCCATATACTGTTTCATTTCCGCGGGTAAATCTATCCCTAAGTTTTCGCTGACCTGGGCTACTTTTTGATAGTTGTCCCAAGCCCGCGCCGACATCTGCCCTAAAGCGATTTCTTGCTCTACCGTGGGACACAGCGAAGCGTCTTTCGCCAGGCGCTGTTGCATTGCCAGCGTGAAGTATCCAATAAGTCCTAGTCTTTGTGCGTCACTCACCCTTTTAGATTAAC
>ERZ1673752.3226-NODE-3226-length-16088-cov-6.100605_pt1 | contig 16088 bp, 15 predicted proteins | sample MGYA00580195_ERZ1673752 | MGnify/ENA primary metagenome ERZ1673752 (study PRJEB41218, sample SAMN15661744) | gut metagenome | host: Homo sapiens | place: Canada: London | collected 2015-08-20/2019-03-30 | study: EMG produced TPA metagenomics assembly of...
GCTGCATTCACGTCAGATTATTCCGTTGAAGTTTTTTATCGCTTCGGATATAATACCCCCATACTACTGGAAACGCTGATTAATTCTCAATTAATCAGTGCATCCTTTTGGGCTCAAAGCTGGCGGCAAGTAATATCAGTCCTTTATTATTTTTAATTGATCCGGATATAAACGGACGGTCAGTTTAATAGCGCTTTCTTTTAGCAAACGAACGGTTAACTTCGCCGCAGCATTAGTGCGGCTCATTAACCGGTCGACTCTTGCTCACGCAAGAGATCGCTTTTTATACTGCCGTTTCTCACTGAGTTGCGAAACGGCGGAAATCAGCTTATTCGCAAACTGATGTTTGCTCATCGCTGATTTTTAATGAACAATTTTGATGGCGGCCTCTAAACACGGAAGTTTTTAAAGGTCGCCTTGTATGTTAGTTAATCTTTTTTCCGTAATACGCGGACTCGTAAATCATTTTTACATCGGCTGGCGTTGGCTTTCCGGGATTGGTAAGCGTACAGGGATCTGCGTGGGCATGTTTACTCATACGATCCAAAACCGTTGTGAATTTTTTCTCGTTAAAATCAACTTCCGTACAGTCTTTAAAGCATAAGGGGATATTGAGTTTTTTGTTTAATTCACGAACTGTTTCGGCGATGTCCTTTACGCTAAGTCTTTTTTCCGCTAAGTCATATTTATCCGAGAACTTACGGTTGAAGTCGATAATGTAGGGCATGAGGATGGCATTTGCCAAACCGTGCGTAACACCAAATTCGCCGCCTATCTTATGGGCAAGCGAGTGTACTAATCCGAGTGAGGCATTGGTAAAAGCTATACCGGCAAGGCTTGATGCGTTATGCATGTGAGCGCGAGCGGTCATGTCGTTGCCGTTTTTATATGCAAGCGGAAGATATTCAATGACAAGACGCAAAGCTTCTATTGCATAAGGATCGGTAAACGATGTTGCCGCAGTTGACGCGAATGCTTCAATCGAGTGTGCAAAAACGTCCATACCGGTATTTGCCGTAATATGGGGCGGCATACATACCGGAATAACGGGATCAAGGATTGCAATGTCCGGCACCATGTCTCCGGCAACGATCGGATATTTAATGTGATTATCGGTATCGGTAATAACCGAAAAAGCCGTGATTTCACTTGCCGTGCCGCTCGTCGAAGGAATACAAATCAGTTTTGCCTTATTGCGAAGCGGCGGCATTGAGCCGACGGGGATAATATCTTCAAATTTGAGCGTGGGGTGCTCGTAAAAACACCACATAATCTTGGCTGCATCCAGTGCCGAACCGCCTCCGAGCGCGACAATCCAATCCGGTCCGAAATCACTCATTTTTTTGCCGCCGTCAATAACCGTTTTAACCGAAGGGTTCGGTTCTACACCGTCAATAATTATCGATTCAATGCCCGCCTTTTTCAAAAGCGCTACGGCTTTATCCAAAAAGCCGAATTTTTTCATTGAACTTCCGCCTGTCACAATTGCAGCTTTTTTGCCGGTTAAATGAGCCAGATGCTCCATCGCATTTTCCCCGTAGATAATTTGACGGGGAATAGAAAAGTTCATAATACTCATCGTGAGTCTCCTTGCTCTGTTTTATATATCTATATTTTTATATAGATATATAATTATTTATATATCAAAAATACTTTATTGTCAAGCCCCACATTATTGCAAAATATGGCGGCAATTATTACAGCGTTCATTGAGCCTTGAACATACTGCTTTTATGACTGATCTGTGGGCGTAAAAACATTCTACAAAAATCAATTTCCCTGTTGAGAATGCGAGTGAACTTGATATTTTTTTATTTTTATAGTATGTTCTCCGTATCATTGTTTTTAACCGGTGATTTTAAAATAAAATTGCCGCGGAGGAGATTTACCGATGAAAGATAAACTTCAAAAAGCGATAGCCGTTATTCAGGCAATAGCGGCTTTGATATTTGTTGCAGCAAGCAGATGGTGGGCACCGGTTTGTCAAGCAAAGTTGGAATTAGCAAGCGGCAAAAAAATTGCGATGAAATGTTTTTACACGGGACGCACTTCAATGCTGATAGCGGGACTTATTATTCTCGTCGCCGTGTTGATTTTTATCTCAAAGCATGAAGTAAAAAAATTATATCTGATAAACCTCGTACTCGGTATTTTGCTTTTTTTAACCTACACTCACATCATTGGGGTTTGTATGAATGCAAGTATGCCGTGTAATATAAATGCAGTGTGGGGTAAAAGTATTGCAGTACTTGTAATGATCATGAGCATCGTCGGTATTTTTGTAAATAAAGAAACACAGTTACCAAATTAACATTCACGGTAATGAAATAAAAAAGCCCTGCAAAAATTATGCAAGGCTTTTTTTGATTATTGAAGTCTTATTGAACCGGTGTCCATGCTTTGGACATTACTTCATCGACATTATTTGTTTTGGTAATTAATCCCAATCGAATATACCTGTTGATTATATCGGTGAGGTTTTCCTGCGTTCGGGAATCGGAAACACCGAACTGGAGTGAGTTGTTTAGCATAACATTCATTTCATAGTCCCCTGCGTTCCAACCTTGCGCAATAAGCATCTTCGTTGCTTCCTCCGGATTTTTGCGCATGTACGAGTGTGCTTTTTGAACAGCCTGTACAATCTTTTTTGATATAACAGGGTTTTGTTTTACAAAGGTTCTGTTCATAGCGATAACACAGCAATTTTTACCGGCAAAGTCATCGTCGAGCAAAGAACGGATACATTTTAATTTACCGTCTTTTACCAACTTGTACGCAAAAGCATCACTCAAAAGTGCGGCAGATATTTCTCCTCTTTCCATAGCAACAACACAAGCATCCACCGTTACCGGAGTCAGTTTAACATCGCTTCTTGGATTGATCCCGTCTGCATCTAAAAGCATGCTTGTAATATTGTAATCCGCATTTCCAATTCCATTTGGTACAGAGATTGATGTTCCTTTGAGATCTTGGGTTGTGTGGTAGTCGCTGTCGGCAAGAACATAGAGTGATTTACAGCCAATATGAGCACCACCGACAAAGGTTAAATCGACACCATTCGTAATTGGAACAAGCATCGTTGCTATATGGTTTACCGCTACAGTTGCTTTTCCTGTTCCAAGAGCCTCAACAGTGGAAGTTCCTCTAAAACCTCTTGATGTTAAACCTGCTTCTTCGTAGTAACCGAGATGAGCTGCAACCGTAGGACCTGATGTACATCCGTCATTCATATAGTAAAGAACATCTTGTCCCCACGCCGGTTCTTTTTTCATGGCGGCAAGTTCTTCCGCGGTTGGCGTCAAATCGGCTGTTTCCATATCAACGGCTCGCCCCGGATCATATATCGGAACAAACATCGCCTCCCAATTTCCCGAAGTTGAAGCCTCGTATGAATTCATGTGTTCGGTCATGTGCCTTACCTCAACTTTGCCTTCATGTGCAAGCATAGGATCGATTACCTTTTTTGATGCAGTAGGCGCATTTGCTGCTTGTTTTGCATCGTCGTCCTTCGCTTTACATCCACACAATACCAATGCCGATACCAGCATTGCCCAAAATAGTTTTTTCTTCATAACACTATTCTCCTTCAAATAGTAAAATTATAAATGCCAAAAGTTCTTGATACATATTATTCATGCTTCCCACCCAGATGCAATTCATTCAAAATCTTTTTTCTATATTCAATAAATTCATCGGAAGCACGTTCGCGCGGATATGGCAGTTCGATATTGATATCGTCTCGTATTTTACCGGGGTTTGGAGTCATGACAATAACTCTCGTACTCATATAGATTGCCTCGTCAACATCATGGGTTACCATTAAGATGAGCTGTTTTCTTTCTTGCCAAATTTTCAAAATTTCATCTTGCATATTCATTCGCGTAAAGGCATCCAGCGCTCCTAACGGTTCATCCAAAAGCAAAATATTCGGTTCAGCGATTAAGGCTCGAACAAGGGCAACTCGTTGAGCCATTCCACCTGATAGTTGTCCGGGATAATCATCTTTAAAATTTTCCAAGCCTATCATTTTAATCATTTTCGCTACCCGTGTATCGCCCACTTTAAAATCATTCTTGAGTTTCAAGCTAAAAGCAACATTGTCTTCAACGGTCAGCCACGGAAATAATGTCGGAGCTTGAAAAACCATACCGCGATCAGGTCCCGGCTTTTTGATTTTTTTTCCCTCAGCCATAACTTGCCCTTGTGTTGGAGGAATTAAACCTGCCACGAGACGAAGTATCGTAGATTTACCGCAACCCGACGGACCGAGCAAGCTGACAAACTCTCCTTTTTTGAGTGAAAGATTTATATCATCAAGCGCATGGGTTACCGTATCGTGCTCAATTTTAGCAAAACTCTTACTGACATGTTCCAGCGACAAAATAATTGTGTCTTGCATTATTCTCTCTCCCCGGTTTGCCAGCGTAACAAGTATTGCTTAATTTTATCCAAGGTTTTTGTAACGGCAATAAAAATCAAACAAATAATAACAATCGCTATAAACATTTTGTCGTAGCTTGCCCAAGATTTCTGCCAGGTTATATACCATCCCAAGCCGGATTCTACCCCAAGCATTTCCGCAATGAGAATTGATACACAAGCGGAACTCATTGCTTGCGTGCAACCTTGCAATATCGAAGGTATAGCAGCGGGGATAGCAACTTTAAAAACCAGCTGCGAAGAACTAGCCCCAAGTGTTTTCGCCACTTCAAAATAATCTTTATTCACATGAGTAATCCCTGTCATCGTAGCAACCGTAACAGCGAACCAAGATCCAAGTGCGATTATAAAAATAGAACCGGTATACAGTGAAGATGCAATAACCATCATTATCGGAACCCATGTTACCGTTGGTATCGGTCCCAATACTTTGATAATCGGCGAAATCCAGTATCGCACTTTTTTAAAATAACCGCATAAAACACCGGTGATAAGTCCGAGGATAACACCTGAAAAATATCCAAGAAACAATAATACTAAAGTGTTTTTTGTACACTCAAGTAATAAAGCATAATCGGCAAATCCTGCATTAATAATATAATTAATACAGGGAATAAACGGCTGTGTTAAAATACCGGTTTTTAAGGTTAAATAATCATAAAGCGCTAAAAACAAAAAAACGGCGGAATAAAGCGGAGCAAGGTACCGTGCTTTTGCTAAAAAAGTAAAATCTCCTAACTTGTTTTTAACGATTGAAACAAGTACAAACAAAGCATAGAGGCAGATTAAAATACAAAGGAAAGCGGTATACCGATACGGAAACGGGTTCACCGTTTTGTTCGGTATGGCGGTATACTCAAATACGGCAATACCACCGCAGATAAAAGGCAGCAAAAGAATAATCGTATCGATTATTTTCCCAAGGCGGGTCTTTTCTTTTTTTTCCAGTTTTAACAAGTGCTGCCGGTTTAAACTTCCGGCTTTTTGCTTTTTTACCCGCTCATCCACAGTGCTTTTCATGATTGCAATATCCTGATGCTATCAGTATAGTAATCTTATCAAAAATGTCAATAGATAAATATTTATTTACTTTTCATACCTTGACAAGCTCCGGCATTTATCTATAATGAGTCATCGCCATTAGCTTAATTATTCCGGTAAATTACTGCAATACTTTGCAAAGAGATACGACGATGAGAAGTTTGTTTTTAATTTTTAATAATATTAAACGACGCCAGGGGCAAGTTCTCATGAGCGTAGCGATTACAACCATAACGATTTTTATTTTTACGCTTGTTTTTGGTATTTTACTTGTTATGCAAGACGGACTAAAGCTTTCAAAAGAAAAACTCGGTGCAGATTTAATTTTAGTTCCCGGCTATGCTCCCATTGAAAATAGAGAGCTTTTGTTTACCGCCTCGCCCGAGAATGTGTATATGCCTTATACCGTTTTAGACGACGTCGCGAAAATCAAAGGAGTTGCGAATTTTACTCCTCAGTTTTTTGCTCAGACATTGGCGCTATCCTGCTGTAATCCCGGCGAGGAAGTACGAATCATCGGTTTTGACCCCGATACTGATTTTATACTCGAACCGTACCTAAAATTTAAAACTCAAAAAATAAAGCCCAATGAAATAATTTTGGGAAGTAATTTCGATAAAGATATGATTGGAAAACCCTTTTTAATATTGGGAATAGAATTTTATCCGATAAATCAACTCAATCCAAGCGGTTCAGGTATGGACAATACAATATTTATGACATTAGATGCCGTGCGGGAACTCAGTCGAAATTCGGTCTTTAAAGAAAGCTTGTGGAAAAAAAGAAATCCGAGCGATTATATCTCGGCTATTTTAGTCAAGCTTGAAGATGGGGTTGATCCGGCGGATATTCAAAACGATGTGGAAGAACAGGTGAAGGGAGTGAAAGTTGTTTTAACGGGTGAAACTATCGCGCAGTTGCAAGCCCAAATAAAAATTATTATGCAGCTTTTAATATTTTTTTGGCTCGGCGTTTTACTCGTCAGCTTTTTATCCTTATTTGGGCGCTTTAATGCAATAGCCGACTCACGAAAAAAAGAAATCGGTTTACTCAGAGCCTTGGGAGTTAAAAAAACTGCTATTTTTGTACAGATAATCGGAGAATGTTCGGCGATGGCGTTATTAGGTGGAATTTTTGGAGCTCTTACAACAAGTCTTTGTATGCCCGCAGTGGTAAATATCCTAAAAAAAAGCTTTTCGATAACACCTTCCGTGTGGAATTTCAAAACTTCACTATTCAGTATCGCAATCGGATGTCTTTTATCGCTTGGTATCGGCATAGTGTCGGCTTTATATCCTGCAATAAAAAGCGTGAATCTTGATCCGCAGGAAGCTATCACACAAGGAAATTTATAAATTATGGAAATTTGCAGACTGGAAAGTATCAGTAAAAGTTTTAACATGGGAGAAAAAATTACTCCGCTGGTAGATATCGATTTGAAAGTAAATGCCGGTGATTTTATAACGATTGAAGGTAATTCCGGTACAGGCAAAAGTACGCTTTTGTATTTGATGGGAACGCTGTTAAAACCGGATAACGGAAAATATTTAATAGAGGGAAAAGATCCTTATTCCTTGAACGATACTCAGGTGTCAAAGCTACGAGCGGAAAAAATCGGATTTTTATTTCAAGAAACAAATTTGATACAAGCGTTATCGGTCAAGCAAAATATAGAATTTGTCGGTAAAGCGCAAAACAGAGCGGAAAGTGAAATCGACGCGCTGCTTGCCGAATTCGGTCTCAGCGATCGAAAAAACTTTTTGCCGTTTCAACTTTCCGGCGGACAACGGCGAAGAGCAGGAGCTGTCAGAAGCTTGATCCACAAACCGCTTTTGATACTCGCCGATGAACCGATGAACGACTTAGACAAACATTGGTCGGAAGTTATGATTACACAACTAAAAAAACAAACGGAACGAGGCGCAGCGGTGGTTATGGTTTCTCACCATGATCTACGTACATATGCCACGGTCAGATACCGCCTTAGAGATGGACGGCTTGAAGAACTTACAGAATAAGTTTGCCCGCATACGATTTATACAAGCAAGCAGTATAAAGAGTCTCTTTTAAGCACTATAAAGTGCCTCTCTTAAGTACTATAAAGTGCCTCTGTTAAGCGCTATAAAGTGGCTCTCGTAAGCACTATACAGTGTCTCTCTTAAGTAGTGCATCGTGCTTCGAATACGTGCTGCATTCACGTCAGATTATTCCGTTGAAGTTTTTTATCGCTTCGGATATAATAGCCCCATACTACTGGAAACACTGATTAATTCTCGATTAATCAGTGCATACTACTGGATGGAGCGTTTTATGACTGATGATATTTCGTGGAAAGCAATTTCGGAACATACGATTTTTACCACTCGTATTATGAGCGTGTGCGAAAAGCAGTGTCGGTCGCCCGAGAATACCGAACAACAGTTTATCACGCTCAAAGCCCGCAACTGGGTAATGATTATTCCTGAAATTGAAATAGATCAGCGCATTTATTTTTTGATGGTAAAACAATGGCGACACGGCAGCGAATGCTTGTCGGTTGAATTTCCGGGAGGCGTGATTGATCCGGGCGAAACGCCGGAAGAAGCCGCTCGCCGCGAACTCAAAGAAGAAACCGGCTATGAAGCCCGGGAACTGCACTATCTGACCGCCTTTTCGCCAAACCCCGCGATTATGGAAAATAAGCAATATGTGTTTACCGCACAATGCGGGACGAAAGCGGCTTCCGGTTTGCATTTGGACGCGGATGAATTTTTGCATGTCAGCGTCGAACCGCGCGATGAAGTGGTGAAAAGATACGGCACGCCGCCTTATGACCATGCCCTCCATGCGGCGGGACTTTTTTATTACTTAAAAGCAAAAAATCTTTTCCCCGATACGGAGCTTTTACGCTAGTCCTTTGCGTCGTAGGTATTTTTCAACGACAGAGTAATACAACGATGGAGAAATGACAATGAAAATAATTTTAGTACGGCACGGTAGAACAATTTCCAATAACGAAAAAACGTTCAGCGAAGAATCGACACCGCTTTGTGAGGAAGCATATCAGGAGCTTTTGCTCACCAAAGAAAAGCTCGCCGATTTTCACTTTGAAAAAGTATACGCAAGTCCGCTCCTGCGGGCGGTGGACACGGCAAAAGTTTTAGGCTTTGAAAACCCGATTTTGGATCCGCGTATGCAAGAGCGTGACTTCGGAGCGTTCAAGGGAAAAACGTACAAGCAAATCGTTGAAGAAAATCCGCTTGCAACCAAAGACTGGTTTTCCGACTTAAAAGACGGAAAGCCGCCTGCCGGTGAAAGTTCGTTTGAAGTGTTTACCCGCGTTTCCACATTTTTGGATGATATTGCAAGCACCAAAACCGATACGCTCGTGATCTGTCACTACGGCTCAATCACCATGGCAATGGCGTGGGCGTTAAAAAACTTTGATCTTTGGATGTCATTCGCTCCGGAAAACGGCGGCATAAGCGAAATTGAAACGGACGGGGAAAACCGCGTCATTACCAAATTGAATTATTGATGGGCGACGGCATGAGCGATAAAAATAGCGAACCGGCAGGAGCGGAAAACAACGATGAAACGGTAACGCCGGGTATTACACAAACACCGAATGCAATACCGATTTTCAGTCTTCGGTTTTTGCGGGCATTTATGCATCTTTTGTTTCGGCTGACGCTTTCGTTTTTTTTCTTTTATGTGCTGGGAAACTATTATACCTTTTTGGATAAAAACCAGCTGCAAATTTTACGTTCGCTGCAAATTACGGCGGCAGCTTCTGCGGTGGTTTCATTTCTTTTAACGATTTTGCAAATTCTCTTTTTTGTAAGATATAAAAAGAAACGCTATTTGAAATATACCGTCACGCCGGCGATAGTTTTTTTACTCAGCGTTGTGTGCACGGTTTTTGCGTCGACGATTGTCGTTCTGTCACGAATGTGATATATAAAAGACAGCGCAACAAAAAAGGTGAGATATTAGAGAAGATAAATATGAAAAAAGCAAAAGCAATTATGATTTTAGGAACGATGAGCAATGTCGGAAAAAGCATTGTTACCACCGGACTTTGTCGTATTTTAACGCAAGACGGTTTTTCGGTCGCTCCTTTTAAAAGTCAAAATATGTCATCCAATGCGTTTGTTACGCGAGACGGTTTACAAATGAGCCAAGCCCAAGTCGTTCAAGCGGAAGCCTGCGGAAAAGAGCCTTCCGTGCTGATGAATCCCATTATGCTCAAGCCGGCTTCTCATTCCGCGTCGCAGGTGATTGTGCGGGGAAAAAATTACGGAGAGTACAGCGCCCGCACATATTATCAAACTAAAAAAAACTTGCGTGAAAGCGTAGTAAGTGCGTTTGAAACCTTGCAAGCGGATAACGATGTCATTGTCATTGAGGGAGCGGGAAGTCCTGCCGAGCTAAACTTGAATGCGGACGATTTTGTCAATCTCGGGATGGCAAAAATTGCACACGCGCCCTGCCTGTTGGTCGGCAATATTGATCTCGGCGGGGTATTTGCACAACTGTACGGAACGATAAAACTTTTACCGGAACCGGAACAAGCTATGATTAAAGGACTTATCGTAAATAAATTTCGCGGCGATAAAACGCTTTTTGCAGACGGGATCAGGCTTTTAGAAAAAATCACCGGTAAAGACGTACTCGGCGTTTTACCTTTTATGAAATTACACATTGACGACGAAGATAGTTTAGCCGAAAAATTTTCAATAAAAGAAAGTGCGTTGGTCACCATTGCCGTTATCAAATTGCCGCATCTTGCAAACTTTACCGATTTTACGATTTTAGAGCAAACGGAACAGGTCGCTGTTCGCTATGTCGGCTCCGCCGATGAAATCGAGTCTCCCGATGTGCTGATTATTCCCGACACAAAAAACCCGATAGAAGATATGCGCTGGCTCGCAGAAAACGGCTTTGATAAAAAAATTTCCCTGCATGCGGAATCGCAAAAGCTGCTTTTCGGAATCGGCGGTGGCTATGCAATACTCGGTGAAACGTTAAAGGACAATTTCGATAGCACGGAAATCAAAGGCTTACAGCTCCTTCCGGTTACCGCGTGTTATTCCGGCGAAGAAGCTCCGCGAAACGTTTCCGGTACGGTTTCGTCAAGCGCCGGAAATATTTTTGCCGGTGCCGAAGTATCCGGTTTTGTACTCCAAAGCGCTGACGCCGTGCAGCGCAAAACCGGCGAAGCATTTATCCGCGGCAGTGCCGACGCAAGCGATTTTGCCGACGGCTCTTCATCGGGGCGTGTATTCGGGACAAATCTCCACGAATTTTTTGACAACGAACAAATACGGGAAAGGCTTTTTTCGTTTTTAGCAAAACAAAAAAACTGCACGCAAAATTTATTTAGGGTTTTAAATCGAAAAGCGGAAAAAGAAAAGGCATACGATGCACTCGCCGCTTCAATGCGGGAAAACCTCGATATCGTCGCAATCAAAAAAATTATCGGTATATAAAAAAGCCAAGGACAATAACGCCGGCACAAAGAAGTCCAACCAGGGCATACACCCAAGCCGGCAGCTTTTCACTGTCCGCTGTTTTTGCACCGCTTTGACACGGGGGCGGAGACTCGGACGGAACGGCGGAATTCGCTCCCTGCTTAAAAGCATATCCGCAATTCGGGCAGCCGGCGACAAAGCTCCGTTCATTTCCGACAAAGCCGCAAACCGGACAGCGGACATTGACAAAAAAACTACCGCAATACGGACATACTTTGGTACTGCGCTTTACTTCGTTTCCGCAATGTTCACAAAAAAATTTCGGCGGCTTTGTATTCATCAGCTTTTACAACCGCTACATCCGCTGCACGATTTTCCCGAACAGCCGCTTGTACCGGTGCTGCTTGCGGTGGTACCGTTTGCTTTTTGGCTGTCGTTGATATAAAATCCACTTCCTTTAAACGCGACGCCGAATCCTGCAATAACTCGATGGATCGCAGATCCGCATTGCGGACAGACGCTCAGCGGCGCATCCGACATTTTTTGAACCGCATCAAATTGATGACCGCAGGTTTCACATTCGTATTCGTAAGTAGGCATACACTATTCTCGTTTCTCTATTGTAATTATCTTTTGGTTGTTAAACAATTTTCAACTGCTTTGGTTTCAAAATACTAAAACAAGGTAAAAGAATCAAGGATTTTTTTCATGCCGTTGAATATTGTGCAGACATTGTAACTCGTACCCATACACAATAAGCTATTGTTTTTAACATGAAAAATTCATCAATATAAATTATCCGCCAGTCAAAGTTTTCGAGTATTTGTATAACCGGTACTTCATACCTTGCGGGAAAAACACTTATATGCTATACTCGCTAGATATGAATGCAGTGATTGTGGGAGCCGGGGTTACCGGAATGACATTGGCAAAAAGTTTAATCGAAAAAGGAAACAATGTCATTTTAATTGAGCAGGATGAAGAAACGGCTCGCCATGCGGCAAACCGCTTGGATTGTATGGTCATCAATGATCGGGGAAACAAAATCAGTGTACTTTTTGATGCCGGCATTGAACGGGCTGATGTGTTAATTGTCGTTACGGAATCCGATGAAGTAAACTTAATCACGTGCGGAATCGTCGAAAGTTTAAGCCCCGATATTTTAAAAATTGCTCGGGTACGAAATCCCGACTATTTGGAAACTTTTCAAAATCCCGAACAAAAACTCTTGGGCGTTGACAAAATCGTTTTTCCCGATGAAGTTGCAACAACTGCAATTTTTCGAGCGATTGAATACGGAGCGGTCAGTGATGTGATGACGCTTGAACACTCCGACTACGAAATTGTTCGTTTTTCCATCAATAAAAAAAGTATTCTGAATGGCGTAAAGGTTTGTGAAATCCAGCACTATATTTCATGTAAATTTGTTGTTGTATCAATTGAAGAAGATAATGAAAATATTATCCCGTCGGGTAATACCGTTTTAAAACCGAATGCGAAAATTTCAATTTTACTGGAACCGAAAAGTATACGATCATTTTATAAACTTGCCGGACTGAAAATGACACCTTTAAAAAAAATCGCTGTTGTCGGTATGGGACGAATCGGAATGATGATTGTCCAAAACCTTTTTCAGCAGGAAAAAATAAACTTTTTTGAAAAACTGTTTCACCGTACCTCAAATCGCAATATTATCATCGTTGAAAAAGATGAAGCGGTTGCAAAAAAAGCCGCAGAAAAATTTCCCCGCGCTTTGGTGTACAACGCCGATATTATGAATGAAGGCTTTATCGAAGAAACGGCACTGAATGAATGCGATCTCGTTATCACCGTTACGCAAAACTATGAACTGAATATGGTTGCTTCGACACTTTTGAAAAACCTCGGCGTTGATAAAACGATCACGCTCGTGCAAAGTCCCATGATGGAATCGATTGCCGATAAAATCGGAATTGATGTGGTTGTTTCATACAAGGGCGCCGTCGTCGATGCAATCCTCAGTCATATCAGCGGCAAAAATGTTACCGCCGTTCATACGATAGGAACGGGAACGCTTGAAATACTGGAGATTACGATATCGCAAACTTCACCGGTTCTTTCCAAGCCGATAAAAGATTTTTCCGAACACGGTGTGTTTTTATTGATGATGATTGAGCGAAATGCACAGTCCGTTTTGCCGAACGGTACAACCGAGTTGGAAGTCGGTGATCGTGTGGTCGTGATTTGTCGGTCTTCCGAAAGTCGTCGTGTCAGTAAAATGATGAGCGGTGAACAATGAAATTTCTCCAATATTTGAAAGTTATTTTTGTAATTTTAAGCTGTGTCGTTATATCATTTTTATTACCGATAGCATTTGCAGTTGCGTATCATGAACTGAATATGATTCCCGCCTTTGTTGTGCCGATGCTGCCGGTACTGCTGATTACAGGCGTTCTGCTTTTTGTCACGAGAAACAAAGCGTTTCGGCTTTCTACCCGCGGCGGTATTGTACTCGTTGCTTGCGTGTGGATTTTTGCAACGCTTATCGGTTCATTGCCGTTTATGATTTCGGGCGTGATTCCGAAATTCGCGGATGCACTTTTTGAAACAAGTTCCGGTTTTACCACAACGGGAGCGACGATTATGAGCGCCGTTGAAGGAACTCCGATCAGCATGCTCGTGTGGCGCGCGCAAACCCATTGGTTGGGCGGTATGGGTATTGTCGTTTTGGCGGTTGCCCTTTTTCCGCTTTTAGGGGTAGGCGGTTTTACTTTAATCAAAAGTGAAACAACCGGTCCCGATAAAGGAAAGGTAACTTCAAAAATAACCGAAACGGCAAAAGCCTTATGGATTGTCTATTGCGGGCTGACCGTTCTCCCGATTATTGCATTGATGCTTGCCGGTATGAATTTTACCGAAGCGATGTGTCATGCGTTTTCGATTTTAGGTACCGGCGGTTTTTCAACGCGAAATGCAAGTATCAGCAGTTTTAATAGCGGTGCAATTACCGTTATCTGTACGGTTTTTATGTTTTTAGCTTCATGGAACTTTTCACTGTACATTCGTCTGATCCAAGGACACCCGGAAGATATGCTGCATAATTCGGAATTGCATGCGTTTTTACGGATATTTTTCGGAAGCGGATTTGTGATTGCATTTTTACTACTGCCGAAATACGGAGTACTTGAAGCCTTAAATCATGCATTTTTTCAAGTCGCTTCGATTATGAGTACGACCGGACTTTCGTCGACGAACTTTGACCTGTGGCCGGACGCGGCAAAGTTTGTACTCCTTTTGTTGTTTTTTATCGGAGGCTGTTCCGGTTCAACGGCAGGCGGTATCAAAGTAATCCGCTGGGTGATTCTCAGAAAACAGGCAGGAAACGAAATCAAGCGGCTTTTGTACCCGCACGGGGTTTTCAGTATCCAGCTAAACGGAAGACCCGGTCGCAAAGATGTCGTGTACAGCGTTGCCGGTTTTGTCTTTTTGTATTTGTTCCTTGTCGGGCTTACTTCGTTTGTTGCCGTCAACGCCGGAGCGAACCTTTTCACTGCGATCGTTTCCGCACTCAGCCTCGTCGGAAATATCGGTGCCGGTTTTGATATGGTAAGCCCTGCGCATAATTTTGCTTTTTACAGTAATTGGGCAAAGTATATTTTTTCGTTCGTGATGATTGCAGGGCGCTTGGAATTGTATACGATGCTCGTTGTGTTCAGCAAAAACTTTTGGCGGAAATAAACCGTTGATACGGAAACAAACGGCAGGCAATCCGAACGGCTTGCCGTTTACCGTCTCAAATCTCAAAACTCACTTTTTCTACGAATCTGATTTCCGTGGTGCGCTTCGAATCGCCCCTTTCTTTTTTTTATGCTTTATAGTATAATAAATGACATGAAATGCAGGGCGTTTACTATTTTATTGGTTTTGATTTGTTTTACAACGGTTATCGCAGCGCAGGAGCCGATTTACGGTGTTTGGGAAAACGGAGGACGCTTTATTGAGTTTTCAACTCCCGATAATACCGGCAATATTATAATGAAAATTGTGCTTAAACCGTATTATTCCTATGTGTATGAACCGACGGGTAATTTTAACGCACGAATTTCAGGCGTTGACAATTTTTCAGGTTTGAACATTTTGCAAATTACCTACCCGCGTATGAAACAATCGGTGTATATGCCAATCTGTTTAATCGATTCTTTTTTATTTACTTCGTTTTTTCAACGGCACGATTATACGTCATCGAAACCGGAGCTGCCGCCGGAAATGCGCCCCTACGGCATCACCGATGAACAAGCGCAGTCGGCAATGAATGCACACACGAGCCCGCTCTACGGTTTTTGGACGGAGCAAGGATCGCAAAAAGGAATTATGCTCTATGCGAATGAAGCCCCCGAATATTTTGATGCGTATTTTTTTACGGAAAACGAATATTTTAAATTCCGCTACTGGAAAGATGATTTGGAAAATACGGAAAAGCAAGCAACTTTTTCCGACAATGCCGGCGTTACCTTTACCGTTCCCCGCGTTTTAATTCGCGGACGGCTCACCTACGCGTGCGTTACCGCGAATACCAGCACCCTGCGGAATTATGAAAGCGGTACTTACGAACTGAAATACCGCGACGGTTCGTACTATCTCACCATCACGCCCGAAAAAGCAGGACCCGGAAAGCTTGCGTCAAAGGACACGTACGAAAATGCGAAATATCCTACCGTGGTGAATTTACCGATGTATCTCACGGAAGACGGGAAAATTTTTTCCTACGGTGAACCTTTTTTGTTTAAAACAGACATTGTGGATTTAAATGCAGAAATTGCAAAACACAATGCCCAAACCAAGGAGCCACCTGAATCGCAACTGGTTCCCGACGAGCTCGATTTTTACCGCGAGCGAATTAAAGAACTTGAAAAGTTGGTACCGCAGCCGCATACGGAAAACTAAGTCTTACGGAGGCAATTCGTACTATAGGAAACGCTGATTAAAGGCTTGACGCCGTTTAACAGCGTTTCCTTATTGTTTCTCAATGTTCAGTATAATAAGGTAGAATTCTGAACATTTGCGAAACAATAGATTTTAAAGTAGGCACTGATTAATTCTCGATTGAATTAATCAGTGCCTACTATAGTTTCAGCAAAAACACAGTATGTTTTGGGTAAAAACATACTGTGTTTT
>ERZ1673752.3233-NODE-3233-length-16066-cov-3.491724_pt1 | contig 16066 bp, 17 predicted proteins | sample MGYA00580195_ERZ1673752 | MGnify/ENA primary metagenome ERZ1673752 (study PRJEB41218, sample SAMN15661744) | gut metagenome | host: Homo sapiens | place: Canada: London | collected 2015-08-20/2019-03-30 | study: EMG produced TPA metagenomics assembly of...
TGAACAAGTTCTGGGTGTTCAGCCTCTAAAGTTACTAACTCACGATAGAGCTTATCATACTCGGCATCTGACACCGATGGATTATCCTCGGTATAATACTCTTTTGCATACTGGTTAAGTTTGTCAACCAGCTCTTTCATTCGTTTTTCCATAGGAACATTTTAACATAAAAGCAGAAAAAAACGCCTTTACAGACGTTAATTTAAGAAACAAAATCGATTACTTTGGCTAATTTCTTGATAAGGACCGCACCAACTAAGAGTGATGCCAGTTCTCCTAAAGCGACAGTGAACCAAGTAGCCCAAAATGGCGCTTGAGCAACTAAGGACAACTCTGCAGCGATGGTCACCATGAAGAATGAGAAATAAAAGGCAAAATAAACATGAGCCTTATCAAAGAGACCACCCAAAATATCTTGATTCTTAAAGCGGTCAAAGAAATAAACACCTGAACCAACAAAAACTAGCGTTGAGAGACTGCCAACAACCACATCAATCATGTTAAAACTAAAGAAATTAGCAATCACACATCCCAAAGTAACAGCAATGATATACTTGCGATTATAAAATCCTAAAAGATTGAACATTTCCGCAATACGGAACTGGTAAGGACCATACGAAATCAAGTTGAAAGGTGGCACAATGGTCAAGACCACGTAAAGTGCCGCCACAATCGCAATATGTGTTAAATCACGAACAGTTTTGTTTTTCATCTTTTCCTCCATAAATGAGATGTTTTTCTACTAACAAGGACCAACTAATCCATCAAAAGAGCCTGGGCTTAGCCAAGCTCTCTTTATGCTCTATGACTTATCCCTATCATTTTTTGTTTTTTTGCTGTTACTACCGTCTCCAGAAAAACTCTGAATTATGGTAAGTACGTCACCCCTCCTACTGTGTAGTTCACCTTGTTTAAGTTCCTGATAGGTCGCATTAAAGATGGCACCAAAAATCAATATTCTAGCTAGGAAGATGAACCAAAGCATGAAGATGAAAATCATAATCGATCCGAACAGCTTGATATCAATCAATCTACTCAAGGTATGAATCACGTAAGTTCCAAACAAATTGCTCAGATACCCAATCACCAAAGTCGTAAAGATAGTCCCTGGCATGATGTAGCGGATTTTTCGAATCTTTACATTCGGAAGAATGAAATAAAGTACCATCATTCCCAGGAAGACAACTGCAACACTCAAGGGCTGAATACTAGTCAAAATCAGTTGAGTTAGGTTAGACCCAATAGGATAGGTCTGATTGATTACCCGAAGGACCGACTGAATAATTGTAGATAACATGAGCGCAAAGGTTAACAAAAACAAGATAACCAAACTCAAGAGTCCACCAATGATATGACTGATAAAGACATCACGGTGTTCTGAAGCACCATATACCTTGTCAATCGCTTTTTGAAGCGAAGATAAGGACTTAATCATGGTCCAAAATCCCGTCAAAGAGGCCACTCCCAACAACCGTCCAGAAGGTGTGGAGAAGATATCCTGAACAACATTAGCTGCAGGTGCATAAAAATGCTTAGGAAGATGCTCATTCATAAACTTCAAGAGATCAGTCGTATCAATATTCAGATAGGGAAAGACATTGGCAGCAATGACAATGAGCGGAAAGACCGTCAAAATCAAATAATAAGCCACAGCAATGCTAGAAATATCTATCTCAGCACTACGATAATGGCTAAGATAAACCTGAAAAGGGCGCCATTGAAGCTTATCTAGGAGACGGGCCATTATGCCTTGTCGTTTCATATTAATAAGTTCTTTCTTCCCCTTGAGAAGTCAAAATTACTGGACCATCTTTAGTAATTACAAATTGGTGCTCATATTGGCATGAAAGGCCACCGTCAAGTGTCTTATGAGCCCAACCAGTTTCAAGGTCTGTATCGATTTCCCAAGTTCCTGTGTTAATCATTGGCTCGATGGTCAAGACCATTCCTTCTTTAAGGCGAAGACCACGTCCAGCCACGCCATAGTTAGGAACCATTGGTTCTTCATGCATTGTTGGTCCAACTCCGTGTCCGACCAAATCACGTACGACACCATAGCCTCGACTTTCAGCGTATTCTTGGATAGCTGCACCGATATCACCGATACGATTACCAACTAACGCTTGTTCAATACCAAGATACATGGCTTCACGGGTTACTTCCATAAGGTTTTTAACCTCATCAGAAGGCGTTCCAATCGCATATGCCCAACATGAGTCAGCCAAACCACCAGCATATGATTCTGTATATTTTTTTACCTGGGCAACATTATCAAAGTCCAATTTTGATACATCAAGCACTGACTTATCAATAGGTTCTGACAAGACCATATCAACTTTCAAGAGGTCTCCATCATTCAAAATATAATGACGTGGAAAAGCGTGTGCTACTTCATCATTAAGACTACAACATGTCGCATAAGGATAGTCCATGATGCTTCCTTCAACCCCAATCTGAAGTGGCAGAACATTTTCTTCTTTACAACGACGACGAACATACTCTTCTACTTCCCACATATCCACTCCTGGTTTCAAGAGATCACGTAGGCCAATGTGGATACTTGCAAGAAAATCTCCCGCTCTATCCATCGCTTCAATTTCACGTGCTGATTTCAGTGTAATCATTATTTTCTCCGTTTTCTTTATTTCTTTAATTTTAAATGGCTTATTAAGTTTTCTTGACTACTACTACTGACTTACAGACCGTATGATTGTCATGAGTAACCATAAGGTCTAAATGAGCTCTGCGTCTGGTTTCCGCAATGATACTGGGTGTAATCTTCACCTTATCATCAATTTGAGCCGCCTGCAGAAAGTAAAACATCATCTCTTCAAACACCAGACTATTTTGTTCTTGTTTCTCCATCGTTCGGTAAACAACCTCTTTAACCATTTCTACAAGAACACCCTGTGTAAGGTTCCCAGAATTATCAATCATGGTCGGTTCTACCTCAAAACTAAAGGCATTCTTTTCACGATTAAGGTTAGCTATCATTTGATCGCTAAATGTATGGAGATCACCACGGTTATTATCTTGAAGTTCCTCTAAAACCTGACGACGAGTGATAGTCCCTAAATAATGTTTTTCGTCATCCACAACAGGAATCATGTCATAGTCTTCAAAAATCATCTTTTGTGCCACAGACGCAAGGCTAGCCTCCAAACGAGTTACTGTCGGTTTTGTCATAATAGCCTTAGCCATAGTGGTAGGAAGCTGATTAGCCACATCACGCATGGTCACAATCCCAATAACCCTATCATCCTCAGACACAATAGGAAAACGAACAAGGTTAGTCCGTTTAACCAAATTTTGAAAATCTTTGACTGTCATTTCTGGAGTCATATAGTTGTATTCTTCTCGTCTAGTATAGACTTGAGCAACTGTTTTAATTTCTGTTTTAATACGAACATTCGAAAGTGCCTGATTAATCATAGTCGCCACAGTAAATGTGTCGTAAGTAGTGACCATGACTGGAAACTGCTTTAAACGAGAAAGCTCTTTAACCCTATCAGAAACCCGAAAGCCTCCAGTTACCAGAATAGCATTATTGTATTCTAAGGCTAATAACTGGATATCTTCCCTGTCTCCAACAATGAGAAGGTCGCCTTTTGTTAGATAACGGGTGATATTCTCAATAGTCATGGCCCCAATGTAGAACTTACTGAAGACACGTTCTAAACCTTCATGACCCGAAATCACCTCAGACTCTGTAATCTCTGCAATCTCCGCAAAGGTCAGTTTGTCAAGCCGTACTTGAACTTTCTTTTCAATTCGAACTGTTCCACTTCGAGGACGCGTTTCAACTAGCCCTCGATTTTCAGCTTCTTTAATGGCTCGATAAGCAGTTCCATCAGAAACCTGCAAGTGGTTAGAAATACTACGCACACTAACTCGTTTACCGATGGGCAAAGCCTCTAGATAATCCATAATTTCTTGATGTTTACTCACAGTTCTTCTCCTTCTCAAAGCGGAAATAATCTCGCATGGTACGGGTGTATCGGTCTGCTCCTTTGAAACGAGACACCAGTTTAAAGCCAGACTTTTCTGCCACACGAATCGATGCCTTATTTTCCAAATGAGCAATAAGGATAATGCGTTCCATTCCCATAGCTGTCAATGCCAAATCTGACAAACAAGTAACTGTCTCAGTCATTATACCTCTACCCCAGTATAAAGCATTCAAAAAATAACCGAGCTCTGCAGTCCTTTTCTGGACATCTATCTTTTCAAAGCGAACAATCCCAATCAACTTATTAGACTCTCGATCTACAATTGCCCAAACACCCAAAGGCTCCTTCATGAAATAATGTACCAAGAGGCAATCTGTTTCATACTGAGTTTGCGTAGCAGGAAAGAAAAATTGTAAATTCTCTGGATTTGACACAATCTCATGTAAGTCAAAACGATCTAAAAAGACGGGTGGTCTAAAAGAAAGGCGCTCCGACTCAAAGAAGGCAAAAGCACCCAGACTAGTCCAAATATCCATGATAGTATTATAACACAGTTTTAGAAATGGAAAAAGGCTCAACCACTAGCGGTTAAACCTTAGACTTAATCTTCAATCAAACGAATATCCGCACCAAGATCAGAAAGTTTTTCAATGATATTTGAATATCCCCGAAGGATAAATTCAATGTTTGTTATTTCAGTCTGACCATCTGCCATAAGTCCTGCAGTAACGAGTGCAGCACCCGCACGCAAATCACTAGCTTTCACAGGTGCACCAGAAAGTTGCGTTGGACCATTATAAACAATCTGACCACCAAGTACTTGAATATCAGCACCCATACGAGCCAGTTCAGGAACGTGATTTACACGCTTCTCATAGATCGTATCAATGATTTTTCCTCGGCCACTTGCTTTCAACAACAATGGTGTCATTGGTTGTTGTAAATCCGTCGCAAAACCTGGATAAGGTGATGTCTTAATGTCAACAGGTTTTAAATCACCCTGTTCTTCCACAAAGATTGCATCCTCTTCAACGGTCATGCGAACACCCATTGCTTCAAGTTTAGCAATAAAACTTTCAAGGTGTTCATAAAGAACATTTTTAACCTTAACTCCCTTACCGATAGCCGCGGCCATGGCAATGTATGAGCCTGCTTCAATACGGTCTGGAATAACTTGATGGCGAGTACCATGTAGGCTCTCTACACCCTCAATCGTGATGACTTCTGTACCAGCGCCACGTACACGCGCACCCATATTGTTGAGAAGCGTTGCCACATCAATAATCTCAGGTTCACGAGCCGCATTTTCAATAACAGTACGACCGTCAGCCTTAGCCGCTGCCAACATGGTATTGATAGTCGCCCCCACACTAACCGTATCCATATAGATGTGAGCACCCTTGATACGTTGGCCGGCATCCGTAGCAATACGCATAGCTTCTCCTTCATAGAAAATGCTAGCACCCATAGCTTCAAAGGCCTTAAGGTGAAGGTCAATAGGACGTGGTCCTAAATCACATCCACCAGGCAAACCTACTATAGCTTGACCATAACGCCCAAGCAAACTACCATAGAAATAATATGAAGCACGAAGGCTGTTAATCTTACCAAATGGCATTGGCATATCTTTAACGCCTCGAGGGTCGATTTCAAGTGTTTCGCCATCACGCTTAACAGAACCACCCATTACTTCAATAATCTCAATTAGATTATCGACGTCGCTGATTGCTGGTACCCCGTCAAGAGTAACCACTCCATCAGATAAAATGATGGCTGGAATCAATGCAACAACTGAATTTTTAGCTCCTGATACTGTAACTTCTCCTTGAAGTTTCTTACCACCATTGATGATAATTTTACGCATACTGCTCAATCTTTCTTATACTTGAATATTAACCTTTACATTCTACCATAGATTGAGGTGTATGACAAATTAAGAATCCAAACAATTATCGGACAGTTTCACTTGATAGTTGGAACCATCCCTTAAACCGAATGGCACCATCCTGGTCTGTGCGTAAAACCTTAATGTGACGTTCTTTGAAACGCTCTAATGTTTCATCATTTGGATGCTTATAACGATTATTTTCACCTGCTGAGACAAGAGCAAGTGATGGCTTTAGCTGATCCAAAAAAGCTTCTGATGAAGAGTCTTTAGAACCGTGATGTCCTGCTTTGAGGACCCTTACTTTTAAATTTGGATAGCTAGTCATCAATTCCTCTTCTCCTTCTTTTTCCAAATCACCAGTAAATAGAAAACTGGTTCCCAATAACTTTCCATAGAGAACAAGTGAATCATTGTTACCACCATTACCAATTTTATTGGGATAAAGAACCTGTAGGTTACTTCCCATCATAGGCAGCTTATCACCAGCCTTTAAAGTGCGAACGGGACATTTAAGAAATCGAATACGTTTGGCAAAACTAGGCTTAGTCAAAGCCCCCTCACTGACACAAATTTTCTTAATCTTAAACCGTTTAGCCACTACCTCCAAATCACCAATATGGTCTGTATCCGTATGAGTCAGAACCAGATAGTCAATTTGAGACACTCCCCTTGCCTGTAGATAGGGAATTAAGGTTTTCTCCGCATTACTCGTCTGGCTCCCCTCTTGCCATTTTTCCTTAGAGCCGAAAGTCACCTTGCCACCTACATCTATTAGGACCGTTTCACCTTTCATACTCCTTAAAAAAATACTATCTCCTTGACCAACGTCGACCACCGTTACTTCATTTATTAAAGGATGTTTGACCCAGACCATCAAAAGACTAAAAATCATCAAGAGGGATATTCTAAACTGAGGCTTTTTCCAAAAATCAAAGAGCAAAACCAATACAAATATCATTGAGACAAACTGAAACAAGCTAGGTTTTCCTAAAATCAATGGCTGGACTCCCCAAGATTGTACCCAAGTCAAAAAGAACTCCATCCATTCAAAAAGTGTGTTAAATTGAGAAAAAATTACCATTCCTGAAAGTGTAAAAAGTACTGTTAAGACAGGTAAGAGAAAGCTATCAAAAACTAGAGAGAAGATTGCCGTCAGAATCAAACTCAATGGTTGAAAAGTTCCATAATAGTAGGTCAAAAAAGGCAAAGTCCCAAGACTCAATACTAAACTCATATAAATTGACTTTTTAAAGGACGGCATCTCCTCAAAATTAAATAAACACAACAAGAAGGCATAAGAACAACTTAAAACACCTCCTACCGTTAAAAGAAAATGAGGCAAGACTAGAAAAAATAGAAGTAGCGTTATGCCCATATTGTTCAGTTTTTTAATACCACACTCAGCCAAGAGGCTTTGAATCAAAGAACGTAAGACCGAAGCCGTCCAACCAGTCATTAAGCCATAGAAAATCGAAAAAGGTAATAAGATAGCAAGGATATAATTTTTGGGAAGCCCCAAACGGAGAAGTCCATAGCGAAACCAGCCAAGAAAAAATCCAACCTGCATACCCGATAGCGCAAAAAGATGAATAATCCCCAAGCTAGTGTAGAGTTGACTCTGCTCATCAAACTCCTTGTCCAAATACCCAAAGAGCAGTCCTGTCATGTAGTGTCTCATCGGATTAGGAAAATGCGTCTGAATATGAACTAGAGCCTTCCTCCTCAATTGATGAAAAAAAGCTATTGGAGATATCGATTTTGGGGTTACGGCATGTTCCAGACGCTCAATCTGAGCAATCCTATAAATGCCCTGACTAGCTAGATAAGACTGATAATCAAAGCCTTGAAAATTACGTTGACCAGTTGCCGAGGACAACTTTATTTTCCCTTTTAAAACAAGCGTTTGACTAGTAGTCTTAAAAAAATGCTGCTCCCTATCAGATTTTAGCCGGTAAAAGACCTGATAGGTTTGTCCATTTGACTTCCCGATTGCTGATAATCGCTCACCATTAACTGAGAGCGTATCTGCAACCAGTGTCACCTGATGAATTTCAGCAGGAGCTTGTTTATCTTGCATGATAGCTATATGGTATAAAAATAAAAAGTAGACCAAAAAGAAACCACCTATAAGTCCCACCAACTTTAGAGCTGCTCTATTCTTCCAATGATGCCTCAAAAAACATATCACCAGAAAGACAAAAGTCCCAATAGCATAGAAATTAGATACAAAAATAGTAAAATAAAGAGCAACTATTAAAAGCGCTAGGGAAAAAAGATTGATTGGAGCTTTTTTAAGCCACATAGAGGGACTCTCTGATTTTATCTAATGTTTTATCACCAATTCCTGAGACATTTTTCAAGTCATCTACGGACTGAAAGCCGCCATGACTTTCACGATAGGCAATGATATCCTCTGTCCGCTTAGCTCCAATTCCAGAAATGGTTTGCAACTGCTCTGAGGTCGCTGTATTTAAGTTAATTTTGCCATCCTTAGATACAGCTTGCCCTCCTTTGTCAGAGACCTGACCAGTACCTGTTTGATCAAGGACAGAAACATTTTCATCTTTATTGGCTACATAAATAACCTCTTCATCTGACAAGCTTGCGGCTAAGTTAACACTCTTAGCGTCTGCATCTTCTGTCATTCCTCCAGCTTCCTGAATGACATCTGTCACCCTAGCGCCTGCCTTTAGCGTATAGACACCTGGATTGACCACAGCCCCCTTAACATCTACCGTTACTTTTGACTTAACTTTTTCACTTCCTTCGGTCTTTGACTGGGAAGACGCCTCAGAAAGAGACTGTGAACTTTGTTTGGATGAAGACGTTGACAAAGCTGTCACATCTGTATAAGACGTCTCCGCCTCCATGCTGTTGCCGGCACCACAAGTCATCCATAAAAAGAAGCAAAAAATCACCATCAGTACAGCGATGACACTCACAAACAGACGATTATCTTTGACATAGGCTAGAATCTTTTCCTTCACGCTATTCTCCTTAATTGATATATTTTCTTTCTTATTCGTAAAAAACTTGAAAAATATATCAAAAAGAAAAAAACTCCATCAGATCTATGTCTGACAGAGTTATTAGCCTATTTCTGAGTTTCTTTGGCACGGTGTTTTTCAGGATTCCAAACAAAGCTAGCTACATATGAGAAAGCCATGGTCAAAAGTACCGCAATGATAGCCACAATACCGAGAGGTACTCGATAAATATAAGTCAAAGGATTGGGTTTCTTGCCTGTTTGATAGCTCAAAGCTTCCTCATCAAGGCGATCAAATTCAGACTGGATACGACGAGCAACCTCTTGGATATTTTCGTCATTCAAACGCTTTAAATCTGAAATATCAATAGGATTACCATAGTTCATATCCACACGTTCACCTGTCAAGAGCCCCTTAAGTTCACGAGGTCCTTGATAGACAACCGGCATAATCTTAACCTTAGCCATCTTAGCGATAACTGCAACCCCCCCCTTAACATCAGATGAATGGCGGCTACAACTTGGGAACATAATCAAACTACGGTTACTCTTCTTAAGCATGTTAACAGGGTACTTGATAGCTTCTTGACCAGGATTTTCACGGTCAATTGGGAAGGCTCCGCACATACGGATCCACCAACCAAAGATACGACTCTTGAAGAGTTCTTTCTTAGCCATGAAAATAAACTGCTTAGGACGAGCTGAAAATGCCATATAAACAGGGTCCCACCAAGTTCGGTGCGGAGCAACCAAGATATAGTTTTCGTCCTTGTTCAATAATTTATCGCGATTGTGGTAATGGGCATTCCCATTGATAATCCATAGAAGGAAGACAACAAGCCCACGTAAATAAGCGTAAAACACGTTTTTACCTCTTTTTCTACAAGTTTTTTCTATTATACCAAAAAAGGAGCGCTAGTTTCATCGAATTTCTTTGTAAACTATTGAAAATGGTGTGGCACTTTCTAATGGTTTGAGCTATAATGTAACTATGAAAAAAAAAGTCTTGAGATTATAGGGAAAAATAGAAAGGCACTTAATCTTTGCCTTATTATTGCAAACTTGGCTGTTCTGGCTATCCTAGGCTTTGTCCTATTCCAACGCCATAACACGAAATATAAACAAGTAGCCAAGGCTGAAAAGACTGAACAAGTCGCTAATAACACAAGCTCATCTTCAGAAAAAGCTAAGGAAGATGATGAAACACAACTCAAGAAAGGTAGTAACCACAGCATTGAGGAGTCTGACTACGCCTATGATGTCACTGCCGTTAATAACACTATCCGAGGGAAATCAGATGATGTTAAGGGTAAGGTAGTCTTTTTAACCTTTGATGATGGGATTGATTCCACTTTGACACCACAAGTCATGAATATTCTGAAAGATTATGGCGTTCACGCAACCTTCTTCCACATTGGCTATACCATCACACCTGAAAATGGGGACATCCTCAAACGCCAAATTACTGAGGACATGTCATTGCCAACCACAGTCTTAGCCATAATTTCAATCTGCTTTATCCAGGACGTGTTCCAAATCAAAGTCAAATTATTTCTGAGGTTGACCAAACCAATGCCAATTTCCAAGCCACCTTAGGTAAGGATTTCAAAACAAGAATTTTCCGTTACCCTGGTAGTCATATGTCATGGCAAGGCCTAGAGGGAACCGACCAAGCTCTTGCTAAACAAGATGTCCAGTGGATTGACTGGAACACGCTCTGTGGAGATGCAGAACCACTCTCTGTTCGTCCAACCACATCTGAAAGCATGATGGCTTATATGGACGATTCACAGAAATATTTCCCTGAAACTACTGTTAAAGTTGTACTAATGCACGATACAGCTGGTAAGGAGCTGACTGTTCAGACCCTTCCACAAATTATCGAATATTTCAAAAATCAAGGATATACCTTCGGTGTTCTAGAGTAATCACTCGCAACAGTTCCTTTGGGAGCTGTTTTTTGCTACAATAAAAGTTATGACAAATCCAATTTTAAAAAACGGAGAACGCATTGACCAACTCTTCTCCACAGATGTAAAAATCATTCAAAACAAGGAAGTCTTCAGCTATTCTATCGATAGTGTCCTCCTCTCTCGATTCCCAAAAATTCCAAAAAAGGGATTAATAGTCGACCTCTGTTCAGGAAATGGTGCCGTTGGCCTCTTTGCCAGTACACGCACTGAGGCACCGATTATCTTGGTGGAGCTGCAAGAACGCCTGGCTGATATGGCCAAGCGTTCCGTAACTCTTAATCAATTAGAAGATCAGGTGACTGTTGTCAATGACGACCTAAAAAATTTGCTTGACCATGCCCCACGATCTCAGGTGGACCTTATCCTCTGTAACCCTCCCTACTTTAAGGCGACAGAAACGTCTAAGAAAAATCTGTCAGAGCATTACCTCTTGGCCCGCCACGAAATCACGACGAATTTAGAAGAAATTTGCCAGGTCGCTCGTCATGCCCTAAAATCTAATGGACGTATTGCCATGGTGCATCGCCCTGACCGCTTTTTGGATATTATCGACACCATGCGCCAGTACAATCTAGCACCTAAACGCATCCAGTTTATCTATCCTAAGATGGGACGTGAGGCAAATATGCTCCTGATTGAAGCCATTAAAGACGGCTCGACAGATGGCTTGAAAATTCTTCCACCTCTCTTCGTTCACAAGGAAAATGGTGACTATACCGATGAAATCTTTGAGATTTACTTTGGAAAAAAGACTGAGGGTGAGTCCTAATCGATGACAGAAAAGGATAGCAAGGCCTACATGTATGTGGTTGAGTGTGCCGATGGCACCCTCTATACAGGCTATACTACAGACGTCGAACGCCGCCTCAAAACCCACAACGCAGGCAAAGGCGCCAAGTATACCAGAGCTCGCCTACCAGTTAAACTCCTCTACTCAGAAGCTTTCCCCAGCAAACCAGAGGCCATGAGCGCCGAAGCACTCTTTAAGAAAAAAAGCCGAGAGAAAAAATTGGCCTATATCAAAGAACACACGGAAAAATAACCGTGTGTTTTTTAGTCTTGAATTATCAAATTAAGTGCATACTTTCCTCTTATAAGACTTCATAAGATGTTTTTCCAGTTATGACATTTTCGCACCTTATTATTAAGTTTGTTCTCTCACAGCTGAATGATCTTGATTATCAACCAATGTTAGATCACTTCCATTTGGAATATTGCTCTCATAGTAGTACAACTCACGCGCGTGAATAATTCTACATGATCTAAAAAGTTTTAAAATCAGTAGTATTACTCCAAATTTAGTAAATAAAAAAACACCCTGCAAGGTGTCCTGAATTATATCCGCAGTAAATGCCATAATATAGATAAACTCATCTTTAGGTATAAATAATCTTATAAAATGCTTCTAAGCTATCTTATTCTCTAATTAAACCTACTTTGATAAATTAAATTAAACAACCACTGAAGATTGATTAATGGTTTTGGTTGAGCATCAATCACTGGTTGGTTATAGAAAAACTTATGAGTTTTTATTATGTACTTATATTGTATATTCAAGGTATAGGAAAACGCTCTATTTTTTAGAGCGTTTTAATTCTTACTTATCACCCTTGTTACGGATAACAAAGCCATTTTTCTTTTCGCTTGAAGCACGGTGTGGGCGTTTGTTGCCACGATTTTCGAAGTCACGACTGTTATTCTTAGACTTGCGTTTGAAGTCTCGACGGCCACCGTCTCGATCATCACGGTTACGGTCGCCACGGTATCCACCACGACGGTTGTTATCGCGACCACGGCTACCTTTACCACCAAAGCCACCACCTGATGGTTTAAATGGCAATGGTTTTTCACGCGCAATTTCCACTTCTGGCATTGTCTCTGGATCTTGAACGGTCAAGCTCAAGATATAAAGCGCCAATTCTTCAGGTGTGAATTCTTGAGCCAATTTAACAGCATCGTCCTTAAACTTGTCAAAGTTAGCTCGGATAGTTTCATCCGCAAAGTCACGTTCAATTTTCTTAAGGGCAACTTTCTTCTTAGATTGGAAGGCTTCTTGAGCTGTTGGTGGCTTAAGGCCTTTCATGCGTTTCTTAGTCAAATTTTCGATGATGCCCAAGTAACCCATTTCGTTTGGAGAAACGAACGTAATCGATTGACCTGATTGGCCTGCACGGCCTGTACGTCCAATACGATGAACGTAGCTTTCTGGGTCTTGTGGAATATCGTAGTTGTAGACGTGAGTAACACCTGAAATGTCAAGACCACGCGCCGCAACATCTGTTGCAACCATGATATCGATTTGGCCGTTCTTGAAGTCACGGATAATACGAAGACGTTTGTTTTGGTCAAGGTCTCCGTGGATACCTTCTGCACGGGAACCACGAAGTTTCAAACCACGTGTCAACTCGTCCACACGACGTTTGGTACGTCCAAAGACGATTGACAATTCAGGTTGGTCAACATCCATAAGACGAGTCATAGTATCAAACTTCTCTTGTTCCTTCACTCGGATAAAGTATTGATCAACGTTAACATTGGTCAATTCCTTAGCCTTGATTTTCACATGCTCAGGATCTTTCATGAACTGAACACCAATACGTTTGATGGCATCAGGCATAGTTGCTGAGAAGAGAAGGGTTTGACGTTTCTCTGGTACTCGACTGATAATTGCTTCAATGTCTTCTAGGAAGCCCATGTTAAGCATTTCATCAGCTTCATCCAAAATCAAAGTCTCGATATTGTTAAGTTTAAGGGCTTTACGTTTGATAAGGTCTAGGAGACGACCTGGTGTCCCTACTACAATGTGGGCACCTGAACGGAGGGCCTTGATTTGTTTCTCGATGCTAGAACCACCGTATACTGAGCGAACCTTAACGCCCTTATCACGGCCAAAACGGAAAAGCTCTTCTTGAGATTGCACTGCCAACTCACGTGTTGGGGCAATAACAAGGGCTTGAATTGTATTTTCTTCTGTACGAATTTTATCTAGGGTAGGCAAACCAAAGGCAGCTGTTTTACCAGTACCAGTTTGTGCCTGACCGATGACATCCTTACCTTCAAGAGCAAGTGGAATTGTCAACTCTTGGATAGGTGATGGTTGTTCAAAACCGGCAGCTACAACAGCTGATTGGATGTCTTCTGATAGGTTTAAATCTGTAAATTTCAAAGTATTCTTCTTTCTATTGAAGGTAGTGCGAAGCTACCTTATGAGACTTGGATGAGCAGATAAAGCATCTGCTTGTATTTTACAGTCGTTAATTTAACAACTCATCTATTCTATCATATTTAAGGATAAAAAGACAGAAAATAATGTTTTAAAACCGCCTCCAATTTGAGAAGACGGTTTCACTCACTGATTATTTTTTATGAACCAACCAACGCAGATAGCGGGCCAAGACCAAACAAAGAATGATACTACCAAAAACGATGAAAATCCAGGCTGGACTGACAGTCATAAAAGGTATAGGAACATTCATCCCAAAGAAACCGGTAATGACGGAAAGAACTCCCAAGAGTACCTCGATAATAGTCAAATTACTCAAGTTATTATTCAGATTGTTGTTTAGGATATTATTATAAGAACCTGATAGTTGTTGTAAGACCTTTGAAATAAGATCCGTCATGGCAACCAACTGCCTGGCTTCAATCATAGCATCATCAAACTGCTCTTTTTCGACCTCATTGAAACGACGATAAATGGCATGCCCATTAATGTATTCCAAAAGGAGACGGTTTTGTGTAGCTGCGGTCACCAAATAGACCATGCCTGTTTCCAAATCTGAAAGATCGTAAAGATTCTTACTTGTCGTGGTCTGCCTTAGGCGTCGACTAACTTCATCTTTTTGCTGATCCAAGCGTTCAATAACGGGATAATAAGCATTTGAAATCATCTCAAGTCCTGCAAAAAGCAACGTGTAGATAGACAAATCCTCATGGTTATCCACATAGTCTTGCATCTTTCTTATCACATAAGCGTTATCCTCGTTACTAATGGTCACCAAACGCGTATCTTGTACAATAAAAGTCAGAGGGATAGTCTCATAGTATTCCTTGTCCTTTTCAAGCGCCAGAACATTATAGATAAAGGTAATTGTCCCATTCTCACGGTTGTAATCCATGTGGGCTCGTTCATTTTTATCCAAGGCATACTCTACGGTTTCTTGGTCAATATCGTACTTAGTATAAAGGTAGGATTGCTCAGATACAATGTCTGAGTCAATATTAATCCAGTGACGCTTGTAACCAAGTTCCTTTTCAATAAACATAGTCAATTCCTCTTCACTCTAGCACTGCTGTTGCTAAAGCTTGCTGAATTTCAAAGACATTATTATCGCTCTTAAATTGAAGCACTTCTGCAGGATCAAGTGCTGATGAAATCCAAATCTTAAGTTCAGCATCTAGGTCAAAGTTCCCCGAGCTTTCTACAGTGAAACGAGAGATTGAGTGATAAGGGATAGATTTATAGGAAGTCTTCTTTCCTGTAACACCTTGCTTATCTACTAAAATCAAGCGTTTCTCTGTAAAGACAATCAAGTCACGAACAAGGACATAGGCTAAGTCCACCTGTTCACCTGGAATCAAGATATTCTCCAATTGACGCTCAACCTTGTCATTATCTTTCTTAGACGCATTGCCAAGCAATCCTGAAAAAATTCCCATAGTTGTTGCTCCTTTTTACTTTAAAGATAGTTCTTGCTTTAACTATACCACATTTTAAGATTTAATACACTTGCAGAAATTGGTTTCTGGTAGTACAATAAAAGAGTCACAAGAGGAGCAATTGCTGAGAATGGCTAGCTTGAATCTTTTCTTCAAGACTCGCCTAAACTCTTACCACCTGATCAGGTTAGAACCTGCGTAGGGATGTGTCTCAAAATAGATTGAAATAGACTTCTATGACGTCGTTTTGATGTGGCAAAAAAATAGCCAATCAAGACGATTGGTATAGGAGGTTTTTTATGTCGAAAACAAGTATTCGACCAATGATTGATATCGCCCTTTTGGCGACCATTGCTTATATCCTGGATCTAGTTACTCAGCCAATATCCCTAGGCCCTTGGATTTCCCTTTCCTTTAAAATGGTGCCTATCTTTCTCCTCAGTTTTCGCTGGGGGCTTAAAGCCGGTGCTATGGGAGGCCTTATCTGGGGGCTTCTCCAAGTGGCGACGGGACAAGCAGCCGGTGGTTGGCTAACATTAACACAAGGTTTTCTGGAGTATTTTGTCGCCTTTAGCCTTATTGGGATTAGTGGTGTGGTCAAACCAGCCCT
>ERZ1673752.3237-NODE-3237-length-16051-cov-15.559640_pt1 | contig 16051 bp, 10 predicted proteins | sample MGYA00580195_ERZ1673752 | MGnify/ENA primary metagenome ERZ1673752 (study PRJEB41218, sample SAMN15661744) | gut metagenome | host: Homo sapiens | place: Canada: London | collected 2015-08-20/2019-03-30 | study: EMG produced TPA metagenomics assembly of...
TCGGCTTCCTGCTGGTCAAGGCAGGCGGCGCTCTGATCGATAACATGGCATGGCTGTTTGCCATTGGTGCCGCTGTCGGCCTGGCTGACAACGACGGTACCGCAGGTCTGGCCGGTCTGGTCAGCTACCTGATGATGCAGCAGCTGCTGAGCCCCGGCGTGGTCGGCATGGTGCGCACCCTGGAAGAGGGCACCGCTACCTACATTGCCTTCCAGAAGGTCGCCGGCAACTCCTTCATCGGCATTCTGGCCGCTGTTGTGGGTGCTGCCTGCTACAACAAGTTCAAGAATACCCAGCTGCCTGACTGGCTGGCATTCTTCTCCGGCAAGCGCTTCGTTGCAATTGCTACCGGTCTGATCTCCATTCTGGTGTCCGTTGTTCTGCTGTTCGTCTGGCCCGTCATCTTCGACGCTCTGGTCGCAATCGGCAACGGCATCGCCGGCATGGACGGCATCGGCGCCGGCATCTACGCCTTCCTGAACCGTCTGCTCATCCCCACCGGCCTGCACCACGCTCTGAACAACGTGTTCTGGTTCGATACCATCGGTCTGGGCGACCTGAGCCACTTCTGGGCTGGCGAGACTTCCGCTGATGTGGACTGGAGCCTTGGTATGTATATGTCCGGCTTCTTCCCCTGCATGATGTTCGGTATCATGGGCGCTGCTCTGGCTATGGTCAAGACCGCTAAGAACAAGAAGGCCGCTATTGGTCTGGTTCTGTCCGCTGCAATTTGCGCATTCGTCTGCGGCGTTACCGAGCCCTTCGAGTTCGGCTTCATGTTCCTGTGCTTCCCGCTGTACGTTGTGTACTCCGCTCTGTACGGCATCTTCACCATCATCACCTACTACACCGGTTTCCGTGCTGGCTTCTGCTTCTCCGCAGGTGCTACCGACCTGATCTTCTCTGCATCCCTGCCCGCAGCTGCTAAGACCTGGATGATCATTCCTCTGGGCATCGCAGCATTCCTGGTGTTCTACTTCGTGTTCTACTTCGCCATCACCAAGTTCGACCTGAAGACCCCCGGCCGTGAGGATGACGACGAGGAAGCTGAGAAGAAGGTCGTTCTGGCTAACAACAACTACACCGAAGTCGCTTCTGCTGTTCTGGCTGCTATCGGCGGCAAGGAGAACGTGAAGGACGTTGGTTACTGCGCAACCCGTCTGCGTTTTGAGGTGAAGGATAACGCCAAGGTCGACGAGAAGGCTGTCAAGGCTGCCGGTGCTGCCGGTGTTATCCGTCCCAGCAAGAACGCTTGCCAGGTCATCATCGGCACCAAGGTGCAGTTCGTGTACGACGAGCTGAAGAAGATGCTGTGATCCTGCACTTCTGAAAAGAATGAACTGCAAAAGTCTGGTTGATTTTGCAGTATGAACCGGGCCGCCGGGGGCGGGGTGCACAGCGCCCCCTCCCGGCGGCCCGCTCTTTTTGCACGGCGGTACAATGTTCACACAAAAGGACTTTTGTAAAAACACCCGGCGTGCTATACTGGGTGAAAAGCAAAAAGCTGTTTTCGTAAGCGGGGTGCAATGCTTATGAAAACGGATTCAAGGAAAGAACGAGGTGTTTTGTATGATCCTTCAGAATGCACTGGTCTATACCCCGCGCCACACCTTTGAGCGCGGCACCATCATCATCCGCGATGGCCGTATCGTGCCCTTTGCCGCCCCGGAAGAGGGCGAAGAGGTGCTGGACGCCGAGGGGCTGTACGCCCTGCCGGGCCTTGTGGATATCCACTTCCACGGGGCAATGGGCAAGGATTTCTGCGACGGCACCGAGGAGGCCATCCAGACGCTGGCGGATTTTGAGGCCAGCAAGGGTGTGCTTGCCATCTGCCCCGCCACCATGACCTACCCCGAGGAGATCCTGAACAAGGTGATGGACGCCGCTGCCGCCCATAAAAACGGCAAGGGCGCCGACCTTGTGGGCATCAACATGGAGGGCCCCTTCATCAGCCCCAAAAAGGTGGGCGCACAGAACCCGGAGTATGTGCAGGGCGCAGACGCCGCCATGTTCCGCCGTTTGCAGAAGCGTGCGGGCGGTCTGATCAAGCTGGTGGACGTTGCACCCGAAGAGCCGGGCAATTTGAACTTTATCAAGGAGTGCCATAACGAGGTGCGCATCTCCATCGCTCACACCTGCACCGACTACGACACCGCCGTCAAGGCCTTTGAAGCCGGTGCCACCCACATGACCCACTTGTACAATGCCATGCCCGGCATCACCCACCGTGCGCCCGGCCCCATCATTGCAGCCATGGAGCACGATGCCGAGGTGGAGCTCATCACCGATAACGTGCATATTCACCCCGCCATGGTGCGGTTCACCTTCAACACCTTCGGGGACGACCGCGTCTGCCTGATCGCGGACAGCGCCATGTCCTGCGGCCTGCCGGACGGCCAATACAGTCTGGGCGGACAGGCTATCACGGTCAAGGGACCCCGCGCCACCCTGACCGAGCACCCGGACACCATTGCGGGCAGCAACACCTGTCTGTACGACTGCATGAAGCGCGCCGTGCTGGAGATGAACGTGCCGCTGGAAAGCGCCGTCCGCGCCGCCAGCGAGACCCCCGCCAAGAGCATTGGCGTGGACAACGACTACGGCAGCCTTGCCGCCGGACGCTACGGCAACGTGATCCTTGCGGACAAGGAGCTGAACATCAAGGCTGTCATCCAGAAAGGAAACCGGATCGTATGAGAGAGCCTGCGTTTATCTGGCGGCTGCTCACCGGCCCGGAGCTGACCGATGTGTATCTGAACGAGATGCGCCGGGACTTTCCTGCCGGGGAGCTGAAGCCCCTGAGCATGATCCTGAACAGCGAAGCGGACGGCACCGCCCACACATGGGGCGTGTTTGACGGGGACACCCTTGCCGCCTATCTGCTGATGGTGCGTCCCGAGGGCTGCCGGATGAGCCAGCTGGATTATTTTGCCGTAGTGCCCGCCTACCGCGCCCACGGCATTGGGGCGCAGCTGCTGGCGCAGCTGCCCGCCCACGAGGACACCGCCGAGGCCATTTTAATTGAAGCCGAGATGCCGGAAAAGGCCGAGGACGCAGCCATGGCAGTGCGGCGGCTGGGCTTTTACGCCCGCTGCGGCGCGTGGGACACCCACTACACCGAGCATCTTTTTGACGCGTGGTTCCGCATTCTGGTGCTGGACTGCCCGGGCTGCGCGCCCCTTGCCCCGGAGACTGCAGTGGAAGCCCTGACCGACTGCTACCGCCGCACCATCAGCCCTACCCAGTGGCAAAAGCACGTGCAGTTCTTTGCCCCGGATGGCAGCGTGTGCGGCTGAGGGCAAAACGCACATAACCATAACATAAAAGAATGCCCGCCCACCGTGGTTTCCCACAGGTGGGCGGGCATTTTGCGGTCTATCGTTTGTGCGCTGTAAAAGCGCTCAGAGGGCGGCGGTCTGGGGTACCAGCCGGAAGAGCATTACGGGAAGCTCGCTGTTTACAAAATCCAGCGTAAAGATGAGTTTTCCGTTCTTTGCTTCAAAAGGCAGCTCCGTCTGTGTGCCGTCCGGGGCAATGCGCACAAGCGTTTTGCCTTCCAGCAGTTTGGCGGGCAGCGCAAGCCTTACCCGACCGGTGGGCTGCGTCAGGCTGCCGGCAGTCTCAAATGCCACACTCAGGTATTCCCCGTTCGTCCGTGCGGTCACATCCTCCGCAGAAAGGCTGCCGCTGAGCGCCCACGCCGTTGCGGCTTCGATCTTTTCCAGCTGCGCGGCGTTTTCTGCCTGCCCGCACACGGGGCAGAAGGTCAGCGTTTCGCCTTCCGCAGTGCGGAAAGTGAACTTCCGGCAATCCGTGCTGCCGGTGTGCACGCAGCCCTGCCGCAGGCAACCGGCGCTCTGAGAGCCGGTTCCGTTCGGGGACCATGCACCGAACTGGTGTCCCAGTTTATCGGTCGGGTCTGCGGTGTAGCTGTCTTTGCAGCGGGAGCAGGTAAAAACAGTATAGCCGTCTGTTTCACAGGTAGGCTCTACGGTAACAGCCTGATAATCATGGTTCAGTGCGGACAGCTCCGCATAGGTGGTATAGTCGCAGCGGGAGCAGGTTTCGTAAGCGTTCCAGCCCTTTTCCGTGCAGGTAGGGGCTTTTGCATCGTGATGCACCAAATCATGGTTCAGTGCGGGCAGTTCCGCATAGGTGGTATGGTCGCAGCGGGAGCAGGTTTTGTAAGCGTTCCAGCCGATTTCCGTACAGGTGGGGGCTTTTGCTTCGTGCTGCACCAGAGCATGGTTCAGTGTGGGCACCTCTGCATAGGTGGTGTAGTCACAGCGGGAGCAGGTGTCGTAGGCGTTCCAGCCAATTCCCGTACAGGTGGCGGCTTGTGCGTCATGATGCACCAGATCATGCTGTGCAGGCAGCTCCACATAGGTGGTATAGTCGCAGCGGGAGCAGGCTTCGTAAGCGTTCCAGCCCTTTTCCGTACAGGTAGGAGCTTTTGCTGCGTATTGCTTCAAATCATGGTTCAGCGCGGGCTGCTCTGCATAGGTGGTATAGTCGCAGTTTTTGCAGGTATCGTAGGCGTTCCAGCCCTTTTCCGTACAGGTAGGGGCTTTTGCTGCGTGCTGCTTCAAATCATGGTTCAGTACGGGCAGCAACGGAGTGGCGAAATAGTCGCAGCGGGAGCAGTTTTCGTAAGCCCAGCCCATTTGCGTACAGGTGGGGGCTTTTATCACGCGCTGCCTCAGATCATGTTTCAGCGCGGGCCGCTCCACATAGGTGGTATAGTCACAACGAGAGCAGGTTTCGTAAGCATCACAGCCGGGTTCCGTACAAGTGGGGTCTTTTGCTTTGTAGTACACCAAATTATGTTTCAGTGCGGGGATTTCTTGATAATCGGTATAGTCGCAGTTTTTGCAGGTGTCGAAAGCATCCCAGCCAATGTCGGTGCAGGTAGGGGCTTTTGCTTCGTGATGCACCCGATCATGGTTGTTTGAGTCTTTTTCGCCGTATTCCTTACCACACACCTCACAGACCGCTTTGGCGCTGCAGGTTGCTTTGCCACCGGTACACTTTGCAGTATCAACTTCGCGGCAGTAGTTCGTGCAGCTGCGGGTGTGCGTGCCGTTGCCGGCGGATGACCACTCGCCCCATGCGTGACCGCCGTAGTAACTCCCTCCGCAAGTATTGCACATTCCCAGAGTGTCGCAGGTCGCGTAGCCGCCGCTGCAGCTTCCAGTCTCTTCTGCGTTGCAGCGCTTGCATCTGCGGGTGTGCGTGCCGTTGCTGGCGTAGTTAGGCGTCCACGCGCCCCAGTCGTGACCGGGAATGTCGTATTCCGCGCCGCATTTTTCACAGGTTTTGCCTGTGGTGCAGGTGGGCGTTTCGGTGCCGCCGGTATGGAACATTATATACGCAATATCGCCATCGTTGTGGCAGTTCGGGCATTCAGTTACATAAACCCTATGACAGGTCGAATCATCTTTTTCGTATCTGAGGACCTCACGTTTATTCATAGTCTCACAGCGGGCGCAGAAAACCGGGACTGTTTCTGCCGCCGCTTTTAACACGATCCCCGGTATCAGGCACACCATTGCCAGCACCGTCAAACACCGGATCAGCCATTTTTTCATGTTGCTCCCTCCTTGTCATCAAACCTTGTTATCCTTTCAGATCAAACTGCACGGACAGCGATGCAAGCACGGCATCTACCACCTTCCGCGCCTGGGCAAGCATATCGATCTCCGCCACAAACGCGATGACCTGCTCGCGCTCCTGCGCGGGGACCTGCAGCGCACTCAGGCTCATGCTCAGGAACCGCCGTATTTTGCGCTCCAGCGTAAAGTAGGGGTCGCACCGCCGTGCCATGTAGCCGCGCATCATGCCCGCCGTGCCCAGCTCCATCTCGTAGAAATCACACTCGGCGCACCCGGGCAGATACGCGCTGAACGCCGCCTGCAGCTCGGCCGTGGTGCTGCGGTGGATGATCTCCGCCGTGGCGGGGAAGGTGTACGCTTCCACATAGATATCCCGCAGATTCTCGCTCAGCTCGGTCATCGCCAGCTGCAAAGCCGTTTCCACCGCGTAGAGGTACACCGGCGAGGGGGCGTTTGCCGCCAGCGGCCTTACCGCGCCGAACTGCCTGCTGAACATCATGCCGATCAGCTCGGTCAGCACACCGTCCTTGGTGCGGAAAATATTCTGGAACGACCCGGCGGAAACATCTGCTTCCTTTAAAATTTCTGCCACCTTGGTGTTCGTGTAGCCTTTTTCCAGAAAAAGCCGGACACAGGCGGTCAGTATCCGCCGTTTTGCTTCTTTGCTGTCGTATCTGCGCGCCATTGGAAATCATCCTTTTCTATAATTGGTTTCTAACCCAATTATATATTGATTTTAAAATCACGTCAAGTAAACTTTTCAGGGCGTATTTTGGGCAGGTTGACAAAATTTGAACTTCCCGCCGGTGTGCAAAAGTGTGCAGAGCCCCAGAAAAATGAAAAAAGATGATTTTTGATCCATGACTTGGTGGCGATTTGAGTGACCACAAAGGTATATTTGATATATAGGAAGAAGAATGCCCACTCGTCTGAGGAGTTCTCAGGGGAGTGGGCAGTTTCACACAAGTGGTTAATATAATTTCGATTATGATAATTCAAATTATATTAAGACGTTCCATGGGCCGTAACAGCTTCACCGCTTGGTTTTCAAAAATCACCTGTTGATAGCGGTGTTACTTCTTCACAAATTGGTATACGCCATATTCTGGTGACGTCACCAATCCATGCTTGATAAGATTCTTGATAATAGAGGATGCACGAGATTTCTGAACGCCATATAGCTGTGCAACGTTTATGCTGCGAAACTGATATTGATACCGATATCTCTTGAAAAGTTCAAGCGTATGATACCGTATTTTATCAGTGCATTCCACCACTTTATGCAGTCACATGGGTGGCATTCTCTTTCACCGAATTGATCGTATCCATCAGTTCACTGCCTGTCTTGCCATCAAACAGGCGGGTAAACAGGATGGGCTGGTCAAAGGGTGGTTTCATCAGAACCGCTTTGCTTTCCACATAACCGTTCTGCTCGATGTAATGAATGACCTTCTGCACAAATGCGATCTGCTTTGCATTCAGCGATTCGTCATTGATAAATTTTGAAAATGCCTGCATGGCAGCATCGTGGTCCAGCTTTGCCACTTTACGCACCAGCAGACCAAAGGGTGTATCCCGAAACTCCCGTGCATAGTCCTCTTTGCTGCCCAGCTCACAGGTGAAGATATGTTCCAGCTCGGTGTAGTCGCCCTGAGAAAGTGGAATGTTCTGGGTCAGCTTGTGGATGGCCAGCGTATCGCTGCGGTGCTCCATGATGTAGCGGTTCACACGTTCCCGGTACTCGCCGAAATCGTAGCCGGAATCCAGCGTTTTGCCCTCGGTCTGTTCCAGTACCGGGTCGGCAAGGGCCGTGTAGACAGGCTTTTGTCCTTCTACACCGTCCACCAGAAACTTGATGAGCTCCCGCAGTTCCTGTCGCATTTCCTCAAAGCGGAGCAGATCATGCGAGGTCAAAAACTCGTCCGTCTGCACCTCCCGAATGAGCGGCAGCTTTGCCTGCACCTGCGGGATGGTAGCCTTCCCTTCCAGCATTGCCGCTGTGCTGCGCAGCTGTTTCTGGGCGCGGCCCAGCCCCGGCAGACCTTCCAGTTCACAGAGCAGCAAGCCATACACAAAGTTATCGAACCGCTTGGCGGCTTCATCTTTGTCGTCCAGCGAGATGAGCGGTGCAACCTCTTTCATCAGAGTACCCTTGTCCGTTTCGGTCAGGCTGACAAAGGCTTCCGGCTTTTGATAGTGTTCCACGGCCTGTCGGTGCAGCCGCACGGATACCAGTTCCGGGTTCAACGCTCCTACTTCGGCACGGCAGGTCTCCGCTAAGATCTTGCGCCAGTTCTGGTATTTTTCGTCCCCATAGGCTCCATCCTGCAGCGCGGCGGCAATCCGTACCTGCTTGCAGAAAATGCTCTCGGACAGGCTTTTGGTGTCCGCGCTCTCGTAGCCGTTGGGTTTCTGACGGAAAAATTCAAAGTTGCCGCAGTAGTCGAAAATCAGAAACCGCCGTTTGCCCGTATATTCGCCGTCGATGGCATCCACGCAGGCAAGGGATGGGCAAAGCCGTGTGCCACGGCCGATCATCTGCCAGAACTTCGTTTTGCTGCGCACTTTTTTGAAGAACACCAGATTCACACACTCCGGCACATCGATGCCCGTGTCCATCATATCCACCGAGACCGCAATAAACGGCGGCTTGTCCGGCTGCTTGAAGTCGTCAATGATGGACTGTGCATAGGCATCATCGCAGACCACCCGCTGGATGAATCCCGGGTACTGGGTCTCCAGCTGCGGGTAGAGCTTGCCAAAACGTTCCCGGATAAACTCCGCATGGCGCTTGTTCTGGGCAAAGATGATGGTTTTGCCGATGCGGTCGCCGCCTGCCGTCTGGATGCCCCGTTCCATCAGATCTTGCAGCACCGTGTCCACGGTGTTGGCGTTGAAGATGAACTTGTTCAGCTTTTCGGATGGGATGAAGGTGGGCAGGGTGTCGTCCTCGGCAAAATCGTCCTCGTAGCGGGCCTTATCCTCCGGTGAAAGCTGGTCGTAGTGGATGCCCTCTTCTGTGAATTTCGTCTTGACCTCGTAGTTGTAGTAAGGCACCAGCACATGGTCGGTGTAGACCGCCGTATCGTAATCGTAGGCGTAGGTGGGGATGCCGTGTTCCATCTCGAAAAAGTCGTAGGTGTTGCGGTCCACGTCGGTTTTCGGGGTGGCGGTCAGACCCACCAGAATCGCATCGAAATAATCAAAAATGGCGCGGTATTTCTTGAAAATGCTGCGGTGGCTCTCGTCCACGATGATAAGGTCAAAATGCGCAGGGGAAAACAGCGGCACGCCGTCCTTGGTCTTGGCGTTGTCGATGGCGTTGAGCATGGTGGGATAGGTGGAAAACACGATGCGCGCGGCCTTATCGTCCTTGGAGGAGCACAGGTTGCACAGCGACTGGTCGGGCAGATACTTTTTGAAGTCGTCCTTCGCCTGCTTGACCAGCGCAGTGCGGTCCGCCAGAAAGAGCACGTTGGTCACATGACCGCCCCGGCTCAGCACATCGGTCAGGCTGGATGCGGTGCGGGTCTTGCCCGTGCCAGTCGCCATGACCAGCAGATTGCGTCGGAAGCCCTGCGCGATGTGGGCGCAGACTGCCCGGATGGCGTTTTTCTGATAGTAGCGGTCGGTGATTTTGTCGTCAATTTCGATGGTGTCCAGCGGTTTTTTCTCGGTGCGGCGGTTCATCAGTTTCTGTAAATCGTCCTTGCAGAACACCCCGCTCACGGCACGCTGCGGGCCGCTCTGCTCATCCCAGAAATAGGTGGTGTAGCCGTTGGTGGTAAACAGCATCGGACGGCGGTCAAACTTCTGTTCCAGACAGTCTGCATAAAGCTGAGCCTGCTTGCGCCCGATGTTGGGGTCTTTGGTGCTGCGCTTGGCTTCAATGACCGCCAGCGGCAAGCCGTCCTTGCCCATCAGCACATAGTCCGCATAGCCCTTCTGCCCCAGCATGCCGTTCATGTTGTCCACTTCGTACTCGGTGCGCACATCGGCGTCCGGCCCGGTGAACTTCCAACCCATGGCCTTGAGGTCGATGTCGATGATCTTCTGCCGCGTCTCGGTCTCGGTAAGGTCGGCGGCGGTGAAACTGCGGCTCTGCTGGTTTTGCTGTTTGCTGGCCGTGTACGCCGCCGAAAGGCTCTCCACCTGCTTGCGCAAGGCTTCCAGTTCGGCATCCTTCTGGGTCAGCAGGCTTTCCTGCTCCCGGATCTTCTTTTCGTCCAGTGTTACCTTTTCGCCGGGGATGGCTGTTTCATCAAAGGAGCGCTCCACATAGTCCGTGCCGTAGCAGTAATCCACCCACTGGATGAAATCGAACAGCCCCCGCAGGCTGAACACTGCATCCGCCGCCGACACACTATGCCCCGTATGTACCGCCAGATTGCCCGCCTTCACGATGCTGGGCAGCACGCTCCACACATTGCGGTCCACTGCGAACCGGAAGCTCGGCTCGTGCAACAGGGATTGCAGGTTGTCCTTGTAGGGCATCGTGATGGTCTTGTCTGCCGCATACACCCACTTCACCGCCAACTCCAACGCCTTCCGGCACCCCACCGCGCACATCGCCGGGGAGGTGGAGAACACTTTCTCGGCCTCGATGGCAGAATTGGCAAAGAGGGAGTATTCATTTTTAGCCAGCAAATACGAAAAATTTGACATAATTGAATGCCTCATCAAAGTAGCTGCGTCACTATATCATTTAGACGCCAGCGTTCGTCTCCGCCTCTTCATTCATTTCTAAATGCATCGCATTCCCAGCCAGATTGATTAATTGTTGCAATATGGTGACTGCTTTATCCGAATTTATCACATCCACAAGAAAAATTTGAAAATCTTTGCGAGATTTAAAACTATAAATATAGCCATTTCCGTATTGTGGCAACTGATTTGCAATATCGCTTTCTAGAACAACTGTTACAGGATAAATAGTTGCATCGTACGCAATAAACATTAATCGAAACTTGTAGTCTTTATTGTCAGGCGTTTCCAAGCATACTTCAAATTTCTTTTGCGTATTACCCATTTCTCCCAAACGACTTTGAATATCTATATGTTGTTCTACTGTCTTAGTTTGAAAAGCAGTCAACAATGCAGCTGTACCGACTTCTTTGGTTTGCGTAAAAGAACGAATTGGACCATCATATTCTTTGACTTCACATTTGACCATTCCCTGCGTTATTTCGCTCAGTTCATTTCCAACTTCTTTAATAACTTTATCAGGCGCTGTCAAATCAACCTTGTCAAAACTTAACTTCTCTTTTAATGATAGCATATGATCCATACTTAATCCTCCATTAATTGAAATACAATCGGTAAATGGTCACTGATTTCTTTATTTGGATGCTGATTTTGAGTCACTAAAGAAACCGTTTGTGTTTTTGTTATGACTTTTAGTTCTTTATCAACAAAGTTGCTTCTCAACCGGGGACGAACTATCACTTGATCAAAAATATTCCAGAATTCATTTTTCTCCTTGTTACCTTTATAATAGTATGTTCCAGGTGGATAATTAAAATCTCCCAACAAATTCCACATAGGATTATAAAACATTTTATACTTTGCGTTATAGATTGTTCTTGATATTTTTTGTGCTTCATCTGCAACGGGAATTCCATGAAATCCAAATGCTCCCAAGCACCCATCATCGTATGGATTTTGATTAAAATCTCCAACGACTACGGTCTTATCAATTCCACTTTCCTTTTCTGCAAGCTCAATATCTTGAACCACCGACTGGAAAGCAAGTGTTTGTGTTCGTTCATCTGTCCACATCTGACTTGGAAGATGAACTCCACACAAAAGCAAATCATCATCTACAATCTGCATAGAATAATATCTGCTTTGGCGGCTTTGCCGAACATTTTTAGTATTCCCGAGAATTGTAATTCTTTCACATCCAACAGATGGATAAACATTCATTCGGACACCATTTAAATCGAGATTGTAAAGCAAGTCCTCAATGATGTCTTCATATTCTGCAAGAATAACAATGTTTGATTTTTGCTCCACGATCATACTGCAAAGAATTTTATTTATATCTTTGGTATTATGCGTATTCCAAAATAAAAATCTCACGTTCCTCCATCCTCATCACCAAAATCTTTTACTTTGCTTCTTTCAACATCCCCATTCTAATTAGAACCTGCCACACCGAAGCATACGCTTCCGCTCCAACCAGTTCTTTCAGCAGTTGTTCTCGAAGTTCTGGTTTCAGCTTTTGAATCGAGTTCATTGCTTTAATTACATCAAGCTTTGCCTTGTTATAATCTTTTTCTTCTTCAAAGGTCGTCGTCGTATGCTCCTTTCATGATAAAATGTTCTGGTTAACATTATTATACCGCTAAAATCCGCTGTTGCACAGCCTTTTATCTGAAGTTTGGGGCATTTTATATACAAACTCCCTCCGTCTGCTCACTTCGTTCGCATCCACCTCCCTCAAGGAGGGAGGCTTTTCGGCACCGCCACGTCAAAGGCTCCCTCTCTGAGGGAGCTGGCGCCGTCAGGCGGCTGAGGGAGTTACCCAAAATATTCCTGCATCAGCGCTTTTTTCATCAATTCTAGCTTATCAAGGCTCTGCTGTACGATTTGCTTTTGCCTGTCTGCACATTTCACAAATGATATAAAAGCTTTTTGCATTTCCATGGGTGGAACAATTTGACGATGCATCTTCATAATATTTGTATTTAAGTTTGGTTGCGTTCCTGCCGGCGCCGTTTTCCTAAAATATTCAGTCATTTGATTCAAAGAATATAACAAGAATATTTTATCGAGCTTTTCGTCAATATCTTCCATCGCAAGCCATCCATCGTGAATACAGCCATCAAATGTAATAATTCTTGCAAATCCTAGCGAAACCCCACAATTTGCAAAAATCAAGCTTCCCGCTTTTATCATACGGCTTTTTTTTACGCCCTCTTGAATAATATATTCCTTCGTAGAATTCAAGTAAATGTTTTCTCCAGTTGTCGCATCACCGATTTTAATCCAAGGAATAGTTCCTCCCAGATACCTTTCAATTGGACGTGGTGAACCGCCTCTAACAATCGTACACAATTCTCCAAGAGGATAAGTCATCCATTTCTTATTGTTAACATTTATATCTCCAAACATCTCTACAAACTGTGCCTTTACCAGTTCGTCCAGTTTGGCAAGCTGCTGTTTGCGAAAATTCACGAGCTGTTCAACTTTGTACAGAGTTTGAGCAATTTTGTTTTGCTCTGAAATATTCGGAATTTCTATTGATAATGTTTCTAACTTGCTCACAGCAAGACCGGGCTGTGCCGCACCTGTTGCATACTGACCCAAATTCATGGCGTTTATTGCATAATAAAGCCAATGCACATTCATTTCGATTTTTGGTTGTACAACGACTGCGTGCTCTGTTGCATGAAACTTTCCAGAGGCTAAATTAACATTTCCGCACAACGCCCCCTGTCTGCCAATCAACGGAAACTCTCCATCATGCGTATAATCTGCAACATATCCACGAATGCCGTTTCCTCCGAAACAAGGATACAATCCCTTGTTATATTCAGGTGAAATATCATTCGCTGATACGAATTTTCCTGCCTTTAAGAGACAAACCTCTCCCAACTTCGCCATCACACCATCTCCTCCAACACCTGCATATTATTCCGATTTTTCGTCATCTTTTTCCGTTGCCACGCTCTCAATCATTCCGGCAACCGTCTGCCCCAGTAGCATGGTACTTGCATTTTCGGCAGTGACCACCGGGCGGCCAGTCTTGGATTCGATCTCTTTCCGGGCATTTCCGGCCACTGCGCCTCCCTGTTTGGCAACGACACGGTTTTCTTCCAGTCCCTGCGGGTTCTGGGCATTTGTCAGCTCCGTTGTGGTGGCTTCTGCCAGCATATTCAAGGCCAGTTCCAGGGTACTCATGTTGTCGCGCAAGTTTTCCTTTTTCAGCCCTTTGAAGTTTTTATATTGCCGTGTGTTCATACCAGACCATGCCTTCGTCACCTCGTCCGTCAGAATGGCATACTCCTGCCCCTCTCTCACGCCGTGCACCTTCCATGCATCGGTCAGTTCTTTTCGGGCGCGGATGGTTTGCAACCGCTGGTTGATCCACTCCGGGGAGTAACCTTTTTGGGCGTAGGTATCGAGTGCGCGCTCGATGGTCAGTTCCGGGTCAATGATCTCCTCAATGCGTTCCCGGCCGACCATCGCCAGCCACATCTTGAACGGTTCTGCCTTTTTGGACGGCACCGACTGAATGATGCGCAGGAGCTGTTCCGTGTTGGCAACATCGGTCAAACGGCGTTTTCCGTCTGTCGCTTTCATTTTCAACTGGTGACAATTTGTCACCAGTTCACTGCCCTCGGCTTTCAAGCGTTGCTTCAACTTATTCCAATATTTTCGCCCGGTGTTGTAATCTCCGCTTTCTGTTAAAACCGTCACAACATCAACGATGGAGAAGTACCATTCTTCCTGCGTTTCATCCCATGCGGTACGAATCGGTCGGTCCTCAAACATTTGCAGTTTATCGTTTTCTGTCATCGCATTTTCCTCCGTCATACCATTTCTTCCAGTTCTGCCAAACCCTTGGTGATCTCCATTTCCAGCTCATGCAGGTCGGCCAGAATTTCCGTAGTCGAGGGGTACTCCACCGGCACATACTCGGTCTCTTTGTACTTATTGATGGACAAATCGTACCCGTTGGCGGCAATTTCTTCTTTGGGCACAAAGAAGCTCTGCTCAGTGCGCTTGCGGTCAGTTTCGGCATCAAGGTTATGGAACCGGGCGATGATGTCCGGGATGTCGTTTTCCTTCACCTCGGTGCGCTTGTCGTCCAGTGAGAAGCCGTCGGCTTTCATATCGTAGAACCACACCTTATCGGTGCCGCCCGCGCCGGTCTTGGTAAACACCAGCACCGCTGTGGACACGCCTGCGTAGGGCTTGAACACGCCGGAGGGCATGGAAATGACCGCCCGCAGCTGGTGGTTTTCAATCAGTTCTTTTCGGATGCTCTGGTGCGCCTTGCTGGAACCGAACAGCACGCCGTCCGGCACGATGCAGGCGCAGCGTCCGCCGGTTTTGAGCATCCGCAGGAAGAGCGCAAGGAAAAGCAATTCTGTCTTTTTGGTGTTGGTGACAGCCTTCAGGTCATCGTTGATGCTCTCGGCATCCACAGTGCCCTTGAACGGCGGGTTCGCAAGGCAAATGGTGTACTTGCTGCAGATAGAGTTTTGCTTCGACACGCTGTCCTTGTAGTCGATATCCGGGTTCGTGATGGAGTGGAGCATCAAGTTCATGGCCGAAATGCGCAGCATGGTGCGGTCCGTGTCAAAGCCGGTGAACATCGGGCCGGCAAAATGCTGCCACTGCTCCGAGGTCATGCTGTCCTCGTAGTGGGCGCGGAGGTACTGCGCGCTGGACACCAGAAAGCCCGCCGTGCCGCAGGCGGGGTCGCAGATAAAGTCGTCCGGCGTGGGCTGCACCAGCTCCACCATCATGTCACGGATGTGCTTGGGCGTGCGGAACTGGCCGTTCTGCCCTGCGGTTGCCAGTTTGCCCAGCATATACTCGTACAGGTCGCCCTGCATATCAAGGTCGGCAATGTCGTGGGTGTAAAGATCCTCCAGCCCGGTGATGATCTTTTGCAGCACCTGCGGCGTGGGGATCAGGAACATGGCATCGTCCATGTACCGCGCAAAGGCGGCATTGCCCTCGTCCGGGCGGGTGGGGTCGTCCTCGATCTCCACCAGCTCACCGTTCGCGTCAAAGTCCGGCAGACGGCCATACTTCATCTTTTTGATGGCCGGGAACACCCGTTGCTGCATGGTCAGGAAAATCTCGCGGGAGTCCTTGTCCTTGAAGCGGCTCCACCGCATAGACTGCCCTGCCGCGCTGGCCGGGAAGATGTGCTCCATCTTTTCGCCCGCCATGTTCTCAAAATCTTCGGTGGCAAGCTCTTTCTCGTCCAGCGACCGAATGAACATGAGATAGGTTAGCTGTTCAATGACGGTCAGCGGATTGGTGATGCCGCCTGCCCAGATGTCCGTCCAGATTTTGTCTACCTTATTTTTAATGGCTCCTGTTACCATGCGTTCCTCCTGAATGTTTGCCAATCGCAAACGTTTTACATCTTGAATTTTTGGTGATAATACCACAATTTTATTATAGCAGTGTACGATTGCATTTTCAACGTAGAGTGTTTAGCAGAAGTGCTTTCTTGATCGCAGGCAAGAAAGTAGTGAAACATTCAAACAGCATATTTGCGATATGCAATTCAACGCTGTTGCTGTTACATGAAGATGTTGAATTGCTATAAAACGGTAAAGTGGATTTTATCTGCTTTGCCGTTTTTTCTTTACATCTGGACTCCAACATGCCTTTGTGCTATTCAGCGATTCCATCGCGCAGCCTGCGCCGGGACGGTGCAGATTTGAAAGGGTTTGGGATTTCCCAACAAG
>ERZ1673752.3239-NODE-3239-length-16049-cov-5.602538_pt1 | contig 16049 bp, 26 predicted proteins | sample MGYA00580195_ERZ1673752 | MGnify/ENA primary metagenome ERZ1673752 (study PRJEB41218, sample SAMN15661744) | gut metagenome | host: Homo sapiens | place: Canada: London | collected 2015-08-20/2019-03-30 | study: EMG produced TPA metagenomics assembly of...
AGTCAGTCCTCAAGAGCTAAAAAACAAACTATCGGAATATAACAACATCGTAGAGGGAAAAAAGAGTAAAGCGCTTTTATAAGTCCCGAACTATATCCAACATTATACCGATAATTCCCACAGAAGTGTGGTACTGATGATTAGGAGATATCGTGTGCGTTACTCCAGCACTTCTATGCTTTCTATTTCAGTTTGTAAGTAACCGTGTAGCTGTCCGGTTTTATCCTCAATTGCAATAGAGGCAATTTCAGGGTCGTTATCTATAGCTTGAGTAAAACCTCTACAAAAACCTTGATGTGTTTTTCTATTTTTTAATGTTACTTGTAAATTTTTACCGGCAGCGTTTGCCATTTCTAATTCTGTCATTTTTTTCTCCTTGTTTCTTTTTATAATCAAAATACGGGACAATATGAATGCCTGTGTTACTATAATGTATTTTTGCAGAATCGGTTTTTGTAAAAGTTTTTGATATAATGCTAAAATCAAATCCCTTTAATCTACCGTCTTTAATAATTTCTTTTAATCCTCCACCTTCAAAATAGCAATATCCGCTTCCTGCTTTTTCATCTATTATCTTTTGTAAAGTTGCAATATCATTTTCAAAATAGCTTGCGTTTTCTTTCATTGTTTTGTTACCGGCAATGTGTCTGTTTTGCTTGCTGTCGTTAATCTTTGCTCCGTATGTTTCGACATAGAGTTTCTGATACTCTTTTGGTTTATCGTATAACGCTTCAAGTTTTTTGTCAAGCTCCTTTCGTGCCGCCTCTTTCTTTTCCTTTCGCCGTTGGTACGCTTGCCGGCGTTGCTCTCTTAAAGCTTCTTTTTGCTCCTCCGTCAGTTCGTCCATATTGATAAAGCCGTGCCCGTTCTTGAGCCGCTCTTTCACTTCGTCCCAATTTTCAGGCGGCGTGTTACCGATGCCTTTTTCTATATCTTTCAGTATTACCGGCGCAAGGCAGCACAGGCAGCAAATATGCGGTTTCATCGGCGCGTTATCGAGCGGATATATTCCGCAGCCAAGCCCGTAGTCATCGGCGTAGGCTAACTCATCACATACATCGTGATAGCCGGCGATACGGTTATTCGACAAAAGCCACTTAACCGCTTTTATTGCGGGGTTATCTTTGTAACCTTCAATCGTTGCAAGCCAATAGGTTTCCGATAACTCATTGCGTGCAAGCCGCAGCGCTTCATATACCAAGTCTTTCGGCAAACGCCCGCCCATTCGCTCCGCCAGTGCAGGATAATCTTTGACAAAATTTTCCGCGCCCTTTTTCACATAACACGCAAGTGCTTCAGCAACTTTTCGAGCGTCCGTATTGACACCGCTTTCGATAATGTCTTTTATCTTCTCTAAATTATTACCGCTTATGTCCCATATCTTATCCGATAACACAAACGGCTTATTTTTGAAAACTCTTTTTTTATGCATCGTGCTTTTTGCAATAAGTTCCGCCTCCCGCACAATGTCTTTTTCAATGAGCTTAAATTTTACACCGGCAGCACTTGCATTATACGCCCGCTTTATTCTTTCGCCGATTGACAGCCCTGCTATACTTGCGTCGGTTAAAGCCTTTTCCGTTATTGCATCGAGTTTCGCTGCGAAGTTTACTTTTTCACTTTCGATTAAAAGTTTTAAGTTTTCGTCAACGCTATATAAAAGCCCTCCTTTTAATTCTTTTTGAATACGCTTGACGCTTTCCATCAACGCTTGTTTTATTTCTCGTTCGCAGCCGATTAAAGCGTTGCGCCGCTCTTGTAATGCGTCCTTTATAAATTGCCGTACCGCTTCCGGCACTTCGGATAAATCAAAGTCCATTGTTAGCTATTCTCAAAAACACCCGCTATTGCTTCGCTTGCTTCCAAGTCCCCGCTCCGTATCCTGTCTTGTATTGCGTCGATATTCATTTTCAGTTTTTGCCACGCTTGATTATCTTTTGTTTCCGTTTCAAAATCCGCCGGAATAGTAATAAAATTTTTCAGCGTATTAAATGCAGTCTTCGGACTTATAAGCCCAAGTGTGAGCGCCTTATCCATCGCATTGACAAACGTAGCAAGTGCATTCATAACCGCAACATCATCTTTCGCCGTGAGCTCCTGCCAGTCAACCGTTATATTTTCGGTGCCACCGTCCGCCGCAAATATATCCCGCTCTGCAATTGAATTTTTTGCAATGCGGAACACTTCCAAAAGCCAATAATAAAACTCGCTATATTCTCCTTGCCGCCCTTCAACTTTTTTCGCCCATACCGGAGACTGCTCCTTGACGCTCGCATAATTGCCGTTCAGCGCCGTACCGTATAGGTACTCCGGCATTGTCATTTCAACGATTATCCAGTGCAGAAGTTTTAAAAGTGATATGGCACTTTCGACATTGTTATTCTGCGAAACATACGAGACCCCGCCGTTTCCGTCGTCGGTATCGATGATTGCAACTTTGAACTGTGTCGGGTCTATTGCTTGTTTTCCTTCCGAGATTCTACGGATAGCGCTATCGTCGAGACTAAATGAGAGCTTCATAAACTTTTCAGGGTCTTTTACTTTAATCTGTACACGAGGCTCCAGTATATCATCGATATGTTTTCCCAGCTTCCGCAATGTTGCATCGTAGCGCCTAATATACGGAACCGCAGGCGATATTTCAGGTATGCCGTCTTGTAAAAAAGTTTGCTTGTTATTGTAAAGGCAAAATACCGGTACAAAATGAAAAGGCGTCTTTGTTTCTATCCGTGCACTTTCATACTGCGGAGGAAGGTCGCCGTCAACGGTTATCACTTCACGCCCCGCTTCAAGCGTTATTTTTACGGTACACTTTTTTTCGGTATTATCCTCAAGCCATTTTTCTTTTTGCTCAATAACCAGTTTTTTATAACCGCCGTCAAGGTTTTTAACGCTTTCTTTTTCAACGACAAATTCGAGCGGAAGTTGTTTAATGCGGATTTCGGTTTTTCCGAGTTCAGACTTTTCAATCCTCACCCACACAAAATGCTTGCCGTCAATCATCGTCTGCCGGTAAATATTAAAAAGCGCCGTTTTATTTCGTTGTAAAAACTGCTGCGCTTGTTTCGTGAAAAGGTCGCTATCGGCACTCACATCCGGTAAGCCAATAAACCAGCAAAATGTATCAATGTACAATTTCGTGCAGTAGTTTCCCAGTGAGTAATTATAGTAGCTTGAATTATCCGCCGGCGCCGACGCATACAAAGAGCGCGATAGCATATAGTCCGACGCAAGGTTATCAAAACTAGCGCCCGTATCCCGTTCGCTTTTGTCAATAAAAAGTCCCGCAACGCCGCTCCGTGCTTTGAAAAAATCAATGAGTTTCATTTTTGTATCATCTCCCTAAAATCTAAAAATATTGACAAGTGCCTCCGCTGCCATCTCTTTCATTTCCGTATCGCTTGCGTCCGGTTTCAAATAATTTATTGCGTGTGCGAACGCGTCCATACGGTCGGGACTGTCGTCTCCCGGCTGCCAGTTACACAATTCACTTTCCAGTACATCCAAGTTATCCGTCCCGTGATTTGCATTATACACTTTTTCATCTCGGTAAAAATGAATGCGTCCCTGTTCGCATAATGTGGAGGCATTTAATGCACGCGCCGATTTTGAACGCACCGAGCGAACGCGGTGTATGTTTGTTTTTACGCCGGCATTTATCAAAGTACTTTCTACCATATCCCCGCCTTGATTATCCTCAATGACTACGATATCGGCGTGTACTCGCTCGGCTTCCATCTTTACCCGCTCGCCCCATTGCTTCGGCGTTCCGACGATTGAACTATCGGCGATAACATAAAAGTGCGTTTCCTTTTTTGCCTGCACTTGACCGCCGGCTAAAAGTTTGTCCGGCGCCTTGCTTTCTATCACAGTGATAATACCCGTATGGTTTGAACTTGCGTTATGGCTTACTGCGGGGTCTACCGATACGACAATGCGCTTTCTTTCTGCCGGTATGGGAAGTTCTGTTACTCGGTTGTTTGCTATCCACTCTTGTTTAAATAATGCGTTCGGGTTATCGTCAAGGATTTCAGCGTATAATTCTTGCAAACCTAAACGGGTACCTTCATACTTCGATACAATCGTATTGATAAATGCAGGGGATAAATTGCTTTTATTGTCGTAGGTACTTCCAACCGTAACGGTTACACAAGATCGCCCGTCGGGTGTAGTGAGCTTTTCAAGCCGCTTTGTAAACTCCGTCGGCTTCGGTGTACTCGTAACAACGCAGAGTGGATTATTCCCTAATCGTAAGCCCAGTAAGAGGTTATCGAAAGTCGCTTCGGGGTACTGCCATTTATGAATTTCATCGCACCATAAAAAATCGGACTGCGCGCCTCTTGACTTTTCCGGTTCGCTTCCGTAAAAAATACTTATCACCGCACCGTTTTTGAAAAACACTTTTTTTACGGACGGTCTATAAGTCATTTCTAAATCCTGCGGACAGTATCGGGCTATACCGCTTTCGCCGTTTATCATAATGTCGCGCACCTCTTCAGCAGTCGCTCCACAAAGAGATAAATTTTTATACATACCGGTTTTTACCGCTTCGATAATCGCTTGTCCCGCCGTCCGTGTTTTTCCCCAGCCTCGACCGCAACGCAAGCACCAAATATAACGCTTACCGCTTACCCAGTCTAAAGGCGGAAGTTGGTCGTCTCGCGCCCAAAAATCCCATCGGTATTTTAATCCGTCCCGCTCTTTACCGGAAAGACTTTCTACAAGCATCGTTGCCGCCTCGCTGTCTTTTTGCATTGCTTCAGCAGTGATTTCCGTTCGCTTATCCAAGCACTGCCAGCCTGTTTTTATTTTTTCACTCATTCGGCGGATCCTCTTGCGCCGCTTCATTCGGCGGCTCCTTTTCGTGTTTTATTGCGTTGAGTTTTTCAAGTAGCGCCTGCTTTTTAATATCGATACTTATATCGACATCAGCGTTACCGGCACTTTCAACGGAAACATTTAATATCTCGTTATTTACCCCGTATGATTTCCGCTCAATTTCTACCGCCGTGTTTACCAAAGTAGGCAAGACGTTCCAATTTATTTCGGAAAGTATTTCGTCAAGCTCTTCAGTGCTTCTGGTTTCTTTTATCTTTTTGATTAAAGCCTGCGCCTTTTTACCGACCGCGTATTTAATAGCCTGCGCCAGTTGGATATTTTCTTTGTTTGCTTTTTTGATAGCTTCGATATTTTCTTTACGGCTTATTTCGTCAATATAGCGGTCGTAAGCGTCAGCACGAGATACCCAGTTATTGCTAGATGACAATTTCTCCAAATATCCCGCAGTTTTCCCACACTTTTCCCGCACCTTTGCAATAGTACGAGTAACGCCCATATCAAGATAGGTTTTAAAGTATGCGTACTGCAATGCACTTTCACCCCGTTGCCGCTCCCACTGTTCAGCCATTAGTTACCCCGCATATTGATTTTACCGTCAGCAACATCGTACAGAATGCTGGATTTAACGAACTTTTCATTCGGGTTTATATGTGCACGCCTGCAAAAATCCTGCTTGGCTGCATTGTTTTCAAACACAAGCGATAAAACATAATCATCATATTTTGCTTGATAGTCCTCGTCGTTTCGGTTTTCGGCTTTTCGCATATCCCGCTCTGCTTGGCGGGCTTCTTTGAGCCGATCGGCTTTTTGCGCCAGCTCCACCATATCGACAACATCGGTTTGCTGCGGGGTCGGGTCAAACAAGCTGCTTGCTTCCTCGAATAAATCAGAGCCTGCAAAAATATACTGTAAGTCCAGCTTGTCAAACGCTAAGTCTTTTTCAAAATCAATGTCGGGGTAGGCTATTTTTATTTCCTGCAACAATTCATTATCCCACTCGCCTTGAGCGGAAGGGTTGTTTAAAAAAACATTTATTTTAACCTCCGTTTCCTCATCGACTTGTATCATCGAAACTTGCAAGGTATAATCGTTTTGAGGGTACCCGTTTTCCTCGTCCATAATTGAAAGTTTTTGATGCCCGCCTACAACATTCATCGTTGTTCGGTTTACAATAATCGGAGCCACGAGCCCATATGTTTTTAAGCCCTTTTTTAACTTCCGTCTCGCTTCGCTTGTTATCGTTCGCGGATTATAAGGCGCCTCGTGAATTGCACTCCTCGAAACCGTTTCAATTTTATATACTTCAAATTTGTTACTTCCCATACGCTTTCCACCTTAAAAAATCAGCTTCCGCCATCGGATATTTTGTAACCCACTTTTCATAATCGGCGGGAAAATTATTTTTAAGCCACTCCAAACTTTCGCCTTTGTAAATATCGATATTGCGGAACCCCGAATATGTTTCCGGCGCTAAAATAAGCCGGTTTTGTTTTATGTAGTTTTGTATGTCTTTTTTACCCCAGATATGGAGCGGCGCCAGCTTTTTATACTTCCAGTCGATGCCGTTATCGAAAGTTTTTAACATGCAAGCACGCGCCATACTTTCGCAGGCTTCCCAGCCCAGCGCGATATATTCAATATTGTATTTTGACCGCAATGCTGCAAATGTATCAGCCATTGTGAGCCGCTTGATTTTTCGTCCCTCACGGCTTATGAGGTACGAGGTTTCATAATGCGGATACTGCTCTATTTTTATACCGTAGCGGTTTTCATAATAACGGATAACCTTGTTTTTACTTTCCAAGTTTTCACAATAATACAAAAACACCGGAACATACCGCCCTTTCATAAACTTTTGGAAAAGGTCAAGCATAACCGTACTGTCAGCACCAAGCGAATACAAAACAATGGCGGAGTTAATATTCCCCGCCATGTACTGTATCGATGAATACAGATTTTTCATTTACAGACTATCCATTATTTCCGTCTACCTTGATATGGGATTTTTTGAAAATCCACCCGCAGCTTGTTATAAATAGGACGATTTGTTCCACCACCAGTTCCGCCGCCACTGTCATAACAAACACGGTTATAAGGAAAACAATAACTGAACATAGTAACGCCTCCACAAAATGTTATGCTTTATTATAACACAAACGGGGGGCGTAAAATTTTAATTGTAATTGAAAAGAATTTTATTCAGGAAGGTTATAATTCCATAAGCCAAGTCTGCCTTTCACACTACAGATAGGCTCTTTTAATGGAGTAGGATTTTTTAGTATCCAGTGATATTGATTATCTTCAGCCCATAGGCTTTGACTGTCTTTTACCACATCGACAATATCAACATAGCCGATTATGCGCTGCGGTTGCAATTGCCATAAATGTTTGTTATCAAAAGTTCGTTCAACAACTTTCATCCACCAATTTTCATCAGTGCCATCATCAACAGGAACACCTAAATCTATGTACTTATCGATTAAACTATCTCGATATTCTCCAAATGCATCAGCATATTTTTTATATTTTGTGTATAATTCTTCTTTACTTGCATTGCTTAGTTTGCTTGAACCAATAGGAAACGGCTCCGGCTCGCCACTCACATGAATATATAAGCGTCCTCTGTAGTCCGTATTCCATGTACGGTTTTCGACATCTTTTCCGCCGTATATAATCGAATAGGCGAACGGATTTTTTACGCTTAAAACTTTTACTTGCATTTTTCAAAATTCCTTTATAAAGTATAGCATAAAATCAGAAGGAAATCAATCATACATCTAATTGTTCCACTTCAATATTCATAGCTTTTGCGATTTTTTTCAGTGTTTCTTTTCTAGGTTTTTTTGCAGCTTCCATTTGGCTATACGCAGCTTGCGTTATATCCATTTTTTCAGCAAGCTCCGCCTGTGTAAGATTAAGATATTCCCGCCATGCTTGAATAGGGGACATCTCTTCTAAAAGAATTTTCCCTGCCACTTCGTTAGGAATTGTTGGCTCTGTGTCTTGTTTTTCTGTATGTCCACACAATGCTTGAAAAATTTTAAATGGAATAACGGCATACTCCGGCGTTCCATCTTTGCTTGCTATAAATTGCACATCAATAAGTGTTTTCATCTCTTTTTTTAACCTCTTCTATACTTATAATTTTTATTTTATTTTGAAAATCAAACATAACTCGATAGTTTCCAACTCGTAACCTATATTGATATTTATAATTCTTTAATGCCTTAACATTTTGCACATTAGGAAAATGCGTCAAATCAAGTACTTTCTTAAATATGGTAAATCTGTCGTTTTTCTCTATTTTACGTGCTTGCTTTAATGCTTTAGGCATCCAAACTATCTTATTCATAAATATATTATACTTATTTTTATAAGTTTGTCAAGCGCTTTTATAAGCCTTTTCACACTTTGTTTTCAAAAAAAACATATTGAGGATATTTCCATCGGAAGAGTTTTCGCTTTATTTTGTACGCGGCTGTTTTTACGCCTTTGACATCCTCGACAATATGCGCGCCGTCTTTTTCGTACTCGAAGTCTGCAACATAAAAGCAAGCGCGCTCGTGTTCCGTTTTAGGAATAAGTAAAAAGCGCGGCTGCAATTTTAAGCAGCTTATTTTTCCGGCGCGCTGCAAAGATTTAAGTTCACCATAGCGGAGCATTTCCGCGCGGCTTGCAAACGTGATGCCGTCAATAGTCCGGCGCTCTTTCGCTGCCGTGTGGTATTTATTAAAAGCCTGCATACCGGTACCGCATGCCGTCATCGGTTGAAACGCATTCAATGTTTTCCCGCTCGTCAATACCGCTGATAAACTCCCGCGCTTCAGGCGGGGAGACTTTCAAAATGCGCGCCGCCTCTTTTAGTGTCAAACCGTTTTTCGTTTTTTTAATTGCTGCAATAAGTCGGCTTTGTTTTGCTAAAATAATTGTCTTATTTCCTTTCACTTTTGTTTTCCCCGCATAATAATATTTCACCTTCCTTTCGCCGTCGTCCCAAATAAGTAAGTCTACACTTGACATAACGTTCCGCATATAGGTTATGCTTTTATGCAAATGTTCAGCTATTTCTTTTATTGTTAAACCTTCGGGATGCGCTTTCAAAAGTGTTTCAACTTTATGTTTGGTTGCGTTATTTTTATTCTTTTCAGCTTTCAGCGCGTCTAATATCATGTTCATTTGCGCAATCGTAAAATATCGCCTGCCGCCTTTGCGGAGTTCAAATTGAATATTATATTTTTCAACTATTTGCAAAACCGTTTCTTTTGAAATATGAAAAAGTTTTACAATTTCATTTGTTGAATATTTATCGTCCCGCATTTTTACCGCTCGTAGCTGTGTTCATATTTTTCACTTCGTTCAATCGCCGCTCGTATGCTTTTCACAAGCTGCTCTTTTTCTTTCGGGCTATTATCAATAAGCACTAACTGATTACAGGCGGCGCAGGTCAGCCGTAAATTCATTTCGTGGTCAATAACGGAAAGCCCGTACTGTTTTACATTTGCTTTCGTTCGCGCCATTCGGTGCGCAAGTTGTCCCGTTGCAAAATTTACTTGCTTACCGCAGACGCTGCACTTCCATCCGTCGCGGTTAAAAATGTACATTCGTTTTATTTTACTTATCATTGCGCCTTTTCCTTTTGGTATTTATTCAAAAAAACTTTTTTACCAAAAACCGTCACGAACGTTTGCACTCCGCTTTTTTCACCGTGCTGCCATTCTTTTATTTCAAAAAGCAAGTTGTTATATTCTGAATACGGCTGCAACTCTCCGCGTTTATTTCGGAATAAATAACCGTCGATTTCCAAGCGCTTGATAAATTTTCGCTCCGGTATTTTCAAAAGCTTTGCCGTGTTCCGTAAATTCGTAAGCCCGCCCGTGTCGATAAGATTATCGTAATAGGAAACTTTCGGCTGTGCTTCCGAAAGTTGTTTTTGCTGCTCTGCATTTTGCGCCTTGAGAATCGCAAGCTCCTCCTCGTAACCCTCGCGCATAAGGTCAAATGCTTTTTTAATTTTTAATGCGGGCGTAAGTTTTGTGCTTGCATTGGTAACCTTTGAGTTCAACTCAAAGCTTGCATTATTACTTATATGGGCTTTCATATAGTCTAACAAAATAGTAACCTCTGCCTCTGTCCACAATGTTACTTTACCGTTTTTAATTTCCTTGTTTGGGAAACACTTTTTCGCATTCGATAAAATAACATCATTGCTCGTTCCAAGACTCTCCGCAACTTCGCTTGTGGTCATTGCTTTTATGTTATACATTTTTTATCTCCTTAAAATTATTTACAATCATAATGTTGAAAAACAATGAGTTGAAAGTGTGCGGACATTTCTTTTAACATATGAAAGTTACTTTTATTTAATTCTTTTTGCTCAGGGTGTTTTTTATAAAACTCATCTTGATTTCTTAAAAACATTTGAAACGCTTGTATTTTTATATGCTCAGCGTTTGAAAGTGTTTTAGGTTTAATGCTTAAATCATACCAAGCTTTTTGTTTAATATATTTGAAATTCCGTTGCTTCATTTTTTTCACTCCTCTTTTTTTAATTATCAGTAAATGCAAAAAGAATGCTGTACATCGGCGTACAGTTTTTAAGCGGCGGTTCGTACGGGTCAAAGATAACCGCGCCGAATTTATCAACGACTCGGAAGTGTTCAGGATATACGCTCCCCGCCGGCTGTTTTACTTTTTGAATGAGTGCATCAATCCGCTGCAAGCCGTAGTGTACGCCATGGTAGTAGGAAACCGTGCCGTCTTGGAAAGTTCCCACTTCAACAAACCTTCCGCTATCACCTAAAATTTTAAGTGTGCGGTTTGCAATCGGCGCGGCGCCTTTCACCATAATGCGATTTTTTATAACGCCTTTTTCATTTGCCCAGAGCCACATTGCGTTTATTTGTTGCGCAGTTAAACACTTACCGGTTTTATTTTCTGCAATAAATTGCGCCGAACGAAAAAAGCAACCGACTTGTTGAATATCGCGTATAAGATTTTTATCATTTTGTTTTAATGCGTTCATACATTTATCCCCGTTTATTGTACTACATCAAGAGCGCATAAAAGCGCTCATACGTTTACTCCTCTTGTCGTTCCATTTTCGGCTCTCTTTGGAGACGCTGTCGTTGGACTTTTTCACAGACTGCCGCAACCCGTGCAAGCTCTGCCATTGCACTCTTTGAACGCTGTAAAATTACATTAAAAGCGCTTTTAGCTTCTAGCATTTCGTCATCTTTTATATTTCGCCAAACTTCCTCTTCTAATTGAAAACAACAAACCCTAAAATAAAATTCTGCCTCTTCAAGCTCCTCTTTCAAAATTGCATAAGCGTGATGGGCGTCTGCAAACTCTTTTTGCTCCAATGCATTTTGCAATTCTATTTCAATTGCTTTATCAATAAGTTTTTTTGTTTCGTCTTTAATCATTTTGTTTTACTCCTTGTTTGTTTTTAATTGCAATTAGGTTCGTTGTTTCTTTTTGCATATCTTCAATTATCTGTGATAATTGTGAGATATAAAGAACATGTCTTTTAGACCATTTGTCATATTCTTTATGTATGACATATAGGGTTTCTTTTTCGGTATACGTATTCTTTAATACTAGCGGTGGTTTATACTTGCCATGCACTAGCTCGCCGTAGCTATATATTATTTTATCAACCTCTTCTTTAGTAGAAAGTTTAAATATGTTAAAAGCATATTGAGCTGATTTTTCTACAAATGCTTTGCTTTCTCTAAAATCACGAGCATCTTTATATTTTTGAATTGTTTTTTCCAGATGCAATTCTTTTTCAAAATAGTCATTCGTTTTTTTAATAATGCCAACATCATCTTTGTTATTTGAATAACCGCTCGCACGGTTTGTCAAAACAAAAATAGGCAAGTTAAGACACTTTGCAAGTGCCTTACAAATATTGATAAGTATTTTTTCTTTTCTCATTTTTATACTCCTTCTAAAATAATACCGAGTTCGCTTGCCATTCGTACTGCACAATCAATCAAAATACTTTCCTCAACCGTTGTGCAGTCCGCTTCGCTTTGCGGCTTCGGCTCGTCAAATAATATATCCATTACATAATTACCCGCGCCGTCTTTTTCTATCGGATAGCCCATCGCGAGTGCTTGCCGTTTTACTTCCTGCTTTACGACGGCAAAGTCGTTGCCGGTTTCCATTGCAATCGTCCGGATAATACCGTGTAGGAGCGTGTTTTGTGAATTTTTACCCGTGCCTCGCTTTTGGTATTTATCCGATAAGCACAATTCAATCGGCGGTAGCGCATACGGTTTTTTTTCATAACGGCTTTCACGCTCTTTCCCTGCAAGTGCCATTCGGTGTAATACATATTGTTGCATTTGCGTGCGGTCAATGTCGCCGGTTATTTTTAATTGCAAAATGCCGTCTTTATAATTTACAATTTCAATGTTCCGTGCCGTTACTTTCATTTTGCGTCTCCTCGTTTAAAAGTTGTCTTTGTGTTTTTTTAATTACCGCTATAACTTGACAAAGTTCTTTGATAGCTTCGTTTGCACGATATTGCATACTCTCTAATCTGTACTCATACCGTGTTTTATCATAGTCTCCTTTAACAAGTCCCCAAAATCTATCAAAATAAAGATTAAGCGTTTTCATATCACTATTTACTTCTTCAAGCTCCTCTTTCAAAATTGCATAAGCGTGATGAAAGTCTGCAAATACTCCCTGCTCAAGTGCTGTTTTTAATTCTGCTTTTACCGCTTTGTCTATATGCTTTTGTGTTTTTTCATTAAACATTTTTGCCACCTCTTTCTTGTTTTGTTTCATAAGAAAATAAATTCTCAAGGTTAGCTGCCGTCTTTTTAGCATCCAATAAAAACTCCCTTATAAACCGGTTTGCATAAGCAGGGCTTATCATACTCCGCATCTCTTGCCTTGAATGTTTCCTATTCCCATTAGTTGTTTCAATTCTTTTAGTTATCGGCTTTGAAATGTTTTCAAAAATTAAATTGTGTTCAGGTTTGCAATTAATAAAAAAGTATTGCGTCGGCTTTTTAAAGTCGTCTCCTCTTTCGGTTCTATCCACATCAACAAGCACTGGTTTGATTGGAAGATAAGAAGTTAAAAAATGGGGTTGCGTATACGGGTTTTCTATAACAAGGCGGAGCTCCCTTTGTAAACAAACCTCTACAAGAAGACACAGCACCTCATAATTCTCCACGATTTCTTTCACCGTTTTAGCGGAGTAGGTAAGCTTTTCCTGTAAGCTCCAGTCTTTCATCTGCGCTCCTTCCCCTCGCGCATTAAGTGGCACACGGGCTGAAAAACGTGTGCAGGGGAAAAAGGCAAAAATAAGGTCATCTTTTCCTATTTCGGAAAAGACCGTCTTTTCCCCGCGCGCCGCATCTCTAATCTCCTCAAACAAGTCGATACAAAAATCCGTCTCCCCGAAGTTGTTTTTTATGTCAACGTCAAAGGCGCTGATGCCTTGCCTTTGAAACGCCTTTTTGAACGTTCCCGATTGTTCAAAAAAGCACCACGCTGTATTTATTTTCATTCTTTTTCTCCTCCGGTTCGCAACTTATCGCGGTAGCTTTCCCAATCGCACAGAATGGATTTTCCGCCTTCTTTGCAGCGGTCGAGTACCGAGCTATCAATATTTTGTTTTGCCCACTCCCACGTAAGGTTACCGACTAGCCACGTCGGCAACTCATTCTCGTATCGTTCGCGGCAAACAAACGAGATTAAGTCTTTTTTCGCGTCCGTGTTCGTCCCCTTGTCTATTTCGTCCAGCACTAAAAGCGGTACGCTTGTTACTTGCTTCAAAATGCCCGCTTCCGTTTCGGAGCTTGCTCGTGAGTAACTCGAACGGATACGAATAGCAAGCCACTCATACGTCGTATAAAATCCGCGCTGCTGTTTTACTGCACAACTTGCAAGCATCGTTTTCCCGGTGCCGCTTTTGCCGTAGAGTAACACAATAACAGAGCCCTTTTTGCCGGCGTATTCACGCACTGTTTCAAACGCCGTCCGTTGTGCTTCGCTTGAAAATTCGTAGCTGTCAAAATCGACATTCAAAAACTTGTTGCGAATACCGGATTGTCTTATAAGCCAATCTTGTTTCGCCGTTTTTTCAAGACGCTTTTCAATCACGTCATCAAAAGAGCTGTCGACGTTTACACTGTGTTGTTTTAATCGCTCAAGCGTTGCGCCTATCTCTTTTCGCGTCAAGTCTATTTTCATACCTGTTTTCTCCTGTCCTTAAAATTTTTCTAAAACAACGGCTCCCCAACGTCGCCCGCCGTGTTAAAATCATAATCCGCGCTATGTGTTTTGTTTTGCGGCGAGGCGCGTGTACGCTCATGCGCCCGCTTTTCCCACGTGTAAACGGCGGCGTGCCAGTTTTGCATTTTGTTTTTGCCGATATACCAGCCCTTACTTTCGTAAAAATTAACAAAGGCGGCTGCGTCTATGTTGTTACCGCGTTGCTTGCAATACGCCGCCACCTCCTCGACCGTCGGTTTTACAAATCGCGTTTGCTTTTTCGGTGGTGAAGGTGTTTGTGTGCCGGCTGGCATCACTTCAGCGGGGGCTTGCCCCCCTCTTTCATTTTCATTTGCATTTTCATTTACATTTTCATTTACATTTTCATTTACATTAACATTATCATTAGGTTTTTGAAAACCGTTTTTTTCATTAACTATAGTTTTTGAAAATGAAAAAGGTTTTTGAAAATCTGAAAGGGGTTTTTGAAAATCCGGCAGTTCTTTTTTTATATTTGAGACAGTTCCAATAGATACATCATGACGCTCTGCAATGTCTTGATATGTTTCTCCTGCTAATAAATCATCAGTAATTGCATTGCGGGTATCATCATCAATCGTTGGGCGACCGCCGGTATTTCCTTTTGTCCTCCGGCGCATATTTGCGTCGAGTTGCGGCTTGATTAAAATAAACATCGCTTTTAATACGCCTGTTAGTTCCGGTTCCGTTCCATAAATAGCATATTTATTTATTGCGCGCATTATCTTGCCGTATTGTGCGTCGTCAAGTTCAGAAAGCGCCTCATCGAAAGAGGCGTAAAATATAAAACTTTCATTGCGTTCGTTTTCGTTTGACATCCAGTTGTTCCCCTATTTATTTACTTACTCTACCCAATAAATTTTATCATCGATGCGGTCATCTTCTCCGATAGGCTGCATCGGTTCAGCCGCTAAAATGCTTTCAAGCTCGGCGTCCGTTACTTCTAACATCGCCGCTAAAAAGCTCCGCCGTATTCCGACGTTCCCCGCTCGTTTCAAAAGCTCCAGCATTCTTTTATGTAGTGCTTTTTCAAGCTCTTTTTTAGTCCCGCTTTTCTTTTGCAGTTGCGGCGTCTGCATTTTGTAAAAATCAAATACCAGCTGTTGCTCGTTTTGCTTTTCTTTTTTTTGACCGATAAAAAATACATACCGGTCAAAATCTTTTTTATCAAAAACATAGATTGCGCTGTTTTTGATTTTTATTTTTGCAAGGTTATTTTTTCTTGCAAAATACCTTACCGCTTCCGGTTTTGTTTTTGTTTTAGTAGCTACCTCATTTGTTGTGTAAATCATCACCGATTAAAAGCGGGAAGCATTTACTCCCGCTTGTGTTAAAACTTAAAACGGGATATTATCCAACTCATCGTCGCTGCCGTAGTCTTGCGCCGCTTGCGATACGGTGTAGTTTTGCTGCCGCGTTTGTGTGTTTCGTTTCGGTTGAGCCGGTCGTTTCTTTTGCTGCGGTTGCGGTGCGGTGTAGTGAGTGCCGAAGTTTTGCGCGCTCTGGTTTTGCGGCTTTTCAACAATAAACTTTTTAATTTCATAATATTGAAACCCGTTCTCATTCGGCTCGCCTTTTCCGATTTCTACCGTCCCGATTTTTCCAATCCACGCGCTTGTATTAAAATTGCCGCGTCCGATTTTAAAGCAATCAAAAAAGCGGGTTAAGGTTCTATTTGTCCTTGTCCACGCTTCCTCGCTTGTTTGGTCATCGACCAACCAATACCGCAAAGTGCCTTGCTCTAAAATTTCAAGTGTAACTACCGCCATGTCTTTTCCAGTGCTTGAAACTTTAAACTCAACGCTTTGAATTCTCGCTTGCGCTTGTCCTTCTTTGAACTGCGCGCCGTAATTTTCGTCTACCCTGTACTGACTTCCAAATGCCATATTTTTTATCTCCTCTTAAAAAATTTATCGAATTATAAATGTGGTACC